>JAAUXY010033926.1_pt1 | contig 10079 bp, 6 predicted proteins | sample 7278121 | NCBI WGS metagenome assembly JAAUXY01 (sample SAMN14350117, study PRJNA611818) | marine sediment metagenome | isolation source: surface marine sediment (1.8m) | place: French Polynesia: Moorea | collected 2018-08
AGACGAACGATCATGCGGCGCCAGCGGATCAACTTATTTCGTCCGCATTCCTAATTGATTTTTGGAACATTCTGGCCTCGCATCTTGAACGATCGGCCTTGCTGCGCCAGCTTGCCCCAAAAATCCGAATCCTGGTGAGAAATGTGGGCTAGGCGTGAATAACCACGCTAGAGTTGAGCGTGAGGCGGTCACTACACCAACTATGCCAGTAACTTTACCACTACTGCACCAAAACCAATGTACGTTTTCACATTTCATTCTCCAAGCCGAATTCCATTAGCTTTCTGCTGAAACTGCGCGCGATTACATTAGCTTCAGGTAAGATTGTACAAAAATACGATCATCACACCGACAGGAGTAATGTAACGCAATACGAAGCGCCAGAGGCGAAACCCCACAGTATTGCCCATTTCCAGCTCTTCTTGGATCGAAGACCTTGACATTACCCACCCCGCGAACAGGGCTACCAGTAATCCGCCCAGCGGTAGCATTATGTTAGCGGTGAGAAAATCCAGGGCGTCGAATATGTTATTACCCAACACTGTGAATCCGGACCATAGGTTAAACGCCAGGGCCGAGGCGATTCCCAGTAGCCATACGACCATACCAGCACCTAACGTAGCCCACAACCGTTTAATCCCTCGGTGTTCAGTTAAATATTCAACCGTGGGTTCCAACAGGGAAATCGCTGAAGTCAAGGCCGCCAACACCAGCAAGATGAAAAACAGAGTACCGACGATCAGTCCACCTGGCATATCGCCGAAGGCGATCGGCAGCGTGACAAAGATTAATCCTGGACCTGCGGCCGGTTCCAGGCCATGAGCAAACACCACCGGGAATATCGCCAGTCCTGCCAGTAATGCCACGAAAGTATCCAGGATCGAGACTGTCACCGAAGCCTTGGCGATAGAGATATGCCGCGGCAAGTAGGACCCGTAAGCCACCATGACGCCCAATCCGAGGCTCAAGCTAAAAAATGCATGGCCCAATGCCACTAATACACCTCTCCAGTTCAACGCCGAGAAATCCACTTGGAACAAAAAAGCGACAGCCTGGCCGAATTTACCAGTGGCAAGCGCCGAATAACCTACGAGTATAATCAGCAACAGTAAAAGTCCCGGCATCATGATGCGCACCGCTTGCTCGAGCCCGGCTTTTACACCTCTTGCCACAATCATCACGGTCATGATGATAAATAGGGTGTGAGCGGTTACCAGCGTGCCAGGCGCAGCGAGCAAACCGGAAAATAGATTTCCAATGGACTGTGCGTCCTTAGCAGAATCGGAAGCAAGCGTATCGAAGACCCCATTAAACGCATAGCTTACATAGATCAGGGCCCAACCCGCGATGACACTATAAAACGACAGGATCAGAAACGAGCCCACACATCCTATCCAGCCCACGATCTGCCAAAAAGCCGCTCTATTCTCTTTGGCAGCAAGTATTCGCACGCTGTGGATGGGGCTCTGCCCTCCGCGTCGGCCAATTAATACTTCCGCCATCATGACGGGTACACCAATCAGCGCGATACAAACAAGGTAAATTAGCACGAAAGCCCCACCGCCATGCTCGCCAGCAATGTAAGGAAACTTCCATATGTTACCAAGGCCGACTGCAGATCCTGCGGCGGCCAGAATGAACAATAACCGTGAAGACCAATGCTCGTGCCGTTCGAGTGGTAAAACACTTGCTGAAATTGCAGGTGAGCTAGCGGTAGCCATAACTATCTCCTCTAATCAAGCCGAGATTTCAGTCGTAACAACAACCAGTGATAAAAAAACGGCGTGATCATCCCTGACCAGGCCGTCTCTGAGAAATGTCCTTATTTCTATTTCTTCCCAATCTGCTTCAAGAACCTATCGGTATCCGACTCGAATGGTTTGGTATCGTCATCGATGCTGTTCAGGAATTTCACCAGCTCTTGCTGACTCCTCGCATTCAAAGTCTGAGCGATGGTTTTAGCGCCCAAGCTATGCACTGCAAACACATCCTTCAAGTTAGGCGCACTGCCGTCGTGCAGAAACGGAGCGTGATACGCCACGTTGAGTAACGAGGGCACGTTATAAGCGCCTTGTGCATTCAACTCAGCAAATCCCTCTGTCTGTTGACCGGCAATCCTTCCTTGTCCACGGATATTGAGCGGGCTGGCGGGATCAAAGGTGGCTACATTCTCGAGGAATCTTAGCGTCACATAATCACGGTTCACCGCCACAATCTGCGGCCCAGCCACGGTCACCCCGGGATCGATGGGTGGTACGTCATCGAAGAATTGATCTCCAAGGGGATTGACTTCAAAGGTTGGGTTATTTTGATAGAGCGGCTCACCGGCCCGGCTCTTGGTCCATTTGACGCCGCCATGACAGGAGGCACAGTTTTTCGCGAAGATATCCCGTCCGGCTTGGGCGTTGGCCACATCCGGCATATTGAGCCCACGCACCGCCTTGGCGATCCATTCCGTCTGGGCATCCAACGCATCACTGATCCCTTGAGTCGGTCCATGATTGAAGATCTCACCACTGCGGTCCTCGCCGTTGACATCGGTTGCGAAACCGATGCCGCCTTGCACATTGCGCGAGTTATTATTGAACTGAGTGACAGCATCCCGCACCGCATTCCAGTTAAAGATGCGCTGATCCGTCACGTCATTCCTCGCGAAAGAACCTTCCAAGGGCACAGATTGCCGAGTACCCGTAACAAATCCCCAAGAGACATTATCCGTGCGCCCATCTTCGTGACAGGAGGCACAGCTGCTCCAGCCGTTGTCCGACGCCTTGTTGCGGAACTTCAGAGGCACGATATCGCGAATTTCGATGTCAAATTGACCGTCGCCATCATTATCCAAGACATCGGGAATTCCCAGCGCAGTGAAGAAAGCAAGCTTGCCGGCGAGAACACGATGCTCATCGGTGCCTGCCTTGGGTGGCTCGCTGGTGGGAATATCGAGAGCAAGCACTTTATTCGCCTGCAGATCGACCGCGGTGACTGAGTAGTTAACCTCGTTGACAGTGTACAGTCGCGTGGCCTTTGAGTTGACCACCACCCCGGTGGGCATGTTGCCTGTCTGATAACGGATCACATTATCCGGGGCCCCGATATTGAGCTTACCGTCGTTGCCCAAAGCGGCACGCAGCACATAGTTGCCACCACGGCTCACAAAATAGAACTGAGTTCCCTGCTGATTTGCATCCACAGCCACCATGTCATTCAAAAAGATCCGGTCCAAGCTTTCAAATTCATTCTTCGGTTGGATCTCTTTGGTAATCTGGGCGTTTAGATTCAGGGTATATTCATGCTGACCATATCCACCCTTGTCAATATCAACCACGCCAACCAGGGCCTGCACATTCACATTGAATTTCAGTGGCGGCTCGGGTGCTGCACCGACATTGGGGACGTAGAGCCGGTTATTACGAATTAGCGCCGAGTAAAGCTGATTAGGATAGGCTCCTTGAGGTGTATTGGCGATCGGCCCCTCTGCGGAAGCATCCTTACTCTTGGGATCAGGGCAAAAGACCTCATTGGACAGATCCGCCGCACCGTCGCCCTTACCATCCGCGCCGCTGTTGAAAAACACCTCTTCGCCGTTGTCTTGCAGGATCTTGCGGGTGTTCAAGCAATACGGTCTGCGATCGGCATTGAAACCCGCGTTAGCGATCGGCGGCAAAGTGACCTTGTTCACTGTCGCTTTATCACTAATGGCTTCACCCACGGTGAAGGTGTCGACCACGCCCTGTTTGGCATCGTCGAAGCCATCGGGCCGCTTCTTGGGATCGACGAGTTTACCGAAGAAGCGAGTTACATAGACCCGTTCATCCATATCTTCTCCATCATCATTATTGGTGATGACCACCGCGATGGGATTACCGCCCGTGGGCACGGTATTGATGACCTCCCAACTTTGCGTACTGATCACGGAGACATTTCCCGCAGTGTGATTCGCCACGAAAGCGTAAGCGCCATTCGGCGTGATGGCAATCCCGCGAGGTTCCGTGCCTACGCGAATCGGATCGGTTACGGGGCGGTATGTCTTGATATCAATTACCCAAACAGTACCGTCCACGGCATTGGAAACAAAGGCCCATTTGTCATCGGGAGTGATCGCCACGTAGCGAGGTTCTTTTCCCACAGGCACTTCGGCAACAAGCCGTTGGGAGTCTTTTCCCTGAGCATCACGCACCTCGATGATCGAAACACTATTTGCACCACGATTCACGGCGACTAAGTAACGGTCATCTGAGGTGATTGCGATGCTTGAAGAACGTAATTGCGTGGAGTAGCCGGTAGCCTGTGTTAGGTCTGTGGATGCAGAGACATCCTTCTGAGCCAACACAGAGACTCCGTTAGCCAAAGAGATACCTACGGCGAGCAGAGTCAATGGTCGTTTAACAAATTTCATATTAAGTTCTCCATTTCCGGTTTAGGGTGTCACGCTGTGAAGGGACTTTTTCGTTATCTATCTAAACGCAAGGGCCCCGCCGGTTTGCTGCTGTATATTGATCACTAGGTCGGATGAACTACTCTTGGGGTGATCGCATTAACCCACCCAGAACCGACCTCCAAATAACCAGCCTCCCAACAATGACGCCGGTATACCGACCAGAGGAGCAGTCTTGGATAATACCGTTGATTGTCATGGGGTCATCAGCGTCTTTGGCTGCTTTCGAAAAACGCATCATCAAGACCCCGTTAACGTGGACTAGTGGAATCATTTACGTGATTTTCTACGTGATTTTCGCTAGAGGTCATACCTTCGATAAGCTACCGTCGACGTTTGGGAGCAATTCAAGTGCCAGAGTTGGTATACTGACTGAAAAATGACGCTAACCTATTGGAATGATGAGACTTCTCTCAGATTATGCAAAGTAATCTGAAGAAGGTCAGAACACCTAAGTCAAGCTTAACTTCCCAATATTTCGGGATAGCTCCTGAAATATTGGGAGATTGAATTTCTCAGGACGAGGGGCGAGACGGTGTAATGAGAAATGCTTGTTATCCAGTTTCGAAAAACTAGCGTTTACTCAGCACCTTAGCGAAAAAGCTCAAACGGTATTTAGTATTTGGTACTGAATTTGCTTAACTTAAAGTGATGATGGATAAAGAAGATCTCCATCCTATTCACGATGCTATAAGTATCTGGGTATAAGTTTTTTAACATAAACTGTTAAGGATTCCTGGTGGTCGTCGAGGCGCAACTTAAAGCGCATATTTAGGCCTATATGACTGGAGCGCCAACACAGAGGGTCGAAAAAAAGACTCGCAGAAATGTTAAAAACTTTTGTTCAGATGCTTATACTGGCCGAACGGCTTAGAAGCTGTTTAAAACCCCTCAGCTGGCACGATACGGCGCTGTAAATCGGTTCGAAATATTTAAAATTTACCCCCATGTAAACTGTACTTTCTCATCGATTTATGTCTCGTCTCACACTCACCTGAGGGGTTCTAAAACAGCTTCTTAGATAGAGAGAGCCTACGAATGAGTCTCCTTATGGCTAGATACGCCCGTGAGCACGCTTGATCCTGCTACGGGTCTCCCAATATCTAGTCACGCAGAGCTTACGGCAATCTCAAAAACTAGCACCCCCGACCTTTTGCAGACATTTCCAGAGACTCCCTTGCTTGGTGCGGGATTTGTTCACAAGCTCCGAGGGGAAAGCTGTGGGTCAAACCTATGGAAAAACACCTAAGACGGCTAATCTATATTTTCATTTTTACCAGAGAGGTTCTTATAGGAGGGGAATGAGTCATGTCTAAAACAGCACACCTTGTAAAGGTGAAAAACTACGAAATTTCCGTACAGCTGCATCGGCAGGACGAGACCAGACAGCAGATCAGAAACGCCCTCCAACGATGGCAGGAGGCCTGCGATGTCTGGCTCTCAGCGAAAAGCAGTGTTCACAACGGAAAAGATTACGAAGCTATACACCGAGTGAGGACTTTAAAAAACCATGTTGACCAAGCAGCGGACGAGCTAAAACAAGCACTTCAAATAGCTAATGCCTCATGAATAAAAGCAAGCAAAAATTTCAATGGGAAACAAATAGGTTTGTCAATTCCGAAGCCCCTAATATTTCAAGAGCTTCCTGAAATATTAGGGGCACTATGGGCCTACCCAAAGGTGGCGATCTTGCGCCGCATTCTAACCTGCGCTTCACCAACCGCTGGATTGGCATACCGAATGGCCCGATTAACGGCACCGACCACTGCATGCAACGAGGCAGTAACGATATTCGCATGCATGCCGACCCCAAAGTAGTGGGATCCATTGCTCAAACGAATCTCTACATAGGCTACCGCTGTGGCATCTGCGCCGGTACCTACCGCGTGTTCGCGATAATCGATAATCTGTACGTCGAGGCCACAGTGTCTTTCCAAGGCTTGCACGAAGGCGTTAATGGGGCCATTGCCCTTTCCGGTAATGATCCGTTCATGCCCGCGCACTCTGATAGTCGCCTTAAGCGTGCAAACTTGGGATTCTGGCGAGGTCCGATGCTCGACCACGCGATAGGGCTCCGCTGAGTCAATATACTCCTGGCGAAAGACCGACCAGAGATCGGGGGCGCTGAGCTCTTTGCCAGTGCCATCGGTGATAGATTGCACTAAGTGACTGAATTCGTACTGCAAGCGCCGTGGCAAATTGAGTCCATACTCCCGCTCTAGCAGATAAGCGATTCCCCCCTTGCCGGATTGGCTATTGATGCGGATAACGGCCTCATAGCTGCGTCCCAAATCGGCCGGATCAATAGGAAGGTAAGGAATTTCCCAAGATTCGCTACCTGAAGCCTGGAGTTCTGCAAACCCTTTTTTAATGGCGTCCTGATGCGAACCTGAAAAAGCAGTGAAAACCAGCTCGCCGGCATAGGGATGTCGTGGGTGGATCGGCAACTGATTACAGTACTCTACTTCACGCACCACCGCGTTGATGTCGGAAAGATTCAACCCAGGCTCTACGCCTTGGGTATACAAATTGAGCGCCAGAGTGATGAGGTCCACGTTACCCGTGCGTTCTCCGTTGCCAAACAAGGTTCCCTCCACTCGTTCGGCACCTGCCATCATTGCAAGCTCAGCCGCAGCAATGCCCGTACCACGATCGTTGTGGGGGTGAACGCTTAGCACCATCGAATCTCGCTGGGTGACGTGTCGGCTAAACCACTCGACCTGATCAGCGTAGACATTCGGAGAAGCCATCTCCACGGTTGCCGGCAGATTAATAATGGCCTTTTGCGCAGGCGTGGGTTGCCAGATCTCCATGACAGCCTGACAGATGTCTACGGTAAAATCTAATTCGGTGCCAGTAAAGCTCTCTGGAGAATATTGGTAAATCCAGTGAGTCTCTGGCTGATCGGTCGCAAAGTCCCGTACCAGCGTTGCACCGTGGACCGCGATAGCGATAGTACCGGCACGATCAAGGCCGAAGACCACTCGACGCTGTAGGGTGGATGTGGAGTTGTAAAGATGGACGATTACTCGTCTGGCGCCTCGTAAAGCCTCGAATGTGCGCTGGATCAAGTGGTCGCGTGCCTGGGTCGAGACCTGAATGGTTACATCCTCAGGGATGAGATTTTCTTCAATTAGCATGCGGATAAAATCAAAATCCGTTTGCGAAGCCGAAGGAAATCCCACTTCGATCTCTTTAAAACCCAGCTTCACTAACAGATCAAACATACGTCGTTTGCGTTCTGGCCCCATAGGTTCGATGAGCGCCTGATTGCCGTCGCGCAAATCGACGCTACACCAAGTCGGGGACGAATCAATCACACGTGAGGGCCACTGCCGATCCGGCAAATGAACTGGTGGAAAAGGACGATATTTATTTGCAGTATCGAAAGTCATTGTTTTTCCTTCTCATGACTGATTAACATTGCCTTATGTAGCGACGCGAATACGGCCGCCGGGCTGCCACTACCTCCGGCTTTTCTCACCAAAGCATATGTTATACTTCGAACGGTTGTAAATTACGATTTTTCGCTGGCCCTGAACCTCGATAGCCGCGTTGCTCAGGCCCGCAATAGGAACCTTGCTATTACTCGCCTTCGCGCCTTGCTCTCGATGCCCAGGGCTCACCCAAAATTTCCCAATTTACAACTGTTCAAAGTATAGGAAACAAATCCGGTGGAAAAATCGGATTAAGCCCGACGACCGTTAGGCAGTCGCAGCAGCTGTTGAGGAGGGAAAACTAAGCGTATAGCTTTAACGTCGAAACTACCAACGAGGAAATGGGAACGATTACGTTTGATATTGGAGAGATTTAACATAGAAGGCAGCTATTTTTTACACGATCACTTGGTAACAGACGAAGGCCCCGGCGCTCCTAAGAGGCCGGGTATGTCAGTCGTAAACCAAAAAACCATTGAATGAATTGCTGCACCATGATTTTAACTATAATTCGGTGGGCGACTACGAGTCAATACCCTGTTTTATAATCCGGGAACCTAGAAGCCTGCCAGACTTAGACGATCGTACCTAGGGAAACCCGTTTGAGGTAGATTTTTCTATCCTATTGAGGCGAATATACTTCGAACGGTTGTAAATTACGATTTTTCGCTGGCCCTGAACATCGATAGTCGCGTTGCTCAGGCTCGCAATAGGACCTCGCTATGACTCGCCTTCGCGCCTTACTCTAGATGCCCATGGCTCACCCAAAATGTCCCAATTTACAACCGTTCTAAGTATAGCTGTAGCTATTTAATGAGAAGGACCGAGAAATCTGTCCAAATCCGGTTTTTCCGCAGTAGATTAGTCCTAAGTCCGACAGACTCCTAGATACATGCAAGGCTAGCGTTAGCAACTTGCTCGCGGGTATAAAAACGACCATCGCGAAGGAAACCGGCGATGACACTGGCTTTGACTTGGGTTACGCGTTGGTGTGCATTGCGTCTCAAGATCCAGGATTCGGGCAAACCATCTAGTAAATGCATCGGTGCCGGTCGACCATCAGCAAACTGTGAACGACAAGTCTCACCGGTATCGGAATCGTGGAATGCGGGGACATAGCCCAGGTCCTTGCAACCCGCGCTCACACCTAGTGTATCCCGATAAGTATCATTTTGCTCTTTCAAGACAGATTGTGTCATCGCATTATTCATTAGTCGTCTCCCGCTCGACCAATAAGCATTACACCAAATGCTTAGCAACTTCGATGCCATTAATCAATTGGCTGACATCAATCTCTATAAGTATCTGTATTCGATAGATTTATTTAGGTTAGCGAAATGAAGCACAGGAAAGCAATTTCTCCCGACTGGCGTGGCCGTATCAGAACGATAATTTGCCAATATCCCGATATTTCGAGAATTGAAATCTGAGCCGTGCTTTAACTAACACTGAATATTAAAAATATTCTCTTTATTTACAGTAACTTAAAAAACACTATCCTAATACGTTTGGTCGTTAGTGGTTAATTTATCTGATATTGTGTAGAGACATGGGTCGGTTCAGCGTACAGTAAAGGGTTTTTTTCAGTTTTTGTCAGAAACTGACAAATAACGGATAAATGCTGATGTCTTTATCCACTCACAGCCAATAACTAGGGACATAGAAAAACGCGGTTTGGATAGTCGTTTTATCGAGCCTGAACTCAGTTTACGCCTGGTCTCGCACTCACCTGAGGGTTTTTAAACAGCTTCTCAAACGATGCAGGATTGCGCTGCGTCGGGGTAAACCGAGCATGGAATGCGAAGTACCGCAGGCAAAGTGTTGCTGGTATTTACAGCGTGTCTTGCAAGACGCCTGCAACACCAGGATTATAGAAATGGCTGAGCGTTCACAAAGCTGGTTTAAATTCCATCCAGCGATTGCAGTGCACAGCGAAGCAATGATCAATGAAAAAGCGCGGCTTATATCGAGCTTGCTTAGATGAATTTGCCGAGAGATTCCCAAACACACTTACCAACAATCTTGCACAGTGCTGGTACCCGATATGGTCTTTTGTCCAAAATTGTTAACGCCGAGTGTCCCGCACGCGGCATCGTTAACTTGATCCTTCTGTGGTGCAGCCGATAGTGTGAAACCGGTACATGCGGTTATCGTGCCGGGAGCACAACCTAGTGGGGAAGCATTAGCTATACTGATATTATACCAAC
>JAAUXY010005157.1_pt1 | contig 10074 bp, 10 predicted proteins | sample 7278121 | NCBI WGS metagenome assembly JAAUXY01 (sample SAMN14350117, study PRJNA611818) | marine sediment metagenome | isolation source: surface marine sediment (1.8m) | place: French Polynesia: Moorea | collected 2018-08
AGATGCGGGCGATCAACTTCGTCACCCGCCTGATCGACGACGGCTTCGACCACGGCGGCCGCCTCAAGCGCCTGCTGCTGCACGTGATCCACGCCGAGGACGTGATGGCCGGGCTCGGCGTCTCGAGCAAGCTCAACGCCGACCGGGCCTTCCTCGAGCACCTCTTCGAGATCGGGCGCGCCCGGACCGAGGACTGGCTGGCCGCGCACTTCGACCGCCTGGGCCGGGAATCCACCGTCGACATCGAGGAGATGTACCTCTAACAGCCAGCGGATGCAGACCCGGTCCAGCGGTATGCGCAGCGTGGAATCCTGCCGCAGAGCGGGTGGCCTTGCCGGGGACTGGCGACGCCTCGCGTTCGGACGCCTCGCCTTGCCGAGCCGATCCGGCACGAAGGCTCCGGGGATAGAACCCGATGCACCTCTTCAGACCAGCTCGGCCCTGAGCCATGACAGCAGGGCTTCGGCCTCGGGGCGGGATCGGGCCCTTTCGCGCCGATAGACCGACAGGCCTTCCCCAAGCACGACGCTTTCCTCGAAAGGCCGAATCAGACTGCCGGATTGCAGAAGCCTCTCCACCGCTTGCCGCCATCCCAAGCCGATACCGTGACCTTCCACGGCAGCCTGGATCAAGACCGGATAGCTGTCGAAGACCGCCCCTCTGTGGCCGACGCGCTGGGTCAAGCCCAGTCGCTCGAGCCAGTCGTCCCATTCCAGCCAATCCTGCGGCTCGACCTTGTGGTGCAGCAAGGCGTGGTCCGGCAGATCGGCCAGAGACAGCGGCGCTCTTCGTCCCGCCAGATAGCTCGGGCTGCATACCGGGAAGACCTCGTCCGAAGCGGTGAAGGCCAGGAGGTGGGCGCCGCTGGCCCGACCGGAGGTCTGCAAGGCCACGTCGAAATCCTCGTGCGATTGGGCGACCGGCATGGTCGACGCCGTGACCCGGACATCGATCCGCGGTTGCTGTTGGTGAAAGTCTGAAAGGCGGGGCATCACCCAGTAGAACGCATAGCAAAGCTCTGCGAAGAGGACCACCTCGCCGCTTCGCGGCAGGCTGCGCAGGTCGGTCGCTCGGGCGGCAATGCTCTCCAGTCCCGCCGTAACGCTGCGTCCGAGATCGCGGCCCGCTTCGGTAAGGAACACGGCCCGATGGCGGCGCTCGAAGAGACGGACTCCCAGGTCCTCCTCCAGGGCCCGGATCTGGCGGCTGACGGCGGCCTGGGTCAGGTGCAACTCCTCGGCGGCCCGCGTGAAGCTCTCAAGCCGCGCAGCAGCCTCGAAGGGAAGGAGGCTGGCCAGGGGAGGCAGGTTCTTGCCCAGCTTATTCATAAGCTCAAGTAATGTATTTTGATCCATAACTCATTTGAAAATCGACTTTAACACGGCCTAATACTTTACCCAAAATCATTTTGGCAAACCGCTTCGGCCTGGACCTATGGAACAATCGACCGGGCAACATCGGGAAAACACAATTCTCGGGATCATCATGATCTTGGCATCGGTGTTGCTGATGTCCCTCGGCGATGCCTTGGTCAAGCACGTCAGCACCGAGTTGACGCTGTGGCAGATCTTCGTGGCGCGCTCGATCTTGGCGGTCCCGATTTCGATCATTCCCTTGCTCCTTTGCCGTCGGCCTTGGGTGATCGGACAGAAAGCCCTGCCTTGGATGGTCCTGCGCAGCGGCCTGCTGGTATCGATGTGGATTGCCTTCTACGCGGCCCTGCCGGCCTTGAACCTGTCCGTCGCCGCCGCCGCCCTCTACACCGGGCCGCTGTTCATCGCGCTGTTTTCCGCGCTTCTGCTCCGGGAGCCGGTCGGGCTCTGGCGAGGCATGTCCCTTGTGCTCGGTTTCGTCGGTGTCTTGGTGATGCTAAGGCCCGGCACCAGCGCCTTCTCCCCTGCGATGCTCTTGCCCATCCTTTCGGCGGTGCTCTACGCCCTCGCCATGATCATCACCCGCAGCAAGTGCATCGGTGCGGCGCCGCTGGTGCTTTCCCTGGTCTTGAACGCTTCCTTCTTGCTGGCCGGAATCGTCGCGACCGGCGCGCTTGCCTTCTGGGGGCCGAGTCCGGGAGAAGCCTCGGCCGACCCCTTCCTGCTCGGGCACTGGGTGCCGATGGGGGCGCAAGAGTGGGCGCTGATGACGCTCATGGCCCTGCTCATCGTCGCGGTCAGCGCGGGCGTCGCGAAGGCCTACCAGTCCGGCCCACCGACGATCATCGCGCCTTTCGACTACGCCTATCTGGTCTTCGCGGCCTTCTGGGGTTTCCTGTTTTTCTCCGAGAGTCCCGATGTCGCAACGGTCTCTGGAATGATCCTGATTGCCGGGGCAGGCGTCCTCGCCATGCGGCGACTTGCGCCCGCCCGCCGGCCGATCACAGCCGGCAAGTCCATCTGAGCCCCCGGGATGAACGCCGGTGTCCAAGGCTTGCTGTGGTGCCTTGCCTTCGTAACCCTGGAAGCGGTGCAGGCCGTGTACTTCGGCGGCGTGTTGCAGCGAATGGATTCCTTCCTGATCGGCTCGCTGGTGTTTGGCATCTGCGCCGCCGGAGCGATCGGGCTGACCTTGCTGCGAAGGCCAGAGGAAATCGCCCTGGCGCTTGCCGATCCGACGGCTCTGGCCTTCGCCAACATCTGTGCCGCCGGCGGATGGATCGCCTACCTCCTCGCGGTCCAACTCGTCGAACCTGCCGTTGCCTTCGCCGTCTTTTCCGGTTCGGTGCCGCTCACCACGCTCGTCGCGGCTCGGCTCGGCATGCCTGGAGCCACTTCGGTGCGGAATCGGCTCGAGGTGGCCGGGCTCGTCATCATCGCGCTCGGGCTTGCTGTTCTGATCTTCAGCACCCTTGCGGGCTGGTCCGGCTTCGTGCGCGGCAGTCCCTCCGTCGCGCTTGCCGGCATAGCCCTCTCAATCGCGTCCGGTTCTCTGATCTCGCTGTTGCTGCTCTATGCGGGTCGTCTTGACCGCCGCGGGGTCGGCCCCATGGCGCAGATCGGTTTGCGTTTTCCGCTCTACATCTTGCTGTCGGTCGGCGGCACCGCGCTCGGCCTCGACGCCAAGGGCCCAGTGCCGGTCGAAGATGTCGCCTTGGCAGTCGTCTTCGGACTGCTCGTCATGGCCTTGCCGATCTACGCCATGCAAAAGGCGGTTTCGCTCGTCTCGGCGCTGACCATCGGCGCCATGACCTCGCTCGGGCCGGTGCTCGTGTTCGGCTTCCAGATGGTCGAGGGCCGCGTGGACTTCGCCCGCGCGACTTTGACCGGCCTCCTGATCTACTTTGCAGGCGCCCTGCTGACCGCGGCCGGGAGCTCCAAAGCGGCATGGCGAGGTCGCAAGGCCGTCACTGCAGCCCGCTGATCGCGCCCGCCGGAAATGAGGGAGGCCCGCCAGGTGAAAACGACAACCGCGATTACGGCCTTCCTGCTGATCCTGGGACTCGCCACAAACCACGCCGGTTCCATGGCTGAGGCGGCAGAGCCGGTTTACATCAACAGCTACGGCAGCGACTGGGGCCTCTGGGCCCGAGGCCATTGCCGGCTCGACGTGCGCGCAGATGTCGAAGTCCTGGAGATCGAAGCGGTCGCCCTCGAGCCCAATCGCAACTATCCCCAGACCCTCGAAATCGCCGGCTTCCGCCTCTCCGCCGCCTACCTCGACAAGACGACGGGCGAGCCCTTCGGCCATCAGGCCGCAAGCGGTCCTCGCGTGGATTACGCCGTAGGCCTAGCGCCGGGTGAGAAACACGTCGTCAAAGACCTGATTCTGCGGATGCCGCGCGGCCGCCCGCCCGGCGCAAACGAGGCGCGGGTTCTCATCCTGCAGATCTTGGTGGGCTCTGGCAGCGCCTTCGAAATCGAGATCGCGAGGACTTTGGGCAACTAGAGCGCCGGGGGCTCGCTCTCGAGGCTGGTCTGACGGCGCGCACGGCGGGGCCGGCGGCCGCCCGGCAGGTAGGCAGTCAGCCAGAAGCCAAGTCCGGCCAGGCCGCCGGGCAGGGCGACGGCGAGCAGGAAGCGCCAGGTCGCGGCCTCGGCGTCCTTCGCCGCCGTGCCCCCGGCCGGGGCCTGGACCAGGGCGGCCCAGAGCACCGCGGTCAGGGCGCCGCCCAGGACGAAGGCCCACCAGCTCTCCCGGGCCAGGCGGCGCAGCAGCCAGAGCAGCGGCAGCCCCAGGCAGACCGCGGCCGGCAGGGCAAAGTAGAGGAACACCAAGGCGAAGGCCGCGATCCCGGGCAGGGCCTCGTGGGGCCTGAGCAGCAGTCCGGACTCGGCGGCCCCGACCAGTCCGAGGAAGGCCCCGGGCAGGGCGCAGGCGACGAGGAGGCCGAAGAAGACCCGGCCGGGCGTGGTTCGACGGGGAAGCGCGATACGCCGCGCCATGGGAGCTGACTCTGTCTGCAGCGCTACTCTCCCATCCTGCGCCGCCGGACGTGGAGGAAGGGTTAAGCCGACCCCTCCTCCCGGCGCCCGCCCCGGCGGCCCCGCTCAACGGCCGCGCGCAGGTCCCGGGCCGCCGCCTCCGGATCAGCGGCCCCGCAGATCGCCGAGACCACGGCGATGCCTTCGACCCCGGTCGCGGCGACCGCTTCGGCGGTCGCAAGGCCGATGCCACCGATCGCCACCATGGGCAGCGCTAGCCGGCCGCGCAGCGCGTCGAGGCCCTCGAGGCCGATGGCCGCGCCGGCATCGGCCTTGGTCGCCGTGGCGTAGACGGCACCGCTTCCAACGTAGTCCACCACCGCCGGATCGACCAGATCGGCCTCTTCGAAGGTCCCGGCGGAGACCCCGACGATCGCCTCGGGACCCAGGGCCGCGCGCGCCTCGGCGGCCGGACGGTCGTCGACCCCCAGATGGACGCCGGCGGCGCCGACCTCCCGGGCCACCTCGATCCGGTCGTTGACGATCAGCGGCAGCCCTCGGGGGGCCAGGACGGCCTGGAGGCGCCGGGCCAGGGCCGCCAGCTCGGCGTCGGGCGCGGTCTTGTCGCGCAGCTGGACCAGGGTCACGCCGCCGGCCACCGCCGCGGCGGTCACGGCCTCGACTTCGCGCCCGGGGACGTCGTCGGGGCCGATCACCAGGTAGAGCGTGAGGTCGAAGGCCTTGGCCATGGTTCCGATCGCGCTTGAGAAGCTCACGGCGGGCTACTTGGCAGGCCCGAACCGCCTTGTAAAGCGCCGGCCCGCCGCCGCCCGGGCGCCTGCCGCGTTGCCCAAGGCCGAGAATACCGATAAACAAGAGCGCAGGAAGAGATCTCGAAGGACCAAGAAAAAGCCATGGCCGGGAGCCCCGAGACGGCGCGCGCCGCCGCGCAGACCCTGCTCGACATCGAGGCCATCCTGTTCCGACCTGACCAGCCCTTCGTCTTCACCTCGGGCCGTGCCAGCCCGGTCTACGTCGACTGCCGGCGGATCATCTCCTTCCCCAAGGCCCGCGCCCGCCTGATGGACATGGCCGTCGAGTTGATCCGCGAGGCCACCGCGGCCGATCCGCCGGAGGTGATCGCCGGGGGCGAGACCGCCGGCATCCCCTTCGCCGCCTGGATCGCCGAGCGCCTGGGGCTGCCGATGATCTACGTCCGCAAGAAGCCCAAGGGCTTCGGGCGCAACGCCCAGATCGAGGGGACCTTCCACGAGGGTGCGAAGGTCCTGCTGGTCGAGGACCTGGCAACCGACGGCGGCTCCAAGGTCAACTTCATCGAGGCTCTGCGGACTGCCGGCGCCGAGATCAGCGAGACCTTCGTGATCTTCCACTATGGGATCTTTCCCCAGAGCACGGGTCTGCTGGCCGACCTGGGCGTGACCCTGCGCGGCCTCTGCACCTGGTGGGACGCGCTCGCCCTGGTCGAGGACAGCGGCTATCTGGACGCCAAAGGCGTGGCCGAGGTGCGGGCCTTCCTGGAGGACCCCGAGGGCTGGTCCGCCGCCCACGGCGGCAAGACCTCGGAGGAGCTGGCAAGCGGCGGTTAGCGTCCCCACAATCCTCTCGCAGAAGGAGGTCGAAACCTTGGCCAGATCGAAGTTCCCCGGGTCCGCGTTCCTGGGCGCGCTGCTCGTCGTCGCCACCGCCCTCGCAGGCGCGCCGGCGGCCAAGGCCGGCGGCGGCGGCGAGCTCAAGATCGGCCTCACCCAGTTCCCCTCGACCTTGCACCCCAACATCGATTCCATGCTGGCCAAGACCTACGTCCTGGCGATGACCGCCCGGCCGATCACGGTCTACGACCAGGAATGGCAGCTGATCTGCATGCTCTGCACCGAGCTGCCGACCATCGAGAACGGCCTGGCGAAGAAGGAGCCGCTGGCCGACGGCGGCGAGGGAATCGCGCTCACCTATACCCTGCAGCCCGAGGCGACCTGGGGCGACGGCACGCCGGTCACGACCAAGGACGTGGTCTTCACCTGGGAGATCGGCCGCAACCTGGAGAGCGGCGTCACCAATAGCGAACTCTACCGGCGGATCCTCGCGGTCGACGTCATCGACGACAAGACCTTCACCCTCCACATCGACCGCGTGACCTTCGAGTACAACGCGATCAACGACTTCCGATTGGTGCCGGCGCACATCGAGCGGCCGATCTTCGAGGCCGCCCCGGCCGAGTACCGCAACCGCACGGCCTACGACAGCGACCCGACCAACCCGGGGCTCGCCTTCGGGCCCTACCGCATCGTCGAGATCGTGAAGGGCTCCCACGTCGCGCTTGAGCCCAATCCGACCTGGTGGGGCGAGGCGCCGGCCTTCGACCGGATCACGGTCCGGGCAATCGAGAACACCCCCGCACTGGAGGCCAACCTGCTGTCGGGCGCGATCGACATGATCGCCGGCGAGCTCGGGCTGACCATCGACCAGGCCCTGGCTTTCGAGAAACGCCATGGCGACGACTACCAGGTGATCTACAAGCCGGGCCTGGTCTACGAGCACATCGACCTGCAGCTCGAGAACCCGGTGCTGCAGGACGTCCGGGTGCGGCGCGCCCTGCTGCATGCCATCGACCGCCAGGCGCTCAACGAGCGGCTCTTCGGCGGCAAGCAGCCGCCGGCCGACACCTCGGTCTCGCCCCTGGACAAGGTCTACAGCGACGACATCCCGCGCTACGCCCACGACCCGGCGCAGGCCAGGGCACTGCTCGACGAGGCGGGCTGGAAGGAGCTCCAGGACGGGGTCCGGCACAACGCCGCCGGCGAGCCTCTGACCCTCGAGTTCATGACCACCGCCGGCAACCGGACCCGGGAGCTGGTCCAGCAGGTGCTTCAGAACCAGTGGAAGCAGGTCGGCATCGACGTGCGGATCCGCAACGAGCCGGCGCGGGTCTACTTCGGCGAGACCCTGGATCAGCGCAAGCACAAGGCCCTGGCCATGTTCGCCTGGAGCTCGAGCCCGGAGAACGTGCCGCGCTCGACCCTGCACAGCGAGGAGATCCCGACCGAGGCCAACGGCTGGTCGGGCCAGAACTACACCGCCTACAGCAACCCCGAGATGGACGACCTGATCGACCGGACCGAGCGCGAGCTGGACTTCGACAGGCGCAAGGAACTCTGGGCCCGCATCCAGCAGATCTACGCCGAGGACCTGCCGGTCCTGCCGCTCTACTGGCGGGCAAACACCTACGTCCTGCCCAAGTGGCTGGAGGGCGTGCGGCCGACCGGCCATCAATACACGACCACGCTCTGGGTCGAGGAGTGGCGGCGCGGCGCACGCTGACGCCGCGGGGTTTCCGATGATCTCTTACATCGGCCAGCGCCTTCTCGAGTCCGCCGTCGTCCTGCTTGTGATGTCCTTCGTCATCTACGGCCTGATCGGCCTGATGCCCGGCGATCCGATCGACCTGATGATCCAGGCCGACCCCAACCTGACCAGCGCCGACGCCGAGCGGCTGCGCGCCCTGCACGGTCTCGACCGGCCGATCCACGAGCGCTACCTGGCCTGGCTCGAAAAGGCCGCCGACGGCGACCTCGGCTATTCGCGGCAGTTCGCGGCGCCGGTGCTCGACATCCTGCTGCCGCGGCTCGCCAACACCGGGGTGCTGATGGGTCTCAGCTTCCTGCTCGCCCTGGCCATCGCCCTGCCGGCCGGGCTGATCGCCGCCAGCCGGCCGCGCGGCCTCGTCGACCATTCGATCAACCTCTTCGCCTTCGCCGGGATCTCGGTCCCGCCCTTCTGGCTGGCGATCCTGATGATCATCCTCTTCGCCGTGGTGCTGAGATGGCTGCCGGCGGGCGGCATGGGCGACCTCGACGACCCGCTCGACCGCCTGCGCCACGCGGTCCTGCCGGTCGCCGCCCTGGCCCTGGTCACGGTCGGCGGCATCATCCGCTTCGTGCGCGCCGCGACCATCGAGGCGCTGCGCCAGGACTACATCCGCACCGCCCGGGCCAAGGGGGTCAGCCGGGCCGGGGTGATCACCGGCCACGCCCTGCGCAACGCCATGATCCCGGTGACCACGATCCTGGCGCTCAACTTCGGCGCCCTGTTCTCCGGCGCCCTGATCACCGAGACCATGTTCGGCTGGCTGGGCATGGGCAAGACCATCTTCGACGCGATCCAGACCAACGACTACAACCTGGCCCTGGTCGGACTGCTCTTCGCCACCCTGACCACCCTGCTGGCCAACATCCTGGCCGACCTGGTCTATGCCTGGCTCGACCCGAGGATCTCCTACCTATGAGCGTCGCGCCCGAGCCCGGCCCCCGCCTCGCCGCCGAGGCCGCCTTCGCGGCCGGGCCGGCGCTATCCTACGGGCGGCTGCTCTGGCGCCGCTTCCTGGAGCACCATTTGGCGGTCTTCAGCCTGGTCCTGCTGGCCCTGCTGATCGCGGCGACCTTCGCCGCGCCCCTGGCCGAGCAGGTGCTGGGCCTGGACGCCGAGACGGTCGACCTATTCAAGCAGAAGCAGCCGCCCTCGCCGGAACACCTCCTGGGCACCGACGAGCTCGGCCGCGACCTGTTGCTGCGCCTGCTCTACGGCGGCCAGGTCTCCCTCCTGGCCGGCCTGGTGACGGCGGTCCTGGCCGCGGTGATCGGCACTGTGATCGGCCTGCTGGCCGGCTACTTCGGCGGGATCCTGGACGCGGTCCTGATGCGCCTGACCGATGGGGTCATCGCCCTGCCCCTGCTGCCCCTGCTGATCGTCCTGGCGGCGGTCGACCTGACCAAGCTCGGCCTGCCCGAGACTCTGGCGACCTCGGAGGAGGTCAGCCTCTACAGGATCATCATTCTGATCTCCCTGGTCGGCTGGACCACGGTCGCCCGCCTGGTCCGCGGCAGCACCCTGTCCCTGCGCGAGCGGGAGTTCGTGCGCGCCGCCCGGGCGATCGGCGCCCGGCCCCTGCGGATCATGCTGGTCCACATCCTGCCCAACGTGATCTCGCCGGTGATCGTCGCGACCACCCTTTCGATCGGCAACATCATCCTGCTGGAATCGGTGCTCAGCTTCCTCGGCCTCGGGATTCAGCCGCCGATCCCCTCCTGGGGCAACATGTTGACCGGCGCCCAGGAGCTGATCTGGGACGCGCCTATGCTCGCGGTCTGGCCGGGCCTGCTGATCTTCGTCACCGTCATCGCCTTCAACTTCCTGGGGGACGGGCTGCAGGACGCCCTCGACCCGCGCGCCGTCGGCCGCTGATCGCACCCGGTAAATTCATGATTTTCATGGGACTTCCGGCCTGCCCGCAGGAAAACACAGGGAACTTGCAACACGGCCGGGTTGGACTTGACTTCGATCATTTCTTGGCGAGGGTCCGGGGTGGTAGTAGGGTCCCTGGCAGGTGAAACCTCGCTTTTAGAGACTAGGAGCTGCCCATGAGCGAGCGCCCGAACTCGACGGCCGCGCGCGACGTCGCCTACCAGCTGCACCCTTACACCAACGCCCGCAAGCACGAGGCGGAGGGGCCGCTGATCATCGAGCGCGGCGAGGGCATCCGCGTCTTCGACGAACAGGGCAAGTCCTACATCGAGGGCATGGCCGGGCTCTGGTGCACCTCGCTCGGCTTCAACGAGCCGCGGCTGGTCGAGGCGGCGGTCCGGCAGTTCGAGAGCCTGCCCTACTACCACACCTTCGCCCACAAGACCGGCGTGCCGCCGAT
>JAAUXY010033978.1_pt1 | contig 10073 bp, 6 predicted proteins | sample 7278121 | NCBI WGS metagenome assembly JAAUXY01 (sample SAMN14350117, study PRJNA611818) | marine sediment metagenome | isolation source: surface marine sediment (1.8m) | place: French Polynesia: Moorea | collected 2018-08
AGAGAGAGATAGATGTTCTCGGGACGATAGCCGCGCTCCAGGAGCTTCAGCACGGTGAAGCGCATCATCAACGGGGGACCGCACATCACTGCGACGCCGTCCTCCGGATGACAGTCGAGATATTCCTCGGTCAGGATCGTCGGCAGCACGCCCACATGGCCGTCCCACTGCGGATCGCCCACGTCAACGGTCAACATCACATCCAGAGCATCGCTCCGCCCCCATCCCCTCAGCGCGGCGTCGCGGAAGACGAGGTTGTCCGGCGTGCGCGCGCCATAGCGAATGATCACGCGCTCGTAGGCGTCGAGATCTTCCATCAGAGCCATCAGAAAAGCCCGCAAGGGGCCGACCCCGCAGCCCCCACCGGCAATCAGGATCTCCCGCCCGCGGAAGTTTTCGATGGGATAGGGGCGACCCAAGGGCCCGCGGATACCGACCTCCGAGCCCGGCGGCATCGCGTGCAAACGCTCCGTGACGCGGCCGACTCGCATGATGGTGATCTCCATGCGCTCGGTGATGCGGGGCGAAGACGACGGCGTGAAGGGCGCTTCGCCGACGCCCGGCACGAAGAGCTCGACGAACTGGCCGGCCTTGAAGGCCACCGGGTCCCTTGGGCGAAGGGTAAAGGTCTTAACCGACGGGGTCTCCTCTTCGACCCGCTCAATCGTCGCTGGAACCGGCATGTATGGCGCCAGATTCATCGACTGCCCTCTTCAGCACCTTGCGGATGTCGATCTTCCCGATGCAGGCTTCCGTGCAGCGCCCGCATCCGTCGCAGGCGTAGCGTCCAAGCACCTGCGGAAAGAAAACGAACTTCTTATCGAAGCGATTGCGCAATCGCTGGGATCGCCGTGGACGCGGATCCCCGCCGGCCGTGCACGCAAAATTCGGAAATAGGCAGGAATCCCATTGTTTGCAGCGGGCTGGATTGCCCTGGCCATCGATGCCGTCGGCCAGAAAGAAGCAGTGGCAGGTGCAGCAGATGAAGTTGCACGCGCCACACTCGACGCAGTCGGCGGCAAAGTCTTCCCAAAGGCCGGAGTCGAAGGCTGTCTCCACCGCCTGTCGAAAATCCGCCCCCGGCCTCAGCCCGGATGCTGCAGCGTTGTCCACGAGCTTGCCATACATCGCGCTGCGCTGGCTCTCGCGTGACTCGAGCAGGTTGTCATCGGCCGGCTTCAGGTACCGCTCGGCTCTCCGAAGCAAATCCGCGCCCCGATCCGTTCCGCTTTCCAGGACGTAGCCCTTCGGCGTCGGAGAAATGTTTATGTCGAAGCCCTTTGTCGGATATGGCTGCTCGCCGATCGCGGGACAGAAACAGACGTCCAGGAACCCGGTACAATCGCAGGATACCAGGATCGTCTTCTCGCGGGCTTCCGCATAGAGCGGATCCTGCGCGTCTCGGGCCAGGAAGACCTGGTCGTGGATCTCCAGCGCGGAGAGATCGCAGTTCTTTACGCCGAACACGATCCGTTCGCTCAGCGGACTGCCGGTCTTCGGATCCTTCCAGGCACCGAGGTATTCCCGGGGACGAAACAGCAACGACTTCAGCGGCTCCACCGGCCGGTAGGCGCCGAGGGTGTGTCGTTCCGGATCCCAGGCGTCGGCCCTCACAAGCCGATAGCCTTCGTTCGCCTCGGCCAGGGCATACACCACACGCTTCTCGGTGAGGACCGAGAGGACGTCATCCACCCTATACCCGTCGGCGAGCGTCCACGTCATGGCCAGCCAATCGCATTTGCTGCCTAAGGCCAATTTCTCTCATCCGGCGGTTGGCGGGTCTTTGACGTCGATCAATCTGTGGCATCGGAGTCACCGGTAGACTCATCTCACTGAGGGCGTTCCAACCTGCGAGATTTCCTTTCGAACGAGACGAGTCGTGGGGACACGAACACTTGAACCGTATCTGGCCGAGCACCCGCTGTTTCGCGATCTGAACTCAGACTACGTGGCCTTGCTGAGCGAGTGTGCCTTCAACGTGCGCTTTGCCGAGGGGGAAAGGATCTTTCGACACGGCGAGCCAGCCGACCGGTTCTTCCTGATCCGTCACGGAATTGTGTCTTTGGAGATCTGGTCGCCCACCCAGGGGCCGTTGACGATCCAGACGCTCGGGCCGGGCGAGGTGCTGGGCTGGTCCTGGCTGTTCCCGCCCTACAAGTGGCATTTCGATGCCCGGGCCACGGAACCGACCAGGGCTGTCGCCTTGGACGGCAAATGCCTCCGCGGTAAGTGCGACCAGGATCCAAAGCTTGGATACGAGATGATGAAACGCTTTTCCGCTCTGATCCATGCGCGCATGCAGGCCGCGCGCTTGCAAATCATGGACATCTACGGTCCGACCTCCGCATGAGACCGCCGACCTTTCAGAGGACGAAGCAGCACTGACGGGCGAATTCATACCGGTCGCAAAGGACGCCGACGCCAGACTGGAGGCGGAGGCTCCGCCGGGCGACCGGACGCTGGAGGAACTGTTCATGGTCCCGGGGCTGCCTTGGGTTGTGTTGGTGGTGGTCGAGATCGAGAAATGGCCGTTCCGCAATGGGCTGATCTACCAAGCTTCATCCCAGGACGGTCAAGCCCTAGGCTTCCGATTGGCTCATTTTCTGTCTAAGCCACATCGCATCATGGCGTGCGCCCCGGAGAGTGCGGCAGCTCGAAGACCTTCCGGATCGTTTCCACGTTGGTGACGATCATGCAACAACCGGACAAGGTGATGTGATGGTCGCGCAACTCGAAATGCATCTCACCTTCCCGGTCGTGCGCCCTGCCTGCAGTGTTCCAGGCGGCGGTCGACGGCTTTGAGCGATGAGACGTTCGGTGATTCGGGGTTGCCTACCAATCTGCTTGATCCTTGCGGCCGGGGTTCTGACAGCTACGCTCGCGCAGGGGAAGCCGGAAGAAACGCCGGTGACGGTGCTCGCTGCCGGGGACGTCGCGTGGTGCCCGGAAGGTTGGTGGGACCGGATGCGGTCGCGCTTGAGGGGCGAGGACCCAGAGTCCGGAACCCCGGCCACTGCTGCTTTGCTCGACCGCCTGCCGGGCACGGTGCTGGCCCTAGGCGACCTCGTCTACCCTGAAGGCTCGGCCGAGGATTTCCGTAGGTGTTATGAGCCAACCTGGGGTCGCCACAAGGAACGGACACGGCCGACGCCCGGCAACCATGAGTACAGGAGCCCGGACGCTGCCCCATATTTTGCCTATTGGGGCGAGCGGGCAGGCGAACCCGGGAAGGGCTATCACAGCTTCGATCTAGGCGACTGGCACATCGTCGCGCTCAACAGCAACGTCGATGCGCGAAAGGGCTCCCCGCAGGAGCGCTGGCTGCGCGCCGATCTGGCGAAGACCGAAGCCCGCTGTATTCTCGCCTACTGGCACTTCCCGGTTTTCAGCTCGGGGAAGCACGGTGGGGTGCCCGACCTGCTGCCTCTGTATGCGGCCCTCTACGAAGCGGGCGCCAGCGTCGTCCTCTCAGGTCACGACCACAACTACGAGCGTTTCGCGCCCCAAGATCCCCAGGGCCGAGTGGATCCGGAGCGTGGCATCCGCAGCTTCGTCGTGGGCACAGGCGGCGCGCCGCTGCGCCCCAGACGGGAAGCCGCGCCCAACAGCGAAACCTTTCACGCTGGATCCTGGGGTGTCCTCCGCCTCAAGCTCTACGAGCAGGAATATGCCTGGGAGTTCATGCCCGCCGATGAACAGGGCTTTGCCGACTCGGGCCGGAGCCAATGCGTCAAACGAAGCCATCCGGAAAAGCCCTAGCCAGGCGTTACGCTGCTCGACGATTTGCCGGAGAGATCACCAGCGTCGAACATGCTTCTATGTCTGCGTCTCCGTGATCCAGGCGAGGACACGGCTTGGCATCTTGTTTCGATTGTCTTGCGTTACCTCCCAAAGAAGACATTGCTTCAATCGTTTCACCTCGGCGATGAACCCGCCGCCCTGCAGGCCGACCGTGGCGACAACCGGCGTGTCGCCGGCGAGCAGCTTACGCATCGCGGTCACGAAGCGCGCGGAGAGGCACTCCATCTTGCCGATCTCATCGACCAGGTAGAGCCGCACGGCGGGGTCGTAGGCGAGCAGAGATATCGCATCGTCGATGGCGGTCAGGTCGACACCGTACTTGCCCACTCGAGGGGCCTTTGGGAAGTCGACATGGGCAATGACTCGATCTTCGCCGTCGAAGCCGATCAGCTGGAAGCCCTTCCGCTCGCCGTGTTCGCGGATCTCCTCGGTGTAGAAGCCACTGAGCCGCGTCTCTTGCGATCCGCCGGCGACCCGCCGGATCACCGTGGTCTTGCCGACGCCAGGCCTCCCCGTGAGGAGAAGCACGTGCCTGCCGTCGCGGCCTGCGTCTCCGGCTTGTTTGCTGCCGGCGTGCTGCCGGCCATTACGCGATGGATCTTGCATTCCCGCGGCCCCGATGGGACTGCCGCGTGGGCGGCCCGCCGTGCGCCTCGCTATCGCGCCTCTCCCTCGGACTCCGCTATGGCGGCGGCGCGGAGCTCGACCCGGCGGATTTTGCCGGAGATCGTCTTGGGCAGCTCATCCCGAATCGAGATCTCGCGCGGATACTTGTATGGAGCAGTTTGCTTTTTGACGAAGCTCTGCAGCTCCCGTATCAGGTCTTCGGAGGCTTCGAACCCTGCAGCGAGCGTGACGTAGGCCTTCACGATCTCGCCCCGTAGCGGATCCGGCTTGCCGACCACGGCTGACTCGGCAACGGCCGGGTGCTCCAGGAGGGCGCTCTCGACGTCGAAGGGGCTGATGCGGTAGCCGGCCGAGGTGATGATGTCGTCCGAACGGCCGACAAACCAGATATAGCGCTCCGCGTCCCGTCTCGCGGTGTCGCCCGTGTAGTACCAGCCGCTGCGGAAACAGCGGGCATTGGCCTCCGGATCGCCGTGGTAACCTCTGAACAGTCCCGGCGGATATGGCTCCGTAACCCGTACAGCGATTTCCCCGATCTCGCCGGTGCTCACGATGTTGCCATTGTCGTCGACGAGTTCCACCTCGAGGCCGGGCACCGGCTTACCCATGGAGCCCGGCCTGACCGGCAGGCAGGGATAGTTGGCCACCAGGTTCACGGTCTCGGTCTGACCATAGCCATCGTAGATGTCGGTGCCGGTCGCCGCCTTCCAGATCCGCATGACTTCGGGGTTGAGCGGTTCGCCGGCACCGATTGAGTGACGGATGGAGCGCAGATCGTACTGCGTAAGGTCCAGCTGGGCGAAGATCCGGTATGCGGTCGGCGGCGCGCAGAAGGTCGTGACGCCGAGCCTGCCGACAAGGCGCAGGTGGGCATCGGCATCGAAAGGCGAGGCCGCATCGTAGAGAACGATCGTCGCACCCATCTGCCATGGCGGGAAGGTGCCCCATGCCGCCTTGGCCCAACCGGTGTCTGACAGCGTCCAGTGGATGTCATCCTGCTCGAGATCCATCCAGTACCGGCCGGTGAGGGCGTGTGCCAGCGCATAGCCGTGATCCTGCGGCACCATCTTGGGCGGCCCGGTCGTTCCGGAGGTGAAGTACACCAGCATCGTGTCTCGGGCTCCGGTTCGGGGCGCGTCGCTGCGACTCAAGCGATCCGGGGCCGCCGCGCAGGCCCGCTTGTAGCTGACCCAAGCCTCGCGCTCTCCGTTCACGATGATGAGGTGCTCCAGCGCCGGGCAGTTGGCCCGGATCTCGTCCACCTTCTGGGCGTCTTCGGCGCCGACGATGGCGAGCCTGGCCCCGGACTTCGTCAGTCTATAGGCGATGTCCTTGGGGGTGAGGAGCGTGGTGCCCGGCATCGCAACCACGCCCGACTTGATGCAGCCGATCATCACCTCGAACCACGCAGGCACGCGCGGCAGCATGACGAAGGCGGAATCGCCCTTTTCGATGCCCAGTTCGAGAAGCACGTTGGCGAATCGATTGGAGGCGCGATTCAGGTCGCTGAAGCTGCAGGATTCGATCGTCTGCCCCGAGCGGTCGACGTAGATGAAGGCTGTCTTGTCGGCCTCTAAGGCGCGTCGCTCGATGACATCGAAGCCGAAGTTGTAGTGCTCCGGGATTTCGAGTTCGAACCCGGCCCGCAGCGCTTCGTAGTCGGTCATCTTGGGAAGATCGAGCATAGCGGCCCTCGGCCCTTCGCGCTTCGCTGCCTGAGGATAGAGCCCTATCTGCTTTCCTGCACTGCCTGGAAGATAGCACGAACGATGCAAGAGAGCCGCTTGGTCAGCTCTTGCCGCGCCCCCTAGGGCTCTTGAGGGAGACAGGGGATCAACCCTGCGTCCAAAAGCAAGCGACTGGCCTCACGGGCCCCTCGAATCCTCTCCATGGCATCACGGAAAAGCGCGTCACGGCTGGCTTGCCGCCTGGCAACGCCGTCTCGTTGCGCCTGTTCACCTATCGCGGCAGCCACCGAAGCAGCGACCTCCATGTCGTCGGTGCGGGGCAGGATCGCATCTTCCGAAAGCCCGCGGTCCTTCGCGCAACGCGCGAGGGCATAGGCTGCGCTTCGGACCATGCCGTCCGTGATTGCGCTTGCCTGCACGTCGAGCACGCCACGGAAGACCCCCGGAAAGGCGAGAGAATTGTTGACCTGATTCTCGAAATCGCTGCGCCCTGTCGCGATGATCCTGGCCCCCGCCGCCTGCGCCTCGTGGGGCCAGATCTCGGGCACCGGATTGGCGCAGGCAAAGACGATCGGATCACGCGCCATCGCTTTGATCGCCTGGGCTGGAATGATGTTGGGCCCGGGCTGCGAGAAGGCCAGGCAGACGTCCGCGCCTCGGAGCGCTTCCAAGACGCCGCCAGCGATCCGCTTCGGGTTCGTCTCGCGGCAGACCTGCCATTTCTCCCGATAGCCTTCACGTGCGGCTTTCAGGTCCTCGCGCGCGTCATGCAGCGTCCCCTTGCTGTCGCAGGCGATGATCTGCTCGGGCTGGGCGCCCTCGGCGATGAGCAGGCGGTAGACCGACATGTTGGCGGCGCCGATCCCGATGAGCGCGATCTGCACGTCGGCGAGCCGCTTCTCCAGGACCTGCAGCGCATTGACGAGACCGGCAAGGACGACGATGGCCGTTCCCTGCTGGTCGTCGTGCCAGACGGGGATGGGAAGCTCGGCGCGCAGAGCGTCGAGGATCCGGAAGCATTTCGGGGCGCAGATGTCTTCCAGGTTGATGCCGCCAAAGGAAGGCACCAGCGCCTGCGCGAGGGCGACGATCTCGGCCTCCGCTTGAGCGGCGATGCAGATGGGGATCGCATCGACTCCGCCGAAATGCTTGAACAGCAAAGCCTTGCCTTCCATCACCGGAAGAGCCGCCTCCGGGCCGATGTCGCCGAGGCCGAGGACGCGGCTTCCATCCGTCAGCACGGCGACCGAGTTGCCCCTGTTGGTGAGCTCATAAACGCGATCGGGTTCGACGGCGATCGCACGTGAGGCGGCGGCCACGCCAGGCGTGTACCAGACGGCGAGGTCCTCGAGCCCCCGCAGCGGGCATTTCGGCAGAGTCTGGATCTTGCCCCGACACAGCCGATGCAGCCTCAGTGCGGTCTCCCCCTTCGTCCTCTTCCGCCCGCCGCCGGCAGGTGGTTGCCCGGACATACCTCACCTCCCTCGACAGGGTCACCGGTCCAGGCAAAGAACATACCCGGCTTGCGATCAACGTCGTGCAGTTTTGGACCCTGTGCCAGACATGATGAGCTGGCAGGCTTGGACACCTTGAGTCAGGTCGCTAGAGCACGATGACATGAGGTCGAATCGACCTCTTGTCATCGTGCTCTAAACTGTTGAAAGAGAGCGGGATTCAGATTTGAAGCCGATTCGACTTTAAATCATCCCGCTCTAGGGAGTCCTTGTACCCGAGAGTTCAACCGCTGCGTCGAAGACGGGGAAGTCGTCTACCTCGACGTCTTGCGCCGAGTGCTTGCGGGCATCTCCTCCTCGAGGAACGCTGATACACTCCTCGATGGCCCGCGAGCTGTGATCTTGAGGCGCCTACCAGAACTCCAGGCTCCTGCATCAAGCAAATCCGGATTTAGCCTTGGGTGCAGATACTATCAGGAGGGGGTACAGACTCAAAGAGAGGTGGGGGCACGGTACCTACTGGCGAGGTTAGGGATCTCTCCTGCGCCATAGCCATGTGGATGCAGCCCAAGAGGTTTCAGCGTCTCGAGCCGCATGCCATTTCGACCACCTAACGCGCTGAGCTGCAGCAATAAGATCACGACTCTCCCGTGTCTTCGGGCCGGTAGAGAGCCCGCCATAGCTTGCAGCGACCATTCGGATACGCTGGTGCCTGGCAAGCCTGGTCATCGTGCTTTCGTCGTGCGCCACAACGCCGTCGTGATCTCGATTTGCCTGCCAAGATTCCTGCTCCCAAGGTCCTGTTCTTGCCAAGGCACACAAGATCGTAAACCTCTTCCGATCTCAATTGCGACCGTTTGGTTGCTACATGGGAGCTAGAACTCCAGCTTGGAGAAGAATGCCGCCTAACCATTTGAAAAAATTGGTGAGCCCGCTAGGATTCGAACCTAGGACCTACTGATTAAAAGTCAGTTGCTCTACCAACTGAGCTACGGGCCCCGAGAGGGCGTGGGCAACTTGGCACCGATTCGGGGCGGAAGATAAGCAGCCGGCCTCGACGGGTCAACCGGGGCCAGGCCTGCGCCGCCCCCGGCGCCCTTTCGGTCCCGCGGCGCCCGGGCCGGGGGCGCAGCGCTTGCCTAGGCAGCGCTTTGCGGATCTTCTAGGATCGCGCTGTCTTGAGGCGCGGCTGCAAATCGGGGACCAGGCGATGCCGGGGGATGGCAGGCAGCTGATCGAGACGCCGGAGGCCGCGGGTCGCGGCCCGGACCGGCTCTGGCGTCCCTCGGTGACCCTGGTGCTGGCGGCCAGCATGGCGTTGCTGGTCCTGCTGTCGGTGGTCCTGGTCATCACCATCCAGGTCTCGGCCAGTCAGCGGAATACCTTCCAGCTGCTGGGCGAAGTCACCGCCCTGGTGGTGGAGTACATGGACCGCAGCCTGCGCGACCACCTGGAGCCGGCCCGAGATCAGGCCGCCTTCATCGCCCGTCAAATCGAAAGCGGCGCGATCGACCTGCAGGACCGGGCGCGCTTGCGGGACCTCTTGACCGGTGCCGTGGCCGGCACGCCCCAGATCACCGCCCTCCTCACCTGGGACACGGACCTGCGTCGCTTCGCCGTCTGGCGCGAAGCGGACGGCACCAGCGGGATCATGGAGGGCGAGTTCAGCGACGACCCGCTGATGCGCGCCACGGCCGAGGAGATGAAGACCAGCGAAGGCGCCGTCTGGGGCAAGACGGTGTTCCGCGGAAACGCGCCCCGGATCAACCTTCGCCAGCCGCTCCGCCACGACGGCGAGACCGTCGGCCTGCTCGTCGCCACGATCTCCGTACAGGACCTTTCGGCGCTGGCCGCCGACCTGAGCCGGATCCTCGAAGGCACCGCCTTCGTCCTGGAGGGAACCGACGGTGTCTTGGCCCACCCCAACCTCGTTTCCGCTCATCCGGATCAGTCGCCGGAAAGCCCAGTGGTTCGGCTCGACCGGGTCGGCGATCCGGTCCTGGCAGAGATCTGGAACGGCCGGCCGATCGAGGGCCTCAGCGCCGAGGGCCTGGATGCCACGGTTGTACGAACCGAACTGGGCGACCAGGAATACGCCTTCGTCTACCGCGAGCTCGCAGACTACGGCCCGAAGCCTTGGTACATCGGCGCTTGGTTCCTGCTGACCGCCGACAATGTCGTCGACCGGCTGGTGCGCTCGATCGAATGGAGCCTGCTCCTCCTGGTCCTGGCCGTGGCCGCGGCATTTCTTCTGGGGCGCCTGATCGCCAGGCCAATCCGTCGGGTCGCCGAAGGCACCGCCCGTATCGGGCACCTCGACCTCGCCCACGTCGACACCCTGGGGCCGAGCCGGCTGCGGGAGCTGGACAACCAGGCCCAGGCCTTCAACGCAATGCTCGCCAGCCTCAAGTCATTCGAGACCTACGTCCCGCGCCGGCTGGTCACCCGCCTGATCCAGGCCGGCGGCGAACAGGCGGTGACCTCCGAGGAGCGCGAGCTGACC
>JAAUXY010126470.1_pt1 | contig 10072 bp, 6 predicted proteins | sample 7278121 | NCBI WGS metagenome assembly JAAUXY01 (sample SAMN14350117, study PRJNA611818) | marine sediment metagenome | isolation source: surface marine sediment (1.8m) | place: French Polynesia: Moorea | collected 2018-08
AAGCCCCATCGCACCGTTGGAGACGTGATTGCGACCGAAGTCGTACTCGACGGGCTCGACGTCCAGCGCCCGCTGCATCTCCTGAAGCGCTGTGACCATATCCGGAGCCGTGTCGACGAGCGTGCCGTCGAGATCGAAGAACACGGCCTTGTATTTCCCGGCGTCCAGCCGATCGCGTTTATTCATGCGGCGTCCGGGCGCTCGTAGTACATCAGGTAGTTACAATGCAGGTTAGAGCCCAGCCAGTACTCTTTCGTCAGCGGGTTGTAGTGCAGGCCGATACTGCGTTTCAACGCGAGTCCGGCCGCACGCGCCCACTCCTCGAGCTCGGACGGCTTGATGAACTTGGCGTACTCGTGGGTCCCTTTTGGCAACAGGTTGAGGACGTACTCGGCACCCACGATCGCCATGACGAACGACTTCGGATTGCGGTTGATCGTCGAGAAGATCACCTGGCCGCCGGGCTTCGCCAGCTCGTAGCAGGCCTTGATGACCGCGGCCGGGTCGGGAACGTGTTCGAGCATCTCGAGGCAGGTGACCACGTCGAACTCGCCGGCGTGCTCGGCCGCCATTTCCTCGGCCGTCGCCTGACGATACTCGACCTCGGCGCCGGACTCGTGACGGTGCAGGCGGGCAACGGCGAGCGGGGCCTCCGCCATGTCGATCCCCGTTACGACGGCACCGGCCTCGGCCATGGACTCGGCCAGGATGCCGCCACCACAGCCGACGTCGATCGCTTTTTTGCCCGCCAGGTCGACGAACTGGCGGATCCAGTCGAGGCGCAGTGGGTTGATCTGGTGCAGCGGCCGGAACTCGCTGTCCGGGTCCCACCAACGGGACGCCAGGGCGTCGAATTTGGCGACCTCCGCCGCGTCGATATTGTCTCGGACCGCAGTCATGGTTCTCCTCGTCAATCCCGCGCCAGCTCTTGCTTCTGGCGCGCAGTATACAGCGTTAAAACGGTGCTGTTAGGGGTGTCTGTGTGGTATCATTTCGGCCCTGGTTTCCACATTCTGTCTCCACCATTTTCCGCCGCTCTGATTCCGTTATTTTGAACGGAATTGCGCTTGGATATTGAGCAAAAACAGTAACAAGTTATGTCTGAAGTAGCCCAGGAATTGCTGTCCGTCAGTCTCGAAGAGGAGATGCAGCAGTCCTATCTCGACTATGCAATGAGTGTCATCGTCGGACGCGCATTGCCCGACGTCCGTGACGGACTCAAGCCGGTCCATCGTCGAGTCCTGCACGCCATGCGCGAGCTCGGCAACGACTACAACAAGGCCTACAAGAAATCCGCCCGCGTCGTTGGTGACGTTATCGGCAAGTACCACCCGCACGGCGACTCGGCAGTCTATGACACGATCGTTCGCATGGCGCAGCCGTTTTCGATGCGCTACATGCTCGTCGACGGTCAGGGCAACTTCGGCTCAGTGGATGGGGACTCTCCCGCGGCCATGCGCTACACCGAGGTCCGCATGGCCCGAATCGCCCACGAATTGCTGGCCGATATCGACAAGGAGACGGTCGACTGGGTGGAAAACTACGACGGCTCCGAGAGAGAGCCGTCGGTCATGCCGACACGGGTGCCGAACCTGCTGGTCAATGGCTCGTCCGGCATTGCGGTCGGGATGGCCACGAACATCCCGCCACACAACCTCACTGAGATCGTGAACGGCTGCCTGGCGCTGATCGAGGACCCGACGATCGAGCTGCCGGCGCTCATGGAGCATATCCCCGGCCCGGATTTCCCGACAGCGGGCATCATCAACGGCGCGGCGGGCATCTACTCCGCCTATCGCACGGGGCGTGGCAGGGTGTACGTGCGCGCACGCACGGAGATCGAGGAAATCGGCGGCGGTAGTCGCGAGGCGATCATCGTCACCGAGCTGCCATACCAGGTCAACAAGGCTCGCCTGATCGAGAAGATCGCCGACCTCGTGCGCGAAAAACGCATCGAGGGCATTCGTGAACTGCGTGACGAGTCTGACAAAGACGGCATGCGCATTGTCATCGAGCTCAAAAAGGGCGAAGTCAGCGACGTCATCCTCAACAACCTGTACAAGCAGACACCGATGCAGAGCGTGTTCGGCATCAACATGGTGGCACTGCACGAGGGCCAGCCGAAGCTGCTGAACCTCAAGCAGGTCCTCGAGGCTTTCCTGTCGCACCGTCGCGAAGTCGTCACCCGGCGCACGATTTTCGATCTCAGGAAGGCGCGCGACCGGGCTCACGTGCTCGAAGGGCAGGCCGTCGCGCTCGCCAACATCGACGAGGTCATCGAGCTCATCAAGAAATCGCCTTCTCCGGCGGAAGCCAGGGAGCGCCTCGTCGGGCGCGCCTGGGGACCGGGCGCAGTGACCGGGATGCTGGAACGTGCCGGCGCAACGGATACGAGACCCGACGACCTGCAGGATGGCGTCGGCCTGATCGACGGCGAGTACCACCTTTCATTGGTACAGGCAAAGGCCATTCTCGACCTGCAGTTGCAGCGGCTTACCGGTCTTGAGCAAGAAAAAATAATCAATGAATACAAAGAGATATTAGATAAAATTAAAGAGCTTTCTGATATCTTGGCTGACCCGGACAAGCTGCTCCAGGTCATTCGCGACGAGCTCACCGATCTGCGCGACAACTTCGGCGACGAGCGTCGCACGGAGATCGTCCAGGACCACAGCGATCTGAGCGTCGAGGACTTGATTCCGCAGGAAGACGTCGTGGTTACGCTATCGCACGGCGGGTACGCGAAAGCCCAGCCGATCGATGTGTACCAGGCGCAGAAGCGTGGCGGCCGCGGCCGCTCGGCGACCAAGATGAAGGACGAAGACTTCATCGACAACCTGTTCGTCGCCAACACCCACGACACGATGCTGTGCTTCTCGAGCCGCGGCAAGCTCTACTGGCTCAAGGTCTACCAGGTGCCACAGGCCAGCCGGGGGTCACGCGGCAAGCCCATCGTCAACCTGCTGCCGCTTGAACCGGGTGAGCGCATCAATACGGTGTTGCCGATCAAGGGGTACGAAGACGACTCGTTCGTGTTCATGGCTACCTCGGGCGGCACGGTCAAGAAAACGCCGCTCAAGCAATTCTCCCGACCGCGATCGAGCGGCATCATAGCGATCGACCTGCGTAACGACGACAAGCTCGTGAACGTTGCCATTACGGACGGCGAGGCCGAGATCCTGCTCGTGGCGAGCTCCGGCAAGGCCATCCGATTCCGCGAATCGGACGTTCGCCCGATGGGCCGCGGGGCTGCTGGCGTCCGGGGCATCAAACTGGCCGGAGGCCACGAGGTGATCGGGCTCTCGATCGTCGGCGAAGGACTGATATTGACGGCCACCGAGAACGGTTACGGCAAACGCACGGATCTCCGGGATTTCCCGATCCAGGGCCGCGGCGGGCAGGGTGTGATTGCGATCCAGACGACGGAGCGCAACGGTCGAACCGTCGGTGCGCTGCAAGTGCGGGACGAGGACGAGATCATGCTCATCAGCTCCAACGGGACGCTGGTGCGCACGGCCGTGGACGACATCTCGATCATGGGGCGAAACACGCAGGGCGTACGGCTGATTCGTGTCGAATCGGGTCAGCGCCTCGTGGGCCTGGCCAGGATCGAGGCGATAGAAGAGGAGTAGGAGCGGTCGTGAGACCGCGATTGCATGACCTTCACTGAAGCGTAACAATAGGCATCATAAACTCCCGGAAAGGCCTGCTTTCCGCTCTAACCCGAACCCAAGGACCCTTGCGTCATGTCACGCGTATACAATTTCAGTGCTGGCCCTGCCGCGCTGCCTCTCGACGTACTCGAAACCATCAGAAACGACCTTCCGGACTGGCAGGGCACCGGCATGTCGGTGATGGAAATCAGCCATCGCAGCAAGGAGTTCGTGGCACTCGCGGCGCGCTGCGAGGCGAATCTGCGACAGCTCCTGTCGATCGGCGACGACTATGCCGTGCTCTGGTGCCAGGGGGGTGCGACGATGCAGATGGCGATGGCGCCGATGAATCTCGCGAAACCCGGACAAAACGTCGACTACGTGCAGACGGGAAGCTGGGGCAAGAAGGCGGCAGGGGAGGCCGCGAAGACCTGCACCCTGAACCTCGCCGCCGACGCCTCGGACAGGAATTTCACCTACATACCGGACCCGGCGACCTGGACCCTCAGCGACGATGCGGCCTACCTGCACATCACGTCCAACGAGACCATCGCCGGCGTCGAGTTTCGGGATGCCCCGGACAGCGACGTTCCGATCGTCGCGGACATGTCGAGCAACATCCTGTCGCGGCCATTTGACGTCAGCAAATACGGCGCTATCTACGCCGGCGCGCAGAAGAACATTGGTCCTGCCGGTATCACGCTCGTAATCGTCCGGCGCGACCTGCTCGAGCCGGCCAGGGAAAACCTCCCGCATCTCATGACGTGGAAGTCCTATGCCGATTCGGATTCGATGACGAATACGCCGCCGACGTTTGCCTGGTACGTTGCTGATCTCGTGTTCCAGCATCTGCTCGACAACGGCGGCCTGCAGGCCATAGCCGCGGTGAACAAGCGCAAAGCGGAGAAGCTTTACGCGGCGATCGACGAGTCGTCCTTCTACTCGAACCCGGTGGCAGTGGATAGCCGCTCGATCATGAACGTACCGTTCATCCTGGCGGACGATTCGCTGGACCAGACGTTTCTCTCGGAGTCGCTCGCGGCCGGGCTCAGCAACCTGAAGGGGCATCGTTCGGTCGGCGGCATGCGCGCGTCGATCTATAACGCGGTACCGGAGGAAGCTGTGTACGCGTTGATCGATTTCATGGCCGAATTCGAGAGGAAGTACGGGTGATTGATTGCGGGGTCGGATCGCGGTCTTACGACCGCTCCAACGGGTAAGGAATCGCGGTCTTACGACCGCTCCAACAGAAAGCTAAGTGGCATGTACAAAATACTCACGTTGAATAACATTGCGGTCGAAGGGCTGCGACACCTGCCTCGCGAACGCTACGAGGTGGCCTCCGAAATAACCCACCCGGACGCGATCCTGTTGCGGTCGTTCAACATGCACGACATGGACGTACCGGAAACAGTCGCGGCGGTCGGCCGGGCCGGCGCCGGTACCAACAACATCCCGGTGGACGAGCTGGCGCACAAGGGCATTCCCGTCTTCAACGCCCCCGGTGCAAACGCCAATGCCGTGAAAGAACTGACGATCGCCGGACTGCTCGTTGCTTCGCGTAACATCTGCGACGCCCGCGAGTACGTCAAAGACCTCGAGGAGAAAGGTGACGCTCTCAACAAGGCGGTCGAAGCCGGCAAGAAGCAGTTTGTCGGCGCCGAACTTCCCGGCAAAGTGCTGGGCGTCATCGGTCTCGGTGCCATTGGTGTCGAGGTTGCCAATACGGCTCTCGACCTGGGTATGGTCGTGCACGGTTTCGATCCGGCAATCACCGTGCGCTCCGCCTGGCGGCTTTCATCGGGTGTCCAGCACGAAGAAACGCTCGATCAGCTGTTCCAGGGTACGGACGCATTGACCGTGCACGTGCCGTTGTTGGATGTGACGCGTAGCATCGTCAATGCGGATCGCATCGCGTTGATGAACGACGGTGCCATGCTCATCAACTTCGCGCGCGGCGGCGTCGTTGACGACGAGGCCGCGCTGGCAGCGCTCGAGAGCGGCAAACTGTCCCGGTACGTCACCGATTTCCCGAAGCCCGAGCTCATAGAGCATCCGAACGTCATCGCGCTTCCTCATCTTGGCGCCTCGACGCGCGAAGCCGAGGAGAACTGTGCGGTAATGGTGGCGGAGAACGTCAAGGATTACCTCGAGAACGGCAACATCCGGCATTCCGTGAACTACCCGGACTGTCGCCTTCCGAGGGTCGATGCCTACCGGGTCACGATTGCCAACGCCAACGTACCGAACATGGTCGGCCAGATCTCGACCTGTCTTGCCGATGCCGGGCTCAATATCGAGGAAATCCTCAACAAGTCGATAGGCGATCTCGCGTACACGATCGTTGACGTCAACGGTCCGGTCACGGAGGAATGCGAGGCGAAACTTCGCAGCATCGACGGCGTACTGGCCTTGAGAAACCTCGGTAAGCCTGTAACCTGACGGCTATATGGCAGGTGACAAGAAAGGCAAAACTCCGGCGCTGAGCAAGATACGCCAGCGGATCGACGCCGTCGACTTCAAGATCCAGGAACTCATCAACGAGCGGGCCAGGCTGGCGCAACAGGTCGGCAAATCCAAAGGCGAGCTCAGATCGGCCGTCGACTATTTCCGCCCGGAACGCGAAGCGGACGTTTTACGAAACGTGCTTGCGCGCAACGAGGGGCCTCTGCGAAACGAGGAAATGCTGCGGCTGTTTCGCGAGATCATGTCTGCCTGTCTCGCTCAGCAGGAGCCGCTCAAAATCGGATTCCTGGGTCCCGAGGGAACGTTCACCCAGACCGCCGTGTACAAGCACTTCGGCCACTCGGTTCGCGCGCTGCCGTTCCATGCAATCGACGAGATCTTCCAGGAAGTGGAGTCCGGTGCCGCAGACTTCGGCGTCGTGCCAATCGAAAACTCGACCGAAGGTTCGGTCAATCACACGCTGGACATGTTCCTGACGTCACCGCTCAAGATCGGAGGCGAAATCGAGCTGCAAATCGAGCAGCATCTGATGTCGAACGTCAAAGGCCTCGAGAACATCGAGCGAGTCTGCGCCCACGACCAGTCGCTGGCGCAGTGCCGCGGCTGGTTGCGCGAGTACCTTCCTCACGTCGAGCTCATTGGCATGTCGAGCAATGCGGCGGGCGCCCGGCGTGCGCGTGACGAAGACGGCACGGCCGCAATCGGACCGGATGTCGCTGCCGACGTCTACGGGCTCGAGATACTCATCCATAACATCGAAGACAGGGCCGACAATGCCACGCGCTTCCTTGTCATCGGTCGCGAGCTGCTGGCACCGAGCGGCGATGACAAGACGACGATACTCGTGTCGACGAGCGGCACGGGCGAGGGTGCGGGGGTATTGCACGATTTGTTGAAACCGCTCGCTGACCACGGTGTCGTGATGAACCGGATCGAGTCGCGCCCGTCGCGCCGCAAGAACTGGGACTACGTCTTCTTTATCGATGTCGCCGGACACGCGCAGGAGTCGCCGGTCGCAGAGGCGCTTGCCGAGCTCGACGAACGCAGCTCGCTGTTCCGGGTCCTGGGTGCGTATCCGACAGCGGTCGGCTGAGACACGGCATGAAATTCACGATTTACCCTTCTGTCGTGCATGACGCGACCGTCACCGTGCCGGGCGACAAGTCCGTCTCTCACAGGGCATTGATGCTGGGCAGCATTGCCGAAGGAACGACCGAGATCGGCGGCTTCCTGGCAGGCGAAGACTGCCTGGCGACGCTGACCGCGATGCAGGCAATGGGTGTATCGATAGAACAGCCAACGGATACGGACGTCATCGTGCACGGCGTCGGTCTCCACGGGCTCCGTGCGCCGGCCGACGCGCTTGACCTCGGGAATTCAGGCACGGCAATGCGCCTGATGGCTGGCCTGCTGGCAGGACAGTCATTCGACACGACGCTGACCGGCGACGCGTCGCTCACGTCCAGGCCGATGCAACGGGTCATCACGCCGTTGACTCGCATGGGGGCCAGCATCGCCAGCCGCGAGGGTAATCCGCCTCTCACTATCCGTGGCACCCGGCCGCTCGACGGTATTGACTACGAAATGCCGGTTGCCAGCGCACAGGTCAAGTCGTCCGTTTTGCTCGCCGGACTTTACGCGGACGGCGATACCCATGTGACCGAGCCTGCCGTTACGCGCGACCACACGGAACGGATGTTCGCGACCATGGGTGTATCCGTCGAATGCGCGGACGGGCGAGTGGGCCTCGCTGCCGGGCAGCGACTGCGGGGCTGCACAATCCAGGTGCCTGCGGACTTGTCGTCGGCGGCGTTCGTCATGCTGGCGGTTCTGCTGTCGGAGAATGCAACGGCGGTCATTCGCAAGGTCGGCGTGAACCCGACCCGTACCGGCGTCATCGACATTCTGCAGGGCATGGGTGCCGACATTTCGCTCGAGAATCCTCAGCTGCACGGCGAGGAGCCCGCCGCCGATATTCGCGTGCGGTCGTCGCAGCTTCGTGGTGGTCCTGTCGACCCGGGGCTCGTGTCGCTCGCGATCGACGAATTCCCGGTGCTGTTCGTTGCTGCGGCCGCCGCGAGCGGAAAGACCGTCTTCTCGGGTCTCGAGGAGTTACGCGTCAAGGAGAGCGACCGCATTGCGACGATGGTGGAGGGGCTGCGCAAGCTCGGAATCGAGGTCGAAGAGACGCCCGACGGTGCGATCGTCCACGGCGGCAGGTTTAGCGGCGGTGCCGTCGAGAGTTTCGGCGATCATCGCGTGGCCATGTCGCTCGCGATCGCGGGATCCGTTGCGTCCGGGCCTGTGACCGTGAGCGACGTCGAAGCGGTCGATACGTCATTTCCGGGTTTCTGCGACTGCATGCGGGCTCTCGGGATGGACATTCGCACTGACAGGCCGCGTGTGATCGCGATCGACGGGCCTAGCGGGTCTGGAAAAGGCACGATTGCGAGGCTGGTCGCAGAGCGGCTCGGCTACGCGCTGCTCGACAGTGGTGCGCTTTACCGGCTGGTGGCTCTGGCGGCTGTCAGGCGCGATATTGCGCTCGATGACGCTACGAAGCTGGCGGAGGTCGCCCGTAACCTCGACGTAACATTCGGCACGAGCGACAGCGGAGATGAGAGTATCCGGCTCGATGGCGAGGAGGTTGCGGTCGAGCTGCGCACCGAGGATGCCGGGGCCGGCGCGTCGGCCGTGGCCGCAGTTCCGGCGGTCCGTGAGGCACTGCTTGAGCGCCAGAGGGCGTTTCGCCGGGCGCCCGGACTGGTCGCCGACGGACGCGATATGGGCACCCAGGTATTCCCTGACGCCGACCTCAAGGTGTTCCTGACGGCAAGCGCCGAGGAGAGGGCTAAAAGGCGCCATAAGCAGTTGAAAGACAAGGGTATGGATGTTAGCCTTGCCGCCCTTTCGCGGGACATAGAGGACCGTGACCGGCGGGATTCCGAGCGATCGGTAGCCCCGCTGAAGCCGGCAGAAGATGCCAGGATCCTGGATTCTTCCGGCCAGTCGATTGCTGCAGTGACGCAAATCGTACTCGACTGGGTTGCCGACCTCTGACACCACGAACAAGGACTATGGATGGAATCGGACAGGATGTTCGGTTCTTTTTTTGTTGTGACCGTCTGTCGCAGGAAGTGACAAGGCGCTTATATGGGTGGGGACGCAATTCCCCGCAGGTTTTCTTACATGTCTGAAAGTTTTGCTGAGTTATTTGAAGAGAGTTTTGCGAGTCAACAGATAAAGCCCGGTTCGATCATCACGGGCACCGTTGTCGCAGTCAACGACGATGTCGTCATCGTCAGTGCCGGCCTCAAATCCGAGGCGGTTATCCCCATCGAGCAGTTCAAGGGCGACAAGGCCGAGGCCGCCGTCGCGGTAGGCGACGAGGTCGAAGTAGCGCTTGACGCCGTCGAAGACGGTTTTGGCGAGACCAAGTTGTCGCGCGAAAAAGCGATACGTGCACGCACGTGGATCGAGCTCGAGAAAGCATTCGAAGATGGTGACGTCGTCGAAGGCGTCATCAACGGCCGCGTGAAAGGCGGCTTTACGGTCGAGATCGACAACGTTCGCGCGTTCCTGCCGGGTTCGCTCGTCGACGTTCGTCCCGTTCGCGACCCGGGTTACCTCGAGGGCAAGAGCCTCGAGTTCAAAGTCATCAAGCTGGACCAGCGACGCAACAACGTCGTCGTCTCACGTCGCGCCGTCGTCGAGAAGGAGTACTCGGCCGAGCGCGAGCAGCTGCTTGCGGAGCTCCAGGAAGGCAACACGGTCAAGGGTATCGTAAAGAACCTGACGGACTATGGCGCCTTCGTAGACCTCGGGGGCATCGACGGCCTGCTGCACATCACCGACATGGCCTGGAAGCGCGTCAAGCACCCGTCCGAGGTCGTCGAGGTCGGGCAGGAGATCGACGTCAAGATCCTGAAGTTCGACCGCGAGCGCCAGCGCGT
>JAAUXY010091705.1_pt1 | contig 10071 bp, 9 predicted proteins | sample 7278121 | NCBI WGS metagenome assembly JAAUXY01 (sample SAMN14350117, study PRJNA611818) | marine sediment metagenome | isolation source: surface marine sediment (1.8m) | place: French Polynesia: Moorea | collected 2018-08
ACGCCGCGCCCATCGACCAGCATTTCGCCGAACCGGTATTGCGCGGCGGGGATGCCGTGTTCGGCGGCCGCTTGCAGGTACTTGGCCGCTTGGGCCATGTGCTCCGGCGTCGAGCCGTTGGCTTCATATAGCAGTCCCGCGAACGAAGCGCTTCGAATGTCGCCCTGATCGGCGGCCGGCGCGAACCAGTCCGCCGCCGAGATCAGCGCCGTCTTCAGGGTTTCGTCCGTTCCGGACTCGCTGCGATAGGTATCCATGTACCGCATGGCCAGCGGAAGTCGGTTTTGTGAAGCGATGGCGATCCACTTCAGCGCCTTGACCATATCCTTGTCGACGATCTCGCCCTGCTCATAGATGCGGCCCAGGTTGTATTGCGCAATCGAGCTGTTCTTATCAGCCGCCAGAGTCAGGTACTTCAGCCCTCTCTCCGTGTCGGCCTCCATGTTCTCGGCTCCCTGCAGGAACAGAGCGCCGGCGTTGTAGGCGGCCAGGACGTCGCCGCGATCAGCCGATGCCGCATACCATTCGGCGGCCAGGCCCGGGTCTTTCTGCACGCCAAGCCCGTTGTGGATCATCTCCGCCATCAGCCGCATGGCGATGGCGTCCCCTTGCTGGGCGTTCTCCTGCAGGATGATGCGCGCAGCCTCGAATTTCCCATCGCGGGCGAGGCGCGCAGCCTCTTCGGTTGTGCCAGCCTGGGCGCTGGATGCGAACACACACATTGCCAAGGCGAGAATGAAACGCTTCATGGCCGGACTCATCGAAATTCGGTCACAGCACCCGGAATCGCCGGGCCGACGGACTCCTGGACATTACGCTACGCCACAATTGCGGCAAGCCTTTGGTCGATAGTATCGCATCAAATCTGGTGACGCGCTGCCCGCAATTCAAAGTAAAGCCAGATGATCAGGCCAAAAAGCAGCAGCGCCCCGCCCTGATGGGCCGCCGCCAGCGGGATTGGAACCACCAGAATCAGGGTTGAAATCCCCAGGCCAAGCTGCACGCAGACCATCAGCGCCACGCAATGAGCGGCGAATCGCGCCCGGGCCGAAATCGGCGCCCGATAGCAGTACCACCACAACCAAAGGCAGGCGAATGCGGTGGTGATGGCCAGCCACCGATGGTCGAACTGCACGGTGGCGATGTCGTCAAACAGGTTGTGCCACCAGGGGCTCAGGTTGAAGGCCGCGCTCGGGATCAGCGCCCCGTCCATCAGCGGAAAGGTGTTGTAGATCAGGCCGGCATCCAGCCCGGCGACCAAGGCGCCGGACAGAATGGTGAGATAGACGAGTCCGCCGACCGCCATGGCCCCATGCGCCAGGCGGCGTGAGACACTGCCGGTCGCGTCCGCGGCGGGACCGCCGGTCCTTGGCGGTTGGCGGACGAACCCGTTGTTCAGTACGGCGATCGCCAGCCACAGCACGTAACCGTAGATCGCAACGGCCAGCCCCAGATGAGCCGCCAGCCGCAAATGGCTGACGTCGGGCCGGTCGATCAGGCCGCTCTGCACCATCCACCAGCCGACCACGCCCTGCAGACCGCCGAGCGCGAACGCGGCGAGCAGATGGCCGCGCAGGCGCGGCGGCACCTGCCGGCGGACCAGGAACCAGACCAGGGGAAGCGCAAAGGCGACGCCGATCAGGCGGCCCCACAGCCGGTGCACATATTCCCACCAGAAGATGGTCTTGAACTCGGCCAGCGTCATGCCGGCGTTCACCTTCATGTACTCCGGGGAACCCTGATACTGGGCGAACACCGCCTCCCATTCGGCCACCGACATCGGCGGCAGCCAACCGGTGATCGGGCGCCAGTACACGATCGACAGACCGGATTCAGTCAGCCGGGTAATCGCGCCGATGACCGCCATCGCATAGATCAGCCCTGCCACCGTGAACAGCCATCCGGCGATCGCCCGACGCGGATAGGTTTCTGCGGTCGAATGGGCGCGGTCGGTGGCTGCAGGTGCTGCAAAGGTCATGGCAATTCAGCTAGTCGGACCAGAACTCGGCGCAAGCGCCCTGGGCATGGCGCGGCGTCGTGTCACGCGTACCACGGCTCAGCCGGCGTCCTCGACCGTCCAGGTGTGGCCGCGGCGCAGCAGCGCGTTCAAGTCATCTCCGTTGCGGCGGTTGCCGGCGCCCTCGCGAAGATGGGCGACCTGTGAGTCATAAGAGCTTGCCGGCGCGCAGTACAGGACTCCGATCGCCACCGGCAGGGTCGGCGGTTCCATGGCGGCCAGCATCGTGGCCATGGTCGGATTGGTCTCGTCATGGACCAGGATGTCGTTCTCGCCGACCCCGTCGGCGCCCACGGTGACGGCTTCCAGCGACAGCGTTTTCGGGTTCAGCCTCAGGCCCTTCTCGCCATGTTCGCCAAAACGCAGCGGCTGGCCGTGCACCGCATCGACCGTGCGCTCGGCCATCACCGCTCGGTCGGCGAAGGCGCTGAAGGCGCCGTCGTTGTACACGATGCAGTTCTGGAAGATTTCGACGAACGACGCGCCGCGATGGGCGTGGGCGCGCTTGAGCACTTCCGGGAGATGCTTTTGATGGGTGTCGATGGCACGGGCCACGAACCGGGCGCCCGCGCCCAGCGCCAACGAGGCGGCGTGGACCGGGTGGTCCACCGAGCCCTTCGGCGACGACGGCGAGCGCGTCCCTTCCCGCGAGGTCGGCGAATACTGGCCTTTGGTCAGCCCGTAGATCTCGTTGTTGAACAGCAGGTACTGAACGTCCACGTTGCGGCGCAACAGGTGGATCAGGTGGTTGCCGCCGATCGACAGGCTGTCGCCGTCACCGCCGACCACCCACACGTCCAGCTCCGGATTGGCCAGCTTAACGCCGGTGGCGATCGCGGCCGCGCGCCCGTGGATCGAATGGAACCCATAGGTGGCCATGTAGTAGGGAAACCGCGCGGCACAGCCGATGCCCGAGATGAACACGGTCTGGTCGGGATCGGCGCCAAGATCCGCCAGCGTCTTCTGCACGCCCTTGAGGATGGCGTAGTCGCCGCAGCCGGGGCACCAGCGCACTTCCTGGTCGGTGGCGTAGTCCTTCGGCTTCAGGCGTTCAGGCGACGGCACGAGGTTCATTGTGGAATTCCTGTTTAGTTAGCCAGCCGCGCCCGGATGGCGTCTTCGACCTCGCTGATCATGAACGGCTTGCCCGCGATCTTGTTCAGGCCCTCAGCGGGAATCGCGTATTCGGCGCGGATCAGTGTCTTCAATTGACCCGTGTTCATCTCTGGGATCAGCACCTGATCGAAGCCGGCGAGCAGCTCGCCCAGGTTTGACGGCAGCGGCCAGATATGGCGCAGGTGGATGTGCGAGACGTCCAGTCCGTCGGCCCGGGCGTTCGATACCGCACGGCTGATCGGCCCATAGGTCGAGCCCCAGCCGAGCAGGGCGAGCCGCCCGCTCGTGTTGCCGGCCTCTACCGTCTGCGCCGGGATGTCCTTCGCGATGCCGAGGATCTTGTTCTTCCGCATCTCGGTCATGCGCTGGTGATTGGCCGCGTCGTACGAGATGTTGCCAGTGTCGTAGTCCTTTTCCAGCCCCCCGATGCGGTGGGCCATGCCCGGCGTACCCGGCGTCGCCCAAGGCCGCGCCAGCGTCTCCGGGTTGCGCTGAAAGGGGGTTAGACCGTTCTCGCTGGAGCAGAGCTTCGCCGGGATCTCGGGAATCTGGGACACATCCGGGATCAGCCATGGCTCCGATGCATTCGCCAGGTAGCCGTCGGTCAGCAAGATCACCGGGGTCATATACTTGATCGCGATTCGCACCGCCTCGATGGCAACCTCGAAGCAGTCGGCCGACGAGCGCGCGGCCAACACCGCCAGTGGCGAATCCGCGTTGCGGCCGAACACCGCCTGGTAGAGATCGGACTGCTCGGTCTTGGTCGGCAGGCCGGTTGATGGACCGCCGCGCTGCGAGTTCACCAGCACCAAAGGCAGCTCGGTGGCGATCGCCAGGCCCAGAGCCTCCGTCTTCAATGATACTCCGGGTCCCGACGAAGAAGTGACGCCGAGCGCGCCGGCATAGGATGCGCCGATCGCCGAGCAGACAGCGGCGATTTCATCCTCGGCTTGGAACGTTTGCACGCCGTAGTCGGTCAAGCCGGCCAAGACATGCAGCAGGGCTGAGGCCGGGGTGATGGGATAGGAGCAGAACTGCAGCCGCAGACCGGCTTTGTTGGCGGCCACGGTCAGGCCCCAGGCCGTCGCCTCGGTGCCGGTGACGGCGCGGTACAGGCCGGCCGGGATCTTGGCCGGCGGCACATCAAAGAGCGGTAATTGAGCCGGCAGCTCGGCGGTTTCGCCGAACGCGTGTCCTGCGTTCAGGGCTGCGATATTGGCCTTGGCGATCTGCGGGGTCGGCTCGAACTTTCCGCGAAGCCATTGCTCGGTATCCGCGCGCTTGCGCCCGTACATCCAGTAAACAAGGCCAAGCGCCCACATGTTCTTGCAGCGCAGACCGTCCTTGTTGCCGAGTCCGAACGGCTTGACCGCTTCCAGTGTCTGCTTGGACATGTCGATCGCCAGCACCTGGAACTTGTCCAGCGAACCGTTCTCGAGCGGATTGTCCTCATAACCCGCCTTCTGCAAGCTTTTGGCTGAAAACGCGCCAGTATCGACGATGACCAGGCTGCCGGGCTTTACGTCGTCGATATTCACCCTGAGCGCCGCAGGGTTCATGGCCACCAGCACATCAAGGGCGTCGCCGGAGGTGCGGATCGCCCGAGCGCCGAAGTTGATCTGAAAGGCCGACACCCCAAACGTTGTCCCCGTCGGAGCACGGATTTCCGCGGGAAAGTCTGGAAAGGTCGCAAGATCGTTGCCGGCCAGTGCGGTCGCTTCGGTGAACCGGCTTCCGGTGAGCTGCATGCCGTCGCCGCTATCGCCGGCGAACCTTACGACGGCCGAATCAACTTCCCGGCGAGCGCCGTGCGAAAGCGCGGCGGAGGCTTCCATGGGATGTCCCTTCTTTTGCCCGGCGCTGCGCGGTCAGAGCCCCAAGCCTCGCGCCGCCAGGGTCAATTTTGCTCAGCGGCACGCAAAACGCCGCGAGGCCGCTCATCTAGTACGAAAGCAGCCCGCTTTCAACCACTGATCCCACGGTGATTTGGAATGGCAGAGCTGCGCGGGGCGCGCGCTCGCCCACGCCCTAGTGTAGCTGCAGCTCCGTCTTCGCGAAGCGGAGTTGGGCACTGCGGATGACCGGCAGACAGCTCAAACGCACCGAATGCAGCTTGCCGTCAAGATTGCGTGACCAGAAATCCAGGAACCGCCGGAGTTCCGGAAATTCCGGTGCGAGATCATGCTGCTGCCAGATGTAGCTCTGCAGCAGACTCGGGTGATCGGGCAGATGATACAGGATCTCAGCCGTCGTCAGTCGATAGCCACGGAGCTGTTCGGCAATCTCGCGATGCCGCATTGGCCGGACCTCTCTTCTTCGTTCTCCAAGAGACTCGGCCTGCTCGGCGCCAGTGCCCGTCGAGGCATCGATTCGGTGCCGGGTGCGTGCGCCGACGCCAAGGCCGATCTCTGGACCCTTTCACTCTGCAGCTTAACCCCAATACCTTAAGAAACGATATAAAAATCAATAAGTTAGCAGCCTGCGAGCGGGAGTGCTGCCAACGCATCCACGTCTTCGGCCGATCCCGCCGCCGGCATTGGCCGGCCAAGACCGAAATTTCTTCAGCGATAAGCCGTTAAGGAGACCTTGACAGGGCCAGGCGGCGGCCCTACATCCGCGCATTAGCACTCCACTCGCCCGAGTGCTAGCAGGACTTAGACATAGGGCGTTTGGTTCATAGTTTCGATCTGAGGAGGAGTCGCATGCAGTTTCGTCCACTGCACGACCGCGTGCTGATCCGCCGGCTGGACACTGAAGAGAAGACCGCTGGGGGCATCATTATTCCGGACACCGCTAAGGAAAAGCCCATGGAGGGCGAGGTCGTCGCGGTTGGCCCGGGTGCGCGTTCGGAGGATGGCAAGCTTCACCCGATGGATGTGAAGGCCGGCGACCGGGTGCTGTTCGGCAAGTGGTCCGGCACCGAGGTCAAGATTGATGGTGACGAGTACACCATCATGAAAGAGAGCGACATCATGGGTGTGATCGAGCAGAAGAAGGCGGCGAAGAAGGCCGCCTGATTCGTTTCCAGTCCCCCAAAAAAACCGTTCCAGTCATGAAATTGAATAAGGGAGTCTCTTCGAGATGGCTGCCAAAGATGTGAAGTTCGGGTCCGAGGCGCGCGAAAGGATGCTGCACGGCGTGGACATCCTCGCCAACGCGGTAAAGATCACGCTTGGTCCCAAGGGCCGTAACGTGGTGCTCGACAAGGCGTTCGGCGCGCCGCGGACCACCAAAGACGGCGTAACCGTGGCCAAGGAGATCGAACTGTCCGACAAGTTCGAGAACATGGGCGCGCAGATGCTGCGCGAGGTGGCGTCCAAGACCAATGACATCGCCGGCGACGGCACCACCACGGCGACCGTGCTGGCCCAATCGATCGTCCGCGAGGGCGCCAAGGCGGTGGCCGCCGGCATGAACCCGATGGATCTGAAGCGCGGCATCGATGTTGCGGTCGACGCGGTGGTCAAGAACCTGAAGTCGCAGACCCGCTCGGTGAACACGTCCGAGGAAATTGCGCAGGTTGGCACCATTTCGGCCAACGGCGAGACCGATATCGGCGCGATGATCTCCGAGGCCATGGAGAAGGTCGGCAACGAGGGTGTGATTACCGTCGAGGAAGCCAAGTCGCTGGACACCGAGCTCGATGTCGTCGAAGGCATGCAGTTCGATCGCGGCTACCTGTCGCCGTACTTCGTGACCAATGCCGAGAAGATGCTGTGCGAGCTGGAGAGCCCGTACATCCTGATCCACGAGAAGAAGCTCGGCAATCTGCAGGCCATGCTGCCGGTGCTCGAGACCGTGGTGCAGGCGGGCCGGCCGCTGCTGGTGATCGCCGAGGACGTGGAAGGCGAGGCGCTGGCCACCCTGGTTGTCAACAAGCTGCGCGGCGGCCTGAAGGTCGCGGCGGTGAAGGCTCCGGGCTTCGGTGACCGCCGCAAGGCCATGCTCGAGGACATCGCCATCCTGACCAACGGCCAGGTGATTTCCGAGGACCTCGGCATCAAGCTCGAGAACGTCAACCTCGACATGCTCGGCCAGGCCAAGAAGGTGACCATCTCCAAAGAGGAGACCACCATCGTCGACGGCGCCGGCCAGAAGGCCGACATCGAAGCGCGCTGCGGCCAGATCCGTCAGCAGATTGAGGAGACCACGTCGGACTACGACCGCGAGAAGCTGCAGGAGCGGCTGGCCAAGCTGGCCGGCGGCGTTGCGGTGATCCGGGTCGGCGGTGCGACCGAGGTCGAGGTGAAGGAGCGCAAGGACCGCGTGGACGACGCCATGAACGCGACCCGCGCCGCGGTCGAGGAAGGTATCGTGCCGGGTGGCGGTTCCGCGCTGCTGAACGCGATCAAGTCGCTCGACAAGGTCAAGTTCGACAACGAAGACCAGAAGGTCGGCGTCAACATCGTCCGCAAGGCCTTGCAGACCCCGGCGCGTCAGATCGCCGAGAACGCGGGCGAGGACGGCTCGATCATCGTCGGCAAGCTGATGGAGAGCAAGGACGCCGAGTTCGGCTACGACGCTCAGCATCACGAGTTCACCAACCTGGTGAAGGCCGGCATCATCGATCCGACCAAGGTGGTGCGTACCGCTCTACAGGACGCCGCGTCGGTGGCCGGTCTGCTGATCACCACCGAGGCGATGGTCGCCGAGAAGCCTGAAAAGAAAGAGCCGATGCCGCCCGCCGGTGGCATGGGCGACATGGGCGGCATGGGCTTCTAAAAAGCCACATACGTCAGTCGAAACGAGGGGCCGCATCCACCGGGTGCGGCCCTTTTCTTTTGGCGGGGCGTGCTGGGCGTTTACGCCGCGTCGGTCCGCAGCGTGGAGATCTCGCTCAGGATATTGTGCAGCTCCTCGAGCTGGCGTGCGTCCGGCTTGCCGCCGGCCCTGGCCTGCTCGTACTGGCTCTCCAGCAGGCCGAGCACGTCGTAGTCCAGGAACGAGGCGTCGCTGCCCGCCTCGATCTCGGCGAACAGGCTGACCAGCTTCTGATGCTGACCGATCCCGATCACGCCGGAGTTCTGCAGCTCGTCGGCGAGCTGGCGCAGCTGGTTCGGGTTCATCGCCCGCGGATCGTATTTGTCCGACACCCAGCGTTTGACCGCATCATGGCTGATCGACAGCTCGACCGCCTCTTGCTCGGCCGCCGTCAGCTTTCTGGAGGAGACCTCCATCGCCGGCTCGTTGCTGTCGAGCATCTTGACCGCGGTCTTCACCACGCCGCCAACCACCGCGAGCCCCACGTTAACCAGGAGTGGCGAGATCATTCGGCACCTCTTGCAAGCTGACCTGCGTCGGGTGATGCAGGCATCGTGCCGAGGGAACCGCGCAGAATTCTGCGGATTTCAGGCTTTCTGGCCCGGACGGGCGGCAGATTCTGCCGGGCCGGCTCAGGCGTTGCCGGACTGATCGCGCGGGCCGATGGCGTGCCGGGCCCGAGAGCCCCGCTCGATGCCGGCGGCGATCAGTCGGTCGATATCCAGCTTGTAGCGCAGCAGTTCCAGCAGCCGCAGCTCCTCCTGGCTGGCGAACCGGTCCGCGGCGACCACGTCGCAGGCCAGCGCATAGGCGGTCTCGCGCAACCCGGCGGGCAGGCTCTGCTTGATCATCTCAAGCACATTCTCCAGCCCGTCATCGGTCTGCAGGATGTCGGCGCAGCTCGCCGTGGTGTTGGGCAGCTGGGCCGGGTCGTAGTCGTGGAACACCGGCAGATGGGAGACGATATCGCCGATCGTGCGCAGCTCGGGGTCTGTCATCTCACGGTCGGCGGCGGACGCGATGACCATGGCGTAGATCAGCGCGGCGTGGTGGCTAATCATCAAGACTTGGACTCCGGGGCTGGACTATCTGAGGGTGGGGCGTTCTTTTACACGCGCTCGCGCGGGAACGCCAACGACAGGGTGCCGCGCACCATTTCTTGAACCGACTCCTGGCCCGGAGCGCGCAGATGAATGCGATCTTCGAAGTCGCCTTGCCGGTGTTCGCCATCCTGTTCGCCGGCTATGGCGCCGGCCGCGCCGGGATCCTGGGTGAGGAGGCGAGCGAGGCGCTCAATGCGTTCGTCTACTGGGTGGCCTTTCCGCCGCTGTTGTTCCTGCTGATGAGCCGGGTCGAGGTGGCGAGCGCGTTCAACGTCAGATTTCTGGCCGCCTATTGCGGCGGCGTGTTCGCCACGCTGGCGATCGCCCTGCTGGCCTCTCGACTGGTGCTGCGCCTGCCGCCGGGCGACCAGGTGCTGAACGGATTGAACGCCACCTTCGCCAACACTGGCTATCTCGGGGTGCCGCTGGTGCTGACCGCCTATGGCGAGGCCGCCGCCGCGCCGGCCATTGTGGCCACCATGTTCAACGCCATGGTGCTGGTCGGCGGCAGCATCGTGCTCTGCGAGCTGCTGAAGTCCGACACCTCCGGCCCCCGCCATGCGCTGCGCGTGGTGACGACGACGGTGCTGACCAGCCCGCTGATCGTGGCGCCGCTGGCCGGCTTGGCGGTGGCCGCGCTGGATCTGACGGTGCCCACGCCGGTCGCCGCGTTCTGCGAAATCGTCGGGGCTGCGGTCGCGCCGTGTGCGCTGTTCTCGATCGGCCTGTTCCTGGTCGGCAAGAAGCTGCGGTCCGATCTGGGCGAGATCGGCTGGCTGACCTGGCTGAAGCTGGTCATCCATCCGTTGATCACCTGGTGGATCGCCTTCCGCCTTTTGCCCATGGACCCGGTGTGGGCGAAGGCGACGCTCGTTCTGTCCGCCCTGCCCACCGGTGCGCTGGCCTTCGTGGTGGCCCAGCGCTACGGCATTTCCGTGCAGCGCACCGGCACCACGGTGGTGATCACGACCGTGCTCTCGGTGTTCACGGTTTCCCTGCTGCTGGTGCTGCTCGAAGGACCGCTGAAATAAACCCGGCGTCTGGCGCCCTCTACGCGGGACTCAGGAATCCGCG
>JAAUXY010000244.1_pt1 | contig 10069 bp, 8 predicted proteins | sample 7278121 | NCBI WGS metagenome assembly JAAUXY01 (sample SAMN14350117, study PRJNA611818) | marine sediment metagenome | isolation source: surface marine sediment (1.8m) | place: French Polynesia: Moorea | collected 2018-08
CATCCACGTCTGAAGGATTTGCTCCTGTGGCTTGCAAGCAGCGAGGGCAAGAACGGCAGCGAGTATCGTGAATACGTTGCGCATCTTTCAATCCACCTGAAGTTAGTCCACGGAAACCAGTGTGGTCGGTGCGATCCCAAGGTTCAGTTTCACGAGAATTAATTGATCAAACCTGAAACAGCATCTGTGTCGACAATTTGTCGGCGTTTTCCCGACGAAAGCGATGCGTTTAGCAGGTATTATCCAACTCCACGGCGGTACCCGGCACGACTATCGCGTGTACGCATTGAATTTGATCATGCGCGATTGGTTTGCGATACAGGGCCAATTTGTCGAGTATCCGCCACGCCAGACCGTACACGGTTGGGTGGGAAGCTTACGGTTACAGTCGTCCCCTGGTTCTCGTGGCTTGAGATGGCGATGCTTCCGCCATGAAGCTCCATGAGCGATTTGACAAGCGGCAAGCCAAGTCCGGTGCCCTCGCCGGTCCGGTTGTGGCTGCTTTCAACCTGCCAGAACGGGGCCAAGACCTTGGGGATATCGGCCTCAGCGATACCAATCCCGGTGTCCGAGACGGAGATGTCCAGGCCACCGTCAATATTGCCGTTTACTGCGAGGGTCACGGAACCGCCAGCCGGTGTGAATTTGATGGCGTTCGTGAGAAGGTTTAGCAAGATCTGCTTCGTGGCTCTCTCGTCGCCGTAGAGTTCAAACACATCTGCCAAGACATCCGTTGAGAGATTGATATTTGCATTGGCGGCGCGTTCTCTAACGAGACGCATGCTTGCTTCGACAACATCCGACGGATCAAAAGCGCTCTCGCTCATCTCGAACTTACCGGCTTCGATCTTCGACACGTCTAGAATGTCGTTAATCACATTCAAAAGATGACGGCCACTCTCCAGAATGTCAGTCAGATAGTTCTGTGTCGACTCGGCCGAAATCGAGAGGTTCCGGTTGCTTAGCAGAACTTCTGAAAAGCCAATGATTGCGTTCAATGGTGTCCGAAGTTCGTGGCTCATATTCGCCAGGAATTCCGACTTCGCTCGGCTCGCTGATTCGGCTGCTTCCTTCGCTTTCCGCAGGCCTTCTTCGGCCTTCTTGCGGTCAGTTATATCGATGCAGATCGTCGCGACACCGCCGCCAGGCATGACATTGCTCCTGACCTCGAGCACCGCACCGTCATCCGTTCGGAGCTCAAGCTCTTCGGCGGCTGCGCTCGGTCCGCCAAGGCCGAGCCGCTCAACGATAACCTCGCCCAGTCTGGTATCTAACTGTGACAAGCCGACGGCCGGCCCGTCCGACTGGCTCGGTTCTCGATGTATGCCCAACATATCCAGCAGTCGCTCGTTCCACGTCAGCAGACACATCTTGCTGTCGAAGGTGGCGATGCCGGCGCCAGTATGGTCAAGAGTCGCGCGCAACAGCGTACTTCTCTCGACGAGCGCCCGCCGACTTCGCCCCTCACTCACGGCGTAACGTATTGAGCGCTCCAAAACGCGGTGATTCAGGTTGCCCTTCTCGAGGTAGTCTGCGGCACCGGCCTCCATTGCCGCCATGTCGACATCTCTGTCGCCTTTGCCGGTGAGCAGAATGGCTGGAACAAGGCAGTTGTTTTGTTTCGCCTCTTGGAGCAAGTCCAGGCCCGTCCTGCCGCCAACAAAGTAGTCCACGAGGCAGACATCGACTTCGTCCTTGATTAGCGCTTGAAGGCCATCCTCATAGTTGGACACCCACCGCAGATTGAACTTCTCGCCATCAATGTCCTGAATAACCTCACGGGTGAGGATATAGTCATCCTCGTCATCTTCGATCAGGAGGATTTGAACGGGCGAATCAGCCATGGAAAACGTGCAGGTTAGTGGCCTGGCGCAAGGGATTCCCGCGGACGGCGCAAGGCAATTGCTTGCGCCAGCCTGATGAATAGGGGCGACAAGAACATCGGGACTTGGGCGATCGCGACATAAATCGCGAAGTCATGACCCGCGGCGGTTCCAACGACGGCGTATGTCAAGCCAACGTTCCGGTGAACGCTAAGGATCGTTGCAGCAAGCACAAGATCGCGCCCTAGCGACCAGAACAAGCAGATCGTGCCAACCAGCGTCGCTAAGCCAAAACCTACCGACAACGATAGAAATGCCAGAACTCGACCGGGATCAGTTTGGATCTTGTCGTAGACCCCGTCCATGATGCCGATCCCGAACACGAGCAGAGCAGCGACAGTGCCAGCGCGAAGGAGACCATACGACGCTGAACAGGCTCGCTCTGGCAGACTTCGGACGAGCCGATTAATGAATATAGATATGACCAACGGCAGCAACAGAAACAGGGCGACGCGCCAAACATACTGTGCGAAGGGAAAGTGCAACCCCTGGCCACCGAGAGCTTGATCGAACACCAAAAGAGCTATCGGCATGAGGAATGTCGACACAACCATGCCATTCATCGGCAAGCGGTCATTGAGTCTGAAGAGATGAGCAACAGTTGGTGCAGCGAACACCGAACTTGACGTTGCTGTCACCAGCAGCATCAAGTGTAGGTCATCCGGTAGATTAATGGTCCAGCCAACAAGCACAACAAGCAATGGCAAGAAGGCCATTTGCCAGAGCATGATGCCCCAAACCGATGGTTCAGGATTCGTCAGTATGGCGATCGGTTTGTCCGGAACCAGCGACAAAGAAAAGGTGACAAGGAGGAAGAGCGCCGGGAATACGAAAGGCGAAACCAGAGCTGCAAACTGCGGAAAAGCGACGCCAGAGCAGACACCAGCCGCGAGAAGCACAGCGATGCCCTCTCGCGCGGCACGGGATTCCCTGTATGACATGCCTTAAACGAACGCCCCGGACAAAGCATCTAGTCGGATTCAGTTATTGGGGAATAGCCGGTGTTTATTAAGAACTAGTCAAGTAAAGGCGCGTTATTAACCGTGCCAACTAGGCGTCCTGAGATTCGTGCTCGGCGCGCAAATCGCAATGGGATCGACGAACATGATGGGTTTCCCGAATGGCGTTGCTGCGACTCTGACTGGGGCGCTTTTGACGTTTGCAGCGCTCCCGGCAGCTGCCGAAAAATGGGACATGCCAACCGCGTACGCGCCTGGGAACTTCCACTCCCAGACGGCCATGATGTTCGCCGAAGCGGTCGGTCGTGCGACCAATGGCGAGCTGGAAATCGTCGTTCATGCCGGCGGGTCTTTGTTCGCGGGCGGCGAGATAAAGCGGGCTGTTCAAACCGGACAGGCGCCGATCGGGGAACGGCTGATGTCCGCTCTGTCGAACGAGAACCCGATTTTCGGCGTCGACGCGATCCCTTTCCTTGCCACGAGCTATGATGATGCCTGGCGCCTCTATCAAGCCTCCAAGCCGGCCATTGAGCGGCTGCTGGAGAAGCAAAACCTGGTCTTCCTGTACGCCACCCCGTGGCCACCCCAGGGGCTCTATGCCGATCGCGCCATCAACGCTGTGTCGGACATGCAGGGCATGCGATTCCGGGCCTACAACCCGGCCACGTCGCGTCTGGCCCAGCTAATGGGCGCGACGCCGACGCAGATTGAGACGGCTGAGTTATCGCAGGCTCTTGCGACGGGTGTCGCGAACTCACTAATCACATCCGGCGCGACCGGCGTCGATCGGAAGGTTTGGGAGCACCTTTCCCATTTCTACGATCTCCAGGCCTGGCTCCCGAAGAACATGGTGTTTGTCAACAAACGCATGTGGGATCGCTTGGATGCGCCCACGCAGGCAATTGTCCGAGGCGCCGCCGCGATGGCGGAGTCCGTGGGCTGGGCGCGCTCAGAGGAACTGGCGGGCCAATACTTGGTGACGTTGGCGGATAACGGCATGATTGTTCAGCCGGCCGAGCAGACTCTGCAGCACGGTGTCAATGAAATCGGGCAACAAATGACCGAAGAATGGCTGGACGAGGCAGGAGCCACGGGTCGGCAAATCCTGGACGCCTATAGAAGCAGCGATGCGATGGCAAAACCGGTACGTCCAGCGACGCTGGCGCCTGTTAGCCGCTAAGAGCGCACCTTTGCCGGATCCGGATCATGATTCGGATGCGGCTATGTCTGCGCCCGTCACTTGATGCACTCTATGCGATTGGCGCCATTCTAGGTGGCGTCTGCCTCGTCTGCATTCCAGGCCTCGTCATAGTCCAGGTTGTCGGCCGCTGGTCTGGTACCGGGATCGCCGGCATACCTGAATTATCGGGCTATGCCATGGCAAACAGCTTTTTCCTGCCGCTCGCCTACGCATTCCGCAAGGGTGCACATATCCGCATCACGCTGTTGATCGATCGGCTGCCCATAAGCTTCAGGTGGGCTTCGGAGTTCTTGGTACTGGTCGTGGGGCTTGGGGTAGCGGGGTATCTGGCCGTGTTCATGACCCGACTGGCTTACGTGTCGTATCTGATCGGTGATGTCAGCCAAGGCGCAGACTCGACACCGCTCTGGATACCACAATTCGGCATGGCCGCAGGCTCTATTCTTCTGGCCATGGCACTAGGACAAACCTTCGTTCACCATTTAACCGGCCACCTTAGAGGCGGTACCGCCGGCAAGCCGGCATTGCTGGCGCAATGAGCAGCGAAGGCTTCATGGTCGCCATCTATTTGTTGGCATTGTTTGGCCTGCTAGGCAGTGGCGTTTGGGTTGGTCTTGCACTGTTGGGGGTTGGCCTCATCGGCATGCAGCTGTTCACAGCGCGGCCGGCCGGCGACGCAATGGCGACCACGATTTGGAGCGCCCTTTCCAGTTGGCCGTTAGTCGCCCTTCCGCTGTTCATCTGGATGGGCGAAATCCTCATGCGCTCTCGGATTTCCACCCAGCTCTTCAACGGTCTTGGCCCGATCGTCCGCCACCTGCCGGGGCGGCTTTTGCATGTGAATATCGCGGGCTGCACCTTGTTCGCCGCCATCTCGGGCTCGTCCGCGGCAACGGTGTCGACAGTTGGTAAGATCGCGCTGCCGGAACTTCGCAGCAGGGGTTACCCGGAAAGGCTCGCGGTCGGCAGTTTAGCGGGCGCCGGCACCCTCGGCCTCCTCATGCCGCCATCGATCATTCTGATCGTCTACGGCGTGACCATCAATGAATCGATATCCAAGCTCTTCATGGCCGGCGTTGGACCAGCCTTGGTGCTGGCCATGCTGTTCATGGGGTACATCATCGTGCGGTCTGTCCTCGTCGGCGAAATCCAACAGGAGACCGAGGCTGGGAACACGCCAACAGGGTTATCCAGCACCTTGTCTTTGCTGCCGCTCATTCTTCTCATCGTCGCCGTACTAGGGTCGATCTACGCCGGCCTCCTGACAGCGACAGAGGCGGCGGTTCTGGGTGTGCTGGGGGCGCTGACCATCGCCTATTTCGATGGAAGCCTGTCCGTCAGCACGTTCATGGAAGGCGTCGGCGGCGCCCTCAGGACATCCTGTATGATCGCGCTGATCCTCGCAGGTTCTGCGACCGTGACCCTGTCAATGGGTTTCACCGGTATCCCGCGCGGCGTTGCCCAGACAATTGCCGAGCTAAACCTGTCTCCCGGCCAGCTCCTGATTCTCCTGGCGATCTTCTACCTTATTCTCGGCATGTTCCTCGATGGAATATCCGCCGTTGTCCTCACAATGGCCGTCGTCGAACCCATGATCAGGCATGCGGCGATCGATCCTATCTGGTTTGGGATCTTTCTTGTGATCCTCGTCGAGACCGCACAAATCACACCTCCGGTTGGCTTTAATCTGTTTGTCATTCAATCGATGACGGGCCACAACATCCTGTACGTCGCGCGCGCTGCGGCACCACTATTTCTCATAATGATTCTAATGCTCGTTCTCATTTGGGCCTTTCCACAGGTAGCGCTTCACCTACCGACTACCGTCCAAGAAGTCCGATGAACTCGCTGTTGTTTAAGACCTGTTTGACACAATTCGGCAACTATTGCCCGGCTGTGATACGGGCGCTTTAACGATGAGAAACGAGTCTCTCCAAGAGAGTTATCCCACGAATATCGCGCCCAGGATTGAGGTCGACCCTGACCATATGCTCGACCTGCTTGAGGGCGCTCAGGTGGGACTTGCTCTTTTCGACGCGTCCTTCGCCTTGGTGGCTTGCAACAAGGAATACCGTGATCTCTTTCAGTACACGGACAACGAAGCGCATCCGGGCGCATCTCTTGAGTCTCTTATCCGCGTAAAACTGAACCGACAAAACGCTGCCCCGGAGTACATCCACAAGCAAATAGCGATAGCGAAGGAGCGTTTATACGTCGGGGCGACCCACACGTTTCACTACAAGACATCGCTTGGACGAAACGTGTTGGTCACGCGTCGCCGGCTCGACAATGGCTCACTTGTCGAGACTGCGCTTGAAGCGGATCCCGACATCAATGGCTTCCGGACCGGCGCGACGGAGCTCGCCGAGCTGGCACGACAACGGCTGACGCACGCACTCGAGGGCATGGCGGATGGCTTCTGTCTTTACGACTCAGAAGATCGTCTGGTCATCTATAATCGTAAGTACGTCGAGTATAACCCCCATATTGCCGATTTGATAATGCCTGGAGCCTCTTTCGAGGAGATGCTCCGGACCGGCGTTGCACGCGCCGGCTTCAACATGGCTGAGATGTCCGCCGAAGAGTTCTTCTTGTTGCGGCTCGAACAACATCGGAACCCGGACGCTCCATATGACGTTCAACTCGCCGATGGCCGCTGGATACGCGTCCATGAGAAGCGTACCAATGACGGCGGTGTCGTCGGTATAAGATCGGACATAACAGAACTTAAGAAACGAGAAGTCGACATTCTAAGAATGACGCACGAGCTGCGGAAAAAGAACCTCCAGTTCGACACCGCGCTCAACAATATGATTCAGGGTTTGTGTATGTTCGATGACGATCAGACCTTGATCGTCAGAAACAGAAGATACTTGGAGTTGTATGGATTTGACCCGCAAGTTGTGAAACCGGGTATCAAGCTCAGGGAGATAATGGAGTACAGCGTCTCAATCGGAAACTACACCGACGAAGATGCCAAGGCAGCAATCGAGGCGCGTCCGGACCATGCAAAGCTGCGGGAGAGGGCCACATTGAAGCAGCGTCTCCGGGACGGACGCGTTATTGCGGTCATGCATCAGCCAATGCCAAACGGCGGTTCAATCGCGACCTATCAGGACATCACTGATCTTGAGCGCCATGAAGTAGCACTCCAAGAGTATACGCAGAAATTGGAAATCTCGAATCGGGAACTCCAGGACTTCGCCCACGTCGCTTCGCACGACCTACAGGAACCGCTGCGGAAGATCGAAGCGTTTGGTGGCCGACTTTCCACGAAGTATGCCGACATCTTGCCGGATGAAGGCAAAATGTACGTTGAAAGAATGCAGAATGCCGCCGGCCGGATGCGCCTCTTGATCGAAGATCTCCTGAACTTTTCTAGGGTGACGACGAAAGCGAAACCCTTCCAGCCGACCGATCTAACGGAGGTCGTTTCGGGCGTCGTTTCCGACCTGCAGATCCGCATCGAAGAAACTGGCGCAGAGATACTGCTGGGAGATCTACCTTCGATCGATGCAGATGCAACACAGATGCGACAGCTTCTTCAGAACCTTATTGGTAACGCCCTTAAGTTCGGCAAGGCGGACGAGAAGCCGGTCGTTCACATCGATGCAGAAATATCAAGCTCGTGGAGCCAGGGCCAGTCCGAAGTATGCCGACTGCGTATCACCGATAATGGGATCGGCTTCGATAACAAGTACAAAAACCAGATCTTCACCATCTTTCAGCGGCTACACGGTCGCAATGAGTACGAAGGCACCGGTATTGGCTTAGCGACCTGCCGCAAAATCGCGGAGCGGCATGGCGGAGAGATTGATGCGGAAAGCCAGCCAGGTGAAGGGGCAGTGTTTACGGTGACTTTGCCGGTCCGCCATGGCCAGGAGGGGGTGGCGTGATCGAAAAGCAGATCACATTCCTCGTCGCGGATGATGACGCCGATGATCGCTTACTCCTCAACGACGCGTTCGAGGAAAGCGAGCTCGACGCACCCGTGCACAGCGTGGCCGACGGCGAGGAGCTGCTCCGCTATCTCCGCCGTGCCGAAGGCTACGAGCACCTCAAGGGAGCGCCGCTCCCGGCAGTCATCCTTCTGGATCTGAATATGCCAAAGAAGGACGGGCGCACGGCACTGAAGGAGATCAAAGCGGATCCGGACTTGCGGCTTATTCCAGTCGTCGTGCTGACAACATCCAAGGCGGAGGAAGACGTCGTTCGAAGTTACGGTCTTGGCGCAAGCTCATTCATTACCAAGCCGGTCAACTTCGAGGGGCTATGCGATGTCGTGAGGGTGCTGCGTCAATATTGGTTGGAGATGGTGGCCTTACCTCCGGGCTGCGGCGTTAACGCCTAGCCTCGGAGGATTCAGAAAGGGTTCGCTATCGAGAGCCCGGACGCCTCAGGAGCGGCTAAAGTTTACGCTTCCTTGAAGCTTTCCCTTCAGATTCTGGCCGGAAATAGGATCACCGGCGATCCGAGAGCGGGGAAGTGTCAAGTACTGATTCAACCATGGCGAAGCCCGGTCCCCCGAGGGACGGGCATGCAGATCGGCGTCTGCTGCCTCGCGAAGATCCGGGGCGCCGTTTCACCGATCGAGCAAAGATCGGTGTTCTCGGAGACAGTCATCCTGACGAACGGTCGTCCGGGCCAACGCCGCTGGTTCATCTGCTAACTCTCTTTGTCTTTTTCGTCGGTGGGTTGGTAGCGGTGGCTGCGGGGAACGCTCGCTTTGCCCCGTTGCTCTTCAACCCATATGCAGTTCAGGACGTCGCGCGTCAGCTGGCCACCGGAAAGAGCTACGCGACCTTCGACCTAAATATCGAAAGCCGGGCCTTGCGGCGGACCCACATCGCGTCTCTTCGCGAAACGCCGGATGTCGCCGTGCTCGGAGCGAGTCACTGGCAAGAAGGCCATGCCGACCTTGTGCCCGAAGCCAATTTCTATAACGCGCATGTCCATCGCGACTACTACGAAGACATGCTCTCGGTGACCGAGATGTTCGTCCGAAACAACCGGTTGCCGAAGACCATGATCATCACGATCAGGGACAATCTGTTTACACCCGTCAAGGACCGCACGGACTTCTTATGGGTCCCGACTATCCCGGACTACAGGGCGATGGCAAGCCGCCTGGATATCCCGCTTCGTCCAATCACGGAGCTGGTACCACTGCCCCAAATCCGGCAGGCGATTTCGCTCGTCATCCTGCGCGCGAATATTCAGCGCTGGGTGAGCGCACCGGTACTGCCTCATCTCACGCAGTCAAGGAAGCATGAGACCCTCGACATCCTGTTACCGGATGGGTCGATCATCTGGGCCAGAAAGCATGATGAGCTCTTTTCCCGAGAGTATGCGCGGGGCAGGGCGCTGGCCTTTGCGGCCCAGCGGCGCAACGACCCTCCGATGATCGACCCGCAGGGCGTGGCAGAGTTTGAACGGTTACTTCAGTTTTTGCGCGATCGTGGTGTCGAAGTTTATCTCGCACATCCGCCATTCAATCCAATTTACTACGATTCCCTGCAAGGTTCGCCATACATGGACGGCTTGGCGGAAGTCGAGGCCCTGACAGCTCGCCTCGCGAACCGTTTCGGTCTCAAAGTCGTCGGCAGCTTCAACCCGCACTACGTGGGGTGTCGTGCAGAAATGTACATAGACGCGGAGCACTCGAATCCTGAGTGTCTCCAGCTCGTTCTTAACGGCTACCGGGAGCTCGCATTCTCTGCGCCATCCATAGAACTAAGCAAAGGAAGGTAGCTGAGAGAATGGTCTTTAATTCATTTGAGTTCTTGCTGATATTCTTCCCAACGACTTATCTCGGTTTTCTGCTCATCCACCGCGTTGGTGGGTGGCGCGCCGTCTATCCGTATCTTGCCGCCGCCTCGCTGGCATTCTACGCTCATTGGAGCCTGCTTCTTGTTGCCGTTCTGGCCGCCTCCGTCGTCGCAAACTTTGCCGTAGCAAACGCCCTTGTCGAGCTGCGGCCACGCCGGCAAATAGCGAAGACACTTCTTTTGCTAGCGGTTGCCGGG
>JAAUXY010141090.1_pt1 | contig 10069 bp, 4 predicted proteins | sample 7278121 | NCBI WGS metagenome assembly JAAUXY01 (sample SAMN14350117, study PRJNA611818) | marine sediment metagenome | isolation source: surface marine sediment (1.8m) | place: French Polynesia: Moorea | collected 2018-08
CGACTGGCAAGGGCTCTTCGAAAGCCGGCCCGCTGATCTCCTGGGCGAGGTAGGCAAGCGACGGCCCCTGGCGATAAGAAGCTCCCAGGCTCCAGCGCGGCGACAGGCGCCAGAGCACACCCAGGCCGAGGCTCACATCGGCGTCGTCCGAGGTCGCCAGGTCGGTCTCCTCGAGCCCGTCCGGGTGATAGGCGTTGCGGCCGTAGATGCCGTCCGGCAGGGTGACGGCAAAGGGCGCGTAGCGGACGGTGGCGAAGGAGGCGTCGGACTCGACCCGGGCCAGGGTCAGGCCCAGGCTCAGGCGCTCGCTCAGCCGATAAGCGAAGGCCGCGGCATAGGTGGTGAAGTCGAAGTCCGCGACGCGACGGAAGTCGTCGCTGCGCACCGGCAGCGGCGGATCGGCAAAAAAACCCTGGGTCTCGGAGAAGCTCTCGAAACTCGATAGCTCGTGACGATAAAACGCCAGCGCCCAGCGCTTGCGCGGATAGACGTAGGAGAGAAACGAGACGCCGGTGAGCTCCTCGGAGAGCTCCGCCGTCCGCAGACCGGGGACGGTGTCAAGGCCGAGGCCGGTCGGCTGCCCGGTGAGCCTTCCGCCGACGGTAAAGGGCGTCGAATAACTCCACCGCCGGCCTTCGATCGACACCTCCGGGCGGGTGAGCTGGATCAGCCCTGCCGGATTGGCAAACGCCGCGGTGGCGTCGTCGGCCAAGGCCACGAAGGCGCCGCCGAAACCCATACTGCGCGCCCCGGGATTCGAAAAGCTGAGCTCCAGGCTCAGGGGGCCCTCCTGGGCCGGCAGCAGCGACGGTATCAGACAGGCGGTCAGTGCCGCGCAGAAGAGGATCCGGTTCGCGTTCGGGGTCGACATCGCGACCCGGATCCTACCTCGCTGACTCCGACGCCGCGAGCTTCAAGGCGGATGCGGGCCCCGGTAGACCGGGTCCCGCAGCGGACGCGCCCAGACCTCCGAGCCCCCCTGAAGCGCGACACCTCGAAGCCGGCGCGGGGCCTCGACCCACTGCCCGCCGACGTTGCGGCCATACGGCGGCGCCTCGTGCACCAGGACCGAGTCGTGGACGAAGAATCGGGCATGTGAGGTGTGGCTCCGGACCTGACCCAGAAACTCACCGTTCTCCAGCGCGAAGATCGACCAGCCGTATTCATCCCATTCGCCGGCGGCGACCCGCTGACCGATCAGCAGATGCCGGTCGTCGGCCGAAGGCAGCTGGATGACGGCCGAGCCACCGACCAGGTCGACATCTGGCAACCACTCTTCGCTGTCCAGATCCCAACGTTTGAGAAGCATCTGTGCCTGCCCGTCACGAATCGTGGACGCGATGGCGGCGACGACGACGCCGGCGCGCACCGGCTGACCGGTCAAGGTACCCGAGTCCAGCATCTGCTGGACCGGGGACGGCAGGGCGGGCGCGGGTTGGCGAAGGATCTCCGGATCCACGGCTTCGACAAGGTCGTTGACCAGGTCGAGCCGGTAGGCGCCGTCGAGCCGGTTTTCGACCGCCTCGCCGGGGCGCGGAGCGATACCTTTCGCCCAGCGCTGATGGTGCTGCCAGGCAAGGTAGAGCTCGCGCCCCCGGATGCCGCCACGAGCCTGGAACGATCTGCCCAACCGCTCGTCGACCTGCCCCCACACCTGCTCGGGAAGCTCCATTTCGAGCGTGCCGAGCTGACCGCCTGTCAGGCGATCGAGCAGGACCACGTCAAGAATACCGGCGCGCTCGGCGGCCTCTGGTTGGGCGATCAATACGCCAGCGTAGAGCGCCAGCGGTTTGGCGGCTCGCGAGCTGCTCCACAGTAGCTCGCCGGTGCCCGCCGCCAACGCGTCGATACCTCCATCCGGGTTCATCGAGTACACCACGCCGTCTCCGACGAGCACGCCGGGCACCAGCTCGAAGGCCGCCGCCGAGCGATCGATTTCATCCGCTGGCGGTCGGCTGATCGCCGCCACCGAGATCATCACCGGCATCAAAAAAACTATCGAAACCAAAAATCGATACATCGTCTATTCCTTTCCAGCCGGAGAGCACTCTTATTCGATGCTGAACGACATCAGCTCGACCGGTACCAGGGTCATCACCGGCGTCAAGCTGAAAGCGCCTCGACCGAGACTCCCGGCCAGCAGCACATCGTCGGTCGGATCGTAGTCGAGCTCGAAGATCGGAGCGTTGGGTAGACCCGTGCCGAGCGAGTCCCAGACCATGAAATCGGCCTTGGTCGGCACCCCCTTGCGCCCTCGCAGCGGATCGTTTTCCCGCGCCAGGTACACACCGCGGTCGCTGCCCACCAACACACCGTCGCCGCCGCCCGGGGTGGTGACGTAGGTGATCGAACGTAGCACCCCCGGGCTGAACGAGGTGAACAGATCACCGGTGACCTCGGTCCACGAGCCGCCCGAGTCGGTGGTCTCGAAGACCTGGTTGGTATCGATGGCGAAGGCGTGAGTGGCGTCGTCCGGATCGACGACCACGCCGGCGATCAAGTCGGTCGACGCACCGCTGGGATCGGTCGACACCGGCGCCGCCGGCGCCGCCGCGGTGCGCACGAAGACATCGTCGCCGCTGCCGTAGTAGAGCACCTCGTTGTTGCCCGCCGTGCCGTAGGCGATCGTGTTGCGGCCGCCAGTGTTGATCAGGTCGGTAGAGATCTGATCGACCGAATCGAGACGATCCGCCGACTCGTAGACGCCGTTGGACCCGCCCAGAATCACCCGCGTCGGATCGGCGTTGTTGATCGCCAGCGGTGTGGTGAACGGGAAGGTCGGCATCGGATCACCGCCGAGTGGCGTCAAGGTAGGGGTCACGGTGCTCTGTAGGACGTTGGAGGCATCGTAGACCCTTCTCCTGGGAGACCCGAAGTTCTGGCTGGAGGCGTAGCGGGTCGACTGGCCGACGACCGGATCGTTCTCACCGACCACCACGTCGCCGCCGTCGCCCTGGTTGAGGGTGCTCCAGGTCGTGGTGCCCGGCGTCGTCTGCTGATTGCTGCCGACGTCCTGATCGCCGGAGAGCACGATGTCGGAAATCGTGTCGTAGAGCGAGTCGTGCTGCTCGTTGACCCCCAGGTTGCCGTTCACCGACTGCCAGTCTCCAGTGTTGGTCTCGGGGGCGTTCTGGCGGTAGACGCCGCCGTCGTCGCCCTCGATCAGGTCGCCGTTGGCGTCGAAGGCCATGTCGCGCGAATCGGCGTGGGGCGCTGAGCTCGACGCCGTGCGCGCCGAGCCGCCGCAGCCGGCGAGCGCGGCCGAGCAGTGGGTGATCGGCACCGCCTGGCTACCGGGCGCCAGGCCGGCGTCGACCCGGAACAGGCGGCCGGTGAAGTTGAGAGCGCCGACCGAGTTCGGAAACTGCACGCCCGGCGCGCCCTCGTTGAACGCCGGTTGACGGTCACCGCCGATGTAGACCACGTCGTGGTCGACGGGATCGGCCGCCAGCGACAGGTGAGGTCCGCACTGACCGCCCGGGTGGGTGCCGAACATCACGCCGCCGGCTTCCGTGGTCATCGGCAGGTCGAGGCTTGTCCAGGTGGTGCCGGCATCGCCCGAGCGGAAGAGGCCGGTCAACCCGCCGGAGGCATCGTTGCAGATTGCCACGAAGACGTTGGCGCCGGCGCCGCCGGCGTTGCCGACCACGATCTCGACTTCGGCGACCATGTCGCCGGCGAAAAGGGCGTCGATGGCGGCGTTCGAAACCTTGGTCCAGGTGGCGCCGGTGTCGGTGCTGCGGTAGATACCGTTGCTCGCGCCCGCGAACTCGACGTCGGTGAACAGCCGGGTAGCGTCGGTGGGGTCGCTCGCCAGGGTATGAGACAGCCCCGAGGGCAGGCCGGAGCCGCCGGCACCGGAGATCTGGAGGAACGAGGCGCCGGTATCGGTGCTGCGAAAGATGCCGATTTCGCTGAAGAAGAAGGGAACGGCGAAATCGATCGCGACCACGATGGTGGCGCCGCGAGGGGCGACGCCGGAAATGTTGCGGCTGGTGCCGGCAAAGCCGGCCAGCGCCGACCAGGTGGCGCCGTCGTCGGTCGAGCGGATCAGGCCGCTACGCGCGCCGCCGCGGCCGCCGAAGGCGCTGGTGCGGCCGAACCCCGCCACCAGCGTCCGCGGGTCGGTGCCGTCGGTGGGGTCGAGGCGCAGGGCGCCGACCGTGGTCGACGGTTGGGAGTCGCCCAGCGCCGTCCAGGTCGGGCTCGCCGCGGTGGCGTTGTCGGTGCGCCAGATGCCGCCGTTGACCGCGCCGATCCACAACACGTCGGCATTCGTGGGGTGAGGCACCACCACCTCGACCGCTCCGGTCACGTGATCGTCGGTCAGGTTCTCGACCTGGCCGCCGGTGATCGGACCCGGGCCCTGGTTGGCGTAAGCCCCGCCGACCTTCACAGGGATCCACAGTGGGTCCAACACTCTGTAGGCGAAATCATGTGCGGGCCCGTCTATAGGAACCCTGGGCTCGACCGTCGGAGCCACCTCGGCACCCGCTGTCGCCGCCGCCAACAGGATGAGCGCCAGACAGGCTAAAACGGTTTGCGGCCGGCGCCTTGCGGCCGGGTATAGCGATGGCGCATCGATTGCCGAGCCGGCAACCGATGAAAGCTGCAGACGATTCACTCGCGACCTCCTCCCGGAGCGATACCGATATTGGCTTGGGCTCCACTTATTCTTCGGTTGGAAGTCATAGTAGCCGCCAGAACTTTGCTCAGCTGCCACCCCAAAGGGTAGTTCCTACCCTGAGCCGCCGAATGGGCGCTCGAACCACGCCTGGCCTGGATGTCCTGAGGCGTTCATTAAATCCAGTTCATGTTTCACTAGCTTATTGACAAATATCTATATACGAGCTATCTTCCCTCTCGCTGAACGGCTCACTGCCTCGGTTCAGACCGCATGGCTCTCGTGGGCCTGGTAGCCGCTGGGGAGGCGCGGCACTTACCGAAAGGATCCACCGAGCATGGACTTGGGATTCGTGCGTCAATTTCTACCCTTCGCCATTTTTCCGGAAGGCGGGCTGGACGCGTCTGTCACCACCACGGTGTGGCTGGGGGTGCTGGTTCTCGGCTTCTGCAACCTGCGCCTCGGGTGGACGCTGTCCGGCCTGGTGGTCCCCGGTTATCTGGTGCCGCTGTTGATCGTCGAGCCCTGGAGCGCGGCGGTGGTGGTGGTCGAGGCGCTGGCGGCTTATCTGATCGTACGACTCGTCTCGGAGCGTCTGCCGGTCCTGGGATTCGGTGGTGCGCTCTTCGGCCGCGACCGCTTCTTCGCCATCGTGCTGGCGTCGATCGGCATGCGACTCTTGGTCGACGGCTTGCTGCTGCCGCATCTCGGAAACTGGCTGTTCGAAAACCATCGGCTGATGTTCGGCGACCGCGGGACACCCCACAGCTTCGGCCTGATCGTGGTCGCCCTGCTCGCCAACCAGCTGTGGAAACCCGGCCTGGGGCGCGGCCTGGCGACCTTCACGATCACCACCGCCGCCACCTGGGCCCTGGTGCGCTTCGCCCTTATCCCGCTGACCAACTTCAAGGTCGCCGGCCTGGACTACATGTACGAGGACGTCGCGGCCTCGCTGCTGGCCAGCCCCAAGACCTACATCGTGCTGGTGACCACGGCCTGGATCGCGTCGTGGATGAATCTGCGCTATAGCTGGGAGTACAACGGCATCCTGGTGCCGTCGCTGATCGCGCTCTTTCTCTATCAGCCGCTCAAGATCTTGAGCACCGTGGTCGAGGCTTGGGTGGTGCTTGGCCTGGCGCGGGCGGCACTGTCGTTCGGGCCGTGGCGCGGGCAGAGCATCGAGAACGGCCGCAAGCTGTTGCTGTTCTTCAACCTGGCTTTCCTCTACAAGCTCGCCCTCGGACACGTTCTGGCGGTCCTGGCACCTGAGGTCAAGATCACCGACGCCTACGGCTTCGGGTACCTGCTGGCGACGCTGATGGCGGTGCGAATGCACGACAAGGGCATCGCGATCCGCCTCACCCTATCGACCCTCGGCGTCGCGGCGGCCAGCGGCGTGCTGGCTTCGATGGTCGGCTTCGCCTTCACTCGCCTGATGCCGGCGGCACCCGACGCCCTGCTGGAGAGCGCCCGCGGCCAACGCCAGGCGATCCTGGCCGGCTTCGAAAAGGCCGGAGTGAACGCTGAGGCCCGCGACGTCGAGCGCCACGAGGGCGAGCTTCAGACCTGGCTACTCGAGGCGCGCGAGCGTGTCGCCGAACGCGCTAGCGAGCTTTATGAAGCGCCGAAGGTCGAAGAGCTGCTGTGGTTCGATCAGGCGGTGCTGCGTCCGCTCACCGAGCTCGCTCGGCAGACCCCGCGGGCCGCTCCCGGGGATCGCCGCTGGCGGAAGATGGACCGCGCCGCCGGGGCCGTCGGTTACCGGCTGAGTCACTTTCAACAGCCGGCGACCGGTGACGGTTTCCTCATCCTCGCCCCGGCGCCCGAGTCGTCGTCGGAGCGGAAGACGGCTCGCGCCAAGGCGCGACAGGCGCCCGCGGACGACGATCAGGCGGCGCCGGATCTCGCCCAGCGAGCCCGCTACTGGGGCACCTATGTGTTCCGTCTCGGAGGCGGTCGTCCGTTCCTCGTCCAGGTGCCACATCCCGGCCTCGAGCGCGGCACCTGGGAGTACGGCTCGGCGCTCTTCGAACGCTTCGACGCCGAAGTCCTGCTGCTCGCCGGCGCCCGACCCGACGCCAATCGCGACGGACTGGCCGACGTCGTGCGGCCGGAGAATACCGCCAATCTCTTCAATCTCGTCTACCAGGTGTGGATGCGCGAGGCCGGCAAGCGCCCGCTGGTGGCGCTACAGGTTCGCGGCTTCCAGGCCGACGAGCTCGCCGACGTGGATCTTTTGGTCTCGACCGCCAGCGGCGCCCTGCCGAAGGAGCGGCTGCCCGGCTCGGTCGTCAGCCTGCTCGAGGAGCTGGAACAGCCGGAGCTGCGATTGCGCCGACTCGACGGCTCGCCCGAGACCGCCGGCTACGAGGCCACGGCCCTGCCCCAGGCTCGTTACCTGGAACAGCTCGAGGGCAAGGAGTTGGTGGCGCTGTGGCTGGGACGCAACGCTCGTGCGCTCTATCGCAAGGGCGCCGAGCAACGCCGACAGCTCACGCGGTTGGCGAACCTGGGTATCGAGGGTTCCGAAGGCCATCTCGTCGACACGCTCGCCGGCCCGGCGAGTCCGCGGCTGCCGCGCGAAGAGGAGCTCTCGACCCTGGCCACCAACTACCTGAACACCGACGACCTGGTAGCCCTGCATCTGCTGAGGAAGCGCTCGGAGCTGCACCTCGAGTCTCTGATCGACCGGCGCAGCGCCCAGCTCTACCTGCTGATCCGCGGCGCCGACGCTGGGGACGACACCGCGCCGGCGCTCGCCATCCACCTGGCGCCGCGCCCCGGCGTGGCGATCTCGGAAGCCCGTTTCAACAGTGGCGATGTCGCGGCGATCCGTCGCCTGGTCGACGAGCGCCGACCGCTACTCATCCGGAGGCTGCCATGAAAAGGGGATCTAGACGCTGGCTGCTCTGGCTCCTGGGGCTCTTGATCGCCGCGTCGTGCGGACGTCACCTGGGCGCCCGGTGGCTGGTTCGGGTCGACGGCGACCTCTCCCGGCTGGAGAAGACGGAGCGACACCTGGTCTACAGCCTGCCGCGGGACGGGTGGCTGAGCTTTCGAATCTTGCCGTTTCACCGCCGACTGCGCCTGGTGACCACCGCTGAAATGCCGGAGAGCGTCGCTGAAACCGAAGGTCGCTACAGTCTCGAGTGGCAACTCGCCGACGCCAACGGTGAGGCCCTCGGTGGGACGCCCCAGCGCTATCACTTTCGCAGCCAGACCGCCGACGGCTTCTACCTCGACCGGGTGTCACGGCCGTTCGAGAGCCGCTCGTTCGAGATTCCCCTGGAGCACCTGCAATCCCGACCCACGACCCTGCGGGTGCGCCTTCACCAGGCGCGGCAACCGATTTCGGGCGCGGTGGTCCGGGCCCTCGCCTTCGAACGGGTGGCGGACTTCAAGGTCGCCTCGCGCTGGCACCGGTTGAGCCCCGACGGGCGTCGTCAACTGGCGCGCTGGAGCGTCTTCTCACCCGACCTGCTGGGACGTCGCGAGCGCCGCAACCTGATGCGTCACCGCTGGGTACCGCTCCCCCCGAGCGGCAGCGGTCGCGACTTCGACCAGCGGGTCCTTCACGTGCGCACCGACACCGTCACCGAGGAAGCGACCGGCGACGAACCGGGTTGGTCCCTGATCCCGGATCTACGCGGTCTGATCAACGTACCGCGCGCCGGGCTGGTGCGTCTGGTGGTGCACGCGAACGCACCGGAAAGCACAGGGCCGCCCGAAAGTCTGACGCTTCGCTGGCATCCCGACCCGAGCGCCGGCCGACCGTCGGCTGCCGAACCCTGGCAGCAGCCCCTGACCACGGCCGACGGCCCGACGGTTTTCTCCCACCTGGTCGAGGAGGCCGGACAGCTGGAGGTGGTGGCGCCACGGCCGATCCGGGTCCGCGCCTTTCTCGATCGCGGGCGCCGCGAGACCGAGATCACGCCGCGGCCCTCGGTGGTACGCCTCTATCCGCTGGATGCCGGCGACGCCCTGGAATGGCGAATGATGCCCGCCACCACCCTCTTCCGACTCGACCTGCGAGCCCCGAGCGGATCGGTGGATCCGACGCCGGTCTCCGCTCTGGCCGCTCGCTACCAGCTGACCGGCGATCGGGGACAGGTTGTCGCTGAAGGCACGCTGACGGCCCAAGCGCCGCTCTCGCCCCACGACCTGGTGGACTCGGGCGGCGTTCACGGCCGGATCAGCGAACGATCGTCACACGTTCTGCGGCTGCCTTCCGAGGTCCGCGGCCTGCGGCTCACCACGGCGGGTGATCCGCTGCTGGTGGCGGCCTACAACCGCCCGGAAGAAATGATCGACGTCACGCGGATGACCTCCAAGGGCGCTGAACGAGACACCTGGTTCTGGCTTCGCCCGGCGCGTCAGGAACGGACCCGGCCAGCGGGCGAAGGGACCGCTACGACGAGCCATCTCCTGCACCGCGGTGAGCGCCTCGACGAGGGGGCCTCGATCGTCGGAGACGACTACCAGTGGCAGGCTTTCCATCCTCGCGGCGACTGGAGCGGCCACTATCTTCTGGTGCCGCGGAACGACGCCGGCACCGGTCGAACGCAAGCGGCGGCCGCCACCTATCGGGCGATAGCGGCGGAACGGCCCCAGCGGCTGCGTTTCATCAGCCCGGATCGCGACCGGCCGCCGCGCCCCCGGCTGATCTTTCTGCGCTCCTCGGATCGGCCGTTTGATATCCGGGTCCGCGTCGACGGCGCCCCGCTCCTCGAGCAGACGGTCGCCGGCCGGCGCGGCGAGTTGCGGCTGCCGCCGATCAGCCTCGGGGTCGCCAGCCTCGAGATCGAGGCCTCGGCGACCGCCAGCTGGTACGTCAGCCACACCTCCCATCCGAGCGCCCGAGCATCGATCAAGCGGTTGGCGATCGGCGTCGACTCCGAACCGCTGGTCATCCCTTACGAGAAGCGACGCGCCGGCTCGGAACTGCTGTCCGGGCGTCTCTTCCTGCCCGCTGGCCGAACCGCTCCCGCAAGCCTCGACCTGACGCTCCGAGGCGCCGCGGCGGCGTTGCCCGACGACCTCCAGCCGCGGTCGGAATGGACCCTGCGCCAGCGCCGCTACGTCTTCGAGGCGGACGGGCGTAAGGCGTCGAAAGGCACCGCCCCCGGCCGGGTCGAGATCCTGACCCGCGACGCGGGACCTCTGGACGCCGGCCAGCCCTTCTTCTTTCGCTTCGGCAGCGATCTGCCGCCCGGGCGCTACCAAATCGTGCTCTCACCGCGCGGCGCCCAGGGCGGCTACCTCACCCTGTCACGTCGCTTGCCCGGGGTAGATGAGAAACGGGATCTCTTCATTCGACGCGCGACCGAGGTCACCGGTGATGCTTCGTAAGTGCCGCGCCAGCGAGTGGATAGCCTCCGGGCTGAGGGGGACACTCTGGGGCGAGCCAGCCGAAAGAAAACGCCTCCGACGCCGCTTGTTTCCCCC
>JAAUXY010140048.1_pt1 | contig 10066 bp, 12 predicted proteins | sample 7278121 | NCBI WGS metagenome assembly JAAUXY01 (sample SAMN14350117, study PRJNA611818) | marine sediment metagenome | isolation source: surface marine sediment (1.8m) | place: French Polynesia: Moorea | collected 2018-08
CGGCCGAGTTGCACGAGCTCCCGGAGGCGGGTCAAGCGGCCACCCCGCCAAAGGCGGTCGGCCGAGTCTTCGGTCTCATACCAGTGTTTGGCATCTCGCGCCGCATCTTCTTGCAGGCGCCACGACTCCCGGTTTTCTTCCACCCATCGGCGAAGTCGCGGCCATTCACGGATCAGCGCCTCATGTGCCACCTCCACGCCGTCTTCCCCAGAACTCAAAAAACGTCGCTCAATGAGCTCCTCGACTAAACGTGGGGCCAGCCCCTCAGTCGCAGCGTCGAGCTCTTCGATGGTGGCCCGTCGGCGTGCGCTCGGTCCCTCCTCACCCAGAATGACCAACCGCCCGAACACCTGACGCAACGCTTCCCTTTCGGCGTCACTATCAAGTTGTGTGAAGAATGTGTCCGCCTGATGAGCGATGGCTCTACGAAGGCCACCGAGACGCTTGTAGGCTGCCCATGTAAGCCGTCTTCCTTCCCGCTCTCGCCAAAGGGTGTCGAGTGTAAACTCAAGAAGTGGAAGGTCACCGGGCTGGCCAACTACTTCTTGAACCAAAGTGTCCGCTAAACCCTCCTCAAGTTCAAGCCCCGCCTGAATCGCTGGCCGCACAATCACTTCATATAATTCACCCTCTTCCATCGGCATGACGATGTTGGCTGACACCTTCAACGCCTTCGCCAGTTCTGGTGAGTCCTCAAGTATTCGCCCAAGAAAGTCGGCCCGAAGGGAGGAAATCACGGTGACTCGTCCTGCATCGACAGTTACAGCATGTAAAAGATTGCCAACGAACGCAGCGCGATCGCCCGCCTTCGCCTGGGTGAAGATCTCCTCGAGCTGATCAACAGCGACAAGAAATCGAGCCTTTTGGCACTCAAGCACCAGATCGGCTTCGTTAGCTAACGTCGACGAACGAGAAAGAAGACGTTCTTCCAAGTCTTCAAGTACTCGACTCGTCGCGCTCACTCGTCGCACTTGGAGCAGTCGACGAGCGAGTTCGTGGCAAGGTCGGGGGCCTGGCCGCATCTTAATGATCGTCCAGTCGTAGGAGCCGTCAACCTCGCCAGAACGTACCGCCGGCAGTAGTCCAGCGAGTAACAACGATGATTTGCCCGATCCCGAGGATCCCAGAAGCGTCAACATTCGTCTTCCAGAGCATAACTGAGCAAGGAGTTCATCTACCGCCCGCCGTCGGCCGAAGAAGCGCGACGCGTCCTCTTCCCGAAATGGATCTAGGGCCTGGTAGGGGCGCTCTTCGACGGCAGAAGGCTCCGGCCGGCCGGCCGGCAGACCCTTGAGTGTCCTAACCAGCTTGTCGAGTTCAACGCCGCTTACGCCGCGGCTGAGGTCGACCCAGGTTCGAGAACCCAGAAACTCGGGTACTTCTCCCTCGAAGCCTGGCAGAAGCACGGGAATCACTAATCGTACTGGGTCATGCCATGCCTGATCGAGGGCAACCTGCAACTCCGATTCGTGTACCCGTCCAATGCCGCTCGAACCGAGGCACACCAGAACTTTGTCAGCGTTGCGCAAAGCAACTTCGATCGCAGGAATCCAAGGCGTACCAGGGGTCAAGTCCCACTTGTCGAACCATGGCCGGATGCCACGCTCCAGCAGCGTAAACGCGAGTGCTTCGACGATAGGCTTGTCGCTGCTGTTGTGGCTGATGAAGACCCGAGAAGTCATCTATGTAGCCGGAGTGAGACCGATCGTCTTCGTGCTGATCACAGGAATCGTGTCGCGCGGCGGCAAGCAGTAGGAAGCCCACTACCAAGCCCACTACCTGACCGACACTGAGTTTGGGTTGGCAGTGTATCTCGTCTGGCCGATCGTCACCAGCGCTCCCGATATCACCGCCCAGATGTGGTCCCCGATCCGATCGTTCACCTGCCGGATCGGGTCGTCGGCCAGGTGGGCTTAGTAGCGTTCCGTCGTTGTGATCTCGCCATGACCGAGGAGCTTCCCGACCGCCTGGAGCGGCTCCCAGAGGCCGTCGCCGGGCTGCCAAGCCAGCCCAGAACACGCCCGTCTACGCTATACTACTCCCCCATCTGGTTGCTCGAGATTTGCTCAAGGCAGCCAGATTCGACCAGCAGCAGCCATAAACTGTTGCCCATCAATGGTTTACCGGGACTCAAGGCTGTGTTGTTGCTTCATAGTCCCGGAACCACCGCCCGTTACTCTACTTCACTTAGCTTCACGCTGGATTACTCTAAGTCGTTGACAATCAAGCATTTACCCTCTTAGGGTGAGTGCCTGGTTCACGCTGCTTCACCCCAGAGTTCTCCCCCAGTTGGTTCCTCATGGGTTGCTCAAGCTTTGAGCGGCGTCCTGAGACCCTCCCCTACCCCTTGGTCTGGGAGGTGCTGGGATGAAGGTCCGGCAGTCGACTCTACGGCGTTCCCCCGCGGCCTGTTCGGCTGCCGGTGATCCGGCATCGGGCTGATCCTAGAGCCGTATTCGAAAATCAGGAAAGCGCCATGAAGCAGTTTTAGGTAGTATCATGGTGAAAACATGCCGCCCCTACCGAGAAACGTTCGCCAGCACTTCGAAAAGGCCAGATCATCAGCGCTGGGGTTGTCCCCGATTATCACCGCTCGAAGATCCCACTGCCCAAGCGATCGCGACAACCAAGTTCGCAGTTGGACCTTCGTCAGCGCCACAAAGCAGCGCGAGAAGGCACTCTTCGACACCGCTCGCTCGCCCACGTCGGCCGGCAGCGACTCCAATGCAAGGGCGTAGTTGTGCGTCGACACTCCGATCGCGATCTCCTCCAGGGTCCGCAGTTTGAGCGGATCCCGATCGGCGGCCCACTCGAACCAAGGCAGCGACTGCTCACCTCTCTCGACGGTTCGCACCCGCAGCCGCGAGATCGGGATCCGGCGACCGCCGAGGGTGACCTCGATCGAGGTCTTCCTCCATCGCACGGCCTGCCGTTCGCTGTCGTGCCGGTCTTGGCGCCACGCAGTGCCGTCCGATCTTCGACCATGCCTCGAGCCGCACCTCCAGGCCGGCAAAGATGCAGACGTCCAGAGAGCTCTGCCGGGCTATCTCCAGGCTCAAAAGCATCGGCAGTGGCACCTGCACCGAGATCAACGGCGTCGTTGGGGTTCCTTCAGGTGGGAAAGCGTGCGACTCTTCTTCATGGCGGCTTCTCCATGCGGTATTTCTGCACCGTCCTACCACAGGACGGGGCGGGAGCCGCCACTCTTGCTGCCTAACTTCAACAGACTACGGGACATCCCATCAGCGCTTGCGGCTGTAGAGAACTACAACATGAAATGCGGTATACCACAGCAGATCACTGCAAGCATCGTCAGTTCCTTTGGCGACAGCGATGATGTACTAGGAATCGCGTTGACCGGTACCTTCAGCGACGGCACTCATGATCGATTCTCAGATGTAGACATCTGGATCTACCATTCGGCTGGCTGCGAGCCTCAGAGAATCCGATCGCTGATCGAGCAAGTTCCGGGCCGCTACACAACCAAGCCGTCTCATGGGGCAGCATACACGCTCGCAGAGTACATCGACTCCGGCCTGCTTGTAAGTGTCAAGTTGATGTCCGCCTCGGTCATTGAAAAGGTGCTCCGTCAGCAGGAATCGCTGGTCTTTGACGAGATGGTGTTCGAAGATATCGAGACAATTCTTAAGTGGCAGATCCTTTGGGAGCGAGGAGAGTTTCTGAGCTCGAAGACGGCCGTTGTTCGTGACCGTTTTAAGCTCGACCGAGAAAGACTACTGGGACACGCGGTGCGACGGTATGGCGACATGATCTGGCGGTCTGTTTTCCAGGGTGTGTACCGGCAAGATCGACTTCAATTCATAGCACTAGTGGTTTCCGCCCTGAATGCTCTGGTCGCGGCACGTGCCCTTGAGGACGGCCGCGTGCCACCTCCCATGAAGTGGCGGTTTAGTAGCCGTACCTTGACGCAACTGGGCCTGGATGATCGCGTAGAGTGGATCCTCGAGGAGGTGCCCAGGGCAAAGAGCCCTCCGGCTATCTTCGAGATCTACAGGAAGTTGCAGAGGATAGAGCAGCACGTACTTCAGAAGGTCGGACCGCTAGAGCGGTGGTGGTGGGGAGCGTTCGACACGGCAGCGCTTAACGTCTCCGTGGCAAGCGATCTGGAGAGCAGATGCCGAGAGGCTCTTAGGGCTCAACGATGACGATGTTTGGGAGGCTGACCGCTTGGGGTCCGAACAGAGAGCCCCGCACGAGGTTCGTACAATGGGCTCGGCTGCGGTGGGAGGGGAGATGCTCCAGAGTCTTGGGGGACATGGGCTGGCGGCCTGACCTCTTCCGAGGCCCGCGCTACCACAGCGACGGGAGGTCCTCGTGGAAGAAATAGCCTGTGTCATCCCGGCGCGCCTTGGCTCAAAGCGGTTCCCGTCGAAACCGCTCGCGAAAATCAAGGGTCGCGAACTCATCCTAAGAGTTGTCGATGCTAGTCGCCAGAGCGCAATGATCAGTCAGACCATCGTAGCGACGGAGGACGAACTGATTCGCGATTTGTGTGAGTCGGAAGGCTTTGAGTCGCAGCTCACGGATTCTCACCCATCTTGCACCCACCGTGTCGCCGAGTTGGCCAAGACGCTCAATTGCGATCATGTCGTCAACCTTCAGGGGGACGAGCCACTTGTGACAGCAGAGATGCTCGATGGAATCATTAGATTTCACATCGATGAGGGCAACCGGGTTACTCAGGCTGTCTTCCCGCTTAGCGAGGGCGAAATCGACGACCCGGATTGCGTGAAGTGTGTTGTCAATAACGGCAAAGTGATCTTCGCCATGCGGAAGCCAGAGATCGCCACGGGCAATCTATTCGGTCTTTGCGGCCTCTATGTTTACGACGATGAAGCGCTGCAATCGTATTTGCTTAATGACCTAACGCTTGTAACTGCATGGCAAGGAATGGACATCTTGGGCTTTGTCGGAGCGGTCGATGTCAAGCCTTATCTGTTGCCGTACAGACCGCTGCCGATTGACCGGCCAGAGGACATCGCAAAGGTGGAGAGATGCTTGTAGTTGATTGTAAGGAGGCTGCAGCCTTAGTGCGAGATGCCGAAGCGATAGCGTTTGTAGGAACGGTGGGAATTTGGCTATTGCACAACACGCGGCGTCAGACATGTTTAGACACACGGACAAGTTTTGTTTTGCGCCAGAGAGCGTGTCTTTGACGGCACTCGGGCGTGATGAGGACTGGAAGACGGCATGGGTGTCATACGCGGAGCGGAAGGCCGATCTTGTGGTCGGAATCACGACCAGGCTCGACTCACCGATTTCTCGGGCCTTAGAGGCCTGCCGGCGAACGAAGATTCTGGTTTGCCCGCGGAGACACGCGGAGATCACGACGCTCGTCATTCCTGCGCGCACTTTTCATGAGTTTGAGGTAAACGCGCTGTGGACCATCTACCAGATCATCGAAGAGTTGGGAGTGTCACTACCATCAATCGAGTAGGTGGACGACGGCCGTATGGATAGAAAGCGGTCATGCAGAGTGCTCTTGGACAACGAGCAATGAGGAATAGGGTGACGAGGGGCTCTCGGGTTTGTTGTGGCGCTCCGATGGAGGGGAGGAAGCTTGTCGAGGAAGCGTGTGATAGGCGAATGAACATTGTCCGGTGGGGCGACTTGTGCCGTAGGCTTGACCCGCGGCGGACGGCTATTGTCGGTAACGCGGCAGCTGTGCGACAGGCGGGCCTGGGCCGGGGTGTCGACGAGGCCAGCCTGATTGTCAGGTTCAACAGGGCGCGGACGCGCGGGTTTGAGCATCTGGTCGGGTCTAGGACAGATCTGTTGATCTGCAGCCTGCATGTATTTGAGACCGGCGGTCAGGTTAAGCAGGCGGTGGAAGCGAGCGCTGTGTTGGCTTTTGTGGGACGGGAAAAGGAACCGGCGAACTTGGATGAGTTTGAGGAGGCTGTTGGCGACACACCAGTTTGCTTTTCGTTCTTCCCTGAGATTCTGCCGTCGCTGCCCTTGCGGCGTAGTCAGCCGTTCACTACGGGGACATACGGTTTGCACGTCTTGCTCCAACATCTGCAAATAGAGCAACTGCTCATCTGCGGATTCAACTTCTACAGTGGATCGGCGGGCGAGAACGGCCACTACTGGGAGACGGCTCCGCCGCCAGCCCCGCTCGAGCATGACCTCCGTGCGGATCGTGACGCCTTCAAAGAACTTCTTCAGAGCTTTGATGGGCAGCTGGAGCTATCTCCTGAGCTTGCCAGAGTAGTTGAGGCGGCCGAGACGGTAGTATCTGGCAAGCACAAGGCTCTGAAACCGGCGCTTCTTCGCAGCCTCGCCGGCACGGCGGCGTGGCGACTCCTGAGAATGGGCATGGCGCTAAGAAGGTGGTCTAACCAGTAAGGGAGCATATAGGTAGGCAGGCTTGCAGGGCGCCCACGAACTAAGAGGCAGTCAGTTCTTGCTGAGAGGGGGCTAAATCATAATGGTAGACGAAGACCGAATCACTTCCAGGAACCCGTTCAAGTTCAGCATGGCGGATCGGTATGCCGAGCGAGAGGGGATTCCTCTTTTCTCTGTCCTCGAGTTGACGACAACAGCCAGATGCACGCGTACGTGCAGCTTCTGTCCGCGAGGCGAAGGGTGGCGTGATGAGAGTGGCGGCGAGCTCAAGCTTCGTGATGCTAGAGGGCTAGTGGAAGAGTTAGCGGAACTGGGATTCTCGGGATTACTCATTCTCTCTGGCCTCGGGGAGCCCATGTCGCATCGGCACTGGCGCTGCCTTGCCGATTGTCTGACCTCAGGGCCGTGGAAGAGCCAACTAATTACGAATGGAGATTACCTGCGCTCTGCCGATCAAGTGAAGATGTTCGACCTTGTTTGCGTGAGCTTGTACGATGGACCTCATCAGGAGGAGAAGTTCGCTGATTTGCTTGACGGCTTGAACTACGAGTTGCGGAGACGTTATACACAGGAGTTCTTACAGCTCTCCAACAGAGCGGGGTGGATGAGCTGGAAACCAAGAGCCGACATGAAGGAACACCCGTGCAACTACCCCATGTACCAGTTGAGTGCCGATCATGATGGCCGAGCGTTTCTGTGCTGTCATGACTGGAGCGAAACGAATCTAGGAAACATCTTCTCAGATGGCGTTTGGAGCGTCTGGACGGGCGCCAGGATGAGGGCGGTGCGCGAGGTGCTCTTCGTTCACCGTCACATGGAGCCTTGCAGAAGTTGTGACGTGACCGGCGTTTTGTCAGGAGACGAGCACAAGAGAGGTTGGCGGAATCTATATCGGCAGGGAGTGGCGCGTGATCCAGAGTAGTCACCAAATCGAAGCGCCGTACTAGACTAGTGCTCCATCACGTTTTAATTGCAGCGTCTGACCGGCCTCGCCGCCGTGGATCGGCGTTGCGCTTCCTCAACAGAGTCCCACTATGCCTGCGTCAGCGCGCCTTGCCCACAACAACAAATCCTCGACCATAAACTCCAATTGAAGCGTGACGGAGCACTAGGGGCCGAGCAGCGGATGCGATACACAGGAGAATTGACTCTGCACGGTAGTGTCAGGCAGCGCTTCAGCGGGGAGCAGTGCAGGCGGGAGCCGTCGGTGAGCCTCCTTGAGATGAAGCAGGCAGGCTTGTGGCTTGGACCGATTTCACGGGCTGTCCTCGAGGAGATTGCAGCGACTTCGTCGTTCCAACGGATCTGCGCTCGAGCCGAGACGGATGAGAAGGTGGCATTGCGAGTAACTACTCGTACTGTTTGGCTGGAGCGCGGGGAAGTACCTGAACGACCTGGCTGGCACATTGATCGAGTGGGTGGCTTCGAGCTGCGGGACGGCGAGGAGTACTGCGATTACTCGAGGGTGTTCGAGTTCCCTTCGTTCATCTTGGTGTCGTTTCTCTCCCCGAGATTGCCTTCTGACGCGAATCTGTTGGGCGAGACGAGTACGGAGTTCGTCGTCACGCCGCTTAAAGGAGACTGCCGTGAGTCTTGGAGTCCGATGAGCCGGATGTACCGAGACGTACAGAGTGCGCTTTCGAAAGCTGAAGGCGCAAGAACGCTGCGGGCTGGGGATGCGGGGATCGTGGCCTACTCGGAGAGGACTGTCCATCGAGCGGGGATCGCGAGGGTTGCGGGTTGGCGATTCCTGCTCCGGGTAGGACTGTTCTCTATTACTGGGTGTCGATCACCGTTTGAAGACCATTTTGTCCTGTGGAACGGGTTGTGGAATGAGAAGCTGCAAAGTGCGTACCTGCGGAGGGTTGGGGCCAAGACGACTCGGAGTGAATGCGAGCAGCGGTCCCTGTCCCTTCGTAATGGACAGGGCGTCGCGGATGCGGGAGCTTATGCAAAAGAGTGGGGGCTGGAGGTCGGGAGCGACGGAGCGACCGAGAGAATCAACGCTCTTGTCGAACGCGCCGCCGGGTTAGGAAGAGAGCAGATTAGGTGTGACTGACCGCGTGGTCGAGCGTCTGCGCGCCGCGCAGGGCGTGATCGGCCTGTGCAAGACCTACGGTCGTGAGCGGCTGGAGTCGGCCTGCCGGCGGACATGGGTGGCCGGATTAGGGCGGTCAGCGACAGCCAGTGCCCAACTCAATGCACCCGCAGAACGCAGGAACCCGGCGGTTGAACTAACCCGATGAGCACTCGGATGAGCGCGACGATCGCGACCACGAGCAAGAGCCCTGCCGTCGCGAGACGCAGTACAGCCATAATGAGCTTGATCAGCTCCTCGCGGCTCGAAATGCGATCACGCATGGCACAAACCTCCCATGCTCCCCTGTGTGACCGCAGCGTATTGGATGTGAGCGTCGTAGAGATCTTGGCCACTTCACCGACGGGGAGCACGACAACGCTAAGTTCGAAGAGCACTTCGAGCGGGCGGTGAAGGCAATACGTACGGCGTAGAGGCCCTGAGGAGGAAGCGCGTGATCGCCACAGGTCGTCTGACGAAAAACAAACGTATATGCATACTGCTTGGCGCCGGCGCCTCGATGCCTGCCGGCATACCGAACGTGGTTCAGTTCGTTAATGCCTTTCATGAGGATCTGCTGCTACGTAAGGGAAAGAAAGACGACTTAGTGCAATATCTTGAGGCGCTCAAAGCAAGCTGGAAGACAGTCTCCCAGGACGATCCTTCCTTCCCGGCGGACCTGGGTCTTGAGCGCCTTTACGAGTTGCTCACTCACCTCAATAGCGAACAGGAGGCTAGAGTTACAATCCCAGTCAGGCTACATTCTCAATTTCCAGAACCATCTCGGGCATCCGAGCTGTTGGCTTGGGAGCTAAAAAAATACATCCAGAAGCGATGCTTAAGTTTCGACCGAAGGAAGCTCAAGTATCTAAGGCCTCTACTGGACTTCATCGAGCCTGAGTCAGGTCTCGACATCCTGACGCTCAACTACGACACGACGATGGAGAACGTCTTCCAGGCCGGGGGGATACCGTGGAGCGACGGATTTCCCGAAGATGAATCAAGCATCGAGTTTTTTTCACCAAATCAGTTTCTTAGGAGAACCCGTGCCGGATCAGTGCGCCTTTTGAAACTGCATGGCTCTGTGTCCTGGTACTTGGGGCCGAAAGGAGTCGGCAGAATCTTAGTAAGATCACAGCGATCAGCTGGCCTGCGCCTCGGCCAGGCGCGAAGCATGACGCATGAGGCAATGATGATCTATCCTACCCTCAACAAGGCACTGACGAATGGCCCGTTTCCAGCATTGACACTAGCAGCGCAGGCGATCCTTAGAAATTCTGAACTCCTGCTTGCTGTAGGTTACGGATTCGGAGACCTGCACATTCGGCAACTAGTCATCGACGCACTCGCACATAATGCAAACCTTCGATTGGTGCTGGTAAATCCATGGCCCGAAGAGTCAGCCGAACTTCTCTTTCGAGAGGCGCGAAGGGACCAGGATCTTACTAGGCGAATTGGAATTTGCGGAACGAAAAGAACAAAAGAAGGGGCATTAAAATTCGGATTCATAGACCAGGCTTTGAATCCGAATTTTAATGCCCCTTCTTTTGTTCTTTTCGTTCCGCAAATTCCAATTCGCCTAGTAAGATCCTGGTCCCTTCGCGCCTCTCGAAAGAGAAG
>JAAUXY010186593.1_pt1 | contig 10066 bp, 9 predicted proteins | sample 7278121 | NCBI WGS metagenome assembly JAAUXY01 (sample SAMN14350117, study PRJNA611818) | marine sediment metagenome | isolation source: surface marine sediment (1.8m) | place: French Polynesia: Moorea | collected 2018-08
ATTTTAAACCCCTTAAGCTGACATGATACAGCGTTATGGATCGGTTCGAAATGCTCATTGACTCCTAGGTAAACTGCGCTTTCTCATTGATTGATGCCTTGTCTCGCACTCACCTATGGGGTTTAAAAATGCTTTTTAGGCGCGAGCGGTTATTTCAAAAGCTTCTAACCCGCGCCCCTTTCCTAGGAGGGTATCGGACTTAGGATGTTCTACCGCGCCAGCAGGTAATCGGTCTCTTATGACGATCGTTTTCGTTCAAGAGTCACCCCTTTTCGCCTCAAACGATCGAAACTATAACCTCGCACCCCTCGCTTCGCGCTCCCCACTCGCCTCCCTACGAACCCCTCAGTCCGACAGCCTCCTAAAATTATTTATTTGCAATTTCCTCCAAATTTTTGGATCGAATAATTTGTCCATCCAGCCCCGCTTGCTTCGCGCTTTTGCCATAAGCCACCGACATTAGGGTACTGTAATAAGTGACTGGCATGTGAAACTTTGTGCCATATTTCTCATTAATTTGATCTTGATAGACCTCGACATTCATTTGGCACACAGGACAGGGGGTAACGATCATTTCGGCTCCACCGTCGTAAGCAGCCTCTATAATATCTTTGATCAACGCCTGACTTTTCTCCGGTTCTGAAAAGGCCAGCGCACCGCCGCAACAGGAAACTTTTTTATCATACTTTTCAATCGGCTCACCGCCCAAAGTTTCCACCAATTTGTCCAGATACTTAGGGTTTTCAAAGGACTCGCCTTCAATACCGAACGGACGGTTGGTTTGGCAACCTACATAGCCTGCGATTTTCATGCCTTCAAGGGGTTTCACCACGTGTTTACCCAATTGATCATAGCCGAAATCTTCGATGATGACTTCGACCATGTGTCGAATCTTATTTTCATTGTTAAACGTCAAACCCGCTTCGGCCAAAGCTTGATTAGTCTCAGCCATCAGCTGGTTATCCTGTTCTAGGCGGTCAGCGGTTTCACGGGTGGCAAGCCAACAAGCGGCGCAGGTGGCGACCACGTCCTGGCCGGGATTATGTTGCTCAGACAGAGCTAGATTGCGTGCGGATAAAGCCAACCGCGGCAGTTCACCACCCCCGCAATAACCGATCGAGGCACTGCAACAGTTCCAGTCCGGGATCGGGTTAAGCTTGATGTCCAATGACTCACACATGAACTCCACTGAGACTAGATAATTGGAAGCTGAGGCCCCCTTCTGGGAGGAACAGCCAGGATAGAATGAATATTCTTTAGTTGCCATGACGCTTCCTCCTATGCCTTGCTGCCATGTTTAGCGACGCGTGCATCTTCCAATTCTTGAGCCTTATCGAGCATGGCGTGAAATCCCTTCACGTCTTTGATGCCATGCCCTCCCACGATCTCCAACGGATTCATACGCTTAGTTCGAAGCATATTGTAGCCAATTTTCTTCATTTTATAGGCGACTTTGGTGCCTTCTACTAAACCATCCATAAAATAGAGACTGAGTCCCAGCTTAAGTTCATTGACACGACCTTTCTTGAACAAATTCTTCCAGAAGGCCTCGGAAAAGCGAAAGGTGGGTTGATTCTTGGGCGCCAGTCCCAACCGTTTCGCGTAGTGCGCCAGACCGTGCATGATGTGGGTGATCGGCAGTTCACGGGGACAGCGTACGATGCAGTTATAACACGAAGTGCACATCCACATGGAGCTTGAACTCAGCACCTCCTCGCGCTTATTGGCCCGGATCATCATGAAGATCTCTTGCGGTGGATGCTCCCAATAGGGGCCCAATGGGCAAGAACCGGAGCACACACCGCATTGCATGCACATCTTCACCCACTCGCCTTCCTCTACGTTATCCGAAACCTCGTTGAGGAAGCTGTTACGATATTTTTCGATCATGGCCACGTTGACGTCTTCACTCATTAATTAGACTCCTAAAATTTGAAGGGGCTAAGGCCAATTTTTTCAATCGTTGCCGCCATGTCGTTGATCAGTTCCGGGGCACGGCGGATATCGGTAATCGCCACTTCATGGGTGGTCACGCGCTCGGTCTCCAAATTAAGCTGCGTTAGGGTATCGTCGATCTTGCTCATCCGATAATGGGCCATCTCCGAGCCCTTGACGAAATGACATTGATAATCCACTCCCTTTTGACATCCCATCAGCACCACACCGTCATAGCCACTGTTGAGGGCATCGGTCACCCAGATCGTATTGACCGAGCCCAGACATCGCACCGGGATGATGCGTACATAAGGACTGTACTCGAGGCGATTCATGGCGGCCATATCCAGCGCGGGGTAAGCATCATTTTCGCAGGCCAGCACCAGAATTCGGGGTTTCTCTTCGAACTCATCGGGGATATCTACGTTCTTAATCTGTTGACCCACGGTATCCACCGAATAGTTCTCGAAGGAAATGACGCGCACCGGACAGGCTCCCATGCAGGTGCCGCATCGTCGGCAGCGGGATTCATTAAACAGTGGATAGCGCTTTTCATCCTCGTTGATCGCGCCAAAAGGACACTCTACGGTACAGCGTTTACACTGGGTACAACCCTCCTTGCGAAACGCGGGAAAACTCAAATCTCCCGAACGTGGATGCGCCGCCTGGCCTTTGCCTGCATTCTCCATTGCCTGAATGGCTTTCATGGCCGCACCGGTAGCGTCTTCACGCGCCTGTAAGGTATCCATTGGCCGACGCACTGGCCCCGCGGTATAGATACCCGTACGGCGGGTTTCGTAGGGAAAGCAGATGAAGTGCGAATCAGTAAATCCGTGGACCAGTTGCGGCAAGTCTGTGCCTTGCCGATAATCCAGGTTCAAGATAGACTCGAAAGGCACAGTAGTGACCGTGGTGATATCAACACTTGCCCTGCCCTCGGCTTCAGCGGTGGTCTCTTGGCCATCTCCTCGCTCTTCGGCGTACTCTGCTTCTTTCAGTTCGGCGTCCGGATCAATCCCGGAGTTAGCCACCAAGCCTGTGGCCAGCACTACCAAGTCGGTCGGTACTTTGGCCTGCTCATTAAGAGTCAAGTCCTTGAACTTCACATTGAGCGTGCCATTGGCAGGCGTTACTTCACTGACCTCCCCCTTGGAGAAGATAATTCCCTTGTCCTGGCCGCTTCGATAGAAGTCCTCTCCGCCCGATCCCGGTGTGCGCAGATCAGTGAACAGGATCGTCGTCTCAATGTTGGGATTGACATCTTTGAAATACATCGCCTGCTTGATGCTGGCGTTGCAGCAAAAGCCTGAGCAATACGGCAGGTGACCGGGTTTTTCACTGCGCTGACCGGCACATTGCACGAATACGACACTGTTGACTTCCTTATTGTCGGAGGGACGCTTGATAGCACCACCGTCGGCCGCTATCGCCAAAGCCTCAAGCTCTGCCTGGGTCACCACGTCCGGAGATTTACCATATGCAAACTCGGGTAAGTTGTTTGCATTGTAGGGTTTGAAACCACTCGCCTGGATAATCGCACCGAAGGTTTCGGTGGTAGTCTTTCCGCTTTCGGTGGTGATATCTGCAGAAAATCGCCCCGGTGCTCCGCGCGTGTTGGTCACCGTGGAATTAAGATAAACGGTGATATTCTCGTCTGCCTGCACTGCGGCGCAGAGATCCGCAATACCAGGATCTTCCGGATCGGTGTAGGGTGCTCGGGTCGGAGTGCGTTTATAGAGTTCGCTGACAGCTCCCCCAAGTTTCCCCGTCTTTTCGACCACCGTCACTGAATATCCCGCCTTAGAGGTCTCGAGCGCAGCCGTCAATCCGGTCAAGCCGCCGCCGACCACAAGCATGTGCTTATTTAGCGATTGTTCATTGCTCGCTTGCGGCAGAGTCATGTGTTTGATCTCCGCACAGGCCATGCGAATGTAATCGTCCGCCATCTCCTGGGTACTCTCTTTAGCCTCTTCGGTATCAGGCCGGACCCAGATCACGCCTTCGCGCAGGTTGGCGCGCGACATGGCGACACTCGCGAAATTAAAGGCCTCGGTCTTAGCCCGCCGCGAACAAGCAGCAATGACGATATGAGTGGCTTCACCCTCGTCGATGTCTTTCTGGATCATGGCCACGCCATCGGCACTGCACAGAAAGTCATGCGGTTTGGCAAAGCTCGCCTTGCCCTCCCGGGTGGCGATCATCTCGAGCTGATTACTGTCCAGCCTCTCGCCCAATCCACAGCCCTTACAAATATAGGCGCCAATTTTCTTCACATCAGCCATGACTTAACCCTCCGCTCTGGCAACTCGATTAACGACCTGAACCGCCCGCAATGCCGCCGCCGTCGCACTCTGCACCGACCGATTAACATCCAGGGCGTCCGAAGCACAACCGGCGGCAAAAATGCCACCGTTGGCCTCGTCAAGTTCGATAAACCCATCCCGGTTAACCAGCACATTTACCGGAAATTTTCCCTTATCTACGCTGGGCTGCATACCAATGGCCAACACCACTAAATCGTGCGGATTGCTGTAACGATGATAGCCCTCGGTATCTACTCCATGGCAAATCGGGTTGCCTGTCGCTTTGTCTTCGGTAACGTTAGCCACCTTGGACTTAACGAATTTAACATTCGCATTACTCTGGACCTTTTTATAGAAGTCCTCGAATCGGTCGATGGCCCGTATGTCAATATAGTAGACCGTCACATCTGCGTCATCGCCATATGTTTGCTGGACATAGGTGCTTTGCTTGAGCGTGGCCATGCAACAGATGCGAGAACAATGGCGCAGGTGGTTACGGTCGCGCGAACCCGCGCATTGTATAAAGGCGATATTCTTCGCCTCCTTGCCATCAGAAGGCCGCACTAGCTTGCCGGCGGTAGGACCAAAGGGATCCAACATACGCTCAAATTCCACACTGCTAACCACGTTCGCATAGCGCTCATGGCCATAGGGCTGAATCTTGTCCGCGTCATAAGGCTGCCAGCCGGTGGCCCAAATGATTGACCCCGCCTTTAAATCGAGAATTTCTTCCTGCATATCAAGATCGATGGCACCATACTTACACGCCGCCTTGGTTTTATCAGCATCTTCGCTACCGATAATGCGCGAGTCCAACACGTAACGTTGCGGATAGGCCATATTGTAGGGCAGATAAGCTCCTTTGCGTTTGTCCATGTTGTAATTGAACTCGTTATCGAATTCTGCCTCCACCGCCTCAGCGCAGGCTCCACAGGCTGTACAATTTTCATTGACATAACGCGGATTAAGTTTAACTTTAACCGTGTAATCACCCTCAGTGCCGCTGACACTATCCACCTCCGCCATGGTCAGTATGGTCATGCCGGGATTGGCCTTGATGCGGCGCTGATTGATTTCCAGCCCACAGGCGGGGAAGCATAACTTGGGAAAATACTTGTAAAGTTGGGTGATACGACCCCCGATAAAGGGACGTTTCTCAAGCAGAATTACGGATCTACCGGTCTCGGCCGCTTCCAGGGCCGCAGTAATCCCGCTGATTCCGGCACCGACCACCAATATGGTCTGGTTGGTTGCAATAGCCTCCGTCATTGACTCCTCCGTCGCGAATCGGAAAATCTATAATTGCCACTGGACACCGGCCATAATTATATGAAACAAAAATAGCCTGTGGCGAAAAGGCGTTGCCCGGTTTTATCTAGGGGCAGAACGATACTCAAAAAAACTGCATATATCTACCGTAAATTTATTAGGTTTTTTTGAAGTATCTAACGATTAGAATTATAGCAACACTAACATAGTTAACCTATTATGCATGTCTACGCACTTAGTGTTAATAACCCGTATTGGGTGTAACGCCGGTTTGTCTGAGCCAATACCTGAAAGCTGTCTAGACATCTACAGGAGAGTACATGTCAAGAAAAAATTGGGCGAAAAAAGCCCGCTTACACATGAGAAAATTTTTTAGTATGAAAGAATATTTGTGACTACTCAGCTATTTCTAGAATGCCGGGTATGGCTGAGTAGTTACCAGTGGAAAAAAATACGACGTCGCTCCGACTTATAGTTTAAAAGTGACTAAATCTCCATAAAAACCGTTTTATATTTATGGTTGTTTATTAAACGTCGTAACGTTACCGTTTGATTATCTCAGTCGTCCACAGGAGCACCGTATCGTCATGAAAGCACGCGCCCTCAAACCAGAAGAGTATTTCGTCGAACAGCAACCCTATTATGAGTCTGTAGGGAACGAAATCGAGGTATTCGAAGCGGCCTACAATAACCAGTTACCGGTATTACTTAAGGGTCCTACCGGTTGCGGCAAGACCCGCTTCATGGAATACATGAGTTGGCGCCTCAAACGCCCCTTGATTACAGTCTCCTGTCACGACGATCTGACAGCCTCTGATCTTGTCGGGCGCTATCTCATTACGGCAGGCGAAACCGTGTGGGTCGATGGTCCACTGGCACGCGCGGTACGCGCCGGCAGCATTTGTTATCTGGATGAAATCGTAGAGGCCCGCAAAGACACCACCGTCGTCATCCACCCCCTGTGTGATGATCGCCGGGTATTGCCGATGGAAAAACTGGGTGAGTTACTCCAAGCATCACCCGAATTCTGTATGGCGATCTCTTACAATCCAGGCTATCAAAGCGTGTTAAAAGACCTCAAGCAAAGTACCAGACAACGCTTTGTTGCATTGGAGTTCAGCTATCCTGAGTCAGAGCTGGAGCAAAAAATTATCGAAAAGGAGACCGGCATACCCTCGGATAACGCAAATCAACTGGTCAAATTCGCCCATATGACCCGCAATCTAAAAGGCAGTGGCCTAGATGAAGGTGCCAGCACCCGATTGCTTGTTCATGCAGCAAAGCTCATCGTTTCAGGGATCGATCCCGTGACCGCCTGCAGTAGCTCGATTTCCCAGGCGCTGACAGATGATGCGGAGATGCTGCAAGCGGTGAATGAATTGAGCGCATCAGTTTTTTAATTATGGCAGCCAGCTTAAATGTGCAGGCTGTTTTTGTCGAGAACCTTAGAAGTTGTTTTAAAACCCCTCAGGTGAGTGCGAACCAAGGCATCAATCGATGAAAAAGCGCAGTTTACAGGGGGAGTAAATGAGCATTTCGAATGGACTTATAACGCCGTATCGTGCCAGCTGGGGAATTTTAAAACGGCTAATTATTGAAACTTGACTCTTAGAACCCTCAATGTAAAAGATTCCCCCCCGCTCCGCTCTGCCGAATTTCCTCTGGAGTCGCCTCGCGGATCTCCTTAATCTCAACCGTAAATAACAATGTTTTACCCGCCAATGGGTGATTCCCATCTACGGTGAGCTTGCCGTTTTCGATATTGGAGACTCTGAAAGTTTTAATATCTCCACGTTCATTTTGCATCTCTACTTCCGCACCCACCCAGCGGAATTGTTCCGGTACATTTTCAATGTCATCGGTGTAGGTTAATTCTGGATAATGGTGACCAAAACCTTCTTCCGGTGTTAAGGTCACCGACACCTTATCACCCATTGTATGTCCCTCCAGAGCCTGTTCGAGCTTTTCGATGATTCCGCTGTCAATCCCATGGACATAACTAACGGGTAAGTCCATCTGTTCAAGGAGGCTGCCTGTGTCGTCCTTAATCGTGTACGTGAATTGGACAAATTTAAAATTCTCGACTTGCTGGTTTGTCATGCCGTGTGCCCTCGTTGTCGATTCGGGTTGTGTAGTCATCGATCAAACGATATTGCCATCAAAGGGATAGCATCCCAGAACAACTTGGAATATTCAATGACTACTTTCTAAAACCAATCCAGGTGCAGATCACATTCTAAACAGTTCCGAACATCGATAGTACTCATTTACTCATTGGCTTAAATGTTCTGCAATGATTCCAATATCTTTACGAGCACCTTGCCATCGTCCAACTTAAGTGCATGCCCACCGCGTATGGTGACGGTTTGAGCACGCCCTCGTAGGGCATAGACTCGATTCATATCTTGGCTCCAAGTGGGTACAATCAGCTCCCCAAATCCGAAAGTCTCGTTATCTTCACCCCGCACAATGGAGATGTACATTGCGGCAGGATGTCGCTGGTAATTCAACCATCCCAATAGATTATTGGGATGTTCTCGCATAAGATCATGGTACAGTCCCTGGGAACGGTTGAGCGTGTCAATACCCATCATCGGACCCAACCACGCCAAAGGACTCTGACCGGCCAATAAGCCCAGTTCGGCACTTTCGGTACCACGGTGTGGGCTCGCAATAGTAATCAAGGCAACCACCCTGGCATCGGGATGCTGAACCATATAAAGCCGCGCTAGTACACCGCCGGCAGAATGCCCTACCAGTATGAGCGCAGTTCCAGGATGCTTTATGCGAATGTAGCCAATGTATTGATCAAGACGGCGTGATTGAACCAGCAAAGGAGCCTGTGTCGGTAAGCGCAGGGTATAGAACCGTTTAGCCCCTGCGCCTTTGGGCCGATTGATACGCACACCGTGAGAACCGAAATTCAGCTGACCCCCATCGCCCCAACCCGCCTCCTCCAAGAGCGTTGTGATTCCGCTGTGGCGCCAATTCTCGGCGCCTCCGAGATACCCCTGAATAAGCACCAAGGTTTCGGCCGAGGCTTGAGTGGGAATAGTTACTATCGCCAACACGCAAAAAACCTTAAACAAACTTTTAATGTTCATGACGACTGATGAAAAATGACTCCTAATCGCATTGAGTACACATGGGACAACAAAGACTCGCGCATGATTTAACCCGGAGTTGAACTAATCTAACGGATGCATATAATAATTGGATCAGAACTGTGAGCGTACCACTGGCGTTGGTTGAATGACGGACAATACCATCATGTCGGCGCCATGGTCGCAGAGATCGGAAGACTGCTCGGCGGTTGGATAAAGCAAAGCGGCGGCCGATGATCCCGGCGACGAGTCCTTTGATATCGCGGAAAAAGGCGGGACGCTTCGGGGTGTGATTCACCTGGGAAGCGCCCCTATTTTATATATGCCCGACGGCATTGTTGAAATCTCCAGCACCGTGCGGACGGGACTCGCCTGGGCCATCAATCCATTCTTCGCCTCGGCCCGCAAACCGTAGTCGATGGACATTTCCGGAAGCTCAGAGGTGCCGTTCGCCCGGACCTCTGGCCCACTGTCAATCATAGAAGATCCACAGCCGAAGAAGGAGAAAATCGATGTGGGACGAACAACAAACGCGAAACCCAAGGTCGTTGTTGCGGTTGTCGGGATTGTTGTGGTTGCGGTTGGAGGCGCGCGCGTTGTCCTGGTTGTTGTTCCAGGAGCCGCCGCGCAACACACGCCGTCTCGTTTCAGGGAGCCCCACTGGCTGAGCCAGCCGTTGCATTATGCATTCATGTGCGCTGCAGTGCAAATTATGCGTAAGGGCGCCTCGCGCCCTGCACCGCTGACACGGCGCTATTCAGAGGACAGTGCAACAGTGAATCAGTGAACAAAGTCACGGTATCCAGTATTTCATTCGATGGGGGACGAACAACAAACGCGAAACCCAATGACGTAGTAGCGGAGGCCGGGATAGCGGTGGTCGCGGGCGGAGGCGCGCGCGTTGTCCTGGTTGTTGTTCCAGGAGCCGCCGCGCAACACACGCCGATCTTTGATAGCCGCGTTGCTCAAGCTCGCAATAGGACCTGGCTATTACTCGCCTTCGCGTCTTGCTCTCGATGCCCAGGGCTCACCCCAAATTTCCCAATTTACAACCGTTCGAAGTATAACGATTGACACGATCATGAAGTCGGTGAATTCTCACCGATCAGGCGCTCCAACTTAGCGCAATCCTTCCTGACCGATACATTGCAATCACGCAGAGCTTGGCCTGCCAAGTATATGGATTTGTTGAAGCTGTCGGGAAACGTCTGATGAGCGTCATGGGTTGTGGTGGACCACGTGATCATGTGAGGCGTGCAAGAAACCGTGGGGAATTGAGGCGGAATTGCTAATAGTTTAACTGGGTTTGGGGAGTTCGGCATCACCGGTCGATCGATGATTGCCTGTTTCCATGGCCAAGCGGGACCGATCATTCTGCTTTACATTTCGGCAAGAGGAACAAGGCAAGGGATACATTTTTCAAGACCGTCAGAGGCCAAGGATGGCCTCTGTCGA
>JAAUXY010027737.1_pt1 | contig 10061 bp, 8 predicted proteins | sample 7278121 | NCBI WGS metagenome assembly JAAUXY01 (sample SAMN14350117, study PRJNA611818) | marine sediment metagenome | isolation source: surface marine sediment (1.8m) | place: French Polynesia: Moorea | collected 2018-08
GCTCCTTCTTGACCGCCGCCCGCAGTGCTAGAATTCGAGTAGTCTCGAGTCGGAGCCGGGCGGCGCCGGCGCGTGCGCAAAGTCTACGAGGAGGAGCGCAGCAGAAAGTCACAACGCCGCGGCATCTGCCCGCTTGTTGGCCCGACTAAGAGAGAATAAGGACTCGGTTGGCCGCTACGCCCTCAGGAGAGCGCGGAGAAGAGGCGGGCGTCCTATCACTCGGAGGAGGCAAACTACCCTACCACGTATCTTGCCCATCGACGACAGTCGTCGCGCGAAGGACACAATTCGGCCGCGTGTCGACTTGATCCCAACATAGGAGGCGTCAAATGTTTTCAAGCCACTTTGGAGATCGAGCAACAACAAAGGACTCCTTGTTTGAGCACAAGGGCATGCGACACCACCCGGATTTCCGTAACACCCAGGGCTGGAAGTCCGTACACAAAGAGAAGGACATCCCCTACGAGAAATATCCTAAGGAAGTCCAGGAAGCCCTCGAGAAAGGGCTGCCTGGCGCCTCGAGCATTGAAGACCGCACCATTCCGACCTTTGCCCGCGGGGAGCTTCCGCACTTCGCAGGGATCAACACCTTCATGAAGGCGCCTTACGTGGAGGATGTGAAGGATGTGGCCAAATATGATGCGACGGCGTTGGGTGTGCCCTTTGACGGCGGTACGACGTACCGGTCTGGTACCCGCTTCGGACCGCAGGGCATTCGGCGGATTTCGGCCCTTTACACGCCTTATAACTTCGAGATGGGCGTGGACTTGAGAGAACAGATGACGCTCTGCGATGCGGGGGATGTGTTTACCATTCCGGCGAACATTGAGAAGACATTCGATCAAATCTCGAATGCCGTTGGTTACATCGCATCCACGGGCTCCTTGCCCGTCATCATGGGCGGCGACCATTCCATCGGCTTTCCGACCCTGCGCGGAATCGCTAGCCTGACCTCCAAGAAGATCGGAATCGTCCATTTCGACCGGCATGCGGACATATCGGAGAAGGACCTGGATGAGCGCATGCACGCCACACCTTATTTCTACGCAACACTCCTGGAGAATGTGCCGGCCACCAATCTGGTCCAGATCGGCATCGGCGGCTGGCAGGTGCCCCGCGGTGCGATAAAGAATGCGCGTGAGCGGCAGACCAACATCCTCACCATCGGTGACGTTGAGAAGCTCGGCGTTGACAAGGTGGCCGAGATGGCCTTAGAGGCGGCCTGGGAAGGCACGGACGCGGTTTACATGAGCTACGACATCGATTCAATCGACTGCGGCTTCGTTCCGGGCACCGGCTGGCCAGAGCCCGGTGGGTTGCTGCCCCGCGAAGCTTTGAGTCTGGTCGGCAAAATCGCAGCCGAAGGCCTTTGTGGCATTGAAGTCGTCGAAGTTTCGCCGCCCTATGATGTAGCTGACATCACGTCATTGATGGGTTTGAGAATTCTTGTGGATGCCTTGGGGGCCATGGTGGGGAACGGAACCCTGGGCAAGCACAAGGCCATCTTTGACAAGGAGTTCACTCCGTTCTAGAGGCGCGAGGGGAAAGTGGCAGACGCTGACGCGGAGCGAATGGACCACGAGACATATCACCGTATGGAGGATATGTTCGCGGAAGGGTACCGGGCAGCGCAGGATAAGCTGGCTTACCTGCGCCTTGCCCATATCCCTTTTGAGATGCCGGTTGACCCGGACTCGGATTCCGACACCCGCATGCACCTGATAGGCGTACAGATCGATGAGGTATTCGAGGTCGGCAGTGTCACCCCGGCCTTTGGGACAAACCGGCTGATGCACCAGATGTATCCGGATCAGCTGGTGAAATGCCGAACGTCCTTGAGATTTCGTTACGTCCATCGTGACGGAGCAGCTGAAAAATCGCTCCGCGAATTATTCGGCCTGGTCATTGAAGACGCAGACCACCACCATTGAGTGCCACGGAGCGGAGGCCCTACGTCCTCATCTTACAGGACAATTCCGTTCTGGAGACAGAGGTTAATATTCGGCAGCGTGATAGGGGCAAGAACAGATTCGGAGGAAACCAAAGAAGAGGTCATTGCGCGAAGCAGTGCTCGGGGGATTTGAGGCGATCGAGCTGCCGCGCGGCTACGCCTTGAGGGGGGTGGTATGTTTAAAGAATGTGGTCGAGCTGGAAGCCGGTATTCGTAACCGATGTCCTCCGTTATCCGATTTGACCGCTTATCCTGCGGTATGCCCGCCTGCATCCAAAGTTCGGGCGAATCTCAGCTGGCCAGCATCTCGGTGTGGATCAACGCCGGTTCCGCCCGGGACCCGGTGGGCAAAGGGGGGCTGGCGCACCTTTGCGAGCATCTGCTCCTGAGGCCGCTGGCGCAGCCAGATTCTCGGCTCCGCCGGCTTCAGCTGAGAACCGGAGCGCTGGTAGACGCCTACACCGACCCCGAATGGGTAGTGGTTTCGGCTCAAGCTCCTGTCGATCAAACCCGACCTCTCGTTGACCTGCTTTCGGCCCTTGTGTGCGATCCATGCTGTGAACCCTGCGATGTGGAGGTAGAGAAAGAGGCGATACTTCACGAGCTTCGGGAAGCGGAACCCGGTTCTGCGGAGCGGCTGGCGAACATTTTCCGGAAGTCCGCGTTTGCAGGCGATCCCTGTGTTCAACCGGTCGGCGGAACCCCCGCAACGCTGGGCGCTATACAACCAGGCGATGCGCAAGCGTACTACAGCCGGTATCTGAATGCCTCGAAAACACTGATTACGGCGCACGGCGGCATCGCCGTTTCGGACCTGGCCGATGTACTGGACGAGGCGTTTAAGGATTTTCCGCAAACGTCTACCTCCCGCGATTACCCTGGCAACGAATTGGCCACCGCGACTTGGCCTCCACCAACCTATCGCCCGATCAGGGTCCACAGGAAAGCGTCGATCACCGCCTCCACCTCCAGCTACGGAGTGCTGGCAGGATTCGGCTCGGTTGCGAGAACGACGGAAGAGTACTGGACGGCGCTGGCTTTCGAGGTGTTCATGGCCGACGGGTCCGGCTCTCTGCTTACCCAGTGGCTGAGGGACGAACGCCGCTGGATTTATGGCGCGGCCAGCATGACTGAAGCATTTTCGAACTGGGGAAACCAGTACTTTCTGATGCGCCTCTGTGTTTCTCCCGACCGGGCCGAAGAGGCGGTAAACTACCTTGGCCAGCAATGGCAGGCGCTGCCCGAATTAGTGACGGGCGAACGGATGGAGGCGCTTAGAAACCGGCTTGCGAGCCGGGCGCTGTCTTCCCTTGCAGGACTGCAGGACCGGATGACCCTGATGAGGGACACCGTCCTGGCCGAAACCAGAGAATCGGGAACGCTGGAGGGAGGCCTGGAAGCCATTGTCGGCCGCTATGCGCGGGAGTTGACTTCCGCCAGTCTCCTTTCATACATCCGGCAGCACGCTGAATGGGACCGTGTGTCGCTGGTGTGTGCCCCGATCTAGTTGAACGACTATTTGAAGAGAAGCATCAAGTTCCCATCAACCCTCGTTCCCCTGGAGTCGTCGGATGAACGCTCGGGACCCGTAGGTATAGCACACGATGGCCCATATCCCGGACGGTGTTCTCGCTACCCCAGTGCTCACTGCTGGTGCGCTGATATCTGTCGGTCTGCTGGCGATTTCACTTCGTCGGCTCGATTACGAGCGGCTGCCGCAGGCGGCCGTGCTGTCGGCGGCGTTCTTTGTCTCTTCCTTGATCACTATCCCGCTGGGACCAGGTAGCGTGCACCTGTTGCTCAACGGGCTGATGGGACTGCTGCTCGGCTGGACGGCCGTGCCGGCATTATTCGTCGCCCTGATGCTGCAGGCGGCCTTCTTTGGCTTTGGCGGGGTGCTGGTGCTCGGTGTCAACACAATGAACGCGGCTTTACCGGCCTTGCTCTGCGCACTGGCTCTGCGGCCGATGCTGCGGCGCTTCGCATCGCGCTCCCTGTTCTGGGTAGGCGCCGGGGCCGGCGCCCTCGGCGTATTGTTGACTGCAGCGCTGGTTGCCTTCAGCCTGGGTCTGAGTGGTGAACCCTTCCTGCCTGCGGCCCGCTTGCTCGTGATCGTTTACCTGCCTTTGGCTTTGGTCGAGGCACTGGTCACCGGTACTGTTGTCGTTTTCCTGCGCCGGGTCGAGCCGGAGATTCTGGAGATATCGGGTGCCTGAAAGAGCATCGCAGCCAAACCGGCGGCACGTTTGCGTGGTGCGTGCCGCAATACTGTTCGTGCTCGTGGTTATCGGTACAGCGGCGGGGGCCCACGAGTCCGAACCGCTGACGAGACGGGACAGTGCCCGGGTCGAAAGCCCGCCGAGCGTCGGTGCGCGCGACGAATCGCCGGTACGGGCATCGGAATCGACAGTCGATACCGCTTGCCAGGCGGCGATCGAGCGCTCTGTCGCGCGCCACCTGCATTCCTTGCGAGAAGAGCTGAGGGCAATGCGCAGCGAGGTTCGCCTCCGCGACGTGCTGGGTGGCATCGGCTATCTCTTCGGTCTCGCCGGGCTCGCCCTCTGGTGGCACAGCCGACGTTCGGGAGCATCGAGATGAACCGGTCATCGTTGCTCGCGCCGAAGGGTCGTAGCTCACTCGCGGATCGCGACCCGCGCCTGCGTATCGTAGTCGTGCTGCTGTTCGCGCTGATAACCGTCAGCCTCGAACACCCGCTGGCGGCGCTCGGTGCCCTGTTGCTCGCCGCGGCCATGGCCCTCGGCAGTGGTGTGCGTGTTCGTGACCTGGTGCGGCGACTGCTGGTTCTGGAAGGATTCATGTTGGTTCTTCTGCTCACCCTGCCGTTCACGGTAGCGGGGGAGGCGCTGCTGGATATTGGCCCGTTGACCGCGAGTCGCGAGGGATTACTGACCGCCCTGAGCATCTTGTTCAAGGGCAACGCGGTGGTTCTGGCACTGTTTGCCCTGGTCGGCACGCTCGAGCCGGTGGTCTTCGGCCACGCGCTGGGGCGCCTCGGCGTTCACGAGAAGCTCGTGCACCTGCTGTTGTTGACCGTCCGCCAGATCGGCCTGCTGCACCAGGAGTTCATCCGCCTGCGCCAGGCGATGCGGGCGCGCGCCTTTGTTCCCCGCAGCAATCGTCACACCTGGAACAGCTACGGTTACCTGGTGGGGATGCTGCTCGTGCGCAGCCTGGCCCGAGCCCGCCGTATTCTGGCCGCGATGCGCTGCCGGGGCTTCCAGGGTCGCCTGTACCTGCTGGATGCGCCGACCTGGACCGCCACCGATACCCGGTCGGCGGCCGGTTTCGCGATGCTGTTTGCGGCGTTGCCAGCCCTGGACCACCTGTTGTGAGCGTCCCGCTGCTGGAGTTAAGAGGGATCCACTTCCGCTTTCCCGAGCGGGAAGTGCTGAGGGATGTGGATTTCGTGCTGCACCCACAGGAGCGCGTAGCCCTCGTCGGCCCCAATGGTGCCGGCAAGACGACACTGCTTCACCTGCTGGTGGGCCTGCGCAGGCCGGACACCGGTCAGGTCGTGGCCTTTGGCAGCGAACGGCGCGCGGAGGCTGATTTCGTTCCCGTGCGGGCGCGGGTTGGACTGTTGTTCCAGGACTCGGACGACCAGCTGTTCTGCCCGACGGTACTCGAAGACGTCGCCTTCGGACCCTTGAACCTGGGGCGGACGGCGGACGAAGCCCGGGCCGATGCCGAGCAGGCGCTCGCGGCGCTCGGCATCGGCGGCTTTGCCGGACGGGTGACCCACCGTCTCTCCACCGGGGAAAAACGGCTGGTGGCATTGGCCACGGTACTCTCGATGCGGCCGGAAGTGCTCTTGCTGGACGAGCCCACCAACGCCCTCGACGCCGAAACCGAGCAGCGCCTGGTCGAGCACCTGGCCAGCGTCGACCAGGCCATGGTGATCGTCTCCCACGACCGGCGCCTGCTGGAACGCCTGGCAACCCGGGGCGTGAGCCTGAACGAAGGGCAACTGGCAGCGTCGACCATGCACAGTCACCCCCACACTCACCGCCACGCCCATGTGCATCTGCACGGTCCGGGAGTCGCCGCCGACCACGACCACGCGTCGCCGGCACCGCTCCACGAAGATCACCATCGGCAGGAATGACTCAGCCCTTCCTACATGAAAACAAATCCTCGCGTAAGCTTGCTGATTTCGGCGGTCTGACGTCGCAGACGTGTCCCGTTCATGATTCTTCAACGATGACAATGTGAGGAGAATGCTGCAATGTGAGAAAGTATGCTTAGGCGATCAGCGGTTGTGGCTGGCCGTGGCCATTGGCGAAGCGGCACTCGTCAGCCAGCGCGGCGGCACTGGCTATGGTGTGTCGGCGACGATAATCGGCATCGGGAGCTTCTTGTTGCTGGGATTGTTCATGACCCTCAGGAAATGCTGACCTGGAACCCCGGAGGAGGATCCTGCTGGTACCTGCGTAGATCGACAGCCGAATGGCCGAGTAGCCCTAGCAAATTCGACGCCATCCTTCCCGGAGTGACGAGTGAAAATGATACGCACATTTTTCATTTCCTTGATGTCAGGTTTGTTGCTTGTTGCCTGCGGGGAAGGCAACGAATACCAAGAACCGCCGGCACCCAAGGTGACCATTGCCCTGCCGCTGACCCAGGCAGTTACCGACTACCTTGAATTCAGCGGGACAATTGATGCTTACATACAGGCCGAGGTGGTCGCCCGTGTCTCAGGCTTTCTCGAGAGCATACATTTCGAACCGGGCACCCCGGTTAATGAAGGTGACCTGTTGTTTGTCATTGAGCCGGCACAGTACCAGGCCGACCTGCAGGCAGCCAAAGCCGAGCTTGCAGCAGCTGAATCCCATTACGATCGTGCCGATATCGAGTACGCCAGGGAAGAGAGGCTTTTCAAGCAGGACGCTGCTCCTGAAACCGGGGTGGTCAAGTGGCGCGTGGAACGCGAGATCGCCAGCGCGGAAGTCCTGCGTGCCAAGGCCAAGGTCGAGCGCGCCGAGCTGAATCTGGGCTATACCCAGGTGACCGCACCGTTTTCCGGACGCGTAGGCAGAAACCTGGTGGATATCGGTAACCTGGTGGGTGAAGGTGAAGCCACGGTGTTGACGGAGGTTACCCGCTACGACCCTATCTACGTGTATTTCAATCTCAACGAGCTCGATCTGCTACGTGTTCTGGAGGGCTATCGCGACAGAGCCAGGCAACTGGGGCTGGAGCCGAAAGATTTCGATGATGAGAAGGTGAAGATCCCGTTGCACCTGGGACTGGCCAATGAAGAAGGCTATCCGCACACGGGCTGGTACGATTACGCCGACTCGACCGTCGATCCCGAAACAGGCACCCTGCAGCTTCGGGGCATATTTGAAAACGCGCACCGTCCGCCCAAACTGTTACCGGGGCTGTTTGCGCGCATCCGCATGCCCCTCGGTGAACGTCCGGATATGCCACTGGTCTCGGAGGAGGCTATCGGTAACGACCAGCGCGGTACCTACGTGATGGTCGTCAACGCCGACAACACCGTGGAACGACGCAGTGTGACGACCGGCCAGACTATTGATGGACTGATTGTTATCGAAAACGGTTTGCGCAAAGACGATCGCGTGGTGGTGAAAGGCGTGCAGCGCGTGCGTCCCGGTCGCAAGGTCGACCCCGAATTGGTCGACATGGCAAGCCTCACCACTTCTGCGTTGCAGAAGGCCGCAGAAGAGGTGGTCAGAGAGTAAGCGTTCAAATCCCGAGCCACAGGCACAGTAAGCCGGTGATCAACCATAGAAGCGGAGCCTGAGCGCGCATGTTCGCAAAATTCTTTATCGAAAACCCGATCTTTTCGAGTGTCATTTCGATAGTGATCGTGGTTGCCGGCCTAGTATCGGTAGGTGCCCTACCGGTCGCCCAGTTTCCCGAGGTTGTGCCCCCCACGGTGGAAGTCAAGGCCACCTACCCGGGCGCCAATGCGTCGGTGGTGGCGGAAACGGTTGCTTCACCCATCGAGCAGGAAGTCATCGGCGTCGAGGACATGATCTACATGTCTTCGGTCAGTGCCAGTGATGGCTCCTACACGTTGACCGTAACCTTCGAGGTCGGCACCGATCTGGACATGGCCAGTATCCTCGTGCAGAACCGGGTTACCCTGGCAGAGCCCAAGTTGCCTGAAGAGGTCCAGCGCCAAGGCGTCAGCACCAAGAAAAAATCGACCAACATCATCATGATCGCGTCGTTGTCTTCACCCGATGACCGTTTTGATGAACTCTTCATGAGCAACTACGCGACGCTGAACATCAGGGATAGGTTGAGCCGTATTCCCGGGGTCGGCGAAGTCAACATCTATCCGGAAATGGACTACAGCATGCGTATCTGGCTGGACCCGGATCAGCTGAAGTCGCGCCGTATAACGACAGGCGAGGTGATTGCGGCGATTCGCGAACAGAACGTGCAGGTGGCTGCCGGACAAATCGGTCGGCCGCCGGCGCCCGCGGAACAGAAATTCCAGTACGCCGTTAACGTGCTTGGCCGTCTGTCGGATATCGAGCAGTTCGAGGACATTATCATCAAAACAGGCGAAGGTGACCGTATTACCCGCCTGGGGGATGTCGCCCGCGTTGAACTGGGTGCCCAGGTGTACGACATCACCTCGCGTCTGAACGGCGCAGTCTCAGCCAGTATTGCCGTCTACCAGCTACCCGGCTCCAATGCCCTGGAGGTGTCCAGACAGGTGCGCGCCGCCCTGGCAGAGCTGAGCGCCTTCTTCCCCGAAGGCCTGGAATACTCCATTCCTTACGACACCACCATGTTCGTAGACGCTTCCATCAAGCAAGTGTACAAGACCCTGATCGAGGCAGCGCTACTGGTTTCCCTGGTGGTGTTCCTGTTTCTGCAGGATTGGCGCGCCACCCTGATCCCGGCAGTGAACATCTTGGTGGCGTTGATCGGCACCTTTGCGGCCTTGCTGGCGATGGGTTTTTCGCTCAACATGGCCACCCTGTTCGCGCTGGTTCTGGCGATCGGTATCGTGGTGGATGACGCCATCGTGGTGGTCGAACTCACGGTGGCTCACATGGATCGCGGGCTGGATCGGAAGGCCGCCGCCATCAAGGCCATGAGCGAACTCTCCGGGCCCATCATAGCGGGCACGCTGGTGCTGCTGGCGGTATTTGTGCCCGCAGCCTTCATGCCCGGCATCACCGGTCAGCTCTACCGGCAGTTTGCCCTGACCCTTGCCGTGGCCGCTGTTTTCAGCGCTATCAACGCCATGACCATGGCCCCGGCACTTGCTTCCCTGCTGCTGCGTCAGCAGCCAGAGAAGAAAAACGCCTTCTTTCGTGGTTTTGACAACGTTTTCCGCAAACTCGAAAACAACTATGCCCATACGGCCAAGTCCGTGGTGCGCCGCATCGGTTTGATGCTGCTGCTGGCGGCCGGACTATTCGGCTTCACGGGCTGGCAGTTCAGCCAGTTGCCAACCGGCTTCCTGCCAACTGAGGATCAGGGATACATCATCGTACACGTCCAGCTACCTGACGCGGCGTCACAGAAACGTACCGGCAAGGTGTTGGACAAGATCGATGCCATACTGGAGAGTGCGCCCGGCGTGGCCAACTGGGTTACTTTCGGAGGTTACAACCTCATTGACAGCACCGCATCGTCCAATACGGCTGTTGTCTTTGTGACCTTGACACCCTGGGAGGAGCGCAAGGACCCAAGCCTTCGGCAGGAAGTGATCCTAGCTAATCTGCAGGGGCAATTCCTGCAGATACAGGAATCCATCATCTACGCTTTTCTGCCCCCGGCCATCAACGGGCTGGGCGTTGCAGGCGGCTTTCAGTTCCAGCTGGAAGACCGTGGTGGCGTCGGCCTGCAGGAGTTGAATGCCATGCTCGAGGAGATCCTGCAAGATGGCAATGCCCAGAGCGGCCTGACCGGATTGAACTCGACCTTCCGCATCGATGTACCACAGCTGTTCGCCGAGGTTGATCGTACCAAGGCCAAGACACAGGATATTCCGCTCGACGAGGTGTTCGGTACGCTGCAAGCCTATCTGGGCTCGGCCTACGTCAACGACTTCAACAAGTTCGGACGCACCTGGCAGGTCATTGTCCAGGCGGATAAC
>JAAUXY010044120.1_pt1 | contig 10060 bp, 7 predicted proteins | sample 7278121 | NCBI WGS metagenome assembly JAAUXY01 (sample SAMN14350117, study PRJNA611818) | marine sediment metagenome | isolation source: surface marine sediment (1.8m) | place: French Polynesia: Moorea | collected 2018-08
CCCTCAGGCACCCGAGGCCACGCACCCGCAGCCGCTCGTCGACGACGGCGCGCTCGTCCTGCCCCATGCGGCAAGTGCTGGTGGGATGAAAGATCGTCCCGCCGCGGCTGCGCGCGAACCCCAGCAGCTCGTCGTCGGTCTGTAGCGCTTCCCCCGGCTCGCGCTCGGTGCGGATGTGCCGAGCCATGGCCGGGGCCCGGGAGATCCGGCGGGCGAGCCGCATGCCGGCGACGATCGTGCGGCGATCGAGCTCGCTCTGGAGATAGTTGGCCCGGATGCGCGGGTGCACGCGCGGATCGGCGGCCTCGATCAGCACCGTGCCCCGGCTTTCCGGCCTGAGCTGGCAGACCGAGGCGGTCACGCCGGAGAACGGATGGAGCCGGGTGCCGGGCTTCTCGGCGCTGAACGGTATGAAGTGAAATTGAACATCGGGGCTCGCGAGCTCGGGCCGCGTGCGAGCGAACAAGCCGACTTGCCCGGCGCTGATGGTGAGCGGCCCGGTGCGGGTCAGCGCGTAGCGCAAGCCCATCCCGATTCGCCGCCACAGGCGGTTCACGTCGTCGTTCAGGGACATGGGCTTGTTGCACTCGTACACCGCCCGAATCTGGAAGTGGTCCTGGAGGTCGGCGCCGACGCCGGGCGCATCGTGTACGACCTCGATGCCGTGCTCGCGCAGATGCTGCGCCGGGCCCACCCCGGAGAGCTGCAGCAGCTGGGGCGAGTTGATGGCCCCGCCGCAGAGGACGATCTCGCGATTCGCCCGGGCCGTGCGCTCGACACCGCGCTGGACGTACGTCACGCCGACCGCCCTCCTCCCTTCGAACACGACCCGCGACGCGAGTGCACGAACCTCGACCCGGAGATTGGGACGATTGCGGGCCGGGCGCAGGTAGGCGACGGCCGCGCTGCAACGCCGGCCGCGGCGGGTCGTCGTCTGGAAGTACCCCACCCCCTCCTGCACCTCGCCGTTGAAATCGTCGTTGCGCGGAATTCCCGATTGGACCGCCGCCTCGATGAACGCCTCGCAGATCGGCCGGCGGTCCGGGATGTCCGATACGCAGAGCGGCCCACCCGCGCCGTGCAGCGCGCCGCCGCCCCGCTCCTGATCCTCGGAGCGCTTGAAGTAGGGCAGCACGTCCTCGAAGCTCCAGCCTGTGTTCCCCATCTGGCGCCACTGGTCGTAGTCCTCGCGCTGGCCGCGCATGTAGACCAGCCCGTTGATGGCGCTGCTGCCGCCGAGGACGCGACCGCGAGGCCACACGATCCGCCGCCCGTTCAGCTCGGCCTCGGGCTCGGTCTGATAGCCCCAGCTCAGCGTGGGATGGAACATGGTCCGATAGTAGCCGACCGGCACGTGGATCCAGGGATTGCGGTCCCGGGGACCCGCCTCGAGCAGCAGCACCCGGGTGCCCGGGTCCGTGGACAACCGGTTGGCGACGGCGCAGCCGGCCGAGCCCGCGCCGACGACGACGTAGTCGTAGCTCTCCGTAATCATGCAGCGCAGTGTTTCCATTCACCCGCGTCATTGCAAGGCCGCGCCAGTCGCCCCCCGTCGACCGACGGACCGGCGCGTTGGCCAGGAAGCGGGCGGACCGGTAAGATCCGGCCGCCTCGCGAACGCGGACCGCCGATGCAGATCGACCTGGAATCCATCCCCACCCCGTGCTACGTCCTGGACGAGGCGGCATTGACGACGAATCTGGAGATTCTGGATTCGGTGCAGAAACGCTGCGGGGCGCGCATTTTGCTCGCTCTGAAGGCGTTTGCCGGCTTCGACCTGTTCCCGCTCATCGCCCGGTACCTGAGCGGCACTGCCGCGAGCTCGCTCAACGAGGCCCGGCTCGGCTACGAGGAGTTCGGCGACTCGGTCCATCTGTGCGCGCCCGCCTATCGGGAAGACGAGTTCGATACCCTGCTCGGCCTTTGTCGCCACGTGGTGTTCAACTCGTTCTCCCAGTGGCAACGCTTCAAGCCGCACGTGCAGCGCTGCACCAGGAAAGTCCATTGCGGGCTGCGAATAAACCCCGAGCACTCCGAGGTGAGCACCCCGGTCTACGACCCGTGCCGGCCCGGCTCGCGGCTCGGCGTGCGGCGAGCGGACTTTCGAGCCGACCTCCTGGACGGCATCGACGGCCTGCACTTCCACTCCCTGTGCGGGCACAACGCCGACGCCTTGCTCAGAACGCTGGACGTGGTCGAGGAGAAGTTCGGCGAGTTCTTCACCGGCATGCGCTGGGTCAACCTCGGCGGGGGTCATCACATCACGCGCGCGGACTACGCCGTCGACGCGCTTTGCGACTCGATCGAGCGCTTCCAACGCCGGCACGACGTCGAGGTCTACCTCGAGCCGGGGGAGGCGGTGGTGCTGAACGCGGGCTTGCTGGTGGCGTCGGTGCTCGACGTGCTGCCCAACTCGGCGGTGGTGATCGACGTCTCGGCGAGCGCCCACATGCCCGACGTGCTGGAGATGCCGTACCGGCCGGACATCACCGGCGCGGGCCGGCCAGGGGAGCACGCTCACACCTATCGCCTGGGCGGGCCGACCTGCCTCGCCGGCGACGAGATCGGCGAGTACTCGTTCGCCCGCCCACTCGAGATTGGCGACCGGCTCGCGTTCGAGGACATGGCGTGCTACACGATGGTCAAGAACACCATGTTCAACGGGGTGGCGCTACCGAGCATCGCGGTGCGGGCGGCCGACTCCGGCGCCGTGCGCATGGTTCGCGAATTCGATTACCGGGACTATCGAGGGCGACTGTCCTGAGCCGAGGGGAGCACGAAAGTGAAGAACGTATTGGTTGTCGGGGCAGGCGGCGTGGGCAGCGCGGTGGCACACAAGTGCGCCCAGAACAACGACGTCCTGGGCGACATCTGCATCGCATCGCGAACGGTGGCGAAGTGCGAGCGAATCGTTCGAGAGATCGACGAGCGGGGCAACCGCAAAGACCCGAGCGCGAAGCTGCACGCGGTGCCGATCGACGCCATGGACGACTCGGCGATGACGGAGCTCATCAAGGACACGAACTCCAGCGTCGTCATCAACGTCGGCAGCCCGTTTTGCAACTTGAGCATCATGGAGGCCTGCCTGCGCACCGGCGCCCACTACCTGGACACGGCGGTGCACGAGGTGGAAGGCCGGATCAACGAGCCGGCGCCCTGGTATGCAAACTACGAGTGGAAGCAGCGAGAGCGCTTCGAGGCGGCGAAGGTGACGGGGATCTTGGGGATTGGCTTCGACCCCGGCGCGGTCAACGCGTTCTGTGCCTACGTGCGCAAGCACCTCGTACCGGACATCGAGACCATCGACATCATGGACGTCAACGCCGGTGACCACGGCCGGTATTTCGCGACCAATTTCGACCCGGAGACGAACCTGCGCGAGATCATGGAAGACGTCCTGTACTGGGAGAACGGCGAGTGGGTGAGCATTCCCTGCCATTCCAAGAGCCGCACCTACGACTTCCCCGAGGTCGGCACTCACCGCGTGTTCTCCATGGGGCACGACGAGCTGCACTCGCTGGCGGTGAACATCCCGGCCAAGCGCATCGAGTTCTGGATGGCGTTCGGCGAGCAGTACCTCACGGTGTTCAACGTCCTGCACCGGCTCGGCCTGCTGTCTCTCGACCCGGTCGATGTCGAGGGCCGGGAGGTAATGCCGATCAAGGTGGTCAAAGCGGTCCTCCCCGAACCCGCATCGCTCGCGTCCGGCTACACCGGGAAGACCTGCATCGGTTGTCTCGTAAACGGCACCCGGGACGGCCGCTCCCGAGAAGTGTTCATCTACAACGTCTGCGACCACGCGGCCTGTTACGCCGAGATCGGGTCCCAGGCCATCTCCTACACCACCGCCGTGCCCGCCGTCACCGCGGCGCGCCTGATCGTCGAGGGGCAGTGGAACGTGGGCCGGCTCGTCAACGTCGAGGAGCTCGACCCCGACCCCTTCATGGCGCTGATGCCGAAGCTCGGGTTGAGCTGGGAGGTCAGGGAGTCCTAGCCGCTGAATTGGTTGCGCTTTGGCGTGTGAGCGAGAATCTCGACTCGCGCGGATTCTCGCACCCCTAGAGCGTGTACTCCTTGGAGCGGCGGGTACGAGCTACGCTCACCGCCCCCAGGGGCGGGCGTGACGGAAGGCGGCGGTCTCCGCGGTCTCGGTGAGCAGCAGCTCGCCGGCTGCGGCTTCCGACAGGGGGCGGGCGAGGAGAAAGCCCTGCGCGTACTGACAGCCGAGGTCCTGCAGGCATTTGAACTCCGCGACCTGCTCCACGCCCTCGGCGACGACGAGGATGTCGAGCTCGCGGGCGAGCCCCACGATGGCGCGCACGATACGCAGACTGCCCTCGTCCTGCAGCATGGAGCGCACGAAGGACTGGTCGATCTTGAGCGTGTCGGGCCGGAACCGGTGAAGGTAGCTCAGGCTCGAATAGCCGGTGCCGAAATCGTCGACCGCGACGCTCGCGCCGAGCTCGCGCAGGCGGCTGAGCCCGATCAGCGCGAGCTCCGGATCCTCGACCAGAACGCTTTCGGTGACCTCGAGCTTGATGGCCCCGGGATCGACGCCGCTCTCCTTGATGACGTCGACCAGCACCTGGACGTTGTCCAGGAGCTGAAGCTGGCGGCCGGAGATGTTGACGCTGATGAACGGCGGGGGCAGCTGCGGCTTGGCGCTGTCGAGGACCTCAGTGAGACGTAGCTGAGCCTGACAGGCTTCCTCGAGCACCCACCGCTCGATGGGAACGATGAGACCGTTGTCCTCGGCCTGTCCGACGAAATCGGTCGGCAGCACCAGGCCCTGGGTCGGGCGCCGCCACCTGATCAGCGCTTCGAAGCCGGCCGTGGTGTAGTCGCTGCAGGCCACGATCGGCTGAAAGTGGAGCTCGAACTCGCGCGCGTCGATCGCTTCCTCGAGCGTCTTCTCCAGCTTGATCTGCGCCACCGCCCGCGCGTGCACGGCCCGATAGGTCCGGTCGGGCGCGAGCTGGACCGGGTCACGCCCGTCGGCGGCGGCCCCGTGAGGCGGTTGCTCGTCCTGGCTCTGGGTGCTGCGCAGGCGAGTCAGGAGCACTCGCAACAGCAGCGACATGAGAGGGTCGGCGTGATTGACGAGCTGGTCGATCTGGTCGCGATCGATGGGAATCAGCTCCGTCTCCGCCAGCGCCGTGGCGGTGGCCGAGCGGCGCTGGTTGTCGATCGGCGCCATCTCGCCGAAGAGCTCCCCTTCCCCGAGCACGGCGAGCACGTGCTTCTCGCCAGCGGCCCGCCGGGAGATCTCCACCCGGCCACGCTCGATCAGATAGGCACAGCGTCCGGGCTCACCCTGGTGAAAAATCGTGGTGTTCGGCCCGTACCCGACCGAGGTCAGCCGGCGGCTCAAGCTGCCGGCCTTCTCGGCGGACGCGGCACCGACGATTTCCGATACCATGCCTGAAGCGTTCACGATCCTCTTCCGGTGCGCCGAGATGGACGGCTAGTCTCGTACGTGGTCGTACGCCTCGGCCCAGGTGCCGGGTGCGCGAGGTCGCGTGCCCACCGACTCGCTGGCTGCCCGGCAGGCAGGCCGAGGACGCGCCGGGCAATAAGGGACGGCCATCGTCTGGGTATCGGCGAGACGGCCGGATTCGTTTACACGGCGCGCGCGCGGGCCCTTCGTCCGCGTTTCGTTCTGTGCGTCAGTTCGCATATATTGAGCCGGGCCCGACACGGCTTGCGGAACGTGCGCTCGCGCGCCAAGGAACCTAGTGAATGATTCTCGTCGTCGACAAGCTGCTCGTGCGCGCCGAGCTGGACCTCCTCCGAGGCCTGTACGCACGGCTCGACACCCGGGATGGCCGCTCGACCGCGGGCGAGCAGCTCGCGGGCGTGAAGCGCAACCGGGAAATCGATCTCGGAGGCCGGGCGGGCGAGGTCAAGAACATCGTCATCGGCGCCTGTAACCGGCAGCCGTTCATCGCCAACGCGCTGTTGCCCAATGTCATCAGCACGCCCATTCTGAGCGCCTACGACCCCGGCATGACGTACGGTCGTCACATCGACTCGGCGATCGGGGAAGCGGACGGGCAACGTTTCCGATCCGATGTCTCCACCACCATCTTCCTCGAGGATCCCGCCGACTACGAGGGTGGAGAGCTCGAAATCGAGACCGAGTACGGCGAGCGCGTCTTCAAGCTCCCGGCCGGCGACGCGGTCTTCTATCCGACCCTGTTCGTGCACCGGGTCCGACCCGTCACCCGGGGCACGCGCCGAGCCTGCATCTTCTGGATGGAAAGCATGGTTCGGGATCCGATGAAGCGCGCGCTCCTGTTCGACGTCGCCCAGGCCGCGTCGTGGCTCGGACGCGAGGGCGTTTCCGAGCAAGACATTCGAGACAAGCTCGTCAAGGTGCGCGAGAACCTCTATCGAATGTGGCTGGAGGACTGAGGGCAAGGCGGAGCCGGCCGCTGGCCCGCATCGCGGGGGCTGTCGCCGAAGTCGTAAACGCCCTATGATGCCGTACTTTCGCCGGCAGGGGCCGGCCAACGTTCTCGGGGGGGAAGGCATCGATGAGGTTCCTGGCGGTTCATCCGGGACCGCTGATGTACACCAAGATCTTTCTCCGCCTGGAGCCGCTCGGGCTCGAGCTGGTAGCGGAAGCGGCGCGCCGCGCCGGACATTCGGTGCGGATCATCGACCTCCAGGTAGAGAGTCACGGTGACTACTTCCGTCTCGTCGACGAGTGGCGGCCCGACGCGGTGGCGTTTTCCTGCAACTACCTCGCAAACGTGCCCGAGATCGTGGATCTCGCCAAGGCGACGAAGCTGAGGCTGCCCGACAGCTTCGTATTCGTGGGGGGACACAGCGCGTCGTTCACGGCGCACGACTTCCTCGAGCACGGCGCCGGCGCCATCGACTGCGTGCTCAGAGGCGAAGGCGAGGCGTCGGTCGTCGAGCTGCTGGCGGTGGCGCGCGACGACCGGGAAGCCGTCTCGCGCGTGCCCGGCGCGGTAACCGCCGACGGCGAAGGTCCGCAGCCGGGCTTCGTCGCCGACCTCGACGAGCTGCGACCCGCTCGCGACCTGGTGCGCAAGCGCAACAAGTACTTCATCGGCATCCTCGACCCCTGCGCCTCGATCGAGTTCTCCCGCGGCTGCCCGTGGGACTGCACCTTCTGCAGCGCGTGGACCTTCTACGGCCGCAGCTACCGCCTGGTGAGCCCCGAGGTAGGAGTGGAGGAGCTGGCCCGCGTGCGCGAGCCCGGCATCTTCATCGTCGACGACGTCGCCTTCATCCAATCCAAGCACGGCCTCGCCATCGGCGAGGGGATCGCCCGGCGCGGCATCGAGAAGGAGTACTACCTAGAGACGCGGGGCGACGTGCTCCTGCGCAACAAGGAAGTATTCGAGTTCTGGAAGGGTATCGGGCTGAAGTACATGTTCCTCGGGCTCGAGGCCATCGACGAGGACGGGCTGAGGAAGTACCGCAAGCGCGTGCCGATCGGGCGCAACTTCGAGGCGCTGGAGTACGCCCGCTCGCTCGGCATAACCGTGGCCATCAACCTCATCGCGGATCCGGACTGGGACAAAGAGCGGTTTCGCGCCGTGCGCGAGTGGTGCTTGGAGATACCGGAAATCGTCAACCTCAGCGTCAACACCCCTTACCCCGGGACCGAGACCTGGCACACCGAAGAGCGCCAGCTGCTGAGCCGCGACTACCGGCTCTACGACATTCAGCACTGCGTGATGCCTACCCGCCTGCCTTTGGAGGAGTTCTACGCCGAGCTCGTGAACACGCAGCGGGTGATGAACATGAAGCATCTGGGCTGGACGGCGCTCAAGGCCACCGCGGGCATCGCGACCCGGCTCCTGCTGCGCGGGCAAACCAACTTCGTCAAGATGCTGTGGAAGTTCAATGGCGTCTACAACGACAAGCTGCTACTCGCCGACCACGCGCTTCCCGCAACCTACGAGATGAGCCCGCCGCCGCCCGCGAGCCCGACCATCGACGCCAAATCGCTCTACGTGCACGCACCGAAGGGGCGCCGGGGGCGCGCCATCGACGACGACACCGAGCGCTTCGTGGAAGAGACGAGAATGGGTGAGAGCGCCTGAGGCGCCGGCCGCCCCGGGGCCCGGCCGCCCGGCGCTCAGCCGGTGACCGGCAGGGGGTGGGTCGCGATCACGTAATCCGCCACCGGCCGGCCACCGATCAGGTGCTCCTGAATGATGCGCTCCAGCACCTCGGGAGTGCACCCTCGATACCAGACCCCGTCCGGATAGACGACGGCGATGGGCCCCTGCTGGCACACGCGCAGGCAGTTGGCCTTGGTCCGGTAGACCGAGCCATCGTCCACCAGTCCGAGCTCGTTGAGGCGGCGCTTGAGAAAGCTCCACGAATCGAGGCTGGCATCCTTGGTCGAGCACTTGGGCTCGGTCTGGTCCGCGCAGAGAAAGATGTGCCGGCGAATGTCGTGGATCCTCAGCTCCTCGACCTTGCGAGCCACGAAGGCGGCGCGGTCCGGCACCGGTCTCGACTTGTCGTTCAACTCGCTTGTCTCCGTTTGGCAAAGCCACGAGTGAGCCGGGTCTTTGCCAGCATAGCCAAACGCCTAGTATCGCCGATGTCGCGCGAGCAGCGCCAACGCCGCGTGTCAGCTGCGCGCAACCAGGTTGAGGCCGGCCGCGACCATCGCCAGGCCGACGAGCAGGGCACCGGTGAGTGGGTCGGCGAGCAGCCACACCGCGAGGAGAACGCCCGCGATGGGCGACACGAAGTTGAAGCTCACCACGACGCTGGGCGTGTATCGCTTCATGAGGTAGAAGTTCGCCATGAACCCGAAGCCGGCGATCACCGCCCCCTGGTACACGATGGCGGCCAACGGCTCCCAGGACAGGTTCTCCCAGCGGATGGTCTCCAGGAGCGCGCCGCCCGCCGCGAACAAGGGCAGCGCCACCACCATCTGCCAGATGGCGACGCGCACCTCGTCCACCTGGCGCAGGATCCGTGCGCTGAGGATCAGGCGCGACCCCAGCAGGACAGCGCTCAGCAAGACGATCCAGTTGCCCCAGCTCACGAGGCTCAACTGCCCGGGATCGCTGCCTCGAAGCAGCACCAGCGCCGTGCCCGCGAAGGCGACAATCAGACCGAGCGCCTTGCGCAAGCTCAGACGGTCCTCGTCGAGCATGAAGTGCGCGAAGACCGAAGCGAACAGGGGATTGGTGGCGATGAGCACCGCGCCCATGGCCGCCGTCGTGTGGTCGAAGCCGATGTTCATGGCCGCGATCTGCACCGTGAACAGGACCCCGAGCCACAGCAGCGCCGGCCACTCGCCGCGGCGCGGCCAGATCGGCACGCCGGTCCCCCTGGCCCACACCGCGATGCACGCAATCGCGATCAGGAAGCGAAAGAAGCCCGTCCACAGCGGGGGGAACACCCACAGGCCGTACTTGACCGCCACCGGGTTCGCGCCCCAGAGGGTGTGAATGAACACGGCCAACGCCGCTGCCCGGAGGGGAAACTTCACACGCCTGCGGCTCCGCCCGCGACGCGGTAGCGCGCGCTCATGCCCACACCAGCATCAGGAGCCCGCCGACGACGAGCGCAATTCCGGCGAGCTCGACGGCGCTCGTTCGCTCCTTGAAGAACACGATGGAGGCGACGAACGTGAACACCAGCTCGACCTGTCCCAGGGCGCGGACGTAGGCGGCGTTCTTGATGGTCATGGCGCTGAACCACCCGGCCGACGCCAGCATCCCGCTCAATCCGACGAGGGCCGCGACCGGCCAGGCCCGGAGCACGCGAGCGAGCTGCCCCGGCTCGCGCCAGCCGATGTAGGCCGCCATGACGATGGTTTGCAGGACGGTCACGCAGGCCAAGGTGTATGCGGCCTGGACCAGGAACCCCTCGCCGCCGAGCGACAGCGACGCGGCGCGATAGGACACGGCCGAGATGCCGAAGAAGGTGCCCGATGCAATCCCGATCAGGGCCGCGCGATCGGTCCATGCGGTCAGCAGCCGGCGCAGGCGGAGCTCGCTCCTCGACACCGACAAGGTCATGACCCCGACCAGGCTGACGACGATGGCGAACGTCG
>JAAUXY010054680.1_pt1 | contig 10060 bp, 4 predicted proteins | sample 7278121 | NCBI WGS metagenome assembly JAAUXY01 (sample SAMN14350117, study PRJNA611818) | marine sediment metagenome | isolation source: surface marine sediment (1.8m) | place: French Polynesia: Moorea | collected 2018-08
ATGCCGCAGGCGACTGCCGCAGCGCGCGAGCCCAGCACCATGGAGCATCTGATCGATGTCGCCAAGCGCTGGATCACGACTGGCAATGTGCCGGTCAAGGTTGGCGTAATCATTTCGTTCTTCGGCGTCTCGTTCCTGCTGAAGTACGCGATCGACAATTCGATCCTCAACATCCCGATCAGCTTCCGCTACATCGGTGTAGCGGTATTCTCCGCGGTGCTGATGGGCCTTGGCTGGCGCATGCGCGAATCGAATCGTGTCTACGCGCTGAGCCTGCAGGGTGGCGGCATTGGTGTTCTGTTTCTTGTCGTGTTCGCTGCATTTCGGCTTCATGGCTTGCTACCGGCGACGGTCGCGTTTGCTTTGTTCGTGTTACTGACTGCGGCTGCTGGCTATCTGGCCGTCCGGCAAGAGTCGCGTGCACTGGCGATTCTCGGTACGACGGGCGGTTTTCTCGCGCCGCTACTCGCGTCAACGGGCTCAGGCAATCACGTCGCGTTATTCAGCTACTACCTTGTACTCAACTGCGCGGTGCTCGGCGTTGCGTGGGTTCGCGCATGGCGCGAACTGAACATCATCGGATTCGTATTTACCTTCGGTGTCGGCACATTGTGGGGCGCGCAGTACTACGTGCCGGAACTGGCCGTCAGCACCATTCCGTTTCTTGCACTCAATTTCCTCTTCTATACGTCAATCGCTATCCTGTTCGCATTTCGCAGCCGTCCGGAGCTACGTGGGATTGTCGATGCCACGCTGGTCTTCGGTACGCCCACTATCGCGTTTGTGCTGCTGACTCAGGTCCTCGAGCACACCGAATACGGACTGGCGATTTCCGCGGCAATGGTCGCCGGAGTCTATGCGGGCCTTGCGGTATGGCTGCATCGTCTCGGCGACGATCGATTCACACTACTCAAGAAATCGTTTGTCGCGCTCGGTGTGGCGTTCGGCACGATCGCCGTCCCGCTCGCGTTGGATGACCGATGGACCGCCATCGCTTGGGCCATCGAAGGCACACTGCTGGTCTGGATCGGTGTGCGTCAGTCAGGTTCCCTGGCCAAGATATCCGGTTCGTTGCTGGCGATAAGCAGCGGTGTGGAGTTCCTGCGCTCAGGCTGGATCGATGATCTCGGCATACCTGTTCTCAACGGCAACTTCATTGGGGCCGCATTGATCGGCTGCACATCGCTGTATTCCGCGTGGCTGCTGCTCGACGACGAGCGTGATCGGGCGTGGCAAAAGCTCACTTCCCTCGTGCTGCTCGTGTGGGGCCTTCTCTGGTGGTTCGGTTCGGGTTTCACCGAGATCTCAGATCGCGCGTCCTACAGTAGTGAAGTGATGATCGGCGTCGTGTACTACGGTGCAAGCTTCCTCGCGCTGTTGTATGCCGCTAATCGGCTGAGATGGTTGGCGCTCTGGCAGATCACGCTCGCCGTGCTGCCGTTCGTAGGCGCTGCTGGTCTCCTCGCCAATGGGTGGAGGGACGGTCTGGGGCTGCCCGTTCTGAATGGCAACGTCCTCGGTGGCGTCCTGATCGCCTGGATGGGCCTGTACTCAGCACGCAAGCTGGCGACCGATGAGCGCGCCGACGCGTCGCTGGCCAAGATCTCTTACGCACTGCTCGGACTCGGGCTCATGTTCTGGTTCGGTACCGGCACTCTGGAGATCTACGATCGCGTACCCGAGAAGAATGCGCTGCATGCGTTGCTGATGTTCGGCGCAGTCAGTTTCGCCGGAATAGCGTACGCCGGTCGCCACTTCGACTGGATCGGCTATCGGCGCATATCGCTTGCTTTCCTGCCTGCGCTCGCTGTTGTCGCCGTAGTCTATTTGACCGACTACCAGCACTTTCTGTCGGGTCTCGGCTGGATCGCATGGCTCGCCGCGCTTGTCGCGCACGTCTGGATTCTGCGGGTGGCAGAGGACGTCGAGAAGATCGAGGCGTGGCACGGCTTTGGCGCATTGTTCTTCGTAGGTATCGTTTCTTACGAGGCGTTCTGGCAGGTCGGCCGATTCCTGGATAATGAAACGTGGGCCTATATGGCGTCGATAGTCGTGCTCGGCGGCTCGGCATTCCTGGTGCTGCGGGCGGCTGGCGGTCGACACTGGCCCTTCGCTATGCAACGTGACGCTTATTTCCAGTCATCCGTCGCAATGGCCGTCATTAGTGCGTTCATCGTCTTCGGCATTTGTGTGGATAGTTCGGGGAGTCCGGCACCACTGCCGTATATCCCGATCCTCAATCCGTTCGGCCTTTTGTCGGCTGGGGTTCTGGCTTTGCTCTGGAATGCACGCAGGGTCGTTATCGATCGTGGCTACTTCGGCATGGACAGGATTGCCCGGGAATCGCTCCTCGCATGGGCGGGTCTTGCGTTTGCATTCGCGACCCTCGCGTTACTACGCGGCGTGCACCACATCGCCGGCGTACCATGGGCCACCGAGGCGATGTTTGATTCGACGACGGCACAGACCTCATTGACGATCTTCTGGGCTGCGTTGGGACTGGCCGGGATGCTGCTGGGCACGCAGCGCGCCAACCGCGGAATCTGGATGATCGGTGTCGGTCTCATGACCGTCGTAGTGCTGAAACTCATGGCTGTCGACCTCGCAAACACGGGCACCTTCGCGCGTATCGTGTCGTTCCTTGGCGTCGGATCGATGCTGCTCGTGGTCGGCTACTTCTCCCCGGCGCCGCCGGGTTCCGAAAACCTGGATGGAGACTGAATCAGCCAGTCTTTGCTCAATAGCGGTTCGGCAAAACGCGCTCGCGTTTCGGCGGTCTTGACGAAGCGGGAACGGGGCGGAGACCGGAGAGTCGCCCTCAGGCGATTCGATTCATCTTAGGAGGCCGAAGGCTAGCAACCGGCGTCTCCGACAGCGAACGCCAAATCAACCCCTTGGCAACATTCACAAACCGGTTCCTGGAAGCCCGATATTCTGCCAAACGGTAAATAAGAACCCTCCCTTCCTTTGTAGAGGCGGAGAAGTAGCGATTCTCAGAAACCAGAGCCATAATGATTGGCACGTACCGCAGACGCAGGCTTGCGTCGACCCAAGGTTCGGCTCTGTTCAAAACAATGCGCGTCACGGTGACCTTTGTACTCCTGGCTCGCAGCGACGAAAAAAGAAGAACTGACGTCAAAGGAATTCCCGTCAGTTGGTGTGCAGAGCATTGAATACCGCCCAATGACTGCCTGGAAGGCCTAGCTGATCAATGCCAACAAACGCAGAACTGGGAGCGAGACTTCTGACGGACGCAGCTAGTTTCTTTCGTAGTCTCGCAGACCAGAACCCAGCCATTAGCGATCAGATGACCGAGAACGCCAGGGTTTTCGAGCAGATGGGCCGGCTCTTGGTTGATGATCCAACGGGTTCATTCCCTGAAGAGGGTGAACCGTCAACGGCGGCAGAAGAACCCAAGACCACCACCAACGCCTTTAGACCCTGTCCGCCTTGGGTCGCCGCTATTTCAGAGGAGAGAGGCGACCGGCTGTTCTTCTCCGACCGTGCAACCGCCCCACGGTGGGCACCGGCAGAGCCAGCCATTCGGGATGAGTTGGCGAAGGTTCTTGGGTCTACCGCGGATAGTGATCTGGAGCGGCTGACGGAATCAGCGCTCTACTCTGCACGCCTCCCTTTCTACGAAGACGGTGAACTCATTCACGCAGTGGCGACAGAGTCCGCTGGAAGCTTCGACGCGTTCTTTCTCGTATATCGAGAATCTTCGGGTTCAGTTCCCGAAAGACGGTGCGTAGTCATTCCTTTCACATCGCCACCGATATTGCACGCCAACGAACATGCACCGCTCCTATTAGACGGTGCTGAATTGGATTACCTCCTCTTCTTCATGCACCTCGTCGGAGGTGAGGCGGGCGCGTTTCGTGTTCTACACGGTCGAACGCTGCTGGCCGTGCGCGATATTCTTATTGAGAGCGGGAATGAAGCAGTCGCCGCAGGCACAGCCGAGCCTAAGCTAATAGGCCAGACAGTCGACGGATCCGTCGTGTACCAACTCTACATCACTTATTCGGGCATCGTCTTTCGCGCATCACTGAAACTGTACCCTAACGGAATGACGGAGATGCTCGACGACCAGCCCTTGCTTGATGCCCCGTTGGAAAGCCTCCGTGAAATGCCAAAGGCGGAGGCTGACGTTGACTGATCAACCGTCATCCTGGAAGGAAAATGTCGGCGCGTGGTATCAGCTGCCTCTCTTTGCTCTCGTAATACTCCTTGTAGCCGCAGTCACAGTCATTGTCCTGTCATGGGTAATCATTCTTCTTGACGAAGCGAATTGGTTCCTCGACAACGATGAACCTGCGATCGAAGATGTGGTCAAGGTCCAGAGCAACTGCGTACCCTTGAGAGCGCCTGACGGTGTCTTGCTACAGCTGAGTTGCGACAGTGACACCGTTTCCGGATTTGTTGCCGGCGCCAGACCCGTAGCAGGCCTCGAATACAAGCTGGCACGCGAGGTGTTTTCGAACGGAATCGCCGAATTCCTGGCACTCTCGCCGCAGCGCGCTGTCGTCTGTGATCTATACACTGGGCCCGAAAGTCGAGCCTCCTTCGCAAACTGTGAACGAGGTGACACTAGCCTGGCGCAGTTCCTTGTTCTGACTGGACAGGGGCAACCAGACCCGCCGTCGCTGAATTCTGAGATCTTTGACGACACGAAACGCGAAGCGATTTCGATTGCCCATGATCGCGCAGATTCGGCCCGGGTGGGGCTTCATGCTGATCTTGATGTTGCGCGAACTGACACGCTTGTCATTGTGCAGTCCTGGCTGGCAACGCTGACGCTCGTCGCCGGAGCAAGCGCCTATCTATTTCGCCTTAGGCGCCGTGCCGTGGCTTTCGCAGATGAGAACAGCGTGCTCCTGGAGCAAGCATGGGATGCGTTCAAGAAATATCGAAGCGATGCCGGTACGCACGATACGGTCCTGACCCTCCTCGATAGCCTTGCAGAAGCACTACCCGCCAACAAGACTGGCGCAAATGCAAGACAAGAGATCGAGGCGATCAAACGGAGGATGCAGTCGAATGCCACTGCTCGGGAAGCTGGCGGGGCTCCGGACTTCAAGGGAATCGAGAAGGGATTTCGAAGTCTCAATAAATCGCTTGCTCGGAAGAGGCTGGTTCGCCGCGATGTTCTGTAGCATCCATCAAGTCGAGCCGCCGATCCACGCTCTGCGAGATCGTGAAGGTCCCAAAGAAGCCGTCAAATTCGCGGATAGCGTTCACGGCATTCGAAGCGACGTAGAAGTTTCCGAGCTCATGTCGCCGGAGCAAGCGATAGTGAACGGCGATCTGCTCGGCCAGGTCCTCGTGTTTCTCTCGTTTGAGCAATTGAGAACCTGCCACGGTGACCGAGAGTGCCAGGACTTCCTGAAGTGGCTCTTGGCACTGAAGCAAAACTGTCTGATTGCGCTCGTCAATCAAACCGACGGCGGAGCTCCCTCATACGGCCGGGAATCTGATGCCAGCATCCTCGTCGGAGCGTCGGTAGGCTTGTTGGGGGAACTGCCGTTGTCCAACCTTCCAGACGACCTGCATCGAGATTTGAGGAAACGTGTTGGCAAACTTGTCGACCAGCATGCAAACCGCGATAGTCTCGCGATCGCAATGGTGCGCAACATTGATCGGGCAGAACGGAGAAGGACTGCAGTACGTGTTTTCGTCGCTGGCGCACAAGTGGATTCTTTTTCTGCATTCAGGTCGGACGCACAGCTCTTCGCACCAATCGAGCGCGCACCTCGGAGTCAAAACGCTCTCGGACAATTGGTACGGCGCATTTTGCCGAGCGCAAATGTGCCAACATCGCATTCAGGGGTCGATATATTCGCTGTTGGCGCCGAACGTGCCAGGGACTTGGGTGCGGCGCTCGCCGCGTTGAGCGAGGAGGACATACGGCATCTCCTCACTCTGGCCAGAACAGCGCGTCCGTTCATCCTCGCGCTCCGGCTGGTTGAGGAAGCACCCCCGGCGGCAGATGCGCTGAGGGAACTTCTGACTGACTGGCTTCGCTCTCAGATACCTGAACTAGAGTTTGAGCGGGGATCCGTCGAACTACATGACCTCAACGTCTCCGAACCGAGGCACGAGCATCAAACATATTTCCTCGTACGTAAACAGGAAGAAATCCTCAACGAGTCCAATCGCTCGGTGATTCCCGGAGTGGGAGCTCTGCCGTGACCAGCACCAAGGTAATCGCGTTCTACGGCTTCAAGGGCGGTTCGGGCAGGTCGTTGGTCATGGGACACCTGGCGGGGATGTTGGCCGCAGCCGATAAGTCAGTGCTGATGATCGACGGTGATCTCGAGGCCCCCGGACTTGGAGATTTTTTTGACGTGCCCGGCGCAGCAACTTTCGACCGTTGGCGGGCATCCTATGGACTGACCGACCTGATGCGCGATCTCGTCACCAAGATGCGCGACGGAGAAATGAACAGTGCTCAGGATCGCAGGCGAGAGATCCGGCGCATTATGCTGAGCGCGGACGGTGTGCTTCGGCGGATCGACAACCGCGACAAAGGGATTATCAGGCTCCGCGTCAACGAGACCGAGGGGAAGCCCTCTCTCGCTACACCCGACGAGAAAGCCACATTCAAAAGTCAGCTTAAGCCGGTCTGGTTGCTTGGGCCCGGTAGCCACCGTGCAACAAAGGGGCTCAACGCCTACCACTATGTAGCAAACTTTCTTGACTTTGACTGGAGCGCATTCGCACGCCAGGGCGGGAAGGAGATACTAGCCGAACTGGGCCAGTTTCTGAGGACGGATGAACATGGATTCGACTACATATTGTTCGATGCGCGCACCGGCTATAACTTTCCCGCCATACTATTCGTTCAACATCTCGCGACGCATATAGTCGGCGTCAGCACTTGGAGTTGGCAGGCCATTGACGGCATGGCGCGCATGCTTCCGGTCATGACTAATTCACAGCGCGCCAACGAGTCCATCGAGCCAATCCTGGCAATGAACAAAGGATTCGAAGGCAGGCTTCCAATCGATGACAGATACAAGCGACGGGTGTTGCCACACTATTTTCGTGAGATCGATATGGAAAGTCGGATGGTGTACCTGCCCTTCGTCGAGTACTTGCAGCGCAGTGACAAGCTGATTTGGTCGCAGTTGGATTGGGACGCTTACCGCGATGCGGGTAGACGCCGCCAGACCAGACAGGAGATGCGCAGCGATTCAATTGAGGATCGGCCGGAGGACTCCATAAGCCGCGGTGTGCAGTCTGTACATGATGAAGAAGCTCATGAATTCTGCGAGAAGCTCGCCAAGATATATCGCGCGGTCACCGGAGACACTCCCGATCAATCGGTCTTCGAAACGCTGTTCTCGGTTTTCGGTGCGAGATCTCGCAGTCGGACCAGTGAAGTCGGCAGCACTCGCCACACATTCGGCCGAGCGGTACGCCCGAGCGAAGAAGATTCCGACAAGGCTCTGTCCGAACCAGTCGCAGTTTCCGAGTTCTCGGAGACTCTACTCGAGCGCGCCAGAGAACAAAGTGTGAACTCGCCGGGAGAAGCAGCCGAGGACATCCAGTTAGAAGAGTTCGTTAACCGCTTTAACCAACTTGGTGGCGGCGAACGCAAGCTTGTTCGGAACGAGATACTGCGCGGACTTGAGGAGATGGAACCCGGGAACGACGGTAGCCAGCGCCGGCATTTCACCGATTTGATCCGCCGGCGGTTCTATCTGGACCTTGACCCTACGGAGGCGGTAAACGCCATCGCAAGGTTCGTTGATCCAGACAGTACCAGTCCACGGGAAGACCTTGCATCGCTCCTGAGCGGGTTTGTAAATCGGCCGGCTGATTTTGAGAACACAGAGCTGGCCGAGGATCTGGCTCGTATCGCTGGTCAGGTCGGAAGTGAGTATCTTTTGCTCGCAGATTACCCTGAGGCGATCGTCGGCAACCGGAGCCCACACGAGCAAGCGCCGCTGACGAAGAAGATGTGCCAGGGTTTAGCGCGCTTGCTGGGCACGGGAAATCCGGAACTGTTCCCCTCAAGCGAGTCGGACCTTCTTGGTTGGAATGTACTCGACCTTGTCGAACCTCTTGCATTTCGGGCTCGGGTGCTCATGCATTCCGGTCAGATCCCCGATGAGGACGCAACGGCTCTGCGAGATGCGGTCGTGGGCCTCGGCGACGAGCTGCTTGGCTATTTGAAGGTGGGTCGGGATTACTACGCTGTCTCGGATGGGCTGGCTCGGTGGCTGTACTTCGTCCAATGCGCAATATCGATACGGCGGCATGGGATTTCGTACGTTCAGGATTCGGCATCGCGCTCGGACAAAACGAGCTTTCTGACCGAGCGCGAAGTCGCGGACCTTCGTAAGGCGGCGCAATTGCCACCTCCGGCCGAGGCCGCAACCGTAGCGGGACAGCAAGCAAGTGGGTCGCACAAAGAAGCCCGAGACAGACTTGACAGGCTTTCGGCGTCGCTGTCACTCGAAGTGGCGGCGAACCTGTCGGCCGAGACAGAGTCTCTCGTATCTGAGCTTTCTAAAGCGTTTCTGGACTACCCTCTGGCGCATCGCGTTGGGAGTGAGTCCGCGCAAGCCTGGGCACGAAGCCTCGGTAGAGCTGCTACGCTTGCCAACAGTTGCCAACGTGCACCGGATCTCCTCAGCCTGTCCAGGCGGGCGCTTCGCCTGTCCTCCACCGATCCGGCACGGAATTTCAGTCTCGTCTCGGGTGCGATCTCGGGTGCCCACGGACTTGGCGCGTTAATTTCGCATGAGGTCGTCCAGGAGATAACCAGCGAAATCACGAAACCTGAACCGAACCCGAATCTTTACGATCAGAGGCTGCCATGGGAGTTTCAGCCCTGGAGCGCAGCCGCGATGTGCGTTGAGAGCCGGTACGAGGAGGCGCGCGCTTTGCTGGTTCCTTTGTTGGACGAAGCGCGCGGGACGATGTTCGACTCGTCAACGCGGATCAACTCAGGAATCGAGCTTCTACAATCCCTGCATGCGGCATACGTGGGTCTTGATGACCTGGATAACGCAACTGAGATTCTTTCGGAGTTGAACCGAGCGAGAGCAAGCAGTCACCATACTTGGGCACGCCGGAGGAAATCCACTATGGCCCTCATAAGGCAAGCTCAAGTTCTTTTGGCGTATGGCGAAGATGGCGCCGAGGCGTTGCTCGATACGGCTTGCACGAGACTGCAATACCCATTGCGCACTGCGAGGATAGTGTTGGCGCAGGTTAGGCTGCTCATCGCCGCGAAGGTGGCAAGTCCGCAGAATTATGACGAAGAAGCAGAGGTTGATTCAGTATGCGCAGATATCGCGGAATTGTGGACTGATTGTTCCGATAGCCGCGCAGCTGAATGGATTGGTGCGGAATGGAACGGCGCAGGACTATTCGCGCCGCACAACCGATCGGCCCTCGCAGACAGCAGAGTGAGAGCGATTCTCGCTCCGGCAATTGAAGCTGCCCTGAGAGGTGAAAAGCGCGATGCCGGCGAGCGTTTGCTGGCTCGCTGGCGCGCCTTCGTCCGTCGCTATGACGACATCTCCGATCAGCTGGTTCCGGCGACACCAACGGAAGACCATTCGATTGCTCTAATGAGCGCATTTGAATGGTATCTGCATCGCAATGAAGCAGACGTCAAGGAGGCCCGTGCGGCTCGAGACCGGTATCTGTCGGCAAATGGCGGTGCGGGCGGCCAGAAGTTCAAGGCGGTCTTCGCCTTTTGTGAAGTCGAGTAAGCCGCGAGCCGAAGCTTCGGTCAGTTCTCGTGTATCAGTCGGAACAGTGCCCGAACGCCGCTTCTGATACCTGACACGTGAACGCCAGCCTGCCAGAGTCGCTGACGGTGCTCGCGGATTTCGAGTTCCGTATGGGTGACAACGGAAAGTCCGTTGACTACTTGCAGGATGCGATCCGTCTTGACCCGAACTTCGCTGCAGCCCGTCATTCCTACGGGCTGGCATTGGTTCGCGATCGCCGCTATGGCGAAGCACTGGCGGAACTTCAGCGGGCCCATGAAATCGAGCCCGGCAATGCACGTTACGTTTACGTATACGCGGTAGCCCTG
>JAAUXY010090329.1_pt1 | contig 10060 bp, 7 predicted proteins | sample 7278121 | NCBI WGS metagenome assembly JAAUXY01 (sample SAMN14350117, study PRJNA611818) | marine sediment metagenome | isolation source: surface marine sediment (1.8m) | place: French Polynesia: Moorea | collected 2018-08
CGAGCTCGATTTCCATGATCTCGAAGAACCGCTGGGTACGGACGAATGGCGATTCGTAGGACTTGAGCAGGATCTGCTTCAGCACGTCGATCGACAGGTCACGCAGCAGCACGGTGTTTTCGAACCGGGCCATGAACTGCGGCACCATGCCGAAGTCAAACAGGTCTTTCGGCTTCAGATAGTCGGAGAGCGAGAACGACGTCTCCATGCGCATCTTGCCTTCGGCGGTGCGAATGGTGGTGGTGCGCAGCTTTTCTCCGCTTCCCGGCTTGAGCACCCGGAAGTAGACCTGGTCATAGAGGCCTTCGAAGGCGCCGCCGCAGATGAACATCATGTTGCCGGTGTCGATGTCGAGAATCACTTCTTTCTCTTGACCGTCGACCCAGGCATGCACCGGATAAGCCACTCGTTCACCCTCCATCAGGGTCAATAGACCCTGTTGCAGGACGACACCGAGGGGGTTGGGCTTGCCGGCGACCACCGCCGCCATCTTGTCGATCTCGTCCACACAGATGGTGGCGCGTTCGATCGCTTTTTTGAGCGCCTCAGGGGATGGATTATGACCGGCGATTGAGCGCGCGCGCTGTTCGACTGCCTTGAGTACCCGGGTCGGTTGGAACTCCATGCGGTCGGCGTCGACCAGCAGGTTGGCGTTGATGATCGTGACCGCGCGGAACGGCTCGTACTCAGGCACCTCGTTGTAGAGACGCTGGATGTTGTTCATGACGGTCGTCTTACCGGTACCCGAGTTACCGATCATCAACAGGTTGCCAGGCATCTTGCCGGTGGTGTGCTTGTAGATTGCGACCGAGACAAAACGCAGGGCCTGGTCTTGTCCCAGGACTCCATGCCTGAGCTCTTCGAAGATCTCGGGTGGCTTGATGTCTACAAAGCGGCGCATCTCTTGATTCTCGGTGGCTGCGGTATCGACCAACTGGACAGCGGCTTGCATGGGGTAACTCCGGAAGTATATCTATGGGGTTAGGAGCGGATATCAAATCGCGGATTCGAATCGCACGACTCGCGCTGGAGTCTACGGTCCAGCAGTGTCCTACGCCTATTCCCGCGCTGGAAAAGTCTCAAAACCCTCGAATGAGCCGCACTCCTCGGCGAGCAGACTCCGTCTGAAACAGTGCCGAATCGGCGGAGGCCGGCTGAAGCTGAGACTCGAGTCTGTGAGAGGAAGTCCCGAAACCCCCTCACCTGTTGTAGCATCCGCATATTACGATCCGCCTGACGAAAAATGACCACGCGGTGATGGAGCAAGCCCCCGATGAGCGTTCAAGTCTACAACGTCCTGCATATCCTGGGTGTCCTGTTGGCCTTCACGGCCCTCGGCGGCGCCACCCTGCGAGCTCTTGCCGGTGAAGACACCCCCGGCCGTAAGCTGGCGGGCATCACCCATGGCGTCGCGTTGCTGCTGATTTTGATCTCTGGCTTCGGCATGCTCGCGAAGCTCAAATTGGGTTTTGCGCTCTGGGTGTGGTTGAAGCTCGCGGTTTGGCTCCTGATCGGCGTGTCGATCGCTTTTATCCGTCGGTTACCGGCCCACGCGACAGTGTTCTGGTTCGCGTTGCCGATCTTGGGCGCTGTCGCCGCCTATCTCGCGATTTACAAGCCAGCCTGAGATGTTTCGATACCCAATGGGCGCGGCTCTGGCCGTCGCCGCGGCGCTGCTGATGGCGTCGAATATTCATGCAGCTGAGATCAGCGGCCGGGTCGTCCTGGCCAAGAGCGTTGAAGGAAAGCCTTCGAGGGAGGTCGTTGCGGCTCAGATTTACTTCACTCCCGAGGCACCGGTCGCGGTAGACCTCCCGGAGGTGGTGCCGGAAGTGGTGACCATCCGCAAGGAGTTTGTACCGCGTACGATCACTGTGCCGGTGGGTAGCACGGTGCGTTTTCCCAACAAGGATACGATCCTACACAACGTCTTCTCCGTCTCCGGCAAGAATCGATTCGATCTCGGGCTCTATCGCCGCGACGACGGCAAGAGTGCCACTTTCGAGCATCCTGGCGTCGTTCGCGTGTTCTGCAACGTGCATCACTCCATGGTCGCTTACATCGTGGTGGTCGACACTCCTTACTACACCACGCCGGATTCTGAGGGTCGTTTTCGACTGAGCTCGTTACCCGCCGGCACGGGAACCCTGACGGTATGGCACGAACGTGCCGAGCCCTACTCGCGCCGCGTCACCTTGCCGCTCGATGAGCCGCTCGAAGTCAAGCTGACGGTGTCCAAACCAAGGGTGCCGCGGCACACCAATAAATTCGGCAAACCCTACGCGAGGCGTCGCAGTGGCCGCTCCTACAACTGAATCTCGTTCCCGCTTATCGCTCGGCGTCAGGATCTTCCTCGCCACATCGCTGATCGTTACCCTGGCGGTCGCGGCAGCGGTCGCGGTGACCTGGTTGCTCGGTAACCAGGTAGCTGACCGTGCGGTGCGGGACAGTCTGGCACGTTCGAGCTGGGTCCAGTCGACCTTCCAGGACAGTCGAATCGAGCAGCTGCGGTTGGCATCATATCTGGTGGCCGGCGATCCGGCGTTCTTCGCTTATGTTGCCGACTCGGTCGACCGCGGCGATATCGCTTCCTTGCGCGACGCTCTCGAGGATCGCCAGCGCGACCTGGGTATCGCCTTTGCGATCGTACTCGACCCGGACGGTTTCGTCCTTGCCCAGGTCGGCGATTTGAAGACGCTGGAGGAAGACTTCTCCGCTGATCCGCTCTACCTCAAGGCACTGGAAGAGTATGACGCGGCCGGGCTGTGGGCCCGCGGCGATCGGCTGTTCAATGCCACCGCGATTCCGATCGCAGCCGGTGACGTGCTGCAGGGATTCCTGATCACCGCCGAGGCGATCGACGACGCGCGGGCCGACGAGCTGCGGCGGGTCAACGCGACCGAGGTCACGTTCATCCTGACCCCACCGGATGGAGCTCCGGTTCGCGTCGCGACCACCCTCGAGACGGACATGGCCGATGCACTAGCGGCCGCGATCGCCGCCCAGCCAGGTCTGCTCAGCCCGACCGCCGGCTCCGAAACAGCGCCGCGCTACCTCGAAGTCGAGCTCCGACGTCGGGCCTGGCTGGCGCAGGTCAAGCCCCTCGCCGACGTCGGTGGCGGGACCCTGGGCGCGGCGGTCTATGCCGCCTCGCTCGAGGAAAAGGTCGAACCCTACAGGCGGATCAGCAGTATCTTTGCCGCCGTGGGTCTGGCCGCGATTCTCTTGTCCCTGCTGATTTCCTACCTCTTGCCTCGGCGGGTGCTGGCACCGATCAGTCAGCTTGCCGATGTTGCCCAGTCGGCCGCCCAGGGTGACTACGATCAGCAGATCGAGGCCGAGAGCGGAGACGAAGTGGGTCAGTTGGCAGCAGCCTTCTCGACCTTGCTCGCCGAGTTGCGCGAGAAAAGGGATATGGAGATCTATGTCAACGAACTGGCCCGGAGCCTGCCCGATACCGAGGCTGTCGGCTCGGAGGTCGAGCCGGCGGAAACCCACGATGTGGCGTTGCTCGGCGTCGAGATGCGGGACTACGCTGGCTCTTCGGAGTCGTTCAGTGTCACCGCGCCGGTCGACCCGCGTGAGACTCTCGAAGTCCTGACTCGCGACCTACGACGTATCTCTCGAACCGTGCGCACTCAGAATGGTCGTATCGAGGCGCTCCTCGGCCATCGCCTGATCGCCAGCTTCTCGGGTCCCCGGCGATCTCAGCAAGCTCTTTCGGCGGCTGCCAACGTCGTCTCCCATCAGAATACTTTCGGTACTACCGGGACACTCGCCGTGGCGCTGGTGGTCGGACCCGCGGTGACCGGTACTGTCACCCTCGACAATCGGCCGGAACATGCCGTTGCCGGATGGCCGATCGAGCAGCTCGAGAATCTCTTGAGGGTTGCCCGCTCGGGTACCTTGCTATTCTCGCAAAACGCTCACGAAGAGCTGACCCAGACCTTGTCCGTCGCGGGGGTGACGCCTCAGGAGCATCGCAGCACGGTATCGAGCCTGCCGCTCTATTCGCTACCCACCACTGCCATCAGTTCTTTCAGCGGCCCAGAGGGCTCGGCGACTCTCGAAATGACGTCTGCCGAGCCGATGAACGCCGTCGCCTCGACCCTCTCCGGCGTCGGGCCGGGCAGCGTCCTGGCCGAGCGCTTCGAGATTCTCTCAGAGCTGGGCGCCGGCGGCATGGGGGTGGTCTACAAAGCTCGCGACCGAAGCCTGAACGAGCTGGTGGCGCTCAAGATGCTCAAGCAGGATGTCTTTGCTGGTACCGAGCGCCTCGAACGGCTCAAAGACGAGTTGCGTCTGGCGCGCAAGATCAGCCATCCGAACGTGCTGCGCACTTTCGATTTTGGTGAGGCTGACGGCTTCCCGTTTATCTCGATGGAGTATGTCCGCGGGATCACGCTCAAAGACCTCCTCGATCAGAGTGGCAGCCTGCCTTTGTCTGCCGGCCTGCGCCTGGCCCGGCAGCTATGCCGTGGTTTGTGGGCGGCACACTCTCAGTCGGTGCTGCATCGCGACATCAAGCCCGAGAACATGATCATCGAGCACAATGGCAACGCCAAGCTGATGGACTTCGGCATCGCTCGTCCTATCCAGCGCTCGCGTACGGCTCAGACTCAGCCCGGCACATTGGTCGGTACTCCTTTCTACCTTGCCCCCGAGCAGCTGGAAGGGCAGGAACCCGATGAGAGAGCCGATATCTATGCTTGCGGTGTGGTCTTCTACGAGATCTTCACCGGCAACCTGCCGTATCCCTCGGACGGCAACGTCATGCAGGTCATTCAGCGCAAGATGAACGAGGATCCCAGGCCTCCATCCGAACACTGGCCGACCATTCCCCATACGCTCGAGGACATCATCATGCGTTGCCTGGAACGCGATCGTGAGCAGCGTTTTGCTGACGTCGAGGCGTTGCTCAAAGAGCTCGAGATCCTTCGGGCTTGAGTGAGATACGGCTGATCGCCTGACGAGTAGGATGGCAGGTCGAGAGGTGTTGGCAAAAAGAATTTGGGTTTCGTGGCGGGTTTCAGCGCGCGTTCGCGCATAGATAAGTGAGACGCAACAACACCGGCCGCCGCCGGCCACTGAATCAACACCCCAGAGCGTCTCGACGGCCACCGGCCAACAAGGCCACCGGCTGACTTACACCAAGCCCCCTCCGCGGATGCGGTGGGGGCTTTTCAATGGTGGTTACGATAGTCGTCGATGAATTTTTTGCGGGTGTCGCGCGTATTTCTACGCGTAAGAAGGGTGAGCGCGACAACACCGACCGATCATCGGCTGAGCCGATCAGCAAGGCGAAGACCCCAGCGAGCGACTCACAGCGGCCACCGGCCAGGAGGCCACCGGCTGACAATCTTCCAGACCCCCGTTGCCTGCGCGGCGGGGGTCATTCAATTGGTTGTAGGCGGAGATTCTTGGGGCACTACCCGTGGCCGAGCACCGGATGGGGCCGATAGGGCTTCTCGAGGTAAGTGCAGGACGCATCGTCGAGCTCGAGAGAAACGGCGGCGACGGCGTCCTCGAGATGTTCGAGCTTGCTGGCACCGACGATCGGTGCGGCGACCGCGGGTTGGCGCATCAGCCAGGCGAGAGCAACCTGCGCCGGGGTCACTCCCAGGCGCTCCGCGATTTCGCTCACTCGGTCGGCGATCTCGAAATCGGACTCCGAGGTATAGAGACGATGGGCATAGTCGTCGCTCTGGGCGCGGGCCGTGGCGCCTGCCGGGGCACCGGTGCTGCCGCGATGGCGGGTGCCGGTCAAAAGCCCCCGAGCCAATGGGCTCCAGGGGATCACGCCGAGCCCCTCCTCCCAGCATAGAGGCAGCATTTCGCGTTCCTCTTCGCGGTAGGCCAGGTTGTAGTGGTTCTGCATCGAGATGAAACGGGTCCAGCCACGGACGTCAGCGGTATAAAGCGACTTGGCCAGCTGCCAGGCGAACATGCTCGAAGCGCCGACGTAACGGGCCTTGCCGGCGCGGACCACGTCGTTGAGCGCCTCGAGGGTCTCAACGATCGGCGTCTCGGGGTCCCAGCGGTGGATCTGGTAGAGATCGACGTAGTCGGTACCGAGGCGCTTGAGCGAGGCATCGATCGAGTCCAGGATGTGCTTGCGCGACAGGCCGCGGTCGTTCGGCCCTTCGCCGACGGGGAAGAAGACCTTGGAGGCGATCACCACCTGGTCGCGGCGGGTGAGCTCGCCCAGGGCGCGGCCGACAACCTCTTCACTGACCCCCACCGAGTACATGTCGGCGGTGTCAAAGAAGTTGATCCCCAACTCTAGTGCACGCTCGAAGAACGGTCGGCTTTCCGCCTCGCCCAGCACCCAGGGGCGCCACCCCGGGTCGCCATAGGTCATGCAGCCCAGGCAGATGCGAGAAACCTTGAGTCCGCTTCTGCCGAGATTGACGTACTCCATACCGATTCCGCCGAACCCTGGCTATGAGGCCAGCCCGCGCAGCACCTCGACGGTATCGTTCGGTTCCGGACGCACCGTATAGTCGGGGTCGGCGTCGGCGGCGACGATGCGGCCTCCTGAATCGACCACGAAGCGCGCCGATAGTGGCAGAGTCCAGGAATCGTCTCCGTTGTGTTTCGGCAGGTCGAGCGGGAAGCTCAGGTAGACCTTGCGGAGATCTTCCGGCAGCTGCCACTTGAGCCCGAAGCGCTCAGCGACCTGATTGCCCGGATCGGACAGGACGTCAAAAGACAGCTTATGACGACCGACGATACGCTGATTGTATTTGCGCAGCTGTGGTGAGATCGCCACCAGATTCGCGCCCGTGGACCTGATGTCATCGAGAACTGCTTCCAGAGCCTCCAGCTCCAGGTTGCAGTACGGTCACCAAACGCCGCGATAGAAGCTGACGACCAGCGGCCCATCCTTCAGCAGGGCTTGTGAAGCGATGAGCTCGCCGTTTGTATTCTCGAGCTCGAAGCTCGGGCTCATGTCGCCGGGTGCCAAGACCCGATCGCCGATTCCGGAACCGCGCAGGTCCTCGGTCGCTCGGTGCATCACCGCCAGGGCTTCTGCCGGGATCCGCTCTTCGGCACCGGCTCGCATCGCGTCAAGCTTTTCTTTTAGTGTCATTTCAACCTCGCTTTCTGGGCCGACGATAGCATGATTTCATCGTCCTATTTTCAGGGTTTGGCCGGTTTCACAGTATCTTCACTCAGCCAGACTTGAACCCCGCTGAGATCCCGATAAAATCTCGAGTCCTGCCTTACTACGCACACCCTGCCCGTGCGCCTAGCCAAAACGTGCCGCAGTGCGCTCGGCACCAACTCGATTCAGGAGAAACGCCGTGACCGATCACGTGTATACCTTTGCCGCTGGCGACGCCATGGGCGACGCCGGAATGAAGAACCTGCTCGGCGGCAAGGGGGCCAACCTCGCCGAAATGAGTCGGCTCGGGATTCCGGTTCCCCCCGGCTTCACCATTACCACCGAGGTCTGCAATTATTTCCTGGCCCATGACGGCTCCTACCCCGAAGAGCTCGATGGCCAGGTCGACGCCGCCCTGGCCAAGGTGGCCGAAATCATGGGCTCGCGCTTCGGCGATTCCGAGAATCCGCTGCTGGTCAGCGTCCGTAGCGGGGCTCGGGATTCGATGCCCGGCATGATGGAAACGGTGCTCAATGTCGGTCTGACGTCGGAGACCCTGCCGACTCTGATCGAAAAGTCCGGCAGCGCCCGTTTCGTCTATGACGCCTACCGCCGACTGATCACCATGTATGCCGATGTGGTGATGGAGAAGGCCGCGGGTATCGAGCCCGAGGAAGGGCAAGGCATCCGCGCGCAGCTCGACGAGATGCTCGAGGAGGTCAAGCACGAGCGTGGCTACAAGAACGATTCCGAGCTCACCGCGGAGGAGCTCGAGCAGCTGTGCGGCGACTATCGTGCCAAGGTAGAGGAGGTGCTGGGCAAGCCCTTTCCTGACGACGCCTCGGCGCAGTTGTGGGGCGCTGTCGGCGCTGTGTTCAGCTCCTGGAACGGCAAGCGCGCCAAGAGCTACCGGCGCATCGAGGGGCTTCCCGACCACTGGGGGACCGCGGTCAACGTTCAGGCGATGGTGTTCGGCAACATGGGCGACACTTCGGCCACTGGCGTTGCTTTTACCCGCAATCCTGCGACCGGCGAGAACACCTTCTACGGCGAGTGGCTGCCCAACGCCCAGGGTGAGGATGTGGTCGCCGGCATCCGCACGCCGAACGCGATCAATGAGGCCTGCCGCACCGAGACCAACGCCCACCTGCCGACGCTCGAAGAGGCGATGGGTGACGCCTACGGCGAGCTGGTGGCGATTCGCGGTCGTCTCGAAGAGCGCTACCGCGACATGCAGGATATCGAGTTCACGGTCCAGGAAGGGCGGCTGTGGATGCTTCAGACCCGCACCGGCAAGCGCAACGGCAGCGCCGCCCTGGGCATGGCGGTAGCGATGGTCGAAGAAGGCTTGATCGATCGGGAGACGGCGATCGGTCGGGTCAAGCCCTCCCAGCTCGACGAGCTGCTGCACCCGATGGTCGATCCGGCGGCCGAGCGTGCCGCGACGGCGCTCGCCAAGGGGCTGCCGGCGGGACCGGGCGGTGCCGAAGGCAAGATCGTGCTCACCGCTGATCGGGCCGAAGAGCTCGGCAAGACCGGCGAGAGAGTCATCCTGGTGCGCGCCGAGACCAGCCCCGAGGACGTTCACGGAATGCATGCCGCCGAGGCGATCGTCACCGCCAAAGGCGGCATGACTTCGCACGCGGCCCTGGTGGCCCGGGGTTGGGGCAAGACTTGCGTCGTCGGCTGCGGCGCGCTCGATATCGACGTTGCCGCCGGTACGGTCACGGTCGCCAGCGACGACGGCGAAACCGTCCTGCGCGAAGGCGACCAGCTGACGGTCAACGGCACCCGCGGCGTGATTTATACGGGCGAGCTACCTCTGATCGAGGCCGATCCGGAGAAGGACGAACGACTGGCGAAGTTCCTCGGTTGGTGTGACGAGGTCAAGCGTCTGGGCGTGCGCACCAACGCCGAGAGCCCGGCCGACTCCGCCCAGGCGCGGCGCTTTGGCGCCCGCGGTATCGGACTGTGCCGCACCGAGCATATGTTCTTCGGTGGCGAGCGCATCCTGGCGATGCGCGAGATGATCCTGTCGGATTCTTCGGCGGAGCAGGAGAAGGCGATCGCCAAGCTGCTGCCTTTTCAGAAGGAAGATTTCCGCGGCATCCTCGAGGCCATGGACGGCCTGCCGGTCACCATCCGCCTGCTCGATCCGCCGCTGCACGAGTTCATGCCCCAGGAAGACGAGCAGATCCGTGAGGTCGCCGAGTCGATGGGCAAAGACGAGGCCGCGGTTCGCGCCCGGCTCGCCCAGCTGCATGAGCTCAACCCGATGCTTGGCCACCGCGGCTGCCGGCTGGGGATCAGTCATCCGGCGATCACCCGGATGCAGGCCCGTGCCATCCTCGAGGCCGCCGCCGAGCTGCGCCAGGAGGGTAAGGATCCGAAGCCGGAGATCATGGTGCCCTTGATCGGCCACGTCAAAGAGTTCAAAGACCAGGAGCAGATCATCCGGCAGGTCGCCGATGCAGTGGCCGAGGAGACCGGCGTCAACGATATCGACTTCCTGGTCGGCACCATGATCGAGGTACCGCGGGCGGCCCTCACCGCCGGTGAGGTGGCGCCCGAGGCGGAGTTCTTCTCTTTCGGCACCAACGACCTCACCCAGATGGCTTGCGGCTTTAGCCGCGACGACATCGGCACCTTCCTGCCGCTCTACCTGGACAAGGGCATCTACGAAGAGGACCCGTTCGCCAGCCTCGACCAGTCGGGCGTCGGCCAGCTGGTCCAGATCGCCACCGAGCGCGGCCGGGAGCAGCGGGGAGACCTCAAGGTCGGCATCTGCGGCGAGCACGGCGGCGACCCGTCATCGATCGGCTTCTTCCACCAGGTCGGTCTCGACTACGTCTCGTGCAGTCCCTTCCGGGTGCCGATCGCCAGATTGGCGGCGGCCCAGGCGGCATTGGCGGACGAGGACTGATCAAGTGACGAGCAGCGCCTCGCAGCCGC
>JAAUXY010066656.1_pt1 | contig 10056 bp, 7 predicted proteins | sample 7278121 | NCBI WGS metagenome assembly JAAUXY01 (sample SAMN14350117, study PRJNA611818) | marine sediment metagenome | isolation source: surface marine sediment (1.8m) | place: French Polynesia: Moorea | collected 2018-08
AATGATGTCCCCATATGACGCCGGATTTTTGTTCGTCTTCAAGGCGTGGCGAAGGGCGCATGGCTGGGACTATGTAACCGAAGCCGCAACGCCGAAGGCGGGCAAAAAGACAAGTAAGACGGGGATATTATTTGCTTCCAAGTCCCTTAATCCTTAGTCGTGACTACTCAGCGATCTTTAAAATTCTACTACGGCAACCGTCTGGCAAGGCGGCCGTGCCAGGCTGAGTAGTTTCCTTCGGTCTTTTTATAGAAACACAAATTTAATCATGTCGATACGCGTTGCTATCAATCACAAAACCCACTATCGTTTTGATCGGCCTGTCAAAGCGACTCCGCACACGGTGAGATTAAGACCAGCTGTTCACTCGCGTACGCCCATCGAGGCTTATTCTCTTAAAGTTTCACCAACAAAGCATTTCATCAATTGGCAACAGGATCCCTTCGGTAACTACTTGGCGCGTATCGTTTTCCCAGATGCCATAAAGGAAATGGCCTTCGAGGTCGATATTGTCGCCGAGATGACAGTCATCAATCCGTTTGATTTCTTTGTCGAGGAGTATGCGAAAAATTATCCCTTTGACTACGACAAGCAACTGCAGAAGGAACTTGCCCCATACATGGAAATTACCGAACAGGGGTCTTTGTTACTTCAGTGGTTAGCCAGGGTGGATCGTTCTGAGGTAAGCATCAACGATTTCTTAGTAGATCTTAACCAACGTCTTGAGCAAGATATTGAATATACCATCCGTATGGAGCCAGGCATTCAAACCTGCGAAGAAACGCTTGAGAGGGCTTGCGGTTCATGCCGCGACAGCGGTTGGTTATTGGTGCAGATCCTTCGCCATCTTGGCTTGGCAGCGCGTTTCGTTTCGGGTTACCTAATTCAACTGATGCCAGACGTGAAGCCTTTGGAAGGCCCGGCGGGGACAGATTATGACTTTACCGATCTGCACGCTTGGGCAGAAGTCTATATCCCTGGCGCCGGCTGGCTGGGATTAGATCCGACGTCTGGCCTTTTCGCTGGCGAAGGGCACATACCGCTGGCCTGCACCCCACATCCGGTGAGTGCCGCCCCTATTACCGGTGCGACAGATGAATGCGAAGTGGATTTTAGTTTTAGCAACACCGTTCAGCGTATTTATGAAGATCCGCGTGTCACAAAACCCTACACAGAAGCCCAGTGGAACCAGATCAACGCATTGGGGCAGGCGATAGATGCCAAATTAGAACGTGCCGATGTCCGTCTTACCATGGGAGGAGAACCCACTTTTGTTTCCATAGACGATATGGAATCCGAGCAGTGGAATACTGCAGCTCTGGGTGCCGATAAGCGTCGGCTGGCAGGTGATTTGTTAATTCGCCTTTGGCGGCGTTTTGGCGCAGGCGGGATACTACACTACGGAGAGGGCAAATGGTATCCAGGCGAGCAGTTACCGCGCTGGGCATTGACTTGCTGCTGGCGCAAGGACGCTATCCCTATCTGGCGTCATCCTGAACTGATGGCTATCGAGGATAGGGAATACGGAGCCAATATTACCACCGCTGAGCGATTTATCAGGCAATTGGCCAGGACATTAGGCGTGGGTTCAAACTACGTCATCGCGGGGTATGAGGACACCTTGTACTATCTTTGGAAGGAGAGTAATCAGCCCCCTGATATTGATCTGCTAAAAGCCGAGCTAAAAGATTCTGCAGTGCGGCAGCGTCTGGCTCATCTGTTAACCCGGGGATTAACTGAACCCGCCGGCTATGCCTTGCCATTGAAGTGGGACGAGCGTGTCAATCGATGGTGCAGTAGTCCATGGGAATTTCGTCGTCAATACATGTTTCTTATACCCGGTGACTCCCCGATGGGGTTGCGGTTACCGTTAGATGCGTTACCTTGGGTGGCCGAAAAGAAGCGAGAACCAGTGCATGAGCAGAGTTTGTTTGCACCGCTGCCGCCTTTGGGTGACTATTATGGTGAAGTTACCCGGCGTTATAGCCAAGTAACTGAGCAAGAAAACCCGTACCCAGAAACTCACCGGCAAGCCTTCGGCGATGATGTACAGGCCTCGCACACAGAAATCATTCACACCGCGTTATGTGTAGAGGTTCGCGCCGGGATTTTACATGTGTTTATGCCGCCATTGACATACCTTGAGCATTACTTGGATTTGGTTGCATCGGTAGAGCTAGTCGCGGAAACATTGTCGATTCCAGTGCGCTTGGAAGGCTATGAGCCGCCCAAGGATTGGCGTATTGAACGCCTTGCGGTGACACCCGATCCCGGTGTTATCGAGGTTAATGTACAACCCGCCTATCACTGGCATGAGTTGGTGGAGTATACCGAAAACCTCTATGAAGAGGCTCGGCAAGCGCGCTTAGCAACGGAGAAATTTATGCTCGATGGTCGTCATACCGGCACAGGGGGAGGCAATCACGTCACGCTGGGCGGGCCAACACCGTCGGACAGTCCGATCTTACGTAGACCTGATTTGTTGAGAAGTTTGATAACGTACTGGCAGCATCATCCGGGCTTATCCTATATGTTTTCAGGGTTGTTTATCGGCCCTACCAGCCAGGCGCCACGGGTGGATGAAGCCCGTGATGAGAGTCTCTACGAATTGGAAATTGCCTTTCAGCAAATCCCGCAAGGCGAAGTCCCAGAACCTTGGTTAGTGGATCGCTTGCTGCGTAATCTGTTGGTGGATGTGACCGGCAATACGCATCGGGCTGAGTTTTGCATTGATAAATTGTATTCTCCCGACACATCCTCTGGACGGTTGGGTTTGGTAGAGTTTCGCGCGTTTGAAATGCCTCCTCATGCCCGCATGAGCATTGTGCAGATGTTATTACTGCGCACCCTCATCGCGCAATTCTGGGATAAACCGTATGCATTTAACTTAGTGCGTTGGGGTACGGAACTGCACGATCGCTTTATGTTGCCGCATTACGTCTGGTCAGATTTGAAGGATGTGGTCTGCGATATGCAGCGTGCAGGGAATGATTTTCAATTGGAATGGTTAGAACCTTTTCTTGAATTTCGATTTCCACATTACGGTTCGACAGTTATACAGGATATTCAACTCGATCTACATGCGGCGATGGAACCCTGGCACGTCCTGGGAGAAGAGGTGACTAGTGCGGGGACAGCGCGATTCGTTGACTCGTCGGTTGAACGCTTGCAAGTGAAAGTACAGGGACTCACCGATTCACGCCATGTGGTGACCTGTAACGGTCGCCGGGTTCCATTGCACAATACCGGAACTCATGGCGAATATGTGGCGGGTGTGCGCTATCGTGCTTGGCAACCACCCTCAGCGCTACACCCAACTATCGGTATTCATGCGCCGCTGGTATTTGATATCATCGATACTTGGAACGGCCGCTCTATCGGTGGATGTACTTACCATGTGGCCCATCCTGGAGGACGCCACTACGAAGCGTTTCCGGTCAATGCCTATGAAGCTGAATCTCGTCGTATCAACCGCTTTTGGGCTCATGGCCATACCCCGGGATCCACTGAACCGCCGTTGGCCGCTTCTGCGGGGCGCCTTTCCCCGGAAAGTCACCGTCGTGAACCCATGGTCCCTCCAAGGGAAGAGATCAACCGCGAGTATCCGTACACTCTAGACCTGCGCCTAACACCTATAAGCTATGTCATCCAATCCTGAGGCAAAGGAACATTGGCCAAAATATAACGTTTCGCCGAGTACCTACGATGAGATGTGCACCACGAAGGGCGAGCTGCGTGACCATTGGCGTTATCTAATCGATGCATTTCATACTTTAGGACCCAGCGTTCTGGAACAGCGAAGGCAAGATACCTTCCGTCTGCTGCGTGACGACGGTGCGACGTATAATGTGTATGGTGATCCGGGAGGTTTGAATCGCCCTTGGGGATTAGATCCCATTCCAATGCTCGTTGGCAGTGAGGAATGGGCAACGATCGAATCCAGCTTGATTCAGCGCGCAGAGCTGTTAAGTCTGATCTTAAAAGATATTTATGGTCCCAGAGAGCTCATCAAGAAAGGTTTGGTACCTCCTGAAGCCATTTATGCGCATCGGGGATTCTTTAGAGCTTGTGATGCCTCCTGCTTACCGTCGCGAAATCCTTTAGTGTTGTATGCTGCTGATTTAGTCCGTTCGAGCGACGGGCAAATTTGGGTAATCAGTGATCGGACTCAAGCGCCCTCGGGGACAGGGTACGCATTGGAAAACCGCACCGTCATGTCACGGATTTTTCCGAGCCTTATTAGAGATTCTCATCCTCATCGATTGGCGTCGTTTTTTCGCAGGTTACGTACTAATCTGGCATCGCTTGCTCCACAGGGGCAGGAATATCCGCGTATTGTGATACTAACGCCTGGCCCCCTGAACGAGACCTATTTTGAACATGTGTACTTAGCACACTATCTGGGGTATACCCTTGTAGAGGGTTCAGATCTCACGATACGTGAGGGTAGGGTATGGTTAAGATCGCTGGAGGGTTTAGAGCCAGTGGACGTGCTTTTACGCAGAGTGGATGATGATTACTGCGATCCGTTGGAATTACGTCCCGATTCGCGGTTAGGCGTACCAGGGCTGTTAGAGATGGTTCGTCGAGGCAAGGTATCAGTTGTCAACCCATTGGGTTCTAGTGTGCTCGAAAATCCTGCCTTAATGGCGTTCTTGCCGAAAATTGCCGAATATTATTTTGGGCATAAATTGACGTTACCGTCCGTAGCGACCTGGTGGTGTGGCCAAGACAAAGAAAGAGACTATGTCTTGGCTAACCTGGATCAGCTTGTGGTCAGAACGATTGACAGAACGGGCGGTGCCCTGCCCATATTAGGCAGCCAGTTAACTAAGACAGAGTTAGATGAGTTGCGCCGCCAAATTCGTGCCCAACCCTATCGATTCGTCGGCCAGGAACAGATCAGCCCCTCCACCGTTCCGGTCTCGGTCGATGGAGCGTTAGAACCCCGGCGTGCGGTGGTCCGTGCTTTTTTAACGGCGAGTGAAGATTCTTTCATGGTCATGTCTGGGGGCTTAACTCGTGTCGCTTTAGATCCCAATGGTTTATTCGTGTCTAATCAGACCGGAGCCATCAGCAAGGACACTTGGGTTTTGGCCTCAGAGCCTGAGAGAAAGGAAAGTCGTTGGCCCGAGGCCAAAACCAGGCTGTTGGATGCGGTATTGCGTGAACCGCTGTCTAGCCGGACAGCTGAAAACCTCTATTGGATGGGACGGTATGCTGAACGCACCGAGCAGGCCATTCGGCTAGTACGCAATGTTTGTACGCGAACCAACGAGTATATTCAGACTTACGATAACACCGTCAAAAGCTGTTTAACTATATTGCTGCGGGGGTTAACTCACGTAACGATGACATACCCCGGCTTTGCCGGGGTCGACAGTGACCAGCGGTTAGAGCAACCAAAGGATGAAATTCTCGATGTGACATTAAACGGACACAGAGTGGGTACAATCGTCGGCAATCTTAAAGCCTTGCTGAATGCGGCCTATTCTGTCCGCGACACCGTTTCTACAGACACTTGGCGGATACTGGATGACATCGAGGGCGAACTAAATCGGCTGGAAAAACACGCTCCCAGCGAACTGGCAGAGCTTCAATACCCGCTTGGCCGCTTGATTACCGCACTGATGGCTCTGACGGGGTTAACCACGGAAAGCATGCCTCGAGAACTGGGATGGCGATTTCTCGACAGTGGACGGCGTATCGAAAGGGCTTTACTCGCCATATCGTTGGAGCGATCGACACTCGTTATTGAAACTCCAAAAGAGATTGAAGTTATATTGCTGGAATCCGTGTTAGCCACAGCGGAAAGTTTGGAACTCTATCGACGACGATACCGCAACCAGGTGCGGTTTGAAAATGTACTGGATTTGTTGCTGCATGATGAAAACAATCCGCGTTCAATCACATATCAGATCAAACAATTACGGGAACATGTAGCTGCGCTGCCTCGGCAAGCAATACGGCCCCTTAGCCAGGAGGCGCGATTACTACTGGAGGCCTCGACCCTAATTGAGCTTTCTAATACACACGACTTCACATGGATTACTCCAAACAATGGCTTGCGTGAGCGGCTGGACCAAGCATTGTCGCGGCTGAGTCATCTGATCAGCCAAGCTTCTGTGGCGCTAACGCAAACCTATTTCATCCATATACAGGGACCTCACCAATTGAGTGATCCCTCGGTTGAATAATTCTCTAATAAGCTGATTTATTAAAGTTTCTCAGATGAGTACAGGACAAGGTAAGAATCGACCTGAAAGCGCAGTTTATGAGCATTTTGAGCCGATTTTTAACGTACCAGTGTGCCAACTCATGATTTTACAACAATTTCTGAGGGACAAAGAAGGCCAAATAGAAATGGAATGCGAAATACTGTGTGTAGTTACGGGCTATCTTAAAAAGCGTATGCCACAAGAGGCTATCTGGAGGATCGGTGAGTGGTCACGTACCGGATAACTCATAAAACGGAATATTCCTATGCTGAAGAAGTTACCCAGTGTTTCAACGAGGCTCACTTAATACCTCGTAATGCCGCGCACCAAACATGTCTTAGCCATCATTTAAGCATTGAGCCGTTACCCTCGGATTACACCGATCGGCAAGATTTTTTCGGTAATCGCGCCAGCTATTTTTCTATCGACCAACCTCATACTGATTTTAACATCACCGCTATCAGCGAAATTCAATTAGATGAGCCTTGTGCTGAATCAGCAGCTGTTAACGATATTGCATGGGATGTCGTGAGGGACCGGTTGCGCTCGCCTCAGGAGCCGGCGCTTATTGAGCATCGGCAATTTATAATGGATTCACCTTTAATTCCGACGCTACCCGAACTTGCAGAGTATGGTTCAGCGTCATTTCCCCTTAACAGGCCGCTGATAGAAGCCGTGCTGGAACTTATGGAAAGGGTTCATCGAGAATTTAGCTACGACCCGGAATTTACCAGTGTCTCCACTCCGTTATCCGAAGTGCTCTACCACCGGCGGGGGGTATGCCAAGATTTCGCTCACCTGGCGATCGGCTGTCTGCGGGCGATGGGACTTGCTGCCCGTTATGTGAGTGGTTACTTGGAAACGCTGCCACCGCCTGGCCAACAACGGCTCGTTGGCGTAGACGCTTCTCATGCATGGTTCTCAGTCTTTGTGCCGGAAGCCGGGTGGATCGATTTTGATCCAACGAACAATCAAATGCCCATGCAACAGCATATTACAACGGCCTGGGGGCGTGATTTTTCTGATGTAACGCCGCTGAAGGGCGTCATTTTTGGGGGTGGCGATAGCCATAAACTCAATGTCTCTGTGGATGTGGAGAGGCTGGAGAGTTAAAATCTCCATGCCCTATTTGAGTCTAATGCCGCATTCAGCGGCTTATCCGCTGCGATGCTTTGCTAAGGCTTAGCTACTAAAAAAACACCAATACCCATCATTACACTACCGGCGGCAATGCTTATTACTTTACTCGCTCTAGAGCTTTTAAAACTAAAGAATCCAACCGCTCTGCGGGTGGATTCTTTAGTTTTGCCTCGCGTGGTCTGCGGCCACAAATTGAATACGTATGAAATTTTGTAACTGCTTCGAAAAAATCGAATCAGTTACGGATAAAAAGTATCTATCCTTCCGTTGCGTTGTTTTTTATTGGGCGTTTATAACTTTTTAATACCAGGAGGCCTAATGAATTCCGTAAAACTGAACAGTGGAGTTGAGGTTCCACTACTGGGGTTTGGTACTGCCGCGATAGGAAGCTGGCAGCAAGACGACGATTATGTAAAAGATGTCATTCTGCGTGCTATCGATGCGGGTTATCGACACATCGATACGGCCTCAATCTACGGTAATGAGCGCAGTGTTGGTCGTGCTATCAAGGAATCGGGTATTCCACGCGACGAGTTTTTTGTAACCAGTAAGGTTTGGGACAACGAACAGGGCTCCGGGAAAACACGAACGGCATTTGAGAATACCTTGGCGCGACTGGATACAGACTATCTGGATTTGTATTTGATCCATTGGCCATTATCTGAGAAAACCAAGGAAACCTGGCAAGCCATGGAAGTCTTGTACGAAGAGAAAAGGATTCGGGCACTGGGCTTGTCCAACTTCAGACGGTCAGATATTGAATTTATTCTATCTTTTGCTAAATACGCGCCCACAGTTAATCAACTGGAGATCCATCCCTACATGGTGCAAAAGGAACTGACCAATTACTGTGAGCAAAACAACATTGTTGTCTCCTGCTGGTCTCCCTTGGGCTCTGGTACCTGGAGTGGCGCAGCGATAGAAGAAAAACCCATCTCAGACAAGTTGATAGGCGACCTGGCGGCGAAATACCAGGTGTCCAACGCTCAGATTATTTTGAAGTGGGACGTGCAGCAAAATCGAATTGTCATCCCGAAAGCCGAATCACCAAAAAACATCGTCAACAATATGCGGCTCCATGGGTTCGAACTCGAGGCTGAAGAGATCGAGCGTATCAACGGTCTGGACAGGAACCATCGATTTGGGGCAGATCCCGATACGGCATATAAAGTTAATCTGAAAATGGTGGTGCCTGCCTGATGAATGCCAGTCAAACCGTTCAGCACGGATTCAACCTCTTGAGTGGTCAGTACCGCAGGCAGGCGCCGAGGTCGTTTTGACCGCACGAAGTCACCCAGTTCACCGAGCGGTTTATTCAACACCTGATCAAATAAAAACACCAATGCGTTCAATGCCAGGTTCTGGGTACTGGCCGCTACCTTACGCACCAATGCCAGATACTCCAGAAATCCAAGCACCTCTTGTGGTCCCATGGATGCGGAATCGCCCTTGCCGTGAAAGGCAATGAAATGACAAATCCAGGTTGCATATGTCTGTTCTGTACGAATGGAATAGCCTCGTCTGCGAACCTCAGCAGTAAAACGTTTGAACAAACCCTGATACTTCGCTTTGATCTCACGGCATCCGCCCCTCTCGCTGTCCTGGCCGTCCCAACGAATAGGGTCGTAGTCTCGTGCCACGGTAGGATGCGAAGCTTGCAGCGATTTCGAAGATTCCCGCCAGTATTCCCAGTCAAAACTGCGTGCCCATTCCAGACCCACCATCTCGACTAGAAGTATCCGTATAGCATCGATCGCCTGCCTAAATTGCCAATCTTTTAGCCCTGATGTTCGGCCTACGGCCTAGTGCATTGAGGTAATTGGTCAGATCCGAGGCTTGATGCTCTTTGAGACGCATCCCTGGGTGAGCATCGATATAGGCCTGCGCGCGCAGCACATACCAACGCTCAGATGGTTTAGTAAAGCTTTGTTTTTGAATGATTTTTATGTAGCGCTCCCAGAACCTTGTTATCGTGGCCTGGTGCGCTGGGGAAGCGCTATCCTGCATCGTCTAGTCCTCACTATTCCTTGTGAAAAAATGGTCGGTAGGAGTTTAGCATCAAATGCTATATAGAAACGAATATTTTGTTACTATAAAGATTCTGTATAGTACCAGAATAGCCTATTCTTTCTAATACACTGTTATGTGCACAACAGATGAGGCAACATTATGAAACTAAAAGTAGTAATACATGAAGCAGAAGAAGGAGGATATTGGGCCGAAGTGCCATCCATTCCCGGGTGCGCAACTCAAGGAGAAAGCTTTGATGAATTGTTGAGCAACATTTACGAAGCAGTTGAAGGTTGTCTATCTGTAGACATTCAGGATATTGCCATATCAGATAAAGACAAGGTAATGGAGATTGCAGTTTGAAAGCCATAAGCGGCAAAAGGCTTTGTCGTCTTCTTGAAAGCAAGTGTTGGGAGTTAAAACGAATCAATGGAAGCCATTACATATATGCAAAAGCAGGAATAACTATCCGTATTTCTGTTCCAGTTCATGGCAACAAGCCGCTCAAGCTCGGATTGCAGCGGCATCTAATGAAGGTTGCTGAAATTGATGAAGCCGAATTATGAACCTGCACATAACAAGGCCACTCAAGCCGACAGCTTACTCTTCCGCTGCGCTCCAGAGTAAGCTGCGGCTTAGTGGCAACGTTGGACGAGCCCGCTACGCGGGGGAAGCCGAAGGAGATACA
>JAAUXY010057816.1_pt1 | contig 10054 bp, 10 predicted proteins | sample 7278121 | NCBI WGS metagenome assembly JAAUXY01 (sample SAMN14350117, study PRJNA611818) | marine sediment metagenome | isolation source: surface marine sediment (1.8m) | place: French Polynesia: Moorea | collected 2018-08
CGCTGGACCAGCGACGAATTCGGCTTTCTGATCGGTGCGGACTATGGCACCGAAACGGAGGACCTGGGCCTCAGCCTGGGTTTGCGATGGGTGCTCTAGGCCGATGGACGATGCGACCCGGCAGGCCATGGACCTATTTTTTCGGGATACGGAGCAGCGGGCGTACCTGATGGCGATGACGCTGACTCGCAATCATCACGATGCACTCGAAGTCGTGCAGGACAGCATGCTGCGTCTGGTGCAACACTATTGCGATCGCGCACCCGAAGACTGGGGGCCGCTGTTTCACCGAATACTGCAAAACCGGGTGAGGGACTGGTACCGACGCAACCGGGTGCGCCAGCTGATCGGCGGGCTGCTGCCCTGGCAGGCTGATCCGGAGGTAGCCGGCGCCTCCGCCGAATCGGCCGAGCAGCGGGTGATCGAAGACGCCGAACTTACCCGGGTGCTCGCTGCACTGCAACAGCTGCCGCTGCGCCAGCAGCAGACCTTCCTGCTGCGCGCCTGGCAGGGCATGAGTACCCGCGAGACGGCATTTGCGCTGTCGATATCCGAAAACAGCGTCAAGACGCATTACGCGCGCGCGACGCGGGCGCTGCGGCAACAACTGGGAGAAGACGATGTCTAGCGATGAAGATCTGAACCGAAAGGTTAGCGAGGCTCTCGACCGTCAGATCGTCGACCCGGGCGAGCGTGATGCGCTGCGCCGGGCACGTGTCAAGGCCCTGGATGCCGGATCCGGCACTGGTCGGGTGCGCTGGCTTCCAGCGGCGGCCGTTGCCGCGCTGTTGCTGGTAGCGGTTGGCGTCAGCTTGCTGTATCCGAAGCTCGGCGATCCACCCGTGCCGGCGACGGCGTTCGACGACCTGGTCGTCATCGACAGCGAAGCGGAGCTCGAACTGCTAGAAGAGCTCGAGTTTTACGTCTGGCTGGAACAGCAGGAGCAAGGCTAGCCGATCAGATCGAGAACCTGGTCGCGGCGCGATTCCATCGCCGCGTAGTCGCCGCGAGTTTCGACATTGAGACGCAGCAGGGGTTCGGTGTTGGAAGCGCGCAGGTTGAAGCGCCAGTCACCGAAATCCATGCTCAGGCCGTCGATTCGCTCGATTTCGTGCGGTACTTCGGCGAAGTGGGCTTCAACGCGCTGCTGTACGGCCTGCGGATCCTCGACCGTGACATTGATTTCACCGCTGACCGGGAAAAGTTCGATACGTTCGTCCACCAGTTCGGCCAGCGACTTGCCCCGGGTCGAAATCATTTCGGCCAGCAGCAGCCACGGGATCATGCCGCTGTCGCAGTAACCAAAATCGCGGAAGTAGTGATGCGCACTCATCTCGCCGCCGTAGATACCGTTGACCGCGCGCATGGTTTCCTTCATGAAGGCGTGGCCGGACTTGCTTTGCACCGCTTCCCCGCCGTGCGCCTCGACCAGCTCGATCGTGCTCCAGGTCAGGCGCGGATCGTGCACGATGCGCTCACCGGGATGCTGGCGCAGCATCTGTACGCCGAGCAGGCCGACGATGTAATAACCCTCGATGTAGCGACCCTGGTGATCGAACAGGAAACAGCGATCGAAGTCGCCGTCCCAGGCCACGCCGAGATCAGCCCCGTGCGCGCGTATCGCGTCGATGGTTGCGCCGCGCTTTTCCGGCAACAGCGGGTTCGGTATCCCGTTGGGAAAGCTGCCGTCGGGTTCGTGCTGAATCGTGATGAATTCGAAAGGCAGGCGGTCCTGCAGACGATCGATCACCGGCCCGGCCATGCCGTTGCCAGGATTGCTGACGATGCGCAGGGGTTGTAGTCCGGCCGGGTCCTGCAGATAGCCGAGCAGGTGGTCGACATAATCGCCCATCAGGTCGACCGATGTCATCTTGCCGCGACTGCCGACCGGATCGAAATCGCCGGCCTCGGCCAGCGCGTGAATATCCTTCAGGCCGCTGTCGCCGGACAGCGGACGCGCGCCTTCGCGCACGAACTTCATGCCGTTGTAATCGATCGGATTGTGGCTCGCGGTAATCATGATGCCGCCGTCGAGCTCGAGATGAAACGCGGCGAAGTACACCATCTCGGTGCCGCAAAGACCGAGATCGAGCACGTCCACGCCGCTGTCGCGCAATCCCTCGCTGAGCGCGTCGAACAGCGTTTCGCTGCTCTGACGAACGTCGCGACCCACCGCGACCTGCCGCGGCTCGATGAAACGGGCGTAAGCGCGACCGACGCGGTAAGCAATATCGGCATCAAGCTCGTCGGGCACCCTGCCGCGCGCGTCGTAGGCCTTGAAACAGGTGATGTCGCGTTTCATGCGGACTCCTTCGCCACCGCGGGCAGGATCGGGCGCAGGTACTGACCCGTGTGCGATTGTTCCTCCAGTGCCACCGTTTCCGGTGTGCCGCTGGCGACGATTTCACCGCCCCGGTCGCCACCCTCGGGTCCGAGGTCGATGATCCAGTCTGCGGTTTTGATTACGTGCAGATTATGCTCGATGACCGCAATCGTATTGCCGTGATCACGCAGGCGGTGCAGCACACCAAGCAGTTGCTCGACATCGTGAAAGTGCAGACCCGTGGTCGGTTCGTCGAGGATGTACAGGGTACTGCCGGTGTCGCGCTTGGACAGCTCGCGCGAAAGCTTGATACGCTGGGCTTCGCCACCCGAGAGCGTAGTTGCGTTCTGCCCCAGCGTGATGTAACTGAGGCCGACGTCCATCAGCGTATCCAGCTTGCGCTTGATCACCGGAATGGCGCTGAAAAACTCGCAGGCATCCTCGACCGTCATCGCCAGCACCTGGTTAATCGATTTACCCTTGTAGGTAATGTCCAGCGTTTCGCGGTTGTAGCGCTCGCCCTTGCAGACGTCGCAGGTGACGTAAACATCGGGCAGGAAGTGCATCTCCACCCGGGTAACGCCGTCACCCTGGCAGGCTTCACAGCGGCCGCCCTTTACATTGAAGCTGAAGCGCCCGGGTTTGTAGCCGCGCGAGCGTGCTTCCTGGGTGCCGGCAAACAGTTCGCGGATGGGCGTAAACAAACCGGTATAGGTTGCCGGATTGGAACGCGGCGTGCGGCCGATCGGGCTCTGGTTGATATCGATGACCTTGTCGAACTGGTCGAAACCGCTGCAGGAATCATATTCTCCCGGCGCGTGAGAGCTGCCGTATATCTCGTTGGCCGCGAGCTTGTAGAGGGTTTCGTTGATCAGGGTCGATTTACCCGATCCGGAAACGCCGGTGATACAGGTGAACAGGCCGACCGGCAACTCGAGGTCGACCTGCTTCAGATTGTTGCTGCTGGCGCCGTGGATGCGGACCATTTTTTTGCTGTCCGCCGGGGTGCGCCGTGGCGGGATTTCGATGCGCCGCTTGCCGGACAGGTACTGGCCGGTCATCGAGTGATCCTGGCCTGCAATCTCGGCGGCGGTACCGGTAGCAACGATTTCGCCGCCGTGCACGCCGGCGCCGGGACCGATGTCGACGATGTGGTCAGCGGCCTGAATCGCGTCTTCGTCGTGTTCGACCACGATGACCGTGTTGCCGAGATCGCGCAGATAGGTCAGCGTGCGTAACAGGCGATCGTTGTCGCGCTGGTGCAGCCCGATCGACGGTTCATCGAGGATGTACATCACGCCCACCAGGCCGGCGCCGATCTGGCTCGCCAGTCGGATGCGCTGGGCTTCGCCGCCGGACAGGGTTTCGGCGCTGCGCGACAGCGACAGGTAATCGAGGCCGACATTGACCAGGAAGGTCAGGCGCTCGCGGATTTCCTTGGTGATCTTGGCCGCGATCTCGCCCTTCTTGCCGGGCAGATCGAGGTTTTCGAACAGGTCGAGTGCTTCGCCGATCGGCATGCGCGCAATGTGCGCCAGGTTTAGCTCGTCGACGAACACGTGGCGCGCGGCCTCGTTGAGTCGGTCGCCGCCGCAGCTCTGGCACGGCTGGTCGGACAGGAACTTGGCCAGCTCCTCGCGTACCATGCTTGATTCGGTTTCGCGATAGCGCCGTTTCAGATTGGGCAGAATTCCCTCGAAGGGATGGGTCTGCACGCGTTGATCGCCGCGTTCATTGCGGTAGCTGAACTGCACTTCTTCCGGCGAACCATTGAGGATCACATCCTGCACGCGGGGCTCGAGTTCTCCGAAGGGCTGCTCGACGTCGAAATCGAAATGCGCAGCCAGCGACTGCAGCATCTGGAAATAATACCCGTTGCGCCGATCCCAGCCACGGATTGCGCCGCCGGCGAGGCTGAGTTCGGGGGATTTGACCACCAGCCGCGGATCGAAGAACTGCATCGTACCGATACCGTCGCATTCGGGGCAGGCGCCGATCGGCGAGTTGAATGAAAACAGGCGCGGTTCCAGTTCTGACAGCGCGTAGCCGCATTCCGGGCAGGCGAAATTGGCCGAAAAACGCAGTTCCTCGAACTTCGAATCCGGATCCATGCTCGCGACCCTGACGATGCCGTCGGCGAGCTGCAGCGCGGTTTCCAGCGACTCGGCCAGGCGCAGCTTGAGGTCGGGCCGCACGCGGAAGCGGTCGACCACGACGTCGATGTCGTGTTTTTTGCGCAGTTCGAGTCTGGGCGGATCGTCGAGTTCGCACAGCTCGCCATCGACCCGCGCCCGGAGGTAACCCTGTCGCTGCAGGCTTTCGAACAGCTGCACGTGTTCACCCTTGCGGTTGCTGACTACCGGCGCGAGCAACATCAGGCGCTCGTCGTCGGGCAGGGCCATGATCTGGTCCACCATCTGGCTGATCGTGCTCGCTTCCAGCGGCAGGTCGTGATTGGGGCAGCGCGGCGTGCCGACGCGGGCGAACAACAGGCGCAGGTAGTCGTAGATCTCGGTAATCGTGCCGACCGTCGAGCGCGGATTGTGCGAGGTCGTCTTTTGCTCGATCGAGATTGCCGGCGACAGTCCCTCGATGTGGTCGATGTCCGGTTTTTCCATCATCGACAGGAACTGGCGCGCGTAGGTCGAGAGCGATTCCACGTAGCGCCGTTGACCCTCTGCGAAAATGGTATCGAAGGCCAGCGACGACTTACCGGAACCGGACAAACCGGTAAAGACGATGAGCTGATCGCGCGGCAGCGTGAGGTCGATATTCTTGAGATTGTGCGTGCGAGCGCCGCGTATACTGATCGATTCCATGAAACGCTAATGTGGGGACCAAAACCGCAAATTATACCGCCAAGGGATTAAATTTTCGCGCTTTACCCTGAATTGATGCTGCGCAGTTCCCTCGAGCCCGGCGAACCGTTAAAATCGCGCGGTCTGACAGCCCCGCAACAACCGTCCGCATGCTCAAAACCGAGAAAAGAGCCGCTTTTTCGCTGGCGCTGGTGTACGCACTGCGCATGCTCGGTCTGTTCATGATCCTGCCGGTTTTCAGCCTGCACGCAGATGCCTATCAGGGCGCGACACCGCTGTTGATCGGGCTTGCAATCGGGATCTATGGACTAACCCAGGGTCTGTTCCAGTTGCCTTTCGGCTTTCTGTCCGATCGTTTTGGTCGCAAGACGGTCATCGTTGCCGGTCTGGCAATCTTTGGCATCGGCAGTATCGTGGCGGCGGAAGCGACCAGCATCGAGCAGGTGATTGCCGGGCGGGCGTTACAGGGTCTCGGCGCCATAGCGGCGGCGGTGATGGCGCTGGCCGCCGACCTGACGCGGGAAGAGGTACGTCTGCGTATCATGGCGGTAATCGGCATGTCGATCGGTGCCAGTTTCATGATTTCGATGGTCGTGGGTCCGGTAATCGCGGCCAGATTCGGCATGCGTGTGCTGTTCTGGATGACGGCGCTGTTTGCGCTCGGTGGCATCCTGGTCGTGATCTTCGTGACCCCGAGTCCGGCGGCGCAGGGATTTCACCGCGATGCCCAGGTGTCGCTGCCCGATATCGGCCGCGTCGTCGTCGATCCTGAGCTGCTGAAGCTGGGATTCGGGGTGTTTGCGCTGCACATGGTGCTTTCGGCCACCTTCGTCGTGTTTCCGCTGGTACTGAGCCGCGAACTGGGCGTGGCCGAAATCGACCACTGGGCCACTTATCTGCCGGTATTTATGCTGTCGGTACTGTTTCTGCCGCCGATGATCATCGTGGCCGAGAAATTGCGGCGCCAGCGAGTTGTGTTTCTGCTGGCGGTGTCGATGCTGATCCTGGCCGAGCTGGGCTTGAGCCGCAGCTGGCCTTATGCGGGCACTTTCGCCATGCTGGTGCTGTTTTTCGGTGCGTTCAACTTTCTCGAAGCAGTGTTGCCGGCTTCAGTGGCCCGCATTGCGCCGGCGGACATGAAGGGAACCGCGATGGGTCTGTTTTCCAGCGCCCAGTTTATTGGCGCCTTCTGCGGCGGCCTGCTGGGCGGTCTGTTGCTGGCTGCCGACGATTACCGCGATACTTTTCTGTGGCTGGCCGGCTGTCTTGCCGTCTGGTTCTTGATCGCGCTGACGATGCGGCCACCGAAACCACTGCGATCGCGCATCGTTTCGCTCAAGAACCTGGATGCCGAGGCGCTGGCTCGTTTTGTCGAACAGGCAGGGCGGATCGAGGGCGTGAGCGAGGTGGCAGTCTACGAAGCCGATCGAGTCGCCTATCTGAAGGTCGAGAAACACTTCGACGAGCGTGCGCTGGAAACCCTGCTGCCCGGTTAAAGCCGGTTGTTTTCAATAAACAGTTGCAATTTAAAACTCAAAGAGTATGATTTTGTCCTACAGACTGACAGTCTGTAAGGGAGTCCGAGGGATTCGGACTAAGGGAAAACGTTCGAAGGAATCGAACCGTTACAAGGAGTAACCATGAAAACCTTCAAAATCCTCGCAGCAGCCGCTGCACTCGTCTGTTCCACCATCGCAACCGCCGCACCGGTCAATATCAATACCGCCAGCGCCGAAGAAATTGCCGCCGCGCTCGACGGCGTCGGACTGAGCAAGGCCCAGGCCATCGTCGATTATCGCCAGGCTTACGGCCAGTTCAACCGGGCCGACGAAATCGTGTTCGTACGCGGTATCGGCGATTCGACCTACGAGAAGAACAAGCAGGACATTCTCGTCGATTGATCGGAATTCAGGGATGAACATTCGGCAGGGACGCCGAACTCGAACCAGACTGCAGGGAGGCAGCTATGGGCAGGGGAATCAACAAGGCCGTAATCGTCGGTACACTGGGGCAAGATCCCGATATTCACTACAGCGAAAAGGGTAACGCGGTTGTCAACCTCAGTGTCGCCACCAACGAAACCTGGAAGGATCAGAAAACCGGTGAACCGCAGGAACGTACCGAGTGGCATCGCATCGTGGTGTTTGGCAAGCTCGGCGAAATTGCGTCGAAGTATCTCAGAAAAGGTCAGCAAGCCTATTTCGAGGGCCGCATCCAGACCCGCAAGTGGCGGGATTCGAGCGGCAACGACCGCTACTTTACCGAGATTGTCGCGCGCGAAATAGAGCTGCTCGGCCGGCGTGCCGAGGGCGACAAATCCTGAGCCGAAATCACGCTCGCTTATCCTTGCGGCAGTCATGTAGAATACCCGATTTGGCAGCGATATTTGACGCGGAGCGAAGCATGGCGAGAGGTGTTAACAAGGCGATCATCGTGGGGACTCTGGGATCCGATCCCGAAGTCCGTTATACCGCCAACGGCAGCGCGGTGGCCAATCTGAGCGTTGCCACCAACGAAAACTGGAAGGATCGCCAGACCGGCGAAATGCAGGAGCGCACCGAGTGGCATCGGATCGTCATGTTCGGCAAGCTCGCGGAGATAGCGCAGCAGTACCTGAAAAAGGGATCGCAGGCTTATTTCGAGGGCCGCATCCAGACGCGCAAGTGGCAGGACCAGAGCGGTAACGATCGCTACTCGACCGAGATCGTGGCCAACGAAATGCAAATGCTCGGCGGTCGCGCCGGCGCGGGCAGCGGTGCGCCGATGGAACCCGCCGGCGGCCACCAGTCGCAGCCCAAACCCGCCTCCTCGCCGCAGACCGCGCCGATGGACGACGGCTTCGACGATATTCCGTTCTGAGCAGATCTTTCCGGGAGCAGCGGCAGGGCTACAGCCGGTTTACATTCCGCGCATCGGCCGCGGGATAAACCCATCGTCCGGGGCAGGGGATCATGGCTGACTACGATGTGTTCAATGGCGACGCCGACGGCATCTGCGCGCTGCAGCAGATGCGCCTGCAGGATCCGCGGGATGCGGTGCTGGTCAGTGGACTCAAACGCGAAATCGATTTGCTGCGGCGGGTCGAGGCCGGTGCCGGGGACCGGGTGACCGTACTCGATATCTCGCTCGACAAAAACCGCGACGCGCTGCAACAGCTGCTCGACTCCGGTGCCCGGATTTTCTACGCCGACCACCATTTTTCCGGTGACATTCCGCGATCCGATTTGCTCGATTGTCACATCGATCCGGCCGCCGATACCTGCACCAGCCTGATCGTCAATCGCCACCTCGGCGGCGCAGAGGCCCGTTGGGCAGTGGTTGGCGCCTACGGCGATAATTTCGACGCTGCCGCGGGTGAACTGGGCCGTAGTCTGGGAATCGGCGAGAGTATGCTGGGTGAGCTGCAGCAGCTGGGCATTTGTCTCAATTACAATGGCTACGGCTTCGAACTCGACGATCTGCTGTTTCACCCGATCGATCTTTATCGGCGACTGCGACCCTATGCCGACCCGCTCGAGTTCATCGCCAGCGACGCCGCCTACCGCGAGCTGAGGGTGCAATACGAAGACGATACGGAGCGGGCCGCCGTGGCCGCGGCGGAATACGAATCGGGCGCCGGTGCGGTGTTCCTGCTGCCGAACGAATCCTGGGCACGGCGCATCGTCGGCGTCATGGGCAACGATCTCGCCAAGCAATATCCCGATCGGGCGCATGCCCTGCTGGTCGATATGGGCGACGGCCATCACAGAGTGAGCGTGCGCGCGCCGTATAATACCAAGTCGGGTGCCGACGACCTGTGCCGCCAGTTTCCCTCCGGGGGCGGGCGCAAGGCTGCGGCAGGTATCAATGCGCTGGCCGCGGCATCGCTGGACGAATTCGTCGCATGCTTCGATCGGCAGTTCGACGGGTAAACAACGCATGGAACATGAAAAGAGCAGCAACGTCGTGTGGCACAACGCCACCGTCACCCGCTTGCGGCGCGAGCAGCAGAACGGACATCGCGGCGGCCTGTTCTGGTTTACCGGTTTGTCCGGCGCGGGTAAATCGACCCTGGCGCATACGGTCGAGGAATCCCTGCACCAGCAAGGCTACCGGACCTTCGTGCTCGATGGTGACAACGTGCGTCACGGCCTGTGCGCAGACCTCGGTTTTTCGGAGGAAGATCGCAAGGAAAACATTCGCCGAATCGGCCACATGGCCATGCTTTACGTCGAAGCGGGCATCGTGGTTCTGACGGCGTTTATTTCGCCGTTTCGCGCCGACCGCGATAACGTGCGCAAGATCGCCGGCAGCGATTTCAACGAGATTTACTGCAAATGCAGCCTCGAAGTGTGCGAGGAGCGCGACGTCAAGGGGCTGTATAAACGTGCTCGCGCGGGTGAAATAGCCGATTTCACCGGCATCAGTTCGCCCTACGAAGAGCCCGAGCACGCGGATCTGACGGTCGACACCGAAAGCAATCTGGAGGGCTGCTGCGAGCTGGTAACCGACTATATTATTACGGGCACGCGGATATGAATATCACCGACCATCAAGTTGCCGTTATCGGGCTGGGTTACGTGGGATTGCCGCTGGCGGCGCAGTGCGCGATCGCCGGCTACAGGGTGGCCGGACTGGATACCAGCCAGGCCATCGTCGATTTGCTCAACCAGGGCCGGAGCCATATTCGCGACGATTCGGTCGAGAATCTACTGCAGCGGGCACAGGAGAGCGGACGTTTCGAGGCTACCTCCGACCCTGATCGAATTGCAGAATGCGATATCTACCTGATCTGTGTACCGACACCGGTCGATGAAAACAACGACCCGGACCTGGCGCCGCTCGAGGGCGCCTGTCGGCTGGTCTCCAAGCACCTGCGCAGAGGGAATACCTGGCCGCAACCGGCGTCGAGGTTGTCATCGATGGTCGAAAC
>JAAUXY010059935.1_pt1 | contig 10049 bp, 10 predicted proteins | sample 7278121 | NCBI WGS metagenome assembly JAAUXY01 (sample SAMN14350117, study PRJNA611818) | marine sediment metagenome | isolation source: surface marine sediment (1.8m) | place: French Polynesia: Moorea | collected 2018-08
CCTTGCGACAGGCGATCGCCAACCTTTACGTCGACCGACACGATCGTGCCTGCCTGTTCGGCCGGGACGTCCATCGACGCCTTGTCCGTCTCGAGCGTAATCAGCGGATCCTCGACCGCGACCACATCGCCTGGCGACACGAGAATCTCGATGACTTCCACATCCGCGAAATCGCCGAGATCGGGGACCTTGAGCTGCACAGCCACTACGGAATTGCCTGCAGCAGTGAGCCGACATCAGCCAGTTTCTGGCCGAGGTAGGTCGTGAACCGAACAGCCTGCGCGCCATCAATGACGCGATGGTCGTAGGAGAATGACAGGGGCAGCATCAGTCGCGGCTCGAACTCTGACCCGTTCCAGACAGGCTGCATACTCGAACGCGAGACGCCGAGAATAGCGACTTCCGGCGCGTTCACGATGGGCGTGAATGCCGTGCCGCCAATACCGCCAAGACTGGAGATCGTGAAGCTCGCGCCCTGCAGCTGGTTGGCCTTCAGCTTGCCCTCGCGGGCGAGTGCAGACAGCTCGCCAAGTTCCTTGGCGATTTCGTATACGTCTTTCTGGTCCGCGTCGCGGATCACCGGCACGACCAGGCCCTGGTCCGTGTCAGCCGCAAATCCGAGGTGGATGTATTTCTTGTAGACCAGGTTGTCGCCGTCTTCGGACAGCGACGAGTTCACCTTCGGGAATTCCTGCAGTGCAGAAACACACGCTTTCATAATGAATGCCAGCGGCGTCAAGCCGATGCCGCGCTGCTTCGCCGGGCCCTTGAGCTCCTGGCGCCGGGCTTCGAGATCGGTGATGTCGGCCAGATCATGCTGCGTCACATGCGGCAGGTTGATCCAGCTCGCCTGCAGGCGCGGTCCGGAGATCTTCTGGATGCGAGTAAGCGGCTGCACGTCGATCTCGCCAAACTTGGCAAAATCAACGACAGGGGTTTTCGGCAAAGCGCCGCCGGCGGGCGCTGCCGCCTGACCGGTGAGGACCGCTTTAACAAATGCCTTGACGTCGTCGTGAACAATTCGGTTCTTCAGGCCCGTGCCCTTCACCTGGGCGAGATTGACACCGAGCTCGCGTGCCAGCTTCCGGACCGACGGACTTGCATGCGCTTTCGCGAAGCCAGCCTCGTCGATCGAGGGAAGGCTTGCCGGCTGCGCCGCCGGGGTCGGTGTTGGTGCCGGCGTCGGCGCCGCAGGGGCAGGTTGCTCGGCCGGCGCCGCGGCAGGCTGCGCAGGCTTCTCTGGCTCGGGGGCCGGAGCAGGAGCCGAGGCCTCGCCCGTTACCTCGATGATGGCAATCGAGTTACCCTCGGAGATCTTGTCGCCAACCTTGACGAGCACTTCTTCAATCTTGCCGGCAACAATGGCAGGCACGTCCATGGCCGCCTTGTCGGTCTCGAGCGTGACGAGCGAATCCTCAACCGCCACGGTGTCACCCGCTGCGATATGCACCTCGATGACGTCCACTTCGGAGAAGTCGCCAATGTCAGGAACCACGAGAGTCTGCTTGCCACCGGATTTCGGTTCTTCACCGGCCGGCGTCACGAGGACGGTGGTGTCGCCTGTCGGTTGCGAGGCAATCGCCGGCGTAATAACCACGGTGTCTCCGACCTCCATGGTCAGCCGACCAATCACATCGCCGGTCGATACCTTATCGCCCACACCCACAGTCAGCGCCTCGATGACGCCGTTTTCGGGAGACGGGATGTCCATTGAGGCCTTGTCCGTCTCGATCGTCACGAGGCCGCCCTCGCGCTCGACTTTGTCGCCGGGACTGACAAGCACCTCGATAATCTCGACGTCAGAGAAATCGCCGAGATCCGGTACCACTATGTCGATTGTCTGCGCCACGTGCGTACCTCCGCCTACAACGTAACCGGATCGGGACGATCAGGATCGATGCCGTACTTCTCGATCGCCTGAGTCACCGTCTTGCTATCGAGCGCGCCGTCTTCAGCCAGAGCATTGAGCGCCGTGATCGCAATGAAACGACGGTCAACTTCGAAGTGTTCACGCAGTGCCTTGCGCGCGTCACTCCGCCCATAGCCGTCCGTACCAAGTGAATAGAACGTACCCGGCACCCAGCCCTGAATCTGGTCTGCGACAATCTTCATGTAGTCGGTCGCGGCCACGTACGGGCCAGGGCGCTCGCCGAAGCACTGCTCAACCCACGACTTGCGCGGCGCCTCCTCGGGATGCAGGTGATTCCAGCGCTCCACCTCGAGCGCATCGCGACGAAGCTCGTTGAAGCTCGTGACGGACCAGACGTCGGCAACCACACCAAAATCATCCATCAACAGCTGTGCCGCACCGATCACTTCGCGAAGGATCGTGCCCGAACCCATCAGCTGTATACGGATCTTGCCCTGGCTGCCGATCTGCAGCGGGTAAAGGCCACGCAGGATACCCTCCTCGACGCCCGCGGGCATCGGCGGGTGCGTGTAGTTCTCGTTCATGCAGGTGATGTAATAAAACACGTTCTCCTGCTCGTCGATCATGCGACGCAAACCGTCCTGGATGATGACGGCGAGCTCGTAGGCATACGTCGGATCGTAAGAACGGCAGTTTGGCACCGTCGATGCGGCGACGAGACTGTGGCCGTCCTGGTGCTGCAGGCCCTCGCCCGCAAGCGTCGTCCGACCGGCCGTTCCGCCGATCAGGAAACCACGCGACTGCATGTCGCCGCCGGCCCAGATGAAGTCGCCAACACGTTGGAAACCGAACATTGAGTAGTAAATGTAGAACGGCACCATCGGCACGTCGTGATTTGAATACGATGTGCCCGCGGCGATCCACGAGCACAGCGCGCCACCCTCGTTGATGCCCTCTTCCAGTATCTGGCCGCTCTTGTCCTCGCGGTAGTACATGAGCTCGCCCGCATCCTGCGGTTCGTAAAGCTGGCCCTGGGACGCGTAGATACCGATCTGGCGGAACATACCTTCCATGCCAAACGTGCGCGCCTCGTCAGGCACGATGGGCACGACGTGTTTACCAATTTGCTTGTCGCGCGTCAGCGCCGTCAGCATGCGCACGAACGCCATCGTCGTCGACGCTTCGCGTTCGCCAGTGCCATCGAGCTGCGTTTTGAAGATCTCGAGCGGCGGTGCCGGCAGGGACTTCGATTGCGCGCGCCGGCTCGGCAGGAAGCCGCCGAGCGATTCGCGGCGTTCCATCATGTACTCGTATTCGGCGCTGTCGGGCTCAGGCTTGTAATACGGTACGCGGTCGCCGAGCGCGGAATCGGGAATCGGGATATTGAAGCGATCGCGGAACGCCTTGATCTCGTCGACATCCATCTTCTTCTGCTGGTGCGCGATATTCTGCCCCTCGCCCGCAGATCCCATGCCATAGCCCTTGATCGTCTTCGCGAGGATGATCGTCGGACCGCCCTTGTGCTTGGTCGCCGCATCGTAGGCGGCATACACCTTGAGAGGATCGTGGCCACCGCGATTGAGTCGCCAGATCTCGTCGTTCGACATGTTGGCGACCAGCTCAGCCGTCTCGGGGTACTTCGCAAAGAACGTGTCACGGACGTACTTGCCGTTCATGGACTTGATCTTCTGGTACTCACCGTCAACGGTCTCTTCCATGACCTGCCGCAGCCTGCCGGAGTGGTCCTTGGCGATGAGCGGATCCCAACGCGATCCCCAGACGACCTTGATTACGTTCCAGCCAGCACCGCCGAACGCGGCCTCAAGTTCCTGGATGATCTTGCCATTGCCTCTGACCGGACCGTCGAGGCGCTGCAGGTTGCAGTTCACGACGAAGACGAGATTGTCGAGCCCTTCGCGCACAGGCATCGTGATCGCGCCCATGGATTCAGGTTCATCCATCTCGCCGTCGCCGAGGAACGCCCACACCTTGCGATCGCTGGGCGGCACCAGGCCCCGGTGCTCCATGTAGCGCATGAAACGCGCCTGGTAGATCGCCATCATCGGGCCGAGGCCCATCGAGACGGTCGGGAACTGCCAGAAGTCGGGCATCAGCCACGGGTGCGGGTACGACGACAGGCCGCCGCCACCCACTTCCTGACGGAAGCGATCGAGGTCCTTCTCACCCAGTCGCCCTTCGAGGAAGGCCCGTGCATACATGCCCGGCGACGAGTGACCTTGCATGAAGATCATGTCGCCTTCGTGCTCGTCGGTCGCGCCGCGCCAGAAATGATTGAAACCGACCTCGTACAACGTGGCGGACGACGCATAGCTCGAAATATGACCGCCGTACTCGGTACTGACCTTGTTGGCGTTGATGACCATCGCCATCGCGTTCCAACGCAGGTAGGCCTCGATGCGGCGTTCGAGAGAACGATCGCCAGGGTACTCGGGCTCGCGGCGCTTGTTGATCGTGTTGAGATACGCCGTGTTCGGGCTGTACGGCAAGTAAGCACCCGAGCGCCGCGCAAAATCGATCATTCGATTGAGGAGGAAATGGGCGCGCTCCGGGCCGTGCTGCGTCAGGACGGAGTCGATGGACTCCAGCCACTCGCCGGTTTCGATCGGATCAATGTCGTCGAAAGGATTGAAACTGCTCATATTTTGTCCGTCGGGCACTGGCCCGCCAATTGTTTTGATGCGCGTGAATTACAGGATGCGTCCTGCTAGGATGCCCGCATCCTCGCACCGGCCGAAAGAGCCGCATATGGGGGCGACATATTCGGCGTTTGCGTAGCGATAATCAAGCGTCTCAGGGAGTCAATCAGTCGATGCAAAACGTCCTGCCAGAAAGCCACGATATCCGTATTTATCAAAAACTTGGACGCGTCGATGCCAAATCCCTGGATGCCGTCGATCAGTTACTCCTGATACTACCGGCCAAGCCCAGCAAAACCGTGTTCTCGAGGCTCCCGCAGGGTGCCAAGATGCAGGCCGTCTACCGCCGCCATGCCGCCGGATCCGTGCCTGCCTTTACGACACGTCTCGGCAATCGCCGGCAGACCCTGGTCGTCGCCGGAACCCTGAGTCCCGGTGCCAGCGCGTTCGAACAGCTCACGCTCGCGCGCAAATTGATTGCAGCTGCAACCCAACAGAAGGCAGGCAGTGTCGGCATCTGCGCCACGGGGTTCGACGCCTCAACGCAGGCAAAGTTCGTCGGTAGCGCGCTCGCCGCTGCCCTCGCAGCGGGCTTCGCCATGCCCGAGTTCAAGGCCAAGCCGACGCCGAAAAAGATCTCGAGCATTCGCCTGCTCGGCCTGGATGAACGCCTCGATACCCGCCGGGTCGAGGCCGAGGCAACTGGCAACAACCTGGCTCGCTGGCTGACCGCATTACCGCCCAATGTCCTTAATGCGACCGCGTATGCGGCGCTCGCCCGCGATCTTGCCAAGGAGCACGGCTGGCAATACAAACGGTTTTCGACCAAGGAACTGGAGAAGCTTGGCTGCGGCGCGTTTCTTGCCGTTGCGCAAGGCAACGATAACGACAGTGCGAGTATTGTCCGGCTGCGTTACCGACCGGCCGCGAAAATGCGGCGCCGGACGTCAGTCTCGTTGGCAAGGGCATCATCTTCGACACCGGCGGTACGAACCTGAAGCCTTTTGAATACATGCTCGACATGCATGGTGATATGCAGGGCAGCGCCGTGGCACTGGGCACGTTCCTCACGATCAGCAAGCTGGAGCTGCCGATCGCTGTGGACTGCTGGCTGGCCATAACGGAAAACCGCACCGGACCGGACGCTTACAAATCGCAGGACCTCATCACGGCAGCCAACGGCAAGACTATCCAGACCGTGCACACGGATGCCGAAGGGCGTATGGCGCTTGCCGATACGCTTGTACTGGCCAGCCGCGACGAACCTGGCGTTATTTTCGATTACGCAACGCTGACGGGCAGCTGCATCCGTGCCATTACAGCACGCTATTCAGGGGTGTTTACCAATCGCCCGCAGTGGCACGCAGAGCTGACCGACATCGGGGAGCGAAGCGGCGAGCGCGTCTGGCCGTTTCCGATCGGCCAGGAGTTCATGGACGACCTGAAGAGTGACACAGCGGACTTCCTGCAATGCGCCGTCAAAGCGCCCGGCGATCATATTCACGCTGCCACCTTCCTGGCCGAGTTCGTCGAGAACGATACCCCGTGGGTACATCTCGACCTGTCGGCTGGCGACAATGACGGTGGGTTGGGCCACGTCTCGACCAAGTTCACTGGATTTGGCGTGCGTTACACGCTCGGCGCGATACTCGACAGCGATCTGCTCAAGGCCAGCCCGTAAGTGTCCGACCTGATCTGCATGTCAGACCGCTTTCGCGGTTTTCTCCCGGTTGTCGTCGACGTCGAGACGGGCGGATTCAACTGCAAGACCGATGCGCTGCTCGAACTGGCGGCCGTGCTACTGCGGATTGACGAACGCGGCAACATGGCCCGCGGCGAGACGATTCGATATCACGTCAAACCGTTCGACGGTGCGAACCTCGAAGAGGCCTCGCTCGCGGTCAACGGCATCGACCCCTATCACCCGTTGCGTCCCGCGATTGAAGAACGCGACGCGTTGCAGCGGACGTTTCGGGAAGTGCGTCGTTCGATTCGCGAACAGGGGTGCTCGCGTGCCGTCCTGGTGGGCCACAATGCGCACTTCGATCTCGGTTTCATGAACGAGGCGGTCGCTCGCTCGTCGATCAAGCGCAATCCGTTTCATCCGTTCAGCTGCTTCGACACGGCAACGTTGTGTGGCGTCGCGTTTGGGCAAACCGTGCTGGCACGTGCGGCAATCGCTGCCGGGCTCGGCTGGGACGAGTCACAGGCGCACTCAGCGTCTTATGACGCGGAGATGACTGCCGACCTCTTCTGCGAAGCCGTCAATCGGTATCGTGGAATCTTCGAAACGGCGCTCGAGGAAGCGCCCCCACAGCCGTAGTCACGACCGCGGTTAGTTTCAGCCTGACGCGGCTGCCGCGCCCTCAATGACGTCCTTCAGTTCCCCCGAGTGGAACATCTCGACCATGATGTCGCAGCCACCAATGAGCTCACCTTTGACGTAGAGCTGCGGGAAAGTCGGCCAGTTCGAGTACTCCTTGAGGCCCTCACGAATCTCGGGATCCTCGAAAATATTCACAAAGGCGTACGGTTTGCCAATCGCATTCAGCGCGGCGACCGCCTGACCCGAGAAGCCGCATTGCGGAAAATCCGGGGTCCCCTTCATGTACAGGAGAACATCGTGTGAAGAGAGCTGCTCTTCAATACGTTCGTTAACACTCACTGGCTCTTATCCTCGACAATTATCTGGTTATTGACCGCCACGACGCCGCCGGTCTCTTTCGCCAGCGCCTCGGCCTGTTCGCGTGCGAGGTAGCTGCCTACTGTGCCACTCAGGGTCACAGTGCCTTCCCACGTTCGCACGCTAATGTTGAAAACGCTGACGATCGAGTCGGCAACGTACTTACCCTTAATCTTCGTCGTGATCGCGCTGTCTGACGCCACGACGCTCGGTGTTCTCTCGTCTTTGCCAAGCTGATAGCCTGCGGCGGCGGCCCCGCCGACAGCGAGTGCCGTACAGCCTGACAGGACAAATACGGATAGCAATACAATTATCCAACGCATGGATTGGCCTCCCGAGCGAAGCCGGGATTGTACCGACATTTTTCGCCTTTCGTGTGCTCAATCTCTATAATACCGACAGCCTGCTGAGGGCTAAATTCCCGATAAAATCCGGAATTCCTTAATAAAATTCAAAATCTTCCCGGAGAAACGAACAATGAACCCCTTGAAGAGTATTGTCGGCACGATCATCAGTGGCTTCGTCCTTGCCGTCATTATTGTGCTTGCCACCAAGGGCAACCACATGGTGGCCGGCATGACCGCGCAATCGATAACAATCTGGCTGCATGTCCTGTCGGGCATCACCTGGATCGGCCTCCTTTACTAATTCAATTTTGTCCAGGATCCGGCACTCGGCGAGGCCGCCAGCGACGAAGGCGGTCCCGGGCCTGCCGGCATATCGAAGTACGTCGCGCCGCGCGCCCTGGCCTGGTTCCGTTGGGGAGCGCTTGCAACCTGGCTCACCGGTGCGGCCTTCCTGATTCATAAGAAGCAGTTCGTCAATGCGTTCCTGCTCGGCATGAACTCGGATCCGATCAACCAGTACGCCCTGACAATCGGGGTCGGCGCCTGGCTCGGTACTATCATGCTCTTCAACGTCTGGGTGCTGATCTGGCCGAATCAAAAGAAAGTACTCGGCATGGTTGAGGCCTCCGCCGATGAGGTCGCAAAAGCCAAGAACGTCGCGCTCCTTGCGTCGCGTTCCAACACGCTCATGTCTATCCCGATGATTATGAGCATGGTTGGCGCCGGTCACGGCTGGTTCATGTAATTACGCGTTGCTCAACGACGCAACGAAAGCCTCAATCGGCCCCGTCGTCGCGGCAGCAATCGCCGAAGACGTCGGGGCCGGTGATCTCACGGCCGACCTGATCGATGACGATGCGGTGGTCGGCGCGCAAATTCTCGCGCGTGAATCCCTGGTTGTTTGCGGCACCGCGTGGGTCGACGAAGTCTTCCGGCAAATTGACGAGACCATCATCGTCGACTGGTACATTGGGGATGGCCAGCGGGCGGAAGCAGATGATGTCATTTGCAAGATCGTTGGCTCGGCTCGTGCGATTCTGAGCGGCGAACGCGCCGCACTCAATTTTTTGCAGACCCTCTCCGGTACCGCGACAACGACCGCCGTTTATGTAGACGCGATTGCAGGCACCGGCGCGAAGATACTGGACACGCGCAAGACGATTCCTGGTCTACGCCTGGCGCAGAAATACGCGGTCCGTTGCGGAGGCGGCGAGAATCATCGCGTTGGTCTTTTCGACGCGATCCTGATCAAGGAAAACCATGTCAAAACCGCGGGCGGCATTCGCGAAGCACTGACGCGTGCCAGTAATGCGGGCGAGGACGTACTCATTGAGATCGAGGTCGAGAATCATGGTGAGTTACTCGAAGCCCTCGATGCCGGTGCGACCCGTATCCTCCTCGACAATTTTTCACTCGATGAGCTACGACAGGCCGTAACGTCCAACCAGGCGTACGGCTACCTTGCGGCAAAACTCGAGGCATCAGGCAACGTCACGCTGGAGACGATCGGCGAGATCGCCGCAACAGGCGTCGACTACATTTCCTGTGGCGCGCTTACCAAGAACGTGCGGGCCGTCGATCTGTCGATGCTATTCCGCATCGACTGACATCGGTCACGTAACGACGACCAGCAGCCCGTCAGCCAGCTGCGCCAGCGACAGCGGCTTGGCGATATAGTCGACACCCGCTTCCCGCAGCCCCTCGGCATTCCCCGACATAACAATGATCGCCACATCCGGCCGCACCTTGCGCGCCTCCTCGACGAGCTCGAGACCGGTCATGCCGGGCATCTTGTAGTCCACGAGAATCGCATCGAAGTCGTCGGGCGACTCGACATAGGCGGCGAGCGCCGCCACCGGGTCGGACCACGTACTCGATGTGTAGCCAAGCGCCTGCACCATGATATCCACGGTCTGCAGCACCAACTCGTCATCGTCGACAATCAGGATGCGCTGTCCGTCGCCGCGCTTCATCTCTTCTTTTGCGCGCACGAAGCGGCGCTGCGGCTCGGCGTCGACCACCGGCAGGTAGACACGGACTGACGTGCCGACGTCAACGGCACTGTCAACCTGCACCGAACCGCCGTGGGTGTTGACGACGCCGTGCACGATAGCGAGCCCCAGGCCGGTTCCCTTGCCGTGCGGCTTGTCTGTGAAATACGGATCAAAAATTCTCGACACCGTTTCGTCGTCCATGCCCGCACCACTATCTGACACAGTGAGGACGTTGTACTCGCCCGGTGGCAGATCTGGCGGCGAGGTCCGGGCGTTGTTCGGTACCGGGTGTTGCTCAAGGCGAATCCCTATTACACCGCCCTTATCTTCCATCGCATGGGCTGCATTGCTGCACAAGTTCACGAGAATCTGCTGGAACTGCGTCTTGTCACACATAACAGCGCCGCAGCTCTCAAGATCGAAGTTGAGCTCGACTTTCGGCGGCAGCAAGCTTTCGAGCAGGGGTGTCGCATCACCGACTTCGAAGCGCAGGTCCAG
>JAAUXY010004631.1_pt1 | contig 10047 bp, 8 predicted proteins | sample 7278121 | NCBI WGS metagenome assembly JAAUXY01 (sample SAMN14350117, study PRJNA611818) | marine sediment metagenome | isolation source: surface marine sediment (1.8m) | place: French Polynesia: Moorea | collected 2018-08
ATCCTCGCTGGCAAGTCCGGCTTCGTGAAACAGCCGTTTATCGGTGTCGCCAGCACCGCGTATATGACGCCGATGGCTGCAAGCGTCAATCGATTCCTGTCCAAGCTGCAAGCCGGCGCCGACTTCACCCAGACCCAGATCGTCACGGAATCCGAAATCTTCTCCGAATGGCTGCAGAAGGTACGCGCGACCCGGGAAGGAAAACGGTGCAGGATCCTCGCATCGGTTCCGCTGATCGGCAAGCAACGCCCTTACGAGATCCTGCGTGGACTGCCGGGCGTATTGGTCGCCGACAAATTCCACGCGACCCTGACTGCACCCAACGACCTGGCAGCGGGCGGTATTAAAGCAGCCGGGGACCTCGCACGCGAACTACTGGCACTCGACATTGACGGACTACACCTTATGAGTTTCGGCATGCCCGTCGAAGCGGTAATCGACTTCATCCAGGAGATTCGTGCGACGCCGATGCACTCGGCGGCGTAATCGGGGCGATTTGCATTTACAAATCGCGTGGGTTGGAATACGCGGGTAGCCAACTTTCAGGCGGAGTCGTGCGTGTCCCAACCCCGTTACCTGCAGATCAAGAACAGCATCCTCGACAAGATCCAGTCCGGGGTCCTGCAACCCGACGATCGCATTCCGTCGGAACACAAACTGGCGAAAGAATTCTCTGTATCGCGCCTGACCGTACAACGCGCGATACGGGAACTCGTATCCGAGGGTCTGCTGCGCCGTACCCAGGGTTCCGGCACGTTTGTAACCAGTTACACCCTCCGCTTTTCGCTGATCGAGGTACGCGACGTCGTCGACGAGATCGTTCGGATGGGCGGCGAGCCGAGCACGGAGGTCTTGCTACAGAGAAAGTTCGTGCCACCGCCCGATGTCGACGAACTGCTCGAGCTCGAGGAAGGCCGGGAAGTGTTCCATGTTGCGTTGCTGCAAAGCATGGATGGCGAGCCGGTCGCACACGAGGAGCGCTTCGCGGTTAACGATGTATACCCCGATTTCCTCGACCAGGATTTCACCAAGCGCAGCGTTTTTGACTACCTCGCAGCCCGATCCGTGCTCGAAGAAATCGAGAACATCGTGGCTGCCGTGCACGTCGACAAACGGCTCGCGTCGCTTCTCGAAATCGACATCAACGAACCCTGTGTTCGGGTTCGCAGGCGCAACTGGTACAAGGGCCAGTGCGTGACGCTAACGCGGATCACCTATGCCGGCTCAAGGCAGGTGCTCGGCAGCCGCTACCGACCGTACGAGCGTTCGCCAACTAGAGAGCCCGCATAACTCGCTCGACCGCAGACTCTGCCTGCAATACCGCTGTCTGGATGGACTGGAATCCATAGAGTTCCGAGTGCGCGAACCCAATCCGTCCGTAGCCTTCCCGAATGACATCGCGTGCGGCTGGATTGCCGTTCCGTCCAAAGAAGAATCCGGGCCCGGGCGCAACGTATGCGTGACCCCACCGATTCAAGATGATACCGCTGATATCCCGGGCCGCGTCGAAGCCGTAATCAGCAAACATGCGCGTCAGCTGGAGGCGTATCCCGCGCTCGAACGCCTGGAATGGTGTTGTCAGCAATTCGTTCCTGCCGAGTATTGTCTGGACGTCAGCGCGATTTCCAGGGTAGACAAACGGCGCATAAAACGTGAGGAAGATTGGCTTGTTGGGATCGAGCGGCGGCCGATAATCGCCATCGTGCATAGGCTGCCGCAAGCTGCACTGGAAACCGAAGTCGCCTCTGTCCCAGAGGCAGCAGGTCACGCCGGCCTTTTCCATGAAGCGCCAGTTGTTCAGGGCGACGTTGGCGATCAGCATCGGCGAATGCCGCAAATCGCCCAGCGCGGTCCCGAGGCGCGGCGGAGCATCGCGTAGCACGTGCTTGTTGATCCAGGCACCGCTGGCCATAACGACGCTCCTCGCCTGGACCCGGTAGAGCTGACCGCCACGCTCGTAAACGACCTCGACGAATTTCGCCTTCTCAACCGGACCCGCATGTCGCACCGCGATTACGGTGGATTCGAGGCGCATTCTCGTAGACTGGCCGGCCCTGTCGAGCGTCTCCAACCTGACCGGATTGTTGACGATATCGGAAGGGGAAGTGCCTCCGTCGATCATGGCCGGGATCAGGTACTTCGCGAAATAGCGCGCTACCATTGCGTTGCCGCCGGGAAACCCGTCGGCGCGTACCGTGCCCGAGTCGAGCAGGTCGTAGGTCTCGTTAATGCCAAGGAACGCGCGCTTCTCGAGGCCGGCATACCGGTTGAATGACATGGCGTAGGCTGAGCAGATCTCACCGTTGAATGCCTTGCCCCCGCCAATGAATTTGTTGATGACCCTGCAGAACGCATCGGAAAAGCCGTGCACGTTCTGCAGGTATTCCTGGTACGTCATCGAATCGAGCCAACGATCGCGGTCCTCGATGTCATCGGGTACCTCGGTCTCGAAGCGCCAGCGCATGTATTCCTTCTTGAGTTCGTCGCCGAAGGGTGCGCCTTCGAAACCGTTCGCCCATGGATTGCGGAGCAGCGTGTACGCGTCGCCGGAATCAGCGAAAAAGCCCAGGCTGTCGGAATTGGCTGGCGGGTAGTAGTAGACGAAGCTCGTCCGGTCGAACTCGAGGTCGCGCTCGCTTCCGGTCATGGCGCCGTATTCGATCGCGGCGGGCGTCAAGCCGATGTCGTCCAGCACGCTTGGCGAGATCAGTGTGTCGTTTTCGACTGTCGTCGAAGAAAAGACGTTGGATCCCTGCGGCGCCATCAGGCGAACACCCTCGACCGTCATCTCGTTTCGTTTGGCGAGCCCGCCGAACATCGAGTGGTTCTCCAGCACCAGGCAGGATGCGCCATCCCCCGCACGCTTTCTGAAATGGTATGCCGAACCAAGGCCAGACGGCCCACCACCGACAACTACAAGGTCGTAGGTCTCGCCCGTATCGATGACGTTTGAACCCGTTCCGGTGTCAAACACTTTGTCGCGGACCCGGTGCGCCGAGTTCGCAACCTCCCATGTGTTGCCGTTACACCGCGCATAGTCGCCCTCGCCGCCGAAGCCGTTGAACTCGTTTGGACTCAGCGTCCAGCCCGATGCATCACTGACAGGCGGGTTGTCGGGCGACTCACTGGCACAGCCCGGCAATGAGGTCGCGGCAATGCTCGCTGCGCCCGCCAGCATCATGCCGACGAAGTCGCGCCGATCGATGTCACCGTCGAGACCGAGGTCGGCATTTTCAGAGTCTGTTGTTGGGTTGGTCACAGCTAAAGTTTCCTTCATAGTCGCGCGCCTCCGATTTCGGCACGGAGTTGCGTGTGGAACGTCGCATCGATCCGATACTTGAGGATGATTAGTGCGGACAGGCCCAGACCGAGCATTGGCACCAGGGTGACGATGACCTTGAGACCGTGCAGCGTAGAATCCGACTGCTCGATATTGGGCACGAAGCCGACCCAGGTCTGCATCATGCCGAGCAGGAAGCCCGCTGCAGCTATCGAGAGCTTGTTGACGAACGACATGAAACCGAACGTGAACGCCTCGATCCGTATGCCGCTCCTGTACTGCCCGTAATCAACCGTGTCGGCAGTCATCGGAAGATACGTCATCAAGAAGCCGTAGATACCGGCTGCGGCGATACCGATCAGTATCGCAAAGACCCAGACCCCCGTTTCCGGCAACGCGTAAATCGTCAACAATGTGGCGGCAGCCAAGCAGCACCCCGAAAACCAGATCGTACGATTGCTTGCAAACCGGAGAATCTGCATCCACACAGGAACGCCAATCAGGCTACCCAGCGCAATGGCCAGAAAAGCAATTTTTGCTTCGTCGGGCGCAGCGAGGTTGTATTTGTAGTAGTAGATGACAGACTTCATGATGAATCCGAATGAAGCCGTCGCGAGAAATAGCCCGGCGGCAACGACCCAGAACTGTGAGTTGGCTCTGAAGTACGCGGTGATTTCCGCCAGCGAATGGTGCCGTTTTCCGGTACCGGACGAATGCTGCGTTTGCTGTGGTGTGAGAATGTAGAAACCGAGAAAGGCGATCGCGCCCATGACCGCCAGCAATGACATCGTTTTCACGAATCCGAGCGCTTCACTGCCGGCACCCAGCATTGCAACTAAAGGCAATACAAGATACGAAACAGGAACCTTGCTGATTCCGATAAATATGGTCTTGTAGCCGCCAATGTTGGTTCGTTCCTTCGAGTCCTGGGTGATCTGGGTAAGCATCGACGTATACGGAATGTACGTGAGCGTGAAAAAGGTCCTGTAGACCAGGTTGGCAACGAGGCAATAGGTGAATGCATCGAGTCCGGAGGGAACGTAGAACAGGCCAACGAAACTGGCGCAAAATGGCAGGCCACCGGACAGTGCCAGGGTCCGATACTTCCAGCCCCTTGCAACCAGGCGATCGGTGATCGCGCCCATGATCGGGTCGGTAATGCCGTCCCAGAGAACGGAGATGGCAAATATTGTCCCGGTTTGCGCAGGACTCAGCCCGACGACATCCGTGTAGAAGTAGAACAGGTACAGACTGGTTGCATACCAGAAGTACATGATTCCGTGGATACCGAGTGAATACCCCGCTTTCTGAATCACGCTCAGTTTTCCGGTATTAGCCGGCACCGCGAATCGCCATTGTCTGATCGGGGACCATTACTTGATCTTCCTCCAGTCCCTGAGGATTTCGCGCGCCGCATTGTGCCCGGCGACTGCGGTGACGGAGCCTCCGGGATGGGACGACGAACCACACTGATAAAGCCCCGTAACCGGTGAGCGGTAGTCGGCGTAGTGCGGTACCGGACGTTTGAAGAACAACTGATCGAGCGCGATCTCGCCGTGGTTTGGCGATCCCCCGGGCATACCGAGGATGCGCTCGACGTCTCTCGGCAAGTAGCTGTCCATGGCAATAATGTCCGACGAGAAACCGGGCACGTACTCGTCCATTACCGACATTACCCGCTGAGTGAAGTTGTCCTGCTCGTCGTCCCAACTCGCGCCCTTCAACTCGTAGGGTGCGTAACTGGCGTATACGTGAACGACGGCTTTCCCCGGAGGCGCAAGAGAGTCATCCGCCATCGACGGTACGATCGTCGACATGATCGGGGACTCCGAGTACCAACCGTACTTGATCGCGTCGGCGGCGCGCTCCATGTACTCGACTGTGGGTGCGATGTGTGCATACGTCGGGTATTCAACGCCGAGGGCGTCCGCATCGAATCCCTGGTATCTCGGCGGACGCTCCATCGCGATGTTGAACTTCGCGCCGCGGCCCTCGGCCCTGAATTGCGTCACATGCTGGTTGAATTCGTCCGGCAGTTCATCCGGGTCCAGCAGTCGCTGAAACGTCGTTTTCACGTCCAGGTTCGACGCAATTGCTTTCGCTTTGAAGGTATCGCCGTTTTCGAGGCGTATTCCGGTTGCCCGCCCATCCCGCGTCAGGATGCCGGCCACCGGCGCATCGGTCTTGATCTCCACGCCATGGTCACGGCAACAATCTGCCAGCGCATTCGATATGCTCCCCATGCCACCGCGGGCGAACCCCATGTTCTTGGTGCCAATCAAGTGATGAATGATCACGGTGGCCGTATTCGGTGCATGGGGACCACGCGATCCCATTGCGGCCCAGTAGCAAAAATAGGCTCTGACGACGTCGGACTCGAACCACTGGCTGACATAGTCATAGGCACTCATGGTGAGCGCGTCGTATAACTTGTATATTGCATTACCCGCATCGCGGTAGCGCCACGCGAAGCGAGCCATGTCCAGCAATCCCGACAGATCCCGCCGGGCCGGATCGAAGGGTGTCTCCAATATAAGACGCCTGAGTAGCTCGATCGCGTCGGTCATATCGGCGTAGAACTTTGGAAAAGCCGCGGCGTCTCTTTTCGAGAAGCGCCGGATCTGCTCGACGGACTTCGCCTTGTCGTCGGCGAAGACGATGTAATCGCCACCTGGCACGGGTCGGATGATGTTGCCGACAGGCAGGTACTCGAGTCCGTATTTGGCCAGCTCGAGGTCGGCGATGACCTTCGGGTTCATCCCGCCCATGATGTAGGAATAGGTGGAGGCGCGGAATCCGGGGATGATCTCTTCGGTGACGGCCGCCCCACCGACGATCTCGCGCCGCTCTGTGACGAGCACGCTAAGGCCCGACTTTGCCAGGTAGGCAGCGCACGTAAGACCGTTGTGACCGCCGCCTACGATGATCGCATCAAATGCCTGTGCCATTGTTTCTCCGCGCCGAATGCGGCGACTTGCACATCTCGATGCTAGCCGCTATAAGTTGTATTGACAACTTTTGGTGCACACCGAGGCGGTGCAGATGGCGAAATCCCTTACCCTGGCGGCGGCGCAGACAATTATTGAGCATGCGCTCGAGAAAGCGCGTGCGCTGCAGCTGGATCCGATGTCGGTCGTTGTACTGGATGACGGTGGCCACCTGAAGGCTTTCGGGCGCGAAGATGGACCCGGCGCGGCGTTGCGACCGAAAGTTGCCATGGGAAAGGCCTTGGCAGCGGTCGGCATGGGGGCTAAAGGCAGCCGCGTCTGGGAACAGACCGCGCAGGACCGCCCGCACTTCGTACAGGGCCTGATCGGCATCTCCGATGGCAATTTCATCCCGGGGCGCGGTGGCGTCATTATCCGGGGAGACGGGGGTGCAGTAATTGGCGCAGTCGGCGTGACCGGCGACCTGCCCGACAACGACGAAATAATCGCACTCGCCGGAATCGAGGCGGCCGGGCTCGGTTACGACACGGGCGCGTGAATTTGTATGGACAAGAGCTATTTCGCCGTTCTGAAGTCTGCCCCGGATCCGTTGATGGCGGGCCTCAGACTGCGACCCGAGGCCGGGGCGGCGATACTCGATTACCACCAGATCGTCATGCGCGGCGAAAGCGAACTGAGCACCGGCTTCCGCGAGCTGATAGCCGCATTCGTATCCGGACTCAACGGCTGCCCGCTCTGCAGAACCGCACACACCCGGGTCGCGGAACTCCTCGGTTTTCCTGCCGCGACCAGCGAAGCGCTGCTGCGCGACGTGACCACCGCGCCACTGGGAACCCGCGAGCGTCAATTGATGGCCTACGTCAGGAAAGTCGTTCTTGCGCCATCAACGCTGGATGCGCGTGATGCCGAAGCCGTGTTCGGGGCTGGCTGGAGCGAGGATGCGTTTCATGATGCCCTGAATGTTGTGTGTATCTTCAGTTTCATCAATCGCTTCGTGCTTGGTCACGGCATCACGGCAACGCCCGAGGCACTCGAGGCAAGTGCACAGAAACTGGCGAGTAAAGGCTATGGCTGAAGCGACTGATGGCGCCGCTGAGGCGCGCGCACTGATCGACGACGGCGCAATCAGCGCCCTGCAGTGGACGATCTTTGCCGTTTGTTTCCTGATGAACGCGCTGGACGGCATGGACGTCCTGGTCATTTCCTACGCTGCACCGCTGCTGGCCGAAGAGTGGGCGATTGCGCCGGCTGCGCTGGGCGTCGTCTTCAGCGCCGGACTGGTCGGCATGACAACAGGCGCTATGTTCATCGCACCCTATGCCGACACAATCGGCCGACGCAACATGATCCTCCTATCGATCGTCCTGACTGGCGGCGGTGTGCTGTCCACGTCACTCGCCGATTCTCTTGGCGTCCTGATGACGCTCAGATTTATCAGTGGCCTGGGGATTGGAGCGATGCTGGCGAGCGTCGCAACGATGGCGGCTGAGTACGCGCCCGACCGGCGGCGCAACCTGATTCTAGGCTCGGTCCTAGCCGGGTACCCGATCGGTGCGACACTGTTTGGGCTGGTCGCGGCCGATGTCATTCCCAGCCACGGCTGGCGCGCAATCTTCGTGACGGCAGGAACCGCTACGCTGATTACTTTTCCGATTGTATGGACCCTGCTGCCCGAGTCGCTGACATTCCTGATTCGAAAACGCCCGGGCGACGCGCTCGCGAAGGCGAATCGGATTCTCGAGCGCATGGGACACGTCACTCTCGAGGCCCTGCCGGAGGCCACTGCTGCCGTTGAAACTCGAAGTGTCGCGAGTCTGTTCCGGGCCGGACTCTCGCGGTCGACCATACTGCTGTGGTCGGCCTTCTTCATGAACTTCGCGGCCCTCTATTTCCTGACGAGCTGGATACCGAAACTCGCGACCAGCGCGGGCCTGGCCCTCGAACTGGCGATCTACGCGGGTGCGACGTTCAATTTTGGTGCCGTGTTCGGAATCGCGACCTCGGGCGTGATTTCGCAGTACCTCGGGCTCAAGCGAACGATTGCGATGTTCCTCGTGCTGACAGCCGTCGTCATGGCACTGTTCGGCCTCGCGACCGGTTCGTCATTCATTCTCGTCCTGTTTGGTCTGATCGGGTTCTTCATCCAGGGCGGCTTCGTCGGCCTGTATGCGATCGCCGCCAGGCTCTATCCCACCGAGATCCGCACCACCGGCGTCGGCTGGGCCATTGGTGCCGGACGCACCGGCGCAATAGTCGGACCATTACTTGGCGGTTTACTCGTTGCGGCCGGCCTGTCGATTGGCGCAAACTTTCGCTGGTTTGCGCTAACGTTAATACTGGCGGCGATCTTCACATTGTCGATTCGCTCCAGTCGGGTCGACTAGGTACTTTTCATGCAGGCGACACCGCTCGACAACCTGTCCTTCGTCGCCGAAGCCTCGGGGCTCGATCTGGCCATGCCGCTAAGCGACGCTGGAACTCGAGGGCTGGTCGATATGGTAGTGCAGTTCCCGGTCGTGATCTTCCGTGACCAGGACATTTCCGACGAGGACCACCTGCGTCTCTGCGGCTATTTCGGCGAGATATCGACCTATACCGTCCTGCAAAGCGAGACAAGACCATCGGGCCGCAGGCGCGGCATCGCCCCCATCTCAAACGTTGACGAGCACGGCAGTATTCGCCCTGCCGACTCACGAAAGATGCGCTTCTCCGCCGCAAATGAGCTCTGGCACTCGGACCTTTCCTGTTTCGAAATACCTGCCTCGATTTCGATACTTTTTGCTCGCGAAAGTGTGCCGCAAGGCGCAGGTGGCGAAACTGAGTTCGCCAATATGTACGATGCCTATGAACGCTTGCCCGCAACGCGTCAACAGGAACTCGATGCGATGACCGCGTACCATTCAACGACGTATTCGCGGCGGCGTTACGGGTTTACTGACTTCACGGAAGAAGAACTGGAAAGTGCCGAGGTCGTCACTCGCCCGCTCGTTCGACGCCACCCTGCCACCGGGCGCAAGTCGCTGTTTCTTTCATCGCATATTGGTCGGTTTGACGGTATGACCGAAGACGACAGTGAAATACTGCTGGCCGAGTTGATGAAGTTAGCTACACCGTCCGACCGTGTCTATGCGCACGCCTGGAAACCTGGCGATGTGGTGATCTGGGACAACCAGTGCACGATGCACCGGGCACGGCCGTACGACAATCGACACCGCCGCGTCATGCAGCGGGTCACTGCGCTCGTGGATGCCGTGATCCCGGCATGCGCGGGCTAGCGCTACTTGTCCTGATCGCGTTCGCAGGTTGCAGCGTGCCGCACAAGGATGGCCCGCCAATCAGCAAACGATGCGCACAAGATGTAGCAGTGACCAGTTTCGACGGCACGAAACTCGCGGCAGACTGTTATCCCGGAAACGGGAAAACGATCGTCCTTATCCATGGTGCGTTTCAATCTCGCGTCGTCTGGGAGCGCCAGATCGAATCGCTGGCTGGTCGGTATCAACTGATTTCCTACGATTTGCGCGGGCACGGGGAGTCGGGGCGACCGACGTCGGCCGAAGCGTTCAGCGAGAATCGGGTACCGGGTCGAGATACGGAAGCTGTACTCGATTACTTTGGTGTCAGTCGGGCAGTCATCGTAGGCTGGTCGTTCGGGTCAATTGTCGCGTCCGACGCCGCTGTGCAACTCGGCGCCGATCGGGTCGCCGGTCTCGTCCTTGTGTCGGGAACGATCGAATCGAACACCCAGAGAAACCGTGAGAACTTTGGGCCGCTCTCGCGAGAGATTGCGGCGATGCGAAGCGAGGGCGGTACCGCCGC
>JAAUXY010193578.1_pt1 | contig 10045 bp, 2 predicted proteins | sample 7278121 | NCBI WGS metagenome assembly JAAUXY01 (sample SAMN14350117, study PRJNA611818) | marine sediment metagenome | isolation source: surface marine sediment (1.8m) | place: French Polynesia: Moorea | collected 2018-08
ACTTCGACCTCGACCTTGGCGCCGGGCTCGAGACCCTGCTCGGCGCGGATCTGGCGCACGGCGCTGACCAGGCGCACGACCGCCTCGACGTCGTCGGCGTCCGATTCGTAGGCGTGGGCGTCTTGGGCCTCGGGCCAGGCGGCGCGAATCAGCAAGTCTTCGCCGCCCAATTCGCCCCAGAGATGCTCGGTGACGTAGGGCAAGAAGGGGTGCCAGAGCTTGAGATAGGCCATGAAGGTGTAGTTGAGCACCTCGGCGGTCTCCTCGAGGTTGGCCAGGGACTCGACCTTGATGGCTTCCAAGTAGAAGTCGCAGAACTCGCCCCAGAAAGAGGCGCGCAGGATCTCCGCGGCGTCGCCGAAGTAGTAGTCCTCGAGCCGCTGGTCGATCCGTTCCACCAGATCGCGCAGCCGCGACAGCATCCAGCGATTGACCGGATGGGTGACCTCGGAAGGCTTGAGCGACGCGCGGTCGCGATCCCCCACGATGCGTTCGAGGGTGACGTCGGTGAGCTTGGCGGCATTCCAGATCTTGTTGATCAAGCGCTTGCCGCCGACCAGGCGCTCCTTGCCGAGCTTCAAGTCCTTGCCCGGGGCGTTGCCCACCAGGAGCGACAGGCGCAGGATGTCGGCACCGTATTCCTCGATGGTGTCCATCGGGTCGACGCAGGTCTCGGGGTGAGACTTCGACATCTTGCGCCCGAACTTGTCCAGGATCAGGCCGTGAAGATAGATCGTGCGAAACGGCACCTGGCCGGTCGCATAGGTGGTCATCAGGATCATGCGGGCGACCCAGAAGAACAGGATGTCGTAGCCGGTCTCCATCACCGAAGTAGGGTGAAAGCGCTGGTAGTCCGGGCTGCGCGCCAGGATCTCCGACAGATCGACACCGGGCTCGGCGGCGACGTCTTTGTCCACCAGGGTGGACCAGGTGAAGAGCGCCGAGGAAAACCAGGTGTCGAGGGTGTCCTCGTCCTGCACCCAGCCGTCGCTCTCCGGCGTCGCGCTGGGCGGCTGGTGGCCGACGTACATATCCTCCTGGCCGCGGTACCACACCGGGATGCGGTGACCCCACCAGATCTGGCGCGAGATGCACCAGTCGCGAAGGTTGTCGATCCAGTGGAAGTAGGTCTTCTCCTGGTGCTCGGGCAGGATGCGGATCTCGCCGGTTTCGACCACCTCGCGCATCACCTGCTTGAGGCTCAGGTTGCGGCCGTGCCACGGCACCGACGGCTTCTCGACGGCGATGAACCACTGCTCCTTGGGCAGCGGCTCGACCGGCTTCTTGGAGCGATAGCAAAACGAGGTCGACTGAGTGTAGTCCTCTTCCTCTTCCAGCAGACCGGCTTCTCTGAGCTCGGCGACGAACGCCGCGCGGCATTCTTCGACCGTCATGCCGGCGTAGAGCTCGCCGGCGGCCTCGGTCATGCGGCCGTCCTCGCCGATCACCTGGATCAGCGGCAGATCGTTCTTCTCCGCCATCTCGAAGTCGACGTGGCTGTGGGCCGGGGTGACGCCGAGCGCGCCGGTGCCGAACTCTGGATCCACCTTGGTGTCGGAGATCACCCGGACGGTGATCGTCGGGCCCTTGGGCCACGGCACCTCGTAGGTCTTGCCGATGTGCTCGCTCCAGCGCTCGTCGTCCGGGTGGACCGCCACCGCGGTATCGCCGAGCTTGGTCTCGGGACGGCTGGTGCCGACCAGGAAGGGACCGTAGCGCAGGGTGTAGAACTTCGCCGGCCGATCCTCATGGTAGATCTCGTCGTCCGATACCGTGGTCTGTAGAAACGGATCCCAGTTGACGATCCGCGGGCCGCGGTAGATCAGGCCGTCGCGAAACATTCGCGCGAAGACGCCGTCGACACAGCGGTGGAGCTGTGGATCCATGGGGTAGCACTCGCGAGTCCAGTCGCAGGACGAGCCGATGGCGCGGATCTGCTGGCGGATGCGGTCCTGTGAACCGGCAACGTACTCCGCGATCCGCCGCAAAAGCTCTTCGCGCCCGAGCTCGCCGCGCGGATCGGCCATGCCCTCTTCCTGGTGCTTGCGGATGACCACGCTTTCGGTGGCGATCGCCGCGTGATCGGTGCCCGGCACCCAAAGCGCCTCGTCCCCCGCCATCCGCCGCCAGCGAATCATCAGGTCTTCGAGCGCCAGCATCACCGCGTGGCCGGTATGGAGAGTGCCGGTCGCGTTGGGCGGCGGCATGGTGATGACAAATGGCGGCTTGTCGGAGTCGACATCGGCGATGAAGGCGCCGGACTCCTCCCAGCGGCGGTAGATGTCTTGCTCGTATTTCTTCGGCTCGAAGTACTTTTCGAGGGCCATGATAGAAGCTCCCGGATGCTGCAACGCAGCGGATACAGTTTGTCTTGGGATGAGTGGCCGAGGGCGAATCGACCGCGGCTAGTCTACACGTTGACAGAATCGGAAACGAGCACGACGAAGCGTGCTTGGTCGCCTTGCGACCCCGGTAGGGAGCGTCGCTATGTTTCCCGCGCCTCTCCACCGCTCCTGTCAGCCCAAGCCTGTCACGGCCGAAGGGTGACGACCCTCAGGCTGAAGACGGAGCTGGACGCGACGACGCGGAAGCTCCGAGCTTATTGCGCGCTCAATTCGTCCCGAAACGCCAGTAGCGCTGTCTTCAATCGATCGAGCTCTTCGTCGAGGCGGGACAGGAGTCCGATGGCGAGGCCGAGCTCGCCATCCTGACCCATCTCGCTGAGCCGCTGGGCGACCTCTTCAACCCGCGTGCCGCTGACCGCCGTCGCCGCGCCCTTGAGCCGGTGGGCGATGCGATGCAGGGCGTCGCCGTCTCCGGCCGCGATCGCGGTGGTGAGCTCGGCGACGAGCTCGTCCGCGGTCTTCAAAAAGAGATCGACGATCTCAAGGGCAAACTCCACCTTGCCGCAGCAACGGGTCAAGGTTCGTTCGGGGTCGAACACCTCCATCGAGGCCGTGCCGCTCGCGGCAGGTTCAGCAAGCGGTGACTCTTGGGATCCGCGGGAGAGCTGATCGGTCCCTGCCCGTCGAGGTTCTGCCAGATCGAGGATCAACCGGAGGAGCTGATTCTCGTCGAGGGGCTTGGAGACATAGGCGTCCATGCCGGCCTCGAGGCACTGCTCGCGATCGCCTTTCATTGCGCTGGCGGTGAGTGCAATGATCGGTGTGCGGCTGTCGGTTGTCGACTCCCGCCGCCGGATCTCGCGGGTGGTTTCGAGACCGCCGAGCTCGGGCATCTGGACGTCCATGAGGATCAGGTCGAAGGTCTCGCGTTCGAAAGCTGCGAGCGCTTTGAGACCGTTTGCCGCCATCGTCGCGTGGTGACCCTCGTTGGCCAGCAATTTGCCGATCAGCTTCTGGTTCAAGGGGCTGTCTTCGGCGACCAGGATGCTCAAAGGTCGGTTCTGCCGCCGATTCGCCGGTGGGATTGAAGGACCGGGCTCTGGATCGGCCGACAGGCGCTCCGGCGCGATCCTAACGATCCCAGCGTATCCGAGCGTCCTCATGATCGCTTCCCGGAGCTCCGGTTCAAAGATCGGTTTCTGAACGCAGGTCTCGGCCCGGTCGTTGCGTTGGCCCACGGCCGATAGCAGGATGACGAATCCCGGGGGCGTGAGCGCCAGGCCCGGGTCCTTGCTGCGCCTGATCTCTTCCGCCAGCTCGAAACCGCTCAGGCCCGGCATGCAGGCATCGGCGATCACCAGTCGATAAGACTCCGGGCCAAACGCCGCTTTCTGAATCGCGGAGAGTGCCGACGTCGTGTCGCCCACCGCGTCGACAAGCAGGCCCCACCGGGCGAGGAGATCGCTCGTGATCTTCAGACTCTTGGGGTGATCGTCGACCACCAGCGCCCGAACCCCGCGCAGCTCTTTCGGCGACGCCGCGGGATCGGCCGCGTCTGCACCACGGAAACGAGCCGTGAAGTGAAATGTGCTGCCCACGCGAGGAACGCTCTTGACCCAGATATCGCCGCCCATCAGGCCGACCAGCTGCTTGCAGATCGAAAGGCCCAGGCCGGTTCCGCCGTGGCTGCGGGTAGTTGAGCCGTCGGCTTGGGTGAATGAGTCGAAGATCAGGTCTTGTTTCTCAGACGAGACCCCACACCCGGTGTCGGCCACCTTGAAGTGGACCGTGACTCTGTCACCGTCGGTCTCTTTGACCTCAGCCGTCAGTGTCACCTCACCCTTGGCCGTGAACTTGATGGCATTGCCTACCAGGTTGACGAGCACCTGCCGCAGCCGGCCGCGATCGCCGATCGCCTTCTGGGGTACGTCGGGGGCGATGTCGCACAGCAGCTCGAGGCCCTTGCCCTGGGCCTTCTCTGCCAGCTCGCGCAAGGTGTCGCGTACTACCTCGCGAGGGTTGAACGGCTCAGATTTCAAGTCGAGCTTGCCGGCCTCGATCTTGGAGAAGTCGAGCACGTCATTGAGTACGCCGAGAAGCGAATTGGCGGATGCGGAGACGGTCTGAAGCATGTCCAGCTGGTCAGCGTCGAGCTCGGTTTCGAGGGCCAGGCGGGTCATGCCCATGATCACAGTCATCGGCGTGCGCAGCTCGTGACTGATGTTGGCCACGAACTGGGACTTCAGACGCGAGCTTTGCTCGGCTTCATCTCTGGCCTGGCGCAGCTCGACCATCAGTCGCCGGTTGGTCAAGGCGATACCTGCCTGGGAAGCCAGCGATTCGACCAGTCGCTGATCTTCGAGGCTGAACGGGACCACTTTTTGCCGGAGGGTTCCGGAATCCGTGGCTTGGGCGTTGATCAGTTGCAGAACACCGATGACCTCGTCATCGTGGCTCTTGATCGGCGTGGTGAGAAACGACTTCGAGCGGTAGCCGGTTTTGGCGTCGAACTCTCGGGTGCCGGAGAAATCGAAATCTCGGGTGTCGTAGGCGTCGGGGATATTGACGGTTTTACCCGAAATCGCTGCTCGGGCCGCCACCATCCGGTGATTGGGTCGACCGCCCGCGTCCCGGAGCGGCAGGGGCGGATAGATGATCGGTAGCCCACTAGAACCGCCGAGACTGAGCCCTAGTGAGTCGGTCAACATGATCTCGAACTGGAGCCGATCATCGGCCGTGCGGGTGTAGAGCGTGCCGCCGTCGGCGGCAGTCAGGAATTTGGCAGTCCGGAGGATCAGCTCCATCAAGGCGTCGTGATCCTTCTCAGCGGACAGCGCCTGGCCGACCGACGTCAGCAGCTGAATAGCCTCGAGCGACGTCGGCTTGCGGATCGGCTCGAGACCGCTGGCTGGCTCGGAACGTGGCACCTCAGACGCGTTGCTTCGCGGTCGCGTCGTGGTCTTCGGGATGCCTAGCTGGTGCATGATCTGCCGATCGGCGCTCGGTGTGACGTTCGGCGAGCGCCTGGAGCTTGGCAATAAACTTTCAGTCGGCTTTGTCGTGGTCGCGTGAGGTCCCATCTCGCGTCTCCCATATTGTCGTAGCGACCTGATCCTCGCCGGGAGGGCTTACATTCGGAATTACGAATCGGTTGATGGTGGAGGGCCCGGCCCAATTAGCACGGGGCTAAAGCCCCGTGCTACCCAGGGCAAGCCCTCTGAAGAGGGCTCTGGATCGGGCCTTGACAACCCCCTTAGGGGGCTTCTGCTCGGTAGCACGGGCTTTCGCCCGGTGCGTGCATCGGTTCGTGCTTCAACCCCGTACGGAGATCACGCAGGGCCCGACGGCGACGCCTTCGGCCCCCGATTCACCGATGGTGAAACGGCGCCGGGTCAGTTGCTCGAGCTCTTCGCGATCCCGGGAGAGACGCGCATGCACCGTGCCGTCGTCGCTGCTGACGAGTACGTCGGCAGAGGCCGGCTGGGCGATCCATCCCGGCGCGTCATCGTTGCTGCCGACAACCGGGTAGCGGGGGGCTCGGCGAATTTCTTTGACCAGGTCGCCGACCCAGGCCGGAGCGTCATGGACGCGCGCGGGCGACCGCGATGAGGTCCAGACCGCCAACTTTTCGAATAGATAGGGACAGATCGGGCCGAAGCCCGCGGTCAGGCGCTCGATGGTGGCGGTCACGGTCGGGCGGATCGATGCCAGCCCGCGGCCGCTTTGCCGACGATCGGCAGCCACCGCGGCGTAGTGTGCGAAGTCTGAGACGACGTCGGCCAGCAGGCGGGCAGCGACTCCCAGGCGATGCTCGCGGTAGGCTTGACGGGCTGCCTCGGCGGCAGCCGTCGCCTGGCACAGGATCCAGTCGTCAGCTAGTGGCGGTGGTGCGCCGGGACCCGCATCGTGGCCGGCACGATCCGCGGCTCCGCGAGAGGCGAGATGGAACAGCCCGGTGACCTTGGCGCTCAAGCGCCGCACCGTTCGACGTCCCCGCCGCAGGTTCGATTCCGAGGCGGTCGCAAGATCCAGCGATCCGGAATGAAGCGACAGCAGATAGCCCAGGCGCAAGGCGTCGGCGCCGAACCGTCGGACGAGGGCGCCGGGCTCAACCGCGTTGCCGAGGCCCAGGCGCATCGGTCGCCGTACCCAGCGAACTTCGAAGCGCTCCTCGTCGCCCCGGCTTCGGGCGGTCGAGGCGCCGGTGGCTTCAGAACGGTCCTCGAGAACCCTCTCGACAACGTGCAGTGCGCCATGGATGCGCAGATGGCGGAACGCCGGCCGCCCGGTCAGCGCCAGTGACATGAGCTGCGACGGCACCGCCCAGCGGAATAGGATCTCCTGATCGACAAAGAGCTCGTCGATCGGTTCGGGCTCGGCGTCGGTCGGCCAGCCGGTGGCCCGGAGTGTCGACGCCACCAGGGAAAACCAGACGCTCAGGACATCGTTTCTCGACTGCGGTTGACCGTTGACCAGTTGCCGCTCGACGTGCGGCAGCGGATGACCCCACCAATACTGACGCGAGATGCACCACGGATCAGGCTGTTGCAGCATTTCGAGCGTCTGCCGGCGCCAGCGATCGTCGGAGAAGCTGACGGCACCCGAGGCGACGGCGCGCCGGAGTTGGGCGGCGGCGCTGTCGAGATGCACGAAGACCTGCTCGGAATAGCCGAGGTTGACCAGCGTCCCCGAGCGCCGGGCGCGGAAAGCATCGACCTCGAAGTGACCCTCGATGCGCTCGAGGCGGGAGCCGAGCCGTTCGAGCACCCGCCGTCGTGCTTCTTCGCGCACCAGCGGCGGCTCATCCGGGATCAGGAACCGGCCGCGGCTGTCGATCGCCGCGCGACGCTTCTCGATGCCGAGCGCCAGGGCGAGAGCTTCGTCGTCCCGGTCGTGGGCCGGGACCAGGAACTTGGCGTCGGTCGCCAGGCCGTCATAGGCGTAGACCGGCAGCTCCCCGTGACGCAAGGGATCTTCGACCGTGCGCCCAGCCAGGGTGCTGAAAGGGCCGCCGCGGCGAACCGCCACCGCTACCGCGCCCGGTAGCAGCTCGGGATAGAAAGTCTGGGCCTCGATCGTCTCCCTGGCTGGCCGCGGAGACGTCGTCGCGTCGCGGACCTTGAAGTGCACGACGAAGCGCTCGTTCAGCTCCACCCGGGTGCGGATCACGTCGGGCGAGACCAGGACCGTCTGGGTCGTGGGATCGTAATAGGCTAGTCGCCGCTCGCGGCTGATCAGTCCGGCGTCCTTGAGGGCGAAGAACAGCCGGCGCGCGGCACGCTCGCCGTCGCGGCTCATCGGGTCGAGCCAGGCATCGGGATCAAAGCCGACGCCCAACTGGTGTAATTGCTCGCGGATCGCCGCGTCGTGAGTGCGGTGGACATCGGCGCAGCGCTCGACAAAGCGCGGGCGACCGATCTCTTCGCGCTCGAAGGGCAGGGCGCGTTCGACCGCCAACTGCAGCGCCAGCCCCCCGGGATCGGAGCCGAGCACGCGCCTCGGTGGCCGACCGCTCTCGTTCTCGACCGCCCGGGCGCGTACGTCCATCAACAGCGCGGACAGGAAGGAGGAGAGCTCCGGCCGGCCAGCGGCGGAAATCGGTGCCGCCGCCAGGGCGGTGCCGGTGCCGCGAAAGCGCCCCCGGTGTTCCCACTGCACCCGCAAAGCCGGCTCGTCGGCGCCCGGCTCGAATGCGGCTTTCACCGACGGCCGTCCCGGTTCGTCCTGGCGCCGAGGGCCAGGGCTTGCCGCCGGCTGGCCGCCCGCGGGACGATGCCAGCCATGAGCCATCAAGGCGTCGATCAACCGCCGGCCGCGGTGTCCGAGCATCGGATGCAGCTCGCAGGCAGCAATGTCGGCCAGTTGGTCGGCGGCAGCGGCGGTGGTAATCATCTGGCCGCGGGCGTGCTTCAGCACCCGCAAGGTGTCCGGATAGACCCGCTCCGCGGCCAGCTCGACGTCCCCCGGCAAATAGCCCTGCCATTCATCAGCGCAGTTGGTGATGCCCATGCGATTGCACAGATAGTCGGGCACGTAGGCGATGCCGCGCTGGCGCAGGCGTTCGGCGTCGGCGTCTTCGCCCAGAATATTGTTGGCGGCGCCGCAGATCAGCTTGACCTTGAGTCGCGGAATGGTGCGTTCGTTGACCTGGGCGCCGATGGCGCAAGGTGCGAAGACGTCGACGTCGAGATCGAAAATGGCGTCGCCGGAGACCACCTCGATTCCCGGCCTTTGGCTGGCCAGGGTCTCGAGCGCGCGAGTGTCGATGTCGGTGACCCAGATGCGGGCGCCGGCGTCGTCGAGCAGCGCCACCAGCGGGCCGCCGACATTACCCACCCCCTGGACCGCGACCCGGACTCCGGCCAGGTCGTCCGTGCCGGTGAGGAAGCGCCAGGCCGCCTGCATCGCGACGAAGACGCCTCGGGCGGTGGCCGGCGAGGGATTGCCGCTGCCCCCCAGCTCGCCTCCAACGCAAGTTGTGAAGCGGTTCTGGCCGAGGATGGCGTTCATGTCGGAGGTCTTGGTGCCGACATCTTCGGCGGTGTAGTAGATGCCGCCCAGACTGGCGATGAAGCGGCCGTAAGCGCGAAACATCGCGAGTCGCTCGGGGGTGCTCTCGGTCAAGTACTCGGGCGTCCTGACCGCTTCGGCCGCCGCCACGATGCCCTTGCCGCCGCCCCACCACAGACCGGCCAGGGCGTTCTTGCGGGTCATGCCTTGGGCCAGGCGCAGGCCGTCGACCAGCACGTCGGCCAGGCTGTCGTAGGGCTTGAAGCGCAGGCCGCCCTGGGCCAGGCCGCGGCGGGTGTCGTGGACGAAAGCGAAGAATAGCGTCGGAATGCCGTCCTCACGGCCGATGAACACCCCTTCATGATTGGCGAAGTCCTGGGACAGCTCGAAGAACGCCTTCACCGGCGCCAGTAGCCGCGGATGGGACAATGTGATCTCGCCGTTTTCCGACACGACGAAGGCACGGGTGACGCCCTGTTCGGCGAGAAGATCATGGAGCTCTTCGACGCTCGAAGAGCGCACGCGGCGGGCCAGCTCGCGGCGCTTGGCGTCGGTCTTGTGATTGGACATGGCCGCCGAATATATCGAATCGGCGGTCTGATACGCTTCCCGGCCTACCATCATGATCCCAAGCCGTGAAGATTGTCGGTCAGGGCAAGATCGAGAGTATGAGTGAGGGGACAAACCCACCGCGAGACCTGGAGTTGGCGACACCAGGAGTGATCACTGGGCTTCTTACCGCTGCCCGTAAGGGCGATAGCTCCGCCTTGGATCAGTTGATGTCGGTGATTTACGGCGAGCTCCGCTCGATCGCCCACCGGCAGCTCGATCGCCGGCGGCCGAGCCAAACCCTGAACACCACCGCCTTGGTCCACGAGGCTTATCTCAAGCTGGTGCGCCAGCCCCGGGTGGACTTCGCCGACCGCAATCATTTCCTGGCTGTGGCGGCGGTCTCCATGCGGCATATCCTGGTCAACTACGCGCGCGACGCCGCGGCCAAGAAACGCGGCGGTGACTATGGACGGGTCGATCTCGACCTGGCTGGACTCACCGTTGACGCCCAGGCCGTCGAGATCCTCGACTTGGACGAGGCATTGACGGCTCTGGCCGAGCTGGACGAGCGTCTGTCCAAGCTGGTCGAGCTGCGATTTTTCGGCGGCTTGACGGTCGCCGAGACCGCGGCGGTGATG
>JAAUXY010150938.1_pt1 | contig 10043 bp, 10 predicted proteins | sample 7278121 | NCBI WGS metagenome assembly JAAUXY01 (sample SAMN14350117, study PRJNA611818) | marine sediment metagenome | isolation source: surface marine sediment (1.8m) | place: French Polynesia: Moorea | collected 2018-08
CGGGTCGAGACCGACCACCCGCGCGCCGGGGGCCTGGCGTGCGATTTCGAGCGCCACATCGCCGGTGCCGGTCGCCAGGTCGAGGACGTTTGCGCCGTCGTTGGCGACGATCTCGACCGCCTGTCGCCGCCAGCGCCGGTCAAGCCCCAGGGAGATGATCCGGTTGAGAAGATCGTAACGCCCGGCGATGCGGTCGAACATTGCCCCCGAGCCAGGGCGGGGCGAGCCCGCCTCGAGTCGTTCAGAGGCGGTGAGATGGTGAGTCGTGGTCATCATACGTCCCGATCGACGATCGTTTCAGCCACCGTCTCCAGGGCGCCGCGGGCGCGGCTCTCGGGCAGCGATTCGAGGGCGGCCAGCGCCCGGTTCGAATGGTGGCGCGCCAACTGGCGACACTCCTCGACTGCCCGCGTCTCGCGCAGCGAGCTGATCACCCGCTGAGCCGCGAGATCCGACATGCCGGTACCGTCCAGGATCTCTTCGATCACCGAGCGCAGATTCGGATCGCGCTCCAGCGCCACGATCAGCGGAAAGGTCATCTTGCCCTCGCGCAAGTCGGCAAAGAGATCCTTGCCGGTTCGCGACGCGTCGCCGGTCAAATCCAGCAGATCGTCGGTGGCTTGAAAGGCGATGCCGAGATGTCGGCCGTATTTCACCAGCGACCGTCGCTGGGTCTCGTCGAGGCCCGCCGCTCGGCTGCCGGCCGACATCGCCCACCGAAAGACCGAGGCCGTCTTGCCGTCCACGACCTGAAAGTAGAGCTCCCGATCGGTCGAAATGCGACCGCGACTCTCGAGCTGCAGCGACTCGGCGAAGATCATCTCCTCAATGATGGCGAACAACTCTTCGATCAGGCCCGGCAAACGGCAGCGATGCACCCGGCGCAAGGCCTCGATCAACAGCCAGTCGCCGGCGAAGATCGACGCCGCGTTGCCGTAGATCGCCCGGGTCGCCGGCGCGCCGCGGCGGACGTCGCTCATGTCGACGACATCATCGTGCAACAGCGTCGCGCTGTGAACCAACTCGACCGCGACCGCGAGATCTCGGACTTTGTGATCGAATCCGGTGCCGACGCGCGCTGCCAGCGTCACGCACATCGGGCGCAAGCGCTTGCCGCCGAGGGCCAGGAGGTGAGACGCCGCTCGGCTGACCAGGCGTTCGTCGTGCGGCAGGCGGGCGAATTCACCCTCGAAGGCTTCGAGGTCCTGGCCGATGAAAGTCACCAGATCGCTCAGGCGATCGGCCATATTCTCGAGGCCGCGATGAGCGCAAATGCCTTCCAGCCGCGCCAACAGGTCGACACCGACCGGCAAGCCGGGAACACTGTCCTCAGCGAACCGATCCGGCGCGCCGCCGGCTTCCTGGCCTTCCGGCCGATGCCCGATCGCCGACGGTTCGGCCGAAGGTTCGACCGTGGGCAGGCTCGTTGCTAACTTCATGGAGTCTTCTCCAGTAACAGAGTCTCTTCGGTCTGCCGTGTTGCTTGCTGAAGGTCGGGGGATTTGGCGCCGAGCGAAGCCTCGGCGCGCGCCGCCTTGACCAGCATCTTGAGACCCACCCGGCCCAGCAGACCACCCTTCAAGAAAGATTCGACCATCGAGTCTGTGAGCGCGATCAGCGACTCCAGGGATTCCAGGCGCTGGCGAAAGATCCGGGCTTCGGTGGTCGGGTCTGCTTCAAGCAATGGAATCCACTCGCGAAAGCTCTCGAGAACCGGATCCCATTCGCGGCGCTTGCGCAGCTCGACGATATTGCGGATCACTTTTTCAAGGTCGGTCGCCGGTCGGAAGGTGACCCGCCGACATCCTGGCGCTTTCTCCGGGAAAATCAAGTGCCACTCGCGCAAGTCCCGACAGGCCATCGAGACCGCGCCGCGGCTCATTTCCAAGCCTTGCATGATCTCCTCAGTGTCCGCCGGTTCCGCGCGCGAAAGCAGCCAGCTGTGGACTCGGGCGGTGGTCGGTGCGATGCCCCAGAAGGGCCCCATCGAAGCCCAGAGCTGAACAAACGCCAGACGGACGTCTTCTAAGTGACCAGATTCGGCAGCTTCCGTGGCGTTCGAAAGGTTCTTCCCAGGCTCCGCGTCGCTCATGGCGGCGAACACTACAGGATCATTCCTGAAATTTCAATACTTTCTGAAATTTCAATACTCGGAGCGAGGACGGCTGCTAGCGCCCCAGAAACTCGAGCTTGCAGCTCGACTTCCTGGCCCAACCCATCCGTACCAGGAGGCGTTGCGCTATGCGCAACAGCCTCCTAGAATCCGCCGATCATGCCGAAACCAAAGATCCAGATTCTGGTCTGCGTCAACGAACGGCCGAGCGGCGCGCGCAAGCCGAGCTGCGGCCCGCGGGGAGGCCTGGACGTCTACCGCCGGTTCAAGGACGGCGTGCGCGCGAAGGGTATCCGAGAGGATGTGATGGTCGTCCGCACTGGCTGCCTGAAACACTGCAGTCAAGGGATTACCGTCAACATCTGGCCCCTGAACCTCTGGTACCGTCGGGTCACTCTGGACGACGTCGAAGAGATTCTCGACCGTTCGGTGATCGGCGGTCAGGAAATCGAACGTTTGCGGATGCCGGACATCCCCTGGGAATAAGGCTTCAGATCCCGAAACCGCGACTCTATTTTCGGACAGGCATCCCCATCGAGCATCGACCTTTGGCGGGTCCGGTCGGGTCCGTCTGCGCCGAGGATCAGCTGCTTCTTGCCCCCCAGATGCGCAGAACGGCCTTATTTCATGGTAGATTACGGCAAATGCTGAACAGCTCTTGCTACGAACCGAACCTTCTCGGGTCCGATCGTGGAACACCGCAAGGCTGACTTCATCTCTTCATGAGGAGACTGAGAACATGAAACGCTGCCGCCTGATTGTCATGCTCGTCCTGTTCGCGACGCTCATCCCGGGCTCCGCCAGGGCCCAAGATGGAGAGCTCGATCGCTTCGCCTTCGGTGTCGGCATCGGCCTCGTCGACCTGTCGGATTCTCTCGATGACGACGGCACCGAGACCTATCTTCAGGCCAACTTTCGGGTCCTGCTCGGCGATAGGCAAGCCGGACGTGATGAAAAAACGGTCGTCGCCTACCTCGAAGCCGAGATCGGCTACTGGAACGCGAACTACCGCATTCCGATCGACGACAACGCCAGCGATCCGTTCATCAGCGGCGACCAGACCGACCTCATGCTCGGCCTCAACATCATCGCCGTGGTGCCGTTCGAGCGCGTCGACTACTTCATCGGCGCCGGCCTGGCGATCCACAACTTCGATTCCGACGCCAGTCTGTCCAACTTTGCCGTCGACGACGACGAGACCTTCGGCGTCAACATTCAGACCGGCATCGACGTTCGCCTGAGCGACACGATCGGCATCTACGGGCTGTTGCGACTCGACCTGGTGGAAGACGTGGTCGAGGAACAGGCGAAGATCCTCCTCGGCTTGCGCTTCTTCTTCGGTTGATGGCGCGGCGACCGGGTTCGCCCCCAAGGGGCACGAACGGAACCCGGGTCTGCGTCATCGGCGCGGGTTCCTCCGGCATTGTCGCTGCCAAGGTGCTCGGGCAGCACGGTATCGCCTACGACTGCCTCGAGAAGGGCTCCGGCATCGGCGGCAACTGGCGATACCGCAACGACAACGGCCTATCGGCGGCTTATGCGTCGTTGCACATCAACACCTCGAAGACGCGGATGGCCTACTCCGACTTTCCGATGCCGGAGGACTATCCCGACTACCCGCATCATAGCCAGATCCTCGACTACTTCGAAGAATACGTCGATCACTTCGGGGTTCGGCCGCACATTCGATTCAACACGCCGGTGAGCGACGTCACTCCGGACGGTGACGGCTGGAATGTCACCACCGAGGCCGGCGAAACCAGGCGCTACAGCGCCGTTCTGGTCTCAAACGGTCACCACTGGGATCCGAAGCTGCCCGACTTCCCCGGCTCCTTCGATGGCCCGACACGCCATTCCCACAGCTACGAGACTCCGGCCGGCCTCGAGGGCAAACGTGTCCTGGTGGTCGGCATCGGCAACTCCGGCGTCGACATCGCCTGCGAGACGTCGCGGATCTCGGCCAAGACCTTTCTCTCCACCCGGCGCAGCGCGCACATCGTGCCCAAGTATGTGCTGGGCAAACCGATCGACCTCTATACCTCGGCGGCGTCGAGCCGTTTACCGCTGACGCTCCAGCGCTTTGGCTTCGAGGCCCTGCTGCACATCGCCAGCGGCTCGCAGGAAAACTACGGCGTACCCCGGCCTGAGCACAACTTGCTCCAGGCCCATCCGACGATCTCTTCCGATCTGCTCAACCTGGTCGGCCACGGCAAAATCCGGATCAAGCCTGACATCGAGGAGCTTCAGGGAGATCGCGTCGCCTTTGCCGACTCGAGCGTCGAGCCGATCGACGAGATCATTTTCGCCACCGGTTATCGCATCAGCTTTCCATTCCTGGCGCCCGAGCTGATCGACCCGCGGGAGAACGAAGTGCGACTCTACCGTCACGTCGCTCATCCCAGGCTGCCGGGCCTCTACTTCATCGGCCTGATCCAGCCCCTGGGCGCGATCATGCCGCTGGCCGAGCAGCAGTCGATCTGGGTTGCCAAGCTGCTGTCCGGCGAGGTCGCGTTGCCCGAGCGCGAGATCATGGAGCAGCAGATCGACGCCGACGCCGACGCCATGCGCCGCCGCTATGTCACCTCCGCGCGCCACACCATCCAGGTCGATTTCTTTCCCTACATGAACCAGCTGCGCAAGGAGATTCGGAAACGTCGAACCGGGGCGAAACTCAAAGCTCCGCTTCAGCCCGCAGCTCCCGCGACATCAGGTCCTTGACCGCCTGACGCGGCGGCTTGTCGTGGTAGAGAATCTGAACCATCTGCTCGGTGATCGGCATCTCCACGCCCCGGCGCGCGGCCAGCCTCGCGATCGCTCGTGAATTGCGAAAACCCTCGGCCACCATCGAGGTCGCGGCGGTGATCTCTGACGCGGTCTTGCCGGCGGCGAGCTGAACGCCGAGCTGCCGGTTGCGCGACAGAGGCCCGGTGCAGGTCAGGACCAGATCTCCCATACCGGCGAGCCCCGAGAGAGTCCGCGGCATGCCGCCGCACGCCAGCCCTAAACGGGTGATCTCGTGCAGCCCGCGGGTCATCAGGGCCGCCAGCGTGTTATACCCCAGCTCGAGGCCGGTCACCACACCGGCGGCGACGGCGATGACGTTCTTCGACGCACCGCCGAGCTCGACCCCGACCACGTCGGTTGACGAATAGAGGCGAAAGCTGGGCGTCGAGAGTGCCTCGCGCAGCTCGGTCGCCAGCTCGTCGTCCTCCGACGCCACCACCGCCGAAGTCGGCGCGCCGGTCACCAGCTCGCGAGCAAAGTTGGGCCCGGACAGCACGGCGTAGCGCATGTCACGACCGAGGGCAGCGCTCTCGTCGGCAGTCACCTCGCTCATCCGAGCCAGGATATCGATTTCGATGCCCTTGGTCGCCGACAGCACCGCGGTCGGGCCACCGCTGGTCGGTAGGTGGCTGAGGAACTGCCGCACCACTTGCCGGAAGCCGTGGGAGGGCACGACGACCAGCGCCACCTCCGCTCCGGTCGTAGCCGCCATCTCGGCGGTGACCGTCACGTTCTGGGGGATCTCGACGTCCGGCAGGTAGCGCTGATTGCGTCGCTCGGCGTCCATCTCGGCGGCGAGCTCGGCGCTGCGCGCCCACAGCGTCACCTGATGACTATCGTGCGCGAAATGCACGGCCAACGCCGTGCCCCAGGAGCCGGCACCGAGCACCGTCAGCTTCATGCGGACTTCCTCCCGGCTTCGCCGAGTCGATGTTCTGTTCCCGCTGCCAGGCGCCTGAAATTGTCGCGATGCTTGATCGCGACCAGGATCGCGATCGCCCCGGCGCTGGCCAACAACCACCCCGGCGGGATCGGAGTCCATCCGGCACGACCGCACAGATAAAGCAGCAGCGGGAAGGTCGCCACGGTCACCACCGACGCCGCGGAGATATAGCGGGTCGTGGCGACCACCAGCACGAACACCGCCAGGGCCAGACCTGCCGGGATCAGCGACAGGCTGCCCAGGGCGCCGGTCACCGTGGCCACCCCTTTACCGCCGCGAAAGCCATGGAAGACCGGAAAGATATGCCCGACCACCGCCGCCACCGCGGCCGCGCCGATCACCATCCCCGGCGCATCGAGCCAGCGGGCGATCTGGACCGGCACCACCCCCTTGGCGACGTCGAGCAGGAGCACCGCGGCGGCCGGCCCCTTGCCCGCCAACCGCAGCACGTTCGACGCGCCGGCGTTGCCCGAGCCGTGCTCGCGCAGGTCGAAACCGCGTAGATTGCGCACGATCAGCAAGCTGAACGACACCGAACCCAGCAGATACGCACCGACGATCAGCCCGAGGCCAGCGACCCAGCTCACGATGCGACTCCCAGCGGGTAACTCTCGACCGTAAGGTAGCGGGCCCCCGAGGGTGTCAACTGGCTGGCGATCAAGCTGCCGCGATCGGCGGTAAACGTCCCTGCTGACCGATCACCGAAAGTCTCTGCCCATCGTTCAACCTCCGCCGGGCTCCAGGGCGGCTTGCAGCGCGCCAGAGTGAGGTGGGCATGGTAAGGCCGGCGCTCGCTCTCGATGCCGGCGGCCCGCTCCACCGCTTCCGCGACCCTGGCTTGCAGGCCTCCCAGATCGCCTTCGGCTTCGATGCCGGCCCACAGCACTCGCTTGCGGCCGCGAGGCGGAAAGGCGCCGGGACCGACGATGGTCAGCTGGATCGGCTCACCGGCGGCAAAAGCCTCACCCAGCTCGCGATGCAAAGCCGGCAGCCGCTGCTCCGGCGTCTCTCCCAGAAAGACCAGGGTCAGATGCATCGCCCGCGGCTTGACCCACCGCGCCTTGGGCCGGCCCCGGCGCGACTCGAGGGCGCGACGCTCGAGATCGAGCCGGATCTCGGACGGGATGTCGATGGCGACGAAGAGGCGCATCGGGGTCAAGTCGATGACTTCAACAAGTCGCGGCGCACCAGCTCGAGCGCCAGCTGCGACGACTGCTGCCGAACGCGCCCTCGGCCACCGGGAAAGATCACCTTGCGATGGGCCCCGCGGTCGGGCCCCGCCATCGCGACGTGAACGGTGCCCACCGGCTTCTGTTCGCTGCCGCCTCCTGGGCCGGCAATCCCGGTGATGCCGAGTCCGTAGTCGGAGCCGTAGCGCTTTCGCACCCCCTCCGCCATCGCGACCCCCACCGGTTCTGAAACCGCGCCATGAGCGGCGATCATCTCCTCGGGAACACCGAGCAGCCGAGTCTTCAGCTCGTTGGTGTAGGAGACCACTCCACCCAGAAAGTAGTCGCTCGAGCCGGCGACCCGGGTCAGGCGCTCGGCGACCAATCCGCCGGTGCACGACTCGGCGGTCGTCAGGGTACGCCCGGCTTCGGTCAACAACCGGCCGACGACGCTCTCGAGCGTCTCCTCCTCGCGATCGGTGAAGGTGACCGCGCCGGCGAGCTCGAGCAACGCCCGTCGCATCTCGTCGAGCTCGGTGCGGCGCTCGGCCTCGGAACCCCGGGCCGAGAAGTAGACCTTGACCTCACCCGGCGAAGCGAGCACCGAGATGCGCTCGCGGCCGAAACGCTGATACGCCGGCGCGATCCGCTCCTCGACCTCTGACTCGGGCACACAAGCGAGCTTGATCACCCGCATCTCGAGCCCCTGGTCGACGCCTGCCGTGGCCTCTTTCAACCAGGGTTCGAGATAACGCTCGATCATCGCCTCGAGCTCCCGCGGCACGCCCGGGAAGAGGAAGACGGTGGCGCCGCCGGGAGCCGCCTCGGCACTGAGATCGATGCGCTGGCCGGGGGCCGTGCCCCGGGAATTGGCGAGCACGCGGGCGCCGTCGAGCACCTCCGCCTGCCGGCGGTTGACCTCCGGCATCTCGCGGCCGAAACTGGCGAAGAGCCGGCGCATGTGCTCGACGATCGTCTCGTCGACGCTCAGACCGAGGTCGAAGGCGCGGGCGACGGCGAGACGGGTGACGTCGTCGGCGGTCGGTCCCAGACCGCCGGTGACCAGCACCAGCTCGCTCTCGGACGCCCGCTGGACGAGCTCCGCGGCCAGCGCCGCCTCGTCGTCGCCGATCACGGACTTGACCGCCAGATCGAACCCGTAACGATCGAGCAAGGCGGTCAGACGTAGGGAGTTGGTGTCGAGCCGTTGGGGTCCGAGAAGCTCCGAACCGACGGCGATAATCGCGGCTTTCATACCTCCGATGATAGGCTAGGCGCCCTGATATCGGAAGCGACTCGCGACGGGACAACACCATGATGATCAAATCCAGACTGACCGCCGCTGCCGCGGCCCTGCCCTTCCTCCTCACGCTGCCGGCCAGCCCGGCAACCGCCGTCAGCCCGGTGACCAAGACCGCCGGTGGCGAGCTGTTGGTGGCCGCCGACGGCCGGAACTTCGTCCAGAGGTCCGACGGTCAGCGCGTCGAGCTGCCGCTGTCTCGGGCCGCCAGAATCAGCGATTTCCGATCCGCCGGTGACCACTGGCTGGTGGCCGCGGTCAACCGCGCGAGCGACGGAGAAGCGCACCGGCTCGAGCTGCTTCAGGGCCGTGGCAGTGAAGTGACGGCTCTACCTTCGCCGGCCCTCGAGCCCGCGGCCGAGCTAATGCAACCGGCCTTCATCGCTGATCGCCAGCGTGTCCAGGCCCTGGTCTGGCTCGAAGGCGCCGCTCATGATCAGCTGGCGGTCAAGGTGAGCCGCTGGCTCGCCGGCGGCTGGAGCGCACCGGAGACCTTGTCGCCTCCCGGCAAGGGCACCCAGATCGCGCCGACCACCGCCGTTCTCGACGACGGTAGCTGGCTGGTGGCCTGGGCCGCATTCGACGGTCAGGACGACGAGATTTTGTGGAGCCGCTTCAGCGACGGGGCCTGGTCGTCGCCGGCGGGGATCGCCGCGGACAACGCGGTGCCCGACATCACTCCTCACCTCTTCGCCACCGAAGGCGGTGCCCTCGCCGCCTGGAGCCGTTTCGACGGCAACGACTACCGAATCAACGTCGCCCGCTTCGACGGCGAGCGCTGGTCGCCCCCGACCGTCGCCGGCCCTGCCGGTTCGACCGATCCGGCGTTCAGCGAGGCCGCAGAACCATACCTGGTCTACCACCATGCCGACCCGCCGGGCTGGGCGGTAATACAGCTCGACGCCGAGGGCAACGTCCTGCGCGAGGCTTCCCTCGAAGTCCGCGCACCGGGCCGGCCGATGCTCGCTGAAGTCTCCGAGCAGGCAGTCCGCTTCGAGTGGACCAGCGCCGAGAAACAGCTGCTGTCGTCGCCGCTGCCCTGGACTGAGCGCTAACCCCGCCCCAAGAAAGCCAGTCCTTCGGACTGGCTTCATTGGCCCAACCCCTCCTTTGCAGTTTTCGTCCGGAGGAACACGGTTTGGTTCCGAAGGAACCGGACGGAAACTGCGGCTTAGCCTGATCGTCCAGACAGCTCCTAGCGACCCGGGCGCGAAAAACATAGACGGCTCGCTATGACAACCCAGGTATACACCTGAACACCTGGGTCCATACCCGGAACGAATCCAGTCCCGAGGGCCCGATCGGGGCTAAAGGCTGAAAAACCAGGGGATTCGCGTCAGCTTTCCCTCTCGTCAGGGCCATCGCGGACTCTGGCACGGCTCCTGCTACTCCAGGACACCAGCGATCCTGTACCCGCTCCGTGAGTCGTCCGGAGTCGGATCGGCCGCTGGCTCGATCCGATGGACCGAATCCACGAAGCATGAACAACTCAAGGAGGTCCTTTGATGAGACGATCCAGTACTCGCTCCGCGGCGCGCACGCTCGCCGCGGGTACCCTGGTCTTGGCTCTGGGCGGCGCCGCGCACGCCCAGAACACGGTCGGCGGAGATACATTCGCCCCCGGCGAGGCCGACTTCCTGCAAAACGGCTCGCAGGTGGGCCGGGGCGCCGCCTTCCAGTTCTCCGACGCCTTCTATGCCGCTAACGGCATCGACGCTCAGGAGATCCGCAACC
>JAAUXY010129734.1_pt1 | contig 10042 bp, 4 predicted proteins | sample 7278121 | NCBI WGS metagenome assembly JAAUXY01 (sample SAMN14350117, study PRJNA611818) | marine sediment metagenome | isolation source: surface marine sediment (1.8m) | place: French Polynesia: Moorea | collected 2018-08
ATCGCGTTGATCCAGGGCCTTTTGTTCGCGGTCGGTTTCGAGCTGGTCGGACTGTCTTACTGCTTGATCCTCGGGCTCTTGCTCGGATTTCTCAACGTCATCCACTACCTCGGCTCGATCGTCGGCCTCTCGGTAGCGCTGCCTTTGGCGCTCTTCCAGGCCGACGGCGGCTGGTCTACCCTGATCTGGGTGCTGGTGGTTTTCACCGTCGTCCAGATGATCGAGGGCTACGTCTTGACGCCGCGAATCATGGGCGAGCAGACCGGCCTGCATCCGATGGCGATCATCGTCGCCATCTTCTTCTGGGGGACGGCGCTCAAGGGCATCACCGGCATGATCTTGGCGATTCCGTTGACGGCTTTCTTCGTCGTCTTCTGGCGCTTGCTGAATGAGAAATACATTCAAGAGTTAGTTTAGGACGACTGTGCCCCCAGTCACGCCTCCCAGCGAAACCGCTTCAAATCGACGATGCCCCGATCGTTGAACTCGACCCCTTCCTCCTCCAACAGGTGACGCTGGAAGCCCTCCCAGCCAGGTTCAGCGCGAGGGCTGACCCGTCCCTGTGCGTTGATGACTCGGTGCCAGGGCACCGAGTCATCGCTCAAAGCGTGCATGGCGTAACCCACCTGCCGGGCGTGGCCGGGTAGGCCGGCTTCGGCCGCGACCTGGCCGTAGGTCGCGACCCGTCCCTCCGGGATCCGGCGGACGACAGCATAGATTCGCTGGTAGTTGTTGCCGGGAGTCGACATCCAGCGATTCTTGCGTCTTTCGATCTGCTTTTCCAGGCGCGGGCAAGTATTCGGTATAGGCTCCTGATGCGACCCACCTCGTCTGATCTGACAGGAGACAGTCCTATGCGCCTACGCCTGATTGCCTGGTGGTCTTTAGTCATACTCGCCGCCTGTACTCCACCGCCGGTCGAAGGCCCGCCGGCGATCCGCCTGGTGGATCTTTTCGCCGAGGCCACGATCGAAGGCGGGCCTGCCGAGGCCGCGGTGGCGGGAGAGGGTGGCTGGCGCTTCGACGTTGCCGGTGACGATGCGACCATGGGCTGGAAGGCCGGGGCGGCGGTAGCGGATCTGGCGGTGCGCGACGGCCGGCTCGCCGGCCGCAGCACCAGAGATTTTCCGGTGGTGCACGTCGAGCGAACGGCGGGGCCGGGCGATGACCTGCTGCACTCGATCGAGGTGGCGCTCAGAGTCTCGGCCGGCGGCGAGGTTTCACTCTCGTTCGCCCGCGACGAGGAGCTGCGCCTGGAGGAGGTCCTCGGCCGAGCCCGGATTTTTCCCTGGGCCGCCAAGGCGACCCTAGAGCCGGGAGAGGAGATCCAGCACTACTCGATCCGTCCGGGTGGCGCGGTCACGGCGTCGGGCATTCGCCACGTCCTGCTGCGGCCCACCGACGTCTCCGGTGCCGAGTTCGAGCTCGAGTCGCTGCGCCTGGTCTTTCGCCGAGAGCACATCGCGGCCACCGGTGCCGGTATCGGCTGGCACGGCATGTCGAACGTCTACCACGAGGCGATCGCCACCCGCGCTTCGGAGGTCGCGCGCTTCTCGCTCGAGCTGCCGGCGCGACCGTGGCTCGAGATCTCCCTGGCGTCGATCGATCCCGGTCCCGTGAGCTTCAGCGTGTCGGTCGACGAGCGGTCGGTGCTCGAGCGAACGATCACCACCCCCCACCGCTGGGAGCCGGCTTCCGTGGACCTGGCGGCATTCGCTGGCCGGCGGGTGAGCCTCGCGCTCGAGTTGCAGGCCGACGGCGAGTTGGTGTCCGGCTTCTGGGGCTCGCCGGTGGTGCGCAACCGCTTGCCTGCCCAGGGAGGCGCGAGCGCCTCGGGGACGGCCGCCGAGCGGCCGCGAGGCGTGATCGTGATCCTCGGCGACACCTTGAGGAGCGACCATCTGAACGCCTGGGGGTACGACCGCGAGACCGCTCCTACCCTGGCGGCCCTGGCCGCCGGCGGCGTGCGCGCGCAGGACTGCATCTCCCAGGGGACCTGGACCAAGGTCTCGGTGCCGTCGATCTTCACCTCGCTCTACCCCCTCACCCACGGCGTGCGCGATTTTTCCGACCGGCTGCCGGCGTCGGCGGCGACCATGGCCGAGATCTTTCGCGATGCCGGCTACGCTACCCTTGGCCTGTCGTCGATCCCGTTCACCGGTCAGATGACCAACCTGCACCAGGGCTACGAGGAGTTTTATGAGTCCTCCTGGCTGCCGCGCGACGGCAACGCCAAGACCGCGCGGGTCTACGTCGATCGCCTCACCGAGTGGCTCGATCGCCACCGCGACGCGCCGTTCTTCGTCTTCCTGCACGTCGCCGATCCCCACAGTCCCTATCTTCCCTACGCGCCCTACGACACCCTGTGGGGCGAGCCCGGCGACCAGGAGGAATACAAGAAGCAGCAGGACGCGGCTCGGGAGCACATCGCCAATCCGCTGATGAAGCGTTTCGGCATGCCCCAGCGCCACGAGCTGGAGGCGGCCGGCGTCGATCCCGAGGGCTACGTCGAGTTGCAGCTCGACGCCTACGACGGCTCGATTCGCGCCATGGACGTCGAGATCGCTCGCCTGCTGGAGCGCCTGGAGCAGCTCGGGCTCGCGGAGCAGACCCTGATCGCCTTCTTGAGCGATCACGGCACTGAGTTCCTGGACCATGATCGGCACTTCCACGGCCACAGCGTCTATGGTGAGCTGTCCCGGGTGCCGCTCTTGATCAACGGGCCGAACGTGCCGGCCGGGCAGGTGATCTCGCACACCGTCCAGTCGATCGACCTGATGCCGACGGTGCTCGAGCTCGCCGGCATGGAGGCACCGGAGGGCATGCAGGGGCAGAGCCTGGTGCCGCTGTTTCAGACCGCCGAGCGCGGCTCCGAGCAGGATCGCGGCTGGCGGGCACGGCCGGCGTTCACCGAGAAGGCGCCGGTCGGCCCCGCATCGTCGCGGGGGGCGCTCGAGTCCTACTCGATCATTCTCGACGGCTGGAAGCTGATCCACAATCCACAGGCGAAGGACTCAGCTAGCGGCCTACCCGAGTTTGAGCTCTACAACCACCGCGACGATCCGCTCAACCACACGGATCTGGCCGAGGAGCTGCCCGAGCTCATCGAGCCGCTGCTCGAGAAGTTGAACGCCTGGCGCGCCGGCGCCGAAGCCGTGCGTCTGACCCCCGACTCGGCGTTGGCGGAGAATATGAGCGAAGAAGATCTGGAGCGCCTGCGCAGCCTCGGCTACGTACAATAGAGTGCTACGAGCATGGCTTCCCGATTTGAGCCGAAATTCATAGCCAAGTTGAGATTCCCCGTTCCGAGGAACCCAAGATGAAAGACGACTACCGACCCGACGCCGGCCCGATCGCAGAGCGTGCCGATCTCGACCCCAGCACTCGCCTGATCCACGCCGGTAGCGAGGCCAACGAAACCTCGGCCCTCAGCGTGCCGATCTACCAGACCTCCACCTTCCGCTTCGACACCGCTGAGCAGGGAGCTGAGCTGTGCAACGCGGTCGCCCCAACCCATCTCTATACCCGCTGGGGCAATCCGACCACCAAAGCGCTGGAGTTGGCGCTCGCCGACGTCGAGGGCGCCGGCGCCGCTCTGGCGTTCTCCTCGGGCATGGCCGCCGGGGTCACCGCGGTGATGGCGATGGTCAAGAGCGGCGACCACGTGGTGGCCGCGAACTGTCTCTATGCCGGGATGACCGAGTTGTTCGAGCGCGTGCTGGTGCCCCTCGGTGTCGAGACCACCTTTGTGGATCCGGAAGAAGACGGTGCTTTCGAGCGGGCGCTACGCCCCGAGACCCGGCTGATCTATGTCGAAACCCCGGCCAATCCGACCCTTGCGATCACCGATCTTTCAGCGGTCGCCGAGCTCGCCCGCGGCCGCGGTATCTTCACCCTCGCCGACAACACCTGGGCCTCACCCTGGAACACCCGGCCGCTTTCGCTCGGTATCGACGCCGTGATCCACTCGGCCACCAAGTACCTGGGCGGCCACTCCGACGTCATCGCCGGCGCCGCGATGGGCAGTCGCGAGTGGGTTGAGCGCCTGTGGCCCTACCTCAAGATCTTCGGTGGCTGCCCGAGCCCTCACGATGCCTGGTTGCTGCACCGCGGGCTCAAGACCCTCGGGCTGCGCGTCGAGCGTCAGAATGCCTCGGCGATGGCGCTCGCCGAGTTTCTCGACGGCCACCCGCGGGTGACACAGGTCTACTATCCCGGCCTGCCGGAGCACCCGGGACACGAAGTCGCCCGTGAGCAAATGACAGGCTTCGGCGGCATGCTGTCTTTCGAAGTCGAGGGCGGGGTCCCCGCCGGACGCACGATCCTGGAGTCGTTTTCGGTGATCACCCACGCGGTGTCCCTGGGAGGCGTCGAAACCCTGGCCGTCCATCCGGCGTCGACCACCCACGCACCGCTGACCGCCGAGGAGCGGCGCCGCGCGGACATCTCCGACGGGCTGATCCGCATGTCGGTCGGCCTGGAGGAGCCGCGCGACCTGATCGCCGATCTGGAAGGAGCTTTCGCCGCTTGCGATTGATCGCTTTCCGGCGGCACGGAAGCTGTCTGCCAGCCTTATGTTGAGTGTCTGGTGAGGACGACTTGAGCTCTCACGGGCAGCAGCCACGCTGGCTCAGCATGATCGCTCTCGGGTCCGACGGGGGCCAGCCGCGGGCTGACGGCAGCAGCGTCGAGGCCGGCATACATTTGCGCTGGCACTTCGACTCAGGTTTAGGCTTCCCACCCGGCGGTTTCGACGTCTATCGGCGAAAGCACGAGGTCTGTGGCGAGTTCAAGGTCGATCCCCCGACCATCCTGTGGCAGAGTCCGGAGTTGGACTTTGAGCTCGAGGCCTCCAGCAGGGTCAAAAAGGCCCGGGTCTGCGAGATCGACGGCAGGTCCTCGGACGGCTTCCAACTGCCCGGGCGCCAGACTCTCGACGCGACCCTGCCCAAGGCGGTGCGGAGCGTCATCGTCACCCTGGACGGGGCGACGGAGCCGACGCCCCGGGGCCGCGCGTATCGGCGATCGTCATCGGGTGACGTGCGGGTCGACGAGGCCGAGGCCGTCCGCGACCCGACGACGAATCACTGGACTCTGACCCTCGACGCCGAGAGCATCGACCACGTCCGGATTCGGGGCCGGAGCATGAGGGTCTGTGGCCTCTGCATCGTCCGCAATCAGGCCAACCTCAGGGCCGGCTGGGGTCGCCCGCTGAACGGGTCGACTCCCATCCATCTGCCGATCACTCATCCCGACTGGCCGGGTCTTCACTCCCACCAGCCGGACGATCTTTCCGAGGCCGAGTCCCGCCTGCCTGCCGCGCTGGCGACGGATGTGCGGGCCGGGTACGCCGATGGTTTTGCCAGCGATCTCCAGGGAATGCTCTATGAGTTGGTCGGCACCAAGGTCCAGAGCCGCTACCTGATCGACGAGGCCGGAGTCAGTGACGACAGCCGGCCGGACCCCACGCGGTTGACCTGGCAAGGCCTGGGAGTGCTTCAACTCATGGCCTTGGACCCTAATTTCGCCCGCATCCTGGGTCTCTATTGGCACGATGTGCCGCCGGATCCGACCGCCTACTATGACTACCGGGTCGTCGGGCACTGGCAAGAAGCGCTGTTGCCGGCGACCGACTACTTCTTCGACGACTTGGCGGTCGGCAGCCGCATGACGACCGAGTTCAGCTCCGATGACCTGACGGTGTTCTCGCCCGAACCTCTGGAGGTCGTCACCGGCAACTGGCTCGGTAGGGAGCAGAAGGCTTTGCGCTCCGCGGCGATCATCCCTGGCGCCCCGATCGTCGTCGTACTGCCGGAACCGTCGCCGTCGCTGGCCATCCACCTGGAGGCCGAGGGCGCTGTCCGCCTCGAAACCTATCTGGGCTCGACTCGCCGCCACGACATCTCGCTGAGCGCGGATATCCACCACCTACTGCTGGACGATCAGGGCGACGTCAGGAAGCTCAAACTGACCTCCAGCCATCCGCTGTCGCTGATCGGGGTCGTGACCCGGCGAGATGCCCGCCGGCTCGACGACCTTCACTATGTGAGTTTTCGCCATCGACAACAGGCGCCGCCCGAGGTGCGGGTGCCGGTGCTCGAGGAGCTACACGCGCTGCCAGGGCGTTCCGGCACCACGGACGACGGCGAGATCACGGCCGGTCAGAACGCTGCCGGCCTGCTCTGGCAGACACACCAGGCCGGCGGCGGCCTGGACCCGCGAGCGGCTATCCTGTTCCAGGTGCGCCGACTGGAGCGCGGCACCGGGGCGACCCCTACCGCTCGCGCGACCCAAATGATCCTGCTCAACGAGCGGAATCCGACCCTGCTGTCGGCGAGCGAGGGCGCCGCGGAGTACCCCGCGGGTTGGCCGGAAAAGCCGCTGCACTACGTCGACCGCGATCTGGTCGACGGCTGGTACGGCTACCAGGTACGCGGCATCGACCTGTTCGGCCGGCTGGGAGACTGGTGCCCGGAGCGCCAGCTCCAGCTCCTGGACGCGGTCGCGCCGCCGCCGCCGGTGTCGGTCAGCGCCCGGCACCTGGACCCGGACGACCCGCGGCTGCCAGCTGCCGATGCCGATCATACTCCGGGGACCCGGGTCTCCTGGGAATGGTCGGGCGCTCGCCGCCTGCAGGCTCCGGACGTCGAGGCCGGCGGCGAATTTCGAGTCTATTTTCAAGCCGGCGAGCTCAACAGCCTACAGGGTCAGGTGGTCAGCGTCATCGGGTTGATCGTTAGGGATGAGCCGGGCGCGGAGTTTCCTAGCCAGGCCGTCTTGACCACGGACCAGAGCCGGCTACCGTCCGAGGACTCGCTGGCCGGCGAGTGGCTGCGCCTCGGCGGCGTCTATTATGAGATTGTCAGCTCGACCCTGGCAGATCACCTCAAACTGAACGTCGCGCTGCCCGACGGTGCCGAAATGCTCCCGGAGCCCGGCCCGTTTACCCTCGCTTTCAGCCCGGGCCGCGGGGATTGGATCGACTACCGTGACTCGACGCGATGGGCCGAGCGCCTGCACGTCGAGCCCGCGGATGTCGGCATTCCGACGATCCGAGGTAGCCTGGCCAGCGTCACCATTCTGCCCTCGGCGGAGCGGGCCGAGGTGGTGACCGACCAAAGGCTGGCCGACCCAAACGGTCTGTTGACCCCGGGAGTGCTGGTGGTCGACGGCATTTCCTATCAGGCCAGGGCCCATACCCTCGGAAGCGAGCTGAGCCTGGAGGTCCTGCGCCATGAGGTACCGACCGATCCGCCGCCCGCGCGGGCCGTGCGGATCGAACCGCGGGTGGGGCAGAGCTTCGTCTACTACCCGGGGCGGACCTTCACCGTCTATCTGCCCGCCCAGTTGGTTCCCGACCCGGATGACGGCACAGTCGTAGGTCACGTCGCGGTCTCGACTTCGGACAATAAGCCTCACGCGCTCGATCAGCGCTCTGATCCAACGGTCGAGGAGCCGACGTCCTCTCGCCCGGGCAATGAGGGGCCGGTCTCGCCGGCGCGCAAGATCACCGCGGTCTGGCGCGAGCGTCCGGCCGCCCCCGGCAACGTCCCCGTGGCCGGGCCGGCGCCGATCTACGCCGACCCGGCGGACTATTACGGCCAGGCTCGCTATACCCTGGCCTGGGAGGCCGTCTCGCACGCGGTCGAGTATGGCGTCTACCGCTGTGCGGGCAGCGTCCTGTTCAGCCGAGACCTGGACCAACGGCGGGCATCGAGGGGCTACTATGCTGGTGTCGGCGCGTTCGACGACGACCCCGGCTTCGTCGCCTGGCTGGCGGCCGAGTATCCGAGGCTCAGCGCCGAGACCATGACCTCCGAAGCCTGGCAGGCCTGGGCGCGGCGTTTCTACCCCGGCTTGAGCGACGCCGAGGTGCAGGCCCTCTCCGACCGCGCCGGGAATGAAGCCGCGTTCAGCCGGGTCAACGCCCGGGGGGCGACCGGCCTGAGCCATGCTGACGCTTTCGACGGCCGCGGTAGCGGCTTTTACCTCTACAAGGTTCGGGCGATCGACGTCGCCGGCAACCCCGGCGACTGGAGCCCGACTTATCCGCCGGTTCACGTTTTCGACGTCACCCCGCCCCAGACCCCGGTCATCACCTCGGTCCTGGGTGGCGAGAGGAGCGTCGAGATCACCTGGCGGGCCAACCCGCCTGATCTGAAGGAGTATTGGCTCTGGCGCGCCGAGAGCTCCGCGGCGCTGGAAGACGTGCGGCGAATTGAACCGACCGTCGTCTTGCAGCCCGTCTTGGATGGGCCGCTCGAGGTCTATCGCGAAGAAGGCCTGCTCGGCGGCATCACCCACTTCTATCGTCTGGCGGCGGTAGACCTGAACGGCAACGTGTCGGCGGCGACGTCGGTGCTTGCCGCGCGCGTCGTCGACACCGCCCTGCCGGATCCTCCCACGTGGCGGCGGGCACAGTGGAATGCCGGCCGGCGCTCCATCGAGCTGCAGTGGCGGCTTGCCGAGGAGACTCACCGGGTGCTTGTCGAGAGGAAGTCTCCTTTTCAGGGTGACAACTGGTTTTCGGTGACTGGCTGGCTTGCCGCCGGTGCAACCTCCTATGCAGACACTAACGTGGTCGACCACCTGGAATATACGTACAGACTGAGAGTTCAGGCGTTCAATGGGAACATGCATGCAGATGGCCCGGGCATCGACGTGGCGCCTCTCAGGTAGCTGGAACGTCGAGGAGTGAGCCGTGACTCTGTCGCTTGACAAAAACGACTGGTTTGTTGATCCGGGCGACTCGACGGATGGCAATCGCGTGGCCTACTTGATCGACGGAGTGCAGGCTTTTGCGGAGATCGACGTCTATCTGAGTGGCCTCAAGAAAGGCGACTTTTGCTATTTTGCCGCTTGGCGCCTGACTCCGGGATTCAAGTTGGGCGAGAACGCATCCGAGTCCATACTTGACAAGTTCGTGAGTGCCGCAGATGCTGAAGCCGATGTCCGAATATTGACCTTTCAGAATTGGGGAGACGCTTGGGACGAGCATAAGGAGCTGAAGGAGCAGCTCGAGCTTCAGCCTCTGCACCCAGTTCAATTGTTGATGGATAGGAAGCACCAGTCTTTTGGTTCGCAGCACCAGAAGTTTTGCGTCTTCGGCAACTACCGTGCCGCCACGGACACCTATGACCTGACGGCTTTTTGTGGAGGTATAGATCCAGCGGTAATGCGCCTGGATGATGAGAATCATCGGGGTCCGAGTGTCGGTAGTCATATGGGCTGGCATGACGTCCATGCCAAGGTCGAAGGGCCGGCCGCACAGCAGTTGCTTGAAACTTTTACCGAGCGTTGGAATGACCATGAGCATCCTCTGGCCGCTTCGAAGTACAACACCGTTACGACTAGTATTGATCGAGTCAATGTTCAGTTGCCGGTTCTTCCGGGCAACACTCACCAGGTCGAAGTGCTTCACACCTATTCTTGCGGTGGGGAGCAGAACTCGGGCTGGGGTTATATCTTCGCTGGTGATGGTATCCGGAGCATCAGGGATGCCTATCTGAAAGCGATTGATCAAGCGCAGCACTATATCTATATTGAGAATCAATACTTCTCGGACATGGAGGATGTTGTCAGCGCGCTGCTTGATAAGCTCGGCAATTCTCAGGTCAAAGTTTTTGTCGTAACGCCATATCTGATGGGCTTTGGTTACGATAACCTTCGCTTGGACGCTTGGATGAGGTTCAAGAGGTCCCAGAATTTCAGCAATTTCTATCTCTGTGATCTGCGTCACCCCGGAGCTGGGTATAGGTCCGTGAATGTAACTTATAGAGATTCTAATTACAAAAAGCCGATTTACGTACATGCCAAGATAATGATAGTGGATGATGTTTATGCGTTGATCGGTTCGGCTAATATGAACGTCCGGAGCATGGAAAATGATTCGGAGTTGGCTGTTGCCGTGCTCGACTCCGAGACGGAAGTGGATGGTGGCCTGGGAGTTCCCGTATGCAAATTTGCTCGAGATTTCAGGATAGCGCTGTGGCAAGAGCATCTATACGGCAATCGATCGAGTGGCGGGTCTATTCCTCGGGAC
>JAAUXY010018593.1_pt1 | contig 10041 bp, 7 predicted proteins | sample 7278121 | NCBI WGS metagenome assembly JAAUXY01 (sample SAMN14350117, study PRJNA611818) | marine sediment metagenome | isolation source: surface marine sediment (1.8m) | place: French Polynesia: Moorea | collected 2018-08
GCCAATGGTGCTGGCAGTCACCGTGCTATTGATGGTCTCTGCCTGGGCGACCCTGAAGTTCGATACGGCGAGCGCGAACGATGCAGTCCTGACGATCAAGACCAGGCTCCGCTGGCTGAACAGGACGCTGTTCGTCGGAGCGGTAGTTCTCGTCGCCGGCGTCGTTCACGCTGATGCGGTGCATCGACTGCCGTCTGTACTGATGATCGAGGTCAATGCGGATGCCTGGAATGAACTGATCGGTGCATTGTCTGCGAGTTCGGGCGCGATCTGGACGTTCCTGCTGCTTGGGATCTACCTGCCATCGATCGTGGTCCTCAGGTTGCGGGTACGGGCGTTGGCAGAGGATTCAGTGGAGCAGCGAACACCGGAACACGTCGAGAATTGGCTGAAGAACCATGGACTGACCGTCCAGTTTCCCCAGATGATCGCTCAGGTCGGAGCGATCATTAGCCCGTTCCTCGTCGGTGGGCCCGCGTCACCATTGATCGGCTTGTTCGGCGGCTAGATTCGGTCCGCGTCGCACGCGACGCGCTACTCCGACGCAGCAAGTCTCTCCACCATACCGTGCACCGCCGCGAGCTGCGGTGCCGATTGCGACAGGTAGTCGCTATCGGTGTAGCCCCACCAGTCCCAGCAACCGAGAGGGTTCATCGGCGCAAGGCTGCTTGACTGGACCTGCGGGTAAAGCACGACGGTCGAGTTCGAAGCTGCCCAGCGATTGAAGCCGCTGTTCTCGACCAGTGCCGTCCCGATGACCTCTGCCGATTGCTGGCAGCCGTGGAAGACGACGACGACGTCGCAACCCGGTTCGCCGCACTGGTTCGGCACGAAGGCGTATCCGAACTCGGTCAGCGATGCATCGCCGAAGGCGCTTTGATCGAATTCGAGAATGCTGCCGGCCGCCTCGTCCGCCGGCGCCAGTTCGCCGTACCAGTGCGTAAGGATCTCGCCCGCGAGGTCGTAGCCGCAGTTATTGATATAGGGCGACTCGAAGCTCTGGCAATCGACACCGTAGCCCTCGGTCAGCCAGCCGTGAACGCCGGGAACGTCGGTGATATGTGCAACGTTCTCCGGCGATACGAATTCACCGAGCCAGGTCGCCGCTTCCGAGACGACGCTCTCATTCACGACGACGTCGTTGGCCGCGCTGAACAGGAATACCCGTTGATCGCTAAGTCCGGATGTTGGAGAAATCCTGCCGTCCTCAGCCATATCAGTCGCCTGCAGGATCAGCCCAGCGGTGTAGATGCCTTCGCCGCCGACACAGGGTCCGATCGCGGTATTCACCGAACCGCCCGAACAGGCCCATGGCCCCGCGGCGATCAGCGCCGCGCCGAACACCTGATCGGAGAAGGCGACCTGGTACTGGCCGGCCATGTAGCCGCCCGACGAAATGCCGGCCACGCTGACGCGGCCGTTGGCGCCGAGCGCGGGCAGCGCGTTGTCGACGACCGGCGCTTCCGCCTCACCGCAGGCGGCGGCAAAGAGCGCTGCCGCCAACATGAAATACGTGCGTTTATCCATTCGCCTGTACCTTATCGAGGAACGCGTCGATCGCCTGTTCGGCGACAGGTTCGTTGAGTAGTGGAACGTGGCCTACGCCGGGGACGAGGACATGCTCGAGGTCGGGTTTCTTCTCGAGCATTCGCTCGACGATGTCCATCGTCAGTATGTCGGACGTCTCGCCGTGCAGCACCATCGCCGGGATGTCGTTCAGACCCTCGAACAGCACCCACGGATCGGTGAGCGTCGCACCGACCTTGCGTGCCGCTTCGCCGATCATCGGGTCCATATCGAGCCGCGGCACGCCAGCGCCGTCCTCGCGGTACAGTCGCCGGGCGATGCGATGCCATTCCTCGTCGGGAAGGTCCGGCCACGCGATCGAGTTGATGAGCTTCGCCTGTTCGGCGGCTTCGTCCCAGTTCGTGACCGGTCCCAGCAGTCCGACATAGCCCTTGATGCGCTCGAGGCCTTCCGACGCGATCTCGGGGCCGACGTCGTTCAGCATGACGCCGGCGACGCGCTCCGGATGGTTGTAGGACAGTACCGTGGAGATCAGCCCGCCCAGCGACGTGCCGAGCAGAACGATCTGATCGATCCCGAGCTTGTCGAGCAGCCCGAGAACGTCATCTGCATAAGTCTGCGGATTGTAGTTGCGCCAGTTCGGATCCCAGTCCGAGAATCCGCGGCCGCGGAGATCGAGTGCCAGCACCCGATAGCGTTCGCCTAAGCGCGCGCAGACGTCCTCGAAGTCACGGCTGTTGCGCGTCAGACCGGCGAGGCAAAGGATCGGCAAGCCCGGGTTGTCGCTGCCGAACTCGCGGTAGAAGAGCTTCAGGCCGTCGCCCGCCTCGATGAAGTGTTCGGTATGCGATGCCATACGTCCCCCGCTGCTAGACGGCATTAGTAGACGATATCCGAGAACTGATCGCGTAGCTCGCGCTTCAGTACCTTGCCGTTCGGATTGCGCGGCAGCTCGTCGATGAAACGAACACCCGCGATCCGCTGTTGCTTGCCGACACGCTCGTTGGTCCACTGCATGACCGCGTCTTCGTCGAGCTCACCCGAGGAAACGACGACGGCCAGCGGCGTCTCGCCCCACTTCTTGCTTTCGACACCGATGACGGCAACGTCGGACACCTGCTCAAGCGACGCGATCACCGTTTCGATGTCGGCGGGATAGATGTTCTGCCCGCCGGAAATAATCATGTCCTTCTTGCGATCGACGATGTACAGGTTGCCGTCTTCGTCGAGCCGACCGATGTCGCCAGTGCGCAGCCACTGGCGCCCTTCGGCGTCGATCCACGCCGCTTCCTCGTTCGCTTCGTCGCGGTTCAGATAGCCCGTCATCACGGTCCGGCCGTAGCCGATGATTTCGCCGGAGGTGTCCGCCCCGACTGGCTGGTCCTCGTCGCCCAGGATCATGATCGCCTGTCCCGGGCAGGGCCGCCCGACGGAGGACGGATTGGCGCGCGCATCCTCCGGATCCTGGATCGTCACCAGCCCTTCGGTCAGGCCGTAGAGCTCGATGAAGTCTCCGGGGATCCGGTCGAGGATATCGAGCTTGAGCTCGGGCCGGAGCGGGGAGCCGCAGCACATGATCGCGCCGATGCTCGACAAGTCATAGCTGTCGAAATCCTCGAGTTCCAGCATGCGCTGGAACTGCACGGGCACCATCGTGCCGTGGGTGGCGTTGTAATCGCCGAAGGCCTTGAGCGTGCCGCGGGCGTCGAAACGCGGCATGACGATGATCGTGCCGCAACACAGGATCGTGCCCAGCAGCGCGACCCAGGTGATGTTGGAGAACAGTCCGAGCGTGATCAGCGTTCGCGCGCCGGAGTGATAGCGCAGCGCGAGGCTCATGTCGTACGCCCACGCCATCCGGCAGCTGTGCGAATGAACGATGCCTTTCGGCAGGCCGGTCGTGCCGGAGCTGTAGATGATGTTGCAGTGGTCTTCGGGGCCGACCGACGGGCGCACGTAATCGGGTGTCGCCGCCTCCAGCACGTTGGCGAAGGGCCGCCAGCCGTCCCGCTCGTCGGCGTGGGCGACGAGCCTGTCGCCAGTATTCGCCGGCAGCTGATCGCGGATCGCTTCGATGCGGGCGACGTGCTCGTGCGATGCGATGATCGCCCGCGCGTCGCTGTCGGCGATCATGCTGACCATGCCTTTCTCGGATACCGACACGTTCAGCGGTACGGCGACGGCGCCCGCATGGACCGTGCCGAGCATCGCCAGCAGCATCTCGTACCCGTTCTGCATCAGCACGACGACCCGGTCGCCTTTGCTGACGCCGAGCGCGTCCAGGGCCGCGCCCATGCGCGCGACGTCCGCTGCGAATTCCCGCCATGTCCGCGTCACGTCGCCGCAGATGACGGCCGTGTGATTCGGCCTGGCCCGCGCGTTGAGTTCGATGAGATCCGGTAGCTGAGGATCGGCTGCTTTGAACCAGCTCATGGTCTTTTTACTTATAAAACCGGCAATTAGTCTTCAACACTCGTTGAAATATATTTCAACAATTGTTGATCTGCAAGTTTCACACGCCTAGACTGAGTCGCCATGGCGCGAAAAGCAGAAGAAACCCGCGAGCGCATTCTGGACGCCGCCGAAGCGCTCTTTGCCAAGCGCGGATTCGACGGCGTGACTGTCCGGCAGATCATGAGCGAGGCCGGCGCCGACGTCGCGCTGGCCTACTATCACTTCAAGTCCAAGCGGGACTTATTCGATGCGGTGTTGCTGCGGCGTGTCGGCACGCTCAATGACCTGCGGCTCAAAGCGCTGGAGCAGGTCGAGCAGCGCCACGGCGACGATCAGGCCAGTGTCGAGGAGATCATCGCCGCGTTCACCGAGCCTCTGCTCCAGATCCTCGAGGACGATCCGGACGAATGGCGCGACTACATGGCACTGATCGCGCAGATCAACAATTCGCCGGAGTGGGGCGGGGAGCTGATGACCCGCTATTTCGACCCGCTGGTATCGCGCTTTCTGGATGCGCTTCGCAAGGCGCTGCCGGACTGTGACGAGGAAGATCTGTTCTGGAGCTATCACTTCCTGTCAGGCGCGCTGACGCTGACGTTCGCCGAGACCGGCCGGCTCGACAATCTCTCCGACGGGCTCTGCCACTCCTCGGACATGCAGGCCGCGAAGGCGCGCATGTCGCGGTTTATCGCCGCCGGCTTCATGGCGCTCTGCGAGAAATAGCAATGTACCGCCGCACAAGGGATTTTTACGTTCTTGCCATTCAACCAACGTTGAAATAATATCGTTTTCAGCAACTGTTGAATAAATTTGACCAGTTCGATGAGGGGGACTCAATGAATACGAAAGCGGCTTTGGGCGCGGCTCTGCTCGCGCCGTTCGTGGCGGCATTCGCGCTGACGCCAACGCCGGCCGTGGCGCAGGGCGCCGACGCCGGTGAGGGTGTCGAAGAGATCACGGTTACCGCCAGGCGCCGTGAGGAATCGCTGCAGGACGTGCCGCTCGCGATCTCGGCGATCAGCGGTGACCAGCTGGAGAACGTCGGGGCGCCGGATATCGTTGCCGTCGCGCAGACGGTGCCCAACCTCACGCTCGAGGTGTCTCGCGGCACGAACACGACGCTGACCGCTTTCATCCGCGGTGTCGGACAGCAGGATCCGGTCGCGGGCTTCGAGGCCGGCGTCGGTCTCTACATCGATGACGTCTATCTGAACCGTCCAATGGCGGCGGTGCTCGACGTGTACGACGTCGAGCGGGTCGAAGTGCTGCGCGGACCCCAGGGAACGCTCTACGGCCGTAACACGATCGGCGGCGCGATCAAGTACGTGACCCGCCCCCTGAGCGACGAGCCCGAGGCGCGCGTCCGGCTGTCCGTCGGCAGCTACAGTCAGTTCGACGCCGTGTTGTCCGGATCCATGCCGGTGTCCGAGACGCTGCGCGTCGGCGGCTCGATCGCGACCTTCAATCGCGACGGCTTCGGCGACAACATCGTTGTTGGCGGGATCGAGAACTACAACAAGGAGATGCTCGCAGGCCGCATTCGCGTCGAATGGGACGCCACGGACGACATCTCCTTCATCCTGACCGGTGATTTCTCGCAGGACGATTCGGATCCCAAGCAGGGTCACCGCTTGACGGTCAGCAACATCACCGGCGAGCCGATTCTCGACGACGTTTACGACACTCGTGCAGGCCTGAACACGCCGACGCAGTACGTCGACTCCCTCGGCGGCGCCCTGACGATGCAGTGGGACATCAACGATCAGTGGACCCTGAAGAACATCCTCGCTCACCGCGTCGATGATTCCGTGTCGCCGATCGACTTCGACAGCCTGCAATCTCCAGACCTCGACGTCCCGGTCATCTACGACAACGAGCAGTTCTCCGAGGAGCTGCAGCTTCTGTATTCCGGCGAGAAACTGAACGGTCTCGTCGGCTTCTATTATCTTGACGCTAACGCCTACAACTACTTCGACGTGTTGCTGGGCCTGACCGGTGACGTCATCGGACTGCCCGGCCTCAATGCGAACACCATCGGCGACGTCGATACCGAGAGCTGGTCCGTCTTCGCTGACTTCACGTACGACCTGAACGATGTCGTCAGCCTCTCGCTGGGCGGTCGCTACACGAGCGACGAGCGTACGTCGACCGTGTTCCGGCAAACGTTCATCGGCGGCTTCTCCGCGCCGTTCGGCGGCTCGGGCGTGTCGATCGCGACGACGTCCGATTTCCTCGGCAGCGAGGAGTTCACCGAGTTCTCGCCGCGCGCGTCGATCAGCTGGGCGCCGACGGACAGGCACAACGTCTACTTCAGCTACAGTGAAGGCTTCAAGGGCGGCAGTTTCGACCCGCGTTCCCAGACGACGGCTGCACCGGATCTCGACGGCGATGGCGACATCGACGATGAGGACATCTTCAACTTCATGATCTTCCAGCCGGAGACCGTAAGGTCCTACGAGATCGGCGCCAAATCGGCGTGGGGTGACGGTGGCGCATTGACGACAAACGTGGCGATCTTCGTCGCTGACTACGAGGACGTCCAGATCCCCGGATCGATCGGCGTCGATACCAATGGCGACGGGCTCGACGATTCCTTCATCGGCGTCACGTCCAATGCCGGCGAAGCCAATATCGATGGCATCGAGTTCGAAGGCCTCTGGCAGATCAACGAGTCCTGGTCGCTCGCTACGGCGGTCGGCGTCTTGTCCGCCGACTACATCGAGTTCATCGATGCTTTCGGTGACGACGTCGCGTCCGAGCGCGTCTTCCAGAACACGCCGAAGCTCACGCACAGCGGCACATTGACGTACGAGTCGCCAATGACGTTGTTCCAGCGCGACGGTATGTTCTCCGTGCTGGGTTCCTGGTCGTATCGCGACAAGACCAGTCAGTTCGAAGTGCCAATCCCGCTACTGGACGAGGGTTCGTACACGCTCTACGACCTGAGCTTCGTCTGGGCATCCGACGATGGCCGCTGGCGTGCGGGCATCCATGGGCGAAATCTGACCGACGAGGAATACAAAGTGGCCGGATACAATTTCCCGACGCTTGGCCTCGAGGGCACGGTTACGGCATTCTACGGTTTCCCGCGGACGATCACGGGCACGGTCCAGGTCAGCTTCTGATCCTCGCGTAAGCGGCGGGCCGTCCGGGTCCGCCGCTTTCGTTCGAGGTCGAAGAAGAAAAAAATGACAGCGACCCAACAGAACACGACGGCAGGCTATCGTGCCTGGGTTCTGTTCATCCTCGTCATCGTCTATACGTTCAACTTTCTCGATCGCCAGATCGTCGGCATCCTCGCCGTCCCTATCAAAGAGGAATTGCTCCTAAGCGACACCCAGCTCAGCCTGATGGGCGGCCTGGCGTTCGCGCTGTTCTATACGTTCCTGGGGATTCCCGTTGCGTGGCTTGCCGATCGCTTCAGCCGCGTCTGGATCATGACCGCGGCGTTGACAGTCTGGAGCGGAATGACGGCGCTCTGTGGCCTTGCGAACAACTTCATCCAGCTGTTCCTCGCGCGGCTCGGCGTCGGTGTCGGCGAAGCCGGCGGCGTCGCACCGGCGTACTCGCTGATCTCGGATTACTTCCCGCCGCATCAGCGCGCGCGGGCGCTGAGTGTCTATTCCTTCGGCATACCGATCGGCAGCGCTCTCGGCATCGTTCTCGGCGGCATCCTCGCGAGCATTCTCGGTTGGCGTGCGGCCTTTATCATCGTCGGACTGGCCGGCGTGGCGATCGCGCCGATCTTCATCCTGACCGTGCGCGAGCCGAAGCGCGGACAGTTCGACCCGACTCACGCGTCCGTGGAGCCGGCTCCGGTAAAGAGCGTCATCCAGAAGCTAATGAGCAAATCGAGTTTCTGGTTGCTCTCGCTCGGCGCAGCCAGCTCGTCGATGATGGGTTACGGATTGATCTTCTGGTTGCCGTCCTTCTTCGTACGGAGCTACGGCGAGGCATTGCCCGGATTCTTCTCGTGGCTGCCGTCCGTGCTCGTACCCGAGGGCGCCGGCGCAGTGTTCTACGCGGGATACTTCTACGGCACGATCATACTGATCGGTGGGCTGGCTGGAATCTGGCTCGGCGGCTTCCTCGCCGACAAGTTCGGGCAGAAGAAGCGCTCTGCTTACGGGCTCGTACCGGCGTGGGCGTTCGTCGCGTCCGTGCCTTTCTTCGTCATCGGCCTGATGTCCGACTCGCTGAGCATCGCGTTCTTCGCGTTCCTCGTGCCTCAGGCACTGAGCCTTGTCTGGCTCGGGCCCGTTATCGCGGCCTTCCAGCATCTGGTGCCGCCGAACATGCGGGCGACGGCTTCCGCGATCTTTCTGTTCATCAACAACCTGATCGGCATCGGCCTGGGCAACCTCGTCATCGGCCTGATATCCGACACGCTCAATGCCCAGTTCGGCGACGAATCGCTGCGCTACGCGATGCTGAGCGGCACCGTGTTCTATCTCGTCGCCGCGGTGATGTTCTTCGTGGCGTCGCCGAAGCTGGACAGGGACTGGGAAGACTAGGGCGGCCCGCTCAGGAGCCGCGGCACATCGCCTGCTGCGTGGGAGCGTCCGATCCGCACGCTTCGGCCATCCGCGCCTTCTTCAGCGCGTTCGCGTACCACTCGTATTCGTCGAGGAACTTCACGATCCGCTGGTCGTAGGATTCGTCCAGCGCGTTTCCTTCGTCGTCGAACGACCTGCCAACACCTGAGATCGGGAAAGCGCTCGGGATGCTCGGAGTGCCGAGCTCCGCGAGGATCGCGCGCAGATTGACGAGTGCACGAACGCCCCCGAAAGGCCCGGCCGAATAGGTGACGATCGCGCTCGGCTTGTACAGGTACTCCGTCGAATAGTGATCCAGCAGGTTCTTGAGCGCTGCAGGCACGCTGTGGTTGTACTCCGCGGCCAATACGACGAAGCCGTCCGCCGAACGGAGCGCCTCGGCGACCGCTTCCATCGCTTCCGGTGCTTCGCCTTCCGGATACTGTTTGTACATCAGGTCCAGCATCGGCAGTTCGTGCGCCTGCGAGTCGACCAGGGTCACCGTGTGGCCGCGCTCCTCGAGCCTCCTGACGATGTATTTCGCGACCTTGAGGCCCTGCCGCGCGCTTCGGGCGCTGCCATAGATGACGGTGGTGCTGATGCTCATGGGGGTCTCCGTTGAATCCGTATCATCCCCGATACAACGCTCACAGCCTGTCGGGCTATAAGGTTCGGCAGGGTCCAACTGATTGGGCTGAACAGGAATAAGAATGTCGTCAGCGCTCGATCTACCGACCGGCCGGATCCTGGAGGGATTCGCCGGGGCTTCGGCTGCTGCAACGTGTAAGCGTCCGATTCATACGACGCGGCCCGAATTCTATCCTGCCTCCGTGCTGCCCGTCATCGAGACGTTGGCGGCCTCGACATCTTTTGGCAATGACGCTCGATAGCCGGCCATGCCGATCAAGATAAAAAGGGGGCTCGACATTCCGCTGGCGGGAACGCCCGAGCCGGCCATCGGTCGATCGAATCCCGTGTCGACGGTTGCGTTGCTGGGGCTCGATACGCCCGGGCTCAAGCCGAGAATGTCCGTTGCCGTCGGCGATCGCGTCAAGCTCGGTCAGCCGCTCTTCGTCGACAAACGCCAGCCCGACGTCCCGTACACGTCACCGGGCGCGGGCGTGGTCAAAGACATCCATCGCGGCGCGCGGCGCGTTCTGTTGTCCGTAGTGATCGAGTTGGACGGCGACGAATCCGAGACTTTCCCGCAGATCGAGCCGGACCGAATCGCCAGCATCGACGATCAGGAGCTCCAGAAGATACTGGTTGCATCGGGCGCCTGGACGTCCTTCCGCACGCGGCCATTCAGCCACGTACCCGCCCCTGACACTCGCCCTCACTCGATGTTCGTGACAGCCATCGACACGAACCCGCATGCGCCGGACCCGGCGCAGATCATCGCGGAGCAGCAGGAAGCGTTCTCGATGGGTGCGACAGCCGTGGCCCGCCTGAGCGAAGGGCAGACCTTCGTCTGCACGGCCGCTGGTGCGTCAATCGACGTGCCGGGCGCCTGCGAACGCGCGGA
>JAAUXY010020040.1_pt1 | contig 10039 bp, 10 predicted proteins | sample 7278121 | NCBI WGS metagenome assembly JAAUXY01 (sample SAMN14350117, study PRJNA611818) | marine sediment metagenome | isolation source: surface marine sediment (1.8m) | place: French Polynesia: Moorea | collected 2018-08
ATCGAAGCCGGCGACCACGGCGCCAGCCGCGCCTACATCGAGGCCGGCGACCACGACGCCAGCCGTGCCTACATCGAGGCCGGCGACCACGGCGCCAGCCGTGCCTACATCGAAGCCGGCGACCACGGCGCCAGCCGAGCCTACATCGAGGCCGGCGACCACGGCGCCAGCCGCGCCTACATCGAGGCCGGCGACCACGGCGCCAGCCGTGCCTACATCGAAGCCGGCGACCACGGTGCCAGCCGCGCCTACATCGAGGCCGGCGACCACGGCGCCAGCCGTGCCTACATCGAGGCTGAAGGCATGGAACCAAGATCTCACGCCTAAACGGCGCGAAGTTGGAAAGGCGCCGCACAAGTCAGGATGCCCCGCTGCGGCGCCGTCCACTACTGCGAGCGGCCAGGTCTGCACGGAAGCTTTCACTTGATCTAGGCTTTGTCGGGCTGAAGCTTGGGTCTTCACGAGGCAAGAGACGATGGGGTTGGAAGTCGCAGAAGCAACCAAGGGCTATCGTGAGTCCACCCATCGTCTTGTCCCGCCCGAGAAGACCCTGGAGCGGGTCTTGCCGTTCGTCCCGGTCATGGGCATCACACGCATCGCAAACGTCACAGGTCTCGACACTATCGGAATCCCGGTGGTCATGGTGTGCCGGCCGAACTCGCGCTCCGTTTCCGTGGCCCAGGGCAAAGGTTTCGACCTGATCGCGGCCAAGGTCTCCGGCCTGATGGAATCGGTCGAATCCCTTCACGCCGAGCGGATCTCCCATCCGCTCAAGCTCTGCAGCCTTGAAGACCTGAGGTACACCCAAGCCGTGGTCGATGTGGATCGGCTCCCGCGGCTCTCCGACAGCCGGTTCACGCCCTTCGAGCGAATTCTCTGGGTCGAGGGCGACGACCTTATGGGCGATAGTCCGCGCTGGGTTCCCTACGAGACGGTTCACCTGGACTACACCTTGCCCCTGCCCAGCGGGCACGGCTGTTTCCAGGCCAGTTCCAACGGCCTGGCCTCTGGCAACCACTATCTGGAGGCGACCACCCACGCGATCTGCGAATTGATCGAGCGGGATGCCATGACGCTCTGGCACCGGCTTGAAGACAGCGAGCGCGAAGCGACAAGGGTCAACCTCCACACGGTCGATGACCCCCGTTGCCGCGAGTTGCTGGACCGCTTTGCGCAGGCCGGCGTCATGGTCGCGGTATGGGAAACCACAAGCGATATCGGCCTGCCGGTCTTCCTTTGCCGAATCCTCCAGGAGGATTCAGGTCTTTCGCAGACCGTCCGTCCCGCAGCCGGCATGGGCTGCCACCTGGTCCGCGAGGTCGCTTTGCTGCGTGCCCTGACGGAAGCGGCGCAGAGCCGGCTCACCTTCATCGCCGGCGCGCGCGACGACATGCCGAGGCAGGGCTACGAGGCGTTCCTCGACCGCCAGACCTACGACGCTTGGCGAAGGGTCATGGCACCCAGCACCGGCGGCCGCAGCTTCCATGATGCACCGTCCTATCACGGTCGCAGCTTCGAAGAGGATCTACGCCTGCTGCTCGACCGGCTCCGGGCCGTCGGGATAGAAGAAGTCATCGCCGTCGATCTGACCAGGCCGGAGTTCAAGATCCCCGTGGTGCGGGTCATCATTCCCGGCCTGGAGGGGATTGACAGCTCGGCACGCTACGTTCCCGGTGAGCGGCTTCGGCGCCTCAAGGGAGGCCAGACATGACGATCTACATCTTCACCGGGCCGACGCTGCCGGCCGAGGAGGCGAGGGAGGAGTTGCCGGCCGAGTACCTGCCGCCGGTCTCCGAAGGCGACGTGTACCGGGTCACGCTCAAGAAACCGGTGGCGATCGGGATCATCGACGGCTACTTCGAAAACGTGCCCTCGGTCTGGCACAAGGAGATCCTCTACGCCCTGAGCCGCGGGGTCCACGTCTTTGGCGCCTCGAGCATGGGTGCCCTGCGCGCCGCAGAGCTTGCGCCTTTCGGCATGGAAGGCGTGGGCGCGATCTTTCAGGCCTTTCGGGACGGCCACCTGGAGGACGACGACGAGGTTGCCGTCACCCATGGACCGGCGGAACTCGGGTATCCTTTGCTCTCCGAGGCCATGGTGTCGATCCGCCGAACCCTCTCCGATGCCTGCGCCGCCAACGTCCTGACGGAAGCCTCGCGACAGAGCCTCGAAAGCGCGGCCAAGGCCCGGCATTACCGGGAGCGGACCTACGGCACCATGATCTCGGATGCCGCCGCGTCGGGCGTGTCGAACGCCGAGCTCGAACGTTTCAGATCCTGGCTCCCCGGCGGCCGGGTCGACCAGAAGCGCGAGGATGCCTTGCTCATGCTGCGGACCATGCGCGACCGTTTCAAGGGCGAGCCGCCGGTCAAGCAGGTTCAGTTCCACTTCGAGCACACAGTCCACTGGGACCAGGCCACCCGGCTGTCCGGGCAGGGTCATCGGCCCGGAACGGCCTGAGTTTCGGCGCCGGGGCGCCGGCGACTCCCAATACCGAACCATGCCATTGGACGAAGGCGACAGTGCGGGAGTATTCTGTCGTCGTCATCCAAGCCGGGAACCTGTGGAATGTCATTCAACCGAGAGTCTGCGGAGCTCAAGAAGATCCTGTCCACAGGGCTGTTGAGCCAGCTTCAGGCGGCAGAGCTCGACGAGTTCCTGAACCTCTGCAAGACCGAGGTCTTCACCGATGGCCAGGTGATCTTCCACAAGGGCGCTCCCGGCGAGTGCCTCTACGCGATCCTGGCCGGACGGGTCGGAATCAACACGCTGTCGGATGAGGGACGGGAGATCTTCCTGAACATCATGGAACCGGGCCAGGTCTTGGGCGAGATCGCCCTGCTGGACGGACGGGAACGGACCGCCGGCGCGGTCGCCATGGCACCGACCAAGCTGCTGAGGGTCGACAGGAAGGACTTCGTCCCTTTTTTGGAGAAGCACCCCGCGCTTTGCATACGGATGATGGAGATGCTCTGCGAGCGCGTCCGCTGGATCAGCGACATCATCGAGGACACGATCTTCCTCAACATCCCGCGCCGGCTGGCCAAGCGGCTGCTGACCCTGACCCGGGGCCACGGCTCGCCAAGCCGCGAGGGGATCAAGCTGGACATCAAGCTTTCCCAGGAAGAGCTCGGCAACATGCTCGGTGCGACCCGGGAAAGCACCAACAAGTCGCTGCGGCTGCTCCAGGACCAGGGAGTCATCACCTACGACCGCGGCGGCTACATCGTCGTGACCGACGTGAAGACCCTGGAGCTGATGGTGCAGGGCGAGGACGCCGACTGAGCGCTCTTGCAAGGCCGGGCTCGGCGGGCGCGTCGCCCGGCGTTGACATTGCCTGGACGCTCCTCTTGGTTAGGCCACAGCCGCCCTTGCAGCCGAGACCCGCATGATCCCGCGTTACAGCCGACCCGAGATGGCCCGGATCTGGGAGCCCGAGAACCGCTTTCGGATCTGGTTCGAAATCGAGGCCCACGCCTGCGACGCCCAGGCCAATTTGGGCGTGATCCCGAAGGAGGCCGCCAAGGCGGTCTGGGAGCGGGGCCGCTTCGAGATCGCGCGGATCGACGAGATCGAGCGCGAGACCCGCCACGACGTGATCGCCTTCCTGACCAACCTGGCCGAGCACGTCGGCCCGGAGGCCCGCTTCCTGCACCAGGGCATGACCTCCTCGGACGTCCTGGACACCTGCCTGGCGGTGCAGCTGGCGCAGGCCAGCGACCTGCTGCTGGCCGATCTCGACCGGCTGCTGGAAGCGCTGAAGTCCCGGGCGCTGGAGCATAGGGACAGCCTCTGCCTGGGCCGCAGCCACGGCATCCACGCCGAGCCGACGACCTTCGGGCTGAAGCTGGCCGGCCACTACGCCGCCTTCGCCCGCGGACGCGCGCGCCTGGTCCGGGCGCGCGAGGAGATCGCGACCTGCGCGATTTCCGGTGCGGTCGGGACCTTCGCCAACGTTGACCCTCGGGTCGAGGCTCACGTCGCCGAGAAGCTCGGGCTGGCGCCGGAGCCGGTCTCGACTCAGGTGATCCCCCGGGATCGCCACGCCCTGTTCTTTGCGGTCCTCGGCGTGATCGCCAGCTCGATCGAGAACCTGGCGACCGAGATCCGGCACCTGCAGCGCAGCGAGGTCCGCGAGGCCGAGGAGTACTTCGCGCCGGGCCAGAAAGGCTCCTCGGCGATGCCCCACAAGCGCAACCCGATCCTGACCGAGAACCTGACCGGCCTGGCGCGGGTGGTCCGGGCGGCGGTAGTCCCGGCGCTGGAGAACGTCGCGCTGTGGCACGAGCGGGACATATCCCATTCCTCGGTCGAGCGGGTCTTCGGGCCAGACGCGACCATCGCGCTGGACTTCGCCCTGGCCCGCCTGGCCGGGGTGGTGGAGAGGCTGGTCGTCTACCCGGAAAACATGGTCCGGAACCTGGAGCTGCTGGGTGGCCTGGTGCATTCCCAGGCGGTGCTGCTGGCCCTGACCCAGGCCGGGATCAGCCGGGAGGAGGCCTACCGGATCGTGCAGGACGCGGCCATGCGGGTCTGGAAAGGCGAGGGCCACCTGAAGGACCTGCTCGGCGCCGATCCGGTGGTTGCGGAACGTCTTGATCCCGCCGAGCTGGAGGCCTGTTTCGACCTCTCGCGGCATCGCCGCCACGTGGACGCGATCTTCTCCAGGGTGTTCGCAGAGCACGCCGAAGCGGCCGCGGAACGGCGCGCCCGCTAGTGTGCTGGCCGCCGCGGCGGCCGGCCCTACTCGGACATCACCTGCTGCTTCGCCGAGAGGAGCAGCTCGTCCATCTTCTTGCGCAGCCGGTGCTCGGTCATCTCCTGGCCCTTGGCCTCGAGGTCGCCCAGGACCTTGCGCACGACATCGGCATCACCCGGCTCCTCGAAGTCGGAGGCGACCACTTCCTTGGCGTAGGCTTCGGCGTCAGCACCCTGCAGCCCAATGAGCTCCGCAACCCAGAGGCCGAGCATCTTGTTGCGCCGGACCTCGACCTTGAACTGCAGCTCCTGGTCGTGCTTGTACTTGTCCTCGAAAGCCTTCTCTCGATCGTTGAACGTTGTCATTTCCGCCGCTCTCCCTGGAGATTCCTCAAGCCAGGCCGAACTCGCCGCCTGACGCCGTCCTACCGGATATATAGCCGCTGTTTTCCCTTATTTAAGGTGAAGGTCAAGATCCAGGTCGAAAGCCTCGCAGGCGGCGATCCACCTCCGCCTTGATCTCGCGCAAGGTCTGGCGGCGCGGCCGAAAGACGGCTCTGTCCGGACCTAAAGCGGTTGAGAGCACGATTCAGACATGAGGTCGATTCGACCTCATATCATCGTGCTCTAGCCGGCGAGGGTGGCGACCATCACCGCCTTGATGGTGTGGAGCCGGTTTTCTGCCTGCTCGAAAACGATCGAGGCCTCGGACTCGAGGACCGCTTCGGTGACCTCCAGGCCGTCGAGGCCGTAGTCGCGGAACACCCGCTCGCCCAGCTCGGTCTCCCGGTTGTGGATCGCCGGGAGGCAGTGCAGGAAGCGGGTCTCGGGATTGCCGGTCGCCGCCATGATCTCCGGGGTCACCCGATAGGGGCGCAGAGCCTCGATCCGGGTCTCCCAGACCGAGGCCGGCTCGCCCATCGAGACCCAGACGTCGGTGTAGACGAAGTCGGCGCCCGCGAGGGCCGGGGCGATTTCCTCGCTCAGCAGCAAGCGGCCGCCGGCCGCGGCGGCAACGGCCTGGCAGCTCTCGAAGAGGGCCCGTTCGGGCCAACAGGACTCCGGCGCCGCCAGGCGCAGCTCGAGGCCCATCTTGGCCGCGCCCATGGCCAGGGAGTTGCAGGTGTTGTTGCCGGCGTCCCCGAGATAGCAGCAGACGATCTCGTTGAAGGGCTTGTCGCAATGCTCCTGCATGGTCAGCAGGTCGGCCAGGCTCTGGGTCGGATGATACTCTTGAGTCAGGGCGTTCCAGACCGGCACGCCGGCATAGGCCGCCAGCTCCTCGACCACCTTCTGGCCGTGGCCGCGGTAGGCGATGCCGTCGTACATGCGGCCCAGGACCCGCGCCGTGTCCTTCATGGACTCCTTGCCGCCCAGGTGGGAGCCGGCGCTGTCGAAGTAGGTGACCTGCGCGCCCTGGTCAAAGGCCGCGACCTCGAAGGCCGAGCGGGTCCGGGTCGAGGACTTCTCGAAGATCAACGCGACGTTGCGTCCGGCCAGCCGGCGCTCCTCGCGCCGTGCCCGCTTCTCCGCCTTGAGCTTCGCGGCCAGGTCGAGCAGGCTCTGGATCTCGGCCGAGGAGAAGTCGTCAAGCTTCAAGAAGCTGCGATCCGTCAGCGAAGCTGTCATGCTCGCCTCCTCGCCCGCAACCACCGGATCGGCTGTCCCGTGCATCCCGCCCTCCCCTGCAACGAAGGCTCAGATCAGCAGACTCCGGGTCACCGGGTCAACCGCCGATCACGGCGCCCGGTGGCGCCCTGAGGGATCATGTGCACGCTCATCCTGTTGTTCCGCCCCGCCCATCCCTGGCCCCTGATCCTCGGCGCCAACCGGGACGAGATGCGCGACCGGCCCTGGCGGGCACCCGGCCGGCACTGGCCCGAGCGACCCGAGGTCATGGCCGGCCTCGACCTGCTGGGCGGGGGCTCCTGGCTTGGTCTGAACAGCGCGACCGGGCTGGTCGCGGCGATCCTCAACCGCCGCGGCAGCCTGGGCCCGCAGCCCGGCAAGCGCTCCCGCGGCGAGCTCGTGCTGCGGGCCCTGGACGCGGAGTCCGCCCGGGCCGCCGCTGCAGAGCTGGCGGCGATCTCGCCGGCCGACTACCGCAGTTTCAACCTGGTCGTCGCCGACCGCCGCGACGCGGTCTGGCTGCGCCACCTCGGGCCCGAGGCGACGCGGGGCCCGGAGGCCCATCCCCTGCCCCCCGGCCTGACCCTGCTGACCGCCGGCGACCGCAACGATCCCTCCAGCCCCCGGATCCGGCGCTATCTGCCGCGCCTGGAGGCGGCGGCGGCGCCGGATCCCGGCACCGGCGACTGGGCCGCCTGGCAGGCGATACTGGCGGATCGTGGCGATCCCGGCGGCGCCGACCCTATGGCCGCCATGAACCTGGGCCTGGCCAGCGGCTTCGGGACCGTGTCCAGCTCCCTGATCGCCCTAGGCCAGGATCTGGCGACCCAAGATATTGATTTGCAATGGCTCTTCGCGGCAGGGCGGCCGGACGAGGCGCCTTATCTGCCCGCGAATCTTCATGGTTGAGGCCGCTTCATGACGTTGTTTTGGGGGATCGCAACTGCTATATCTGGGCGTCGATCCGGCGCTGGCCGGGTCCATCGCAAGGCCTACTAAGCCTCTGAAAAAAGACGGTTTTGGCCGAAATCGGGTGACAAGAATGCGACGCAAGCGGATCTACGAGGGCAAGGCGAAGGTCCTCTTCGAAGGCCCCGAGCCCGGGACCCTCGTCCAGTACTTCAAGGACGACGCGACGGCTTACAACAACCAGAAGCAGGGCGTCATCACCGGCAAGGGCGTCCTGAACAACCGGATCTCGGAGTACTTCATGGTGCGGCTGTCGGAGGTGGGCATTCCGACTCACTTCATGCGCCGCCTGAACATGCGCGAGCAGCTGGTCCGCGAGGTCGAGATCATCCCGCTGGAGGTGGTGGTCCGCAACATCGCGGCCGGGTCCTTCGCCCAGCGCTTCAAGATGGAGGAAGGCGCGCCCCTGCCCCGCTCCATCGTCGAGTACTACCTGAAGTCCGACGACCTGGGCGATCCCCTGGTCACCGAGGAGCACATCACCGCCTTCGGCTGGGCCTCGACCCAGGACCTCGACGACATGCTGCAGCTCTCGCTGAGGGTCAACGACTTCCTCTCGGGCCTGCTGATGGGGGTCGGCCTGCGCCTGGTCGACTTCAAGCTGGAGTTCGGCCGGCTCTGGGAGAACGAGGAGATGCGGATCATCCTCGCCGACGAGATCAGCCCGGACTCCTGCCGGCTCTGGGACACCAAGACCAACGAGAAGCTGGACAAGGACCGCTTCCGCCGCGACCTGGGCCAGGTCGCCGAGGCCTACCAGGAGGTCGCCCGCCGCCTGGGCGTGCTGCCCGAAGCCGGCCCGATCGACATCAAGGGGCCCCGCGTGATGCAGTAGCCGGGGCCGGACCGAGGTTGCTTCAGGGCGGCACCCGAAAGGCGCCGCCCTTTGCAATTGGCCGGCACCCTTTGACCTCCCTAGACTGGTCCGCCTGGAGCCACCTGCCCCGACCCGGAGGGCGAGAGCCTCATGGCGCTGATGACCTGGCTACGACTCGCGGTCTCCGGCGGCATCCCGCGGCGGGCTGCGATCGTCGCTCTGGTCGTCGGCCCGGTCCTCACCGCCATAAACCAGTTCGAGGCTCTGACCGGCGCCCAAGCCCTGGTCTGGTGGAAGGTGATCTTGACTTTCGTCGTGCCCTACGTGGTCGCGACGATCGGCGCGCTGGGGGCAAAATCGGCAGCCCCGGACCGCGCGGCCGCTTGTCAGTCCCAGGACCCAGGGCTAGTCTCCACGCGCGAATCCGGCGATGGAGACTGCCCCGTGAAAGCCAGAGTTCACGTCACGCTGAAGGACGGCGTTCTGGACCCTCAGGGCAAGGCCATCCACAACGCCCTCGGCACCCTGGGATTCGATTCGGTGGCCGGCGTTCGCCAGGGCAAGTTCCTCGAGATCGAGCTGACCGAGAGCGACCCCGAGCGCGCCCGGCGCGAGGTCGAGGCCATGTGCGAGAAGCTGCTCGCCAACACGGTGATCGAGAACTACTCGGTCGAACTGGACGCTTAGGACTTGGTCCTCCCGGCGACACAAGATCTTCCCTGGCGAAGCGGAGGGTCGCCGGCGGTCAGGCTCGACGGCCCGATCGCCGAAGTCCCCGAAACCTTCAGGAGACAGTGGCCCCGATGAAAGCCGCGGTGATCGTCTTTCCGGGTTCGAACTGCGACCGCGACGTCAAGGTGGCGCTGGCGCAATCCATGGGCCGCGAGCCCATCATGGTCTGGCACAAGGAGGCGAACTTCGAGGCCGTCGACCTGATGGTCCTGCCGGGCGGCTTCTCCTTCGGCGACTACCTGCGCTGCGGCGCCATGGCCGCGCACTCGCCGGTCATGACCGAGGTGGTGCGCCGGGCCCGCGACGGGGTGCCGACCCTGGGCATCTGCAACGGCTTCCAGGTCCTGACCGAGGCCGGTCTGCTGCCCGGCGTCCTGATGCGCAACGCCGATCTCAAGTTCGTCTGCCGCGACGTGATGATCCGGGTCGAGACCAGCCAGAGCCTCTTCACCGCGCGCTACGAGACCGGCCAAGTCCTGCGCATCCCGGTCGCCCACCACGACGGCAACTACGAGGCCGACGCGGACACCTTCAAGCGGCTGGAGGACCGCGAGCAGATCGCCTTCCGCTACTGCGAGCGCGACGGCACGCCGAGCCCGGCGGCCAATCCCAACGGCTCCATGGCCAACATCGCCGGAGTCTACAACGAGGCCAAGACCGTGCTCGGCCTGATGCCCCATCCGGAACGGCTCGCCGACCCGCAGCTCGGCGGCAACGACGGCCGGGCGATGTTCGACGGCCTGGTGGAGGCGCTGTCGTGACCCGCGCGGAGGCCAGATCGGAGGGGCGCAACGAGCCGGCGATGACGCCCGAGATGGTCGCCGAGCACGGCCTCTCGCCGGCGGAGTACGACCGCCTGCTGACCATCCTGGGGCGCGAGCCGAACCTGCTGGAGCTTGGGATCTTTTCGGTCATGTGGTCCGAGCACTGCTCCTACAAGTCCTCCAAGAAGTGGCTCAAGACCCTGCCGACCGAGGGCCCGCAGGTGATCATCGGCCCGGGCGAGAACGCCGGGGTGGTCGACATCGGCGAGGGCCTGGCCGCGGTCTTCAAGATCGAGAGCCACAACCATCCGAGCTTCATCGAGCCCTACCAGGGCGCCGCGACCGGGGTCGGTGGGATCCTGCGCGACGTCTTCACCATGGGCGCGCGGCCGGTCGCCAACCGCACCGCCCTGCGCTTCGGCGATCCCGA
>JAAUXY010044447.1_pt1 | contig 10033 bp, 10 predicted proteins | sample 7278121 | NCBI WGS metagenome assembly JAAUXY01 (sample SAMN14350117, study PRJNA611818) | marine sediment metagenome | isolation source: surface marine sediment (1.8m) | place: French Polynesia: Moorea | collected 2018-08
AGGCAGATCTGGCGCCCGATGTTCATGGCGGAGCCGGTCACGATCGCGACGCGCCCCTCGAGTTCCTTCATTCCTTCCTCCCGGCGCCGTGCCGCTACTCGCCTTCGATCACTGCCAGCAATTTCTTCTCCCGCCGGCGGGCCCGCAGCGCCGAGTAGACCGGGCTGACGAGCGATACGAAGGTGAAGACGAAGAACAGCAAGACCAGTGGGCGCTCGAGCATCGACAGAATGCTGTTGTCGTGAATGATCATGGCCTTGGAGAAGTTCTCCTCGATGATCGTGCCGAGGATCAATCCCATGATCAGCGGCGCCGGGCTGAAGCCGAAGCGCAGCATGAAGTAGCCCAGAATCCCCGAAATCAGCATGACCCAGACGTCGAAGAAGGATGAGGCGGCCGCATAGGATCCGATCATCGCGAGGATGAAGACCGAGGGCCAGAGGATCGTCCGTGGGATCAGGGTCACCTGACTGAACAGCTTGGCCCCGGCCAGGCCCACCGCCAGAAAGGTCAGATTGGCGAGGATCATCGCGCCAAAAATGGCGTAGAGGAAATCTGGCTGATTCTGCAGCAGGAAGGGGCCGGGCTTCAGGCCGTGCATGATCATCGCGCCCAGGATCAGAGCTGTCGAGGTCGAGCCCGGAATGCCGAGGGCGAGGGTGGGAACCATCGCGCCGCCGGTCGCCGCATTGTTGGCGGATTCCGGTCCGGCGATGCCTTCGGGCACGCCGTTGCCGAATTCTTCTTTGCGCGACGACCAGCGGCGGGCCTCGTTGTAGCCCATGATCGCCGCGACTGTGGCGCCCTCCGCCGGAAGGATGCCCACAAAGGTACCGATGCCGCTGGAGCGCAGGATGGTGTACTTGATCCGCCGTAGGTCCTCCATGGACGGCAGCCGGATCACGTTGGCGCGGATGCGCTCGTAGACGACGTCGCCTACCCGGGCCTGGTTCAGCATCTCGCCGATCGCGAAGAGGCCGATCAGCACCGGCACGAAATGCAGGCCCTCCTGAAGCTCGCTGAACCCGAATGTGAAGCGTTCGACGCCGGTCGTGAGGTGCAGGCCGATCGTGCTGATCAGGACCCCGACAGCGCCGGCGATCAAGTTGCGGATCGAGGACTTGCCGCTAACCGAAGCCAGCATCGACAAGGCGAAGAGGGCCAGGGCGAAGTACTCGGCTGAGGTGAAGTTCACGGCGAAGCGGGCCAAGGCGGGTGCCGCCAGCAGCAGAATGATCAAGCCGATCAAGCCGCCGGTCACGCTAGAAAAGGCCGCGATGCCCAGGGCGCGGCCCGCTTCGCCGCGCTTGGCCATGGGATAACCGTCCAGCGCCGTCGCGGCCGCGGGCGGCGCGCCGGGTGCGTTGATCAGGATGGCTGTGATCGAGCCGCCAAAGGTGCCAGCACAGTAGAGGGCCGCCAGCATCGCGATCGCCGCCGCCGGCTGCATCGAGATCGTGAAAGGGATCAGCAGCGCGATGGCCATGGGCGAGCTCAGGCCCGGCAAGGCCCCGACCAACACGCCGATCAGCACCCCGAAGACGATCGCCCCGATCGTCGACAGTTCCAGGAGCATCGAAAGGCCGGCGAGGAAGGCGTCCATGGCTGCGACCTATCGGACGGTGATGCCGAAGAGGCCGGGCTCGAAGTAGACCCGCAAGACTACGGCGAAGATGTAGGTGACAGCTGCGGTGAAGGCGATCGCATAGAGCAGCAGCAGCCACCAGCGGCGCTCGCCCCAGAGGGCCGGAAGCACGAGGCTGGAGACCAGGATGGTGAGGATGGTTCCAAGGCTCTCGGCCAAGGCCAGGATCACCACCAGCAAGCCGATCGTCGCCCAGGTGGTGAACCCGATCGGCGCCCCTCGCGCCTTCCGGATCAGTGGGTGCCGCTTTCGCTCTAGCAGATGCTCGAAGGGCAGGGTCAAGGCCAGGGCGCCGATGATCACCAACAGCATTTGCGGGAACTCGGCCGGCAGCACGTTGTCGCCCAGGAAGAGGGCTGGCTGCTCGAAACCCGTCGTCACGTAGTAGAGCGCGCCGCAAATCAGGATCAGCACCAGCGCAAGGATAGCGTCGATACGGTCGACCAAGCCCGACGGTCCCGGAAGCTCCGGGCTCGAGCCTTCGTCGTCGCGGGACATGACGGCCTCCTTTGCGTGACCTGGCGCACAGTCCGACCCCGGGCCTCACTGGCAACCGGCCGGCGGGGCCCGGTGACGAGCTTAGGCCTTCAGTTGCTCGACAGTTCCTTGAGGGCCTCGGCGGCCTTTGCGTATTCCGCCTTCAGCTGGGCGTCCCAGACGTCGGTCCCGGCGACCGAGGACTCGGCATCGAGGCCGGCGCTCTTGAGGTAGTTGGCGAAGGTCTCATGCTTCATGGCCTTCACCAAGGCATCCGAGAGCTTCTTGATGACCTCGGGTGGCGTGCCTTTCCTCACCGCATAGCCCCGGGTGGTCGAGGTGCTGACCTCGTGGCCGAGCTCCCAGGTGGTCGGCACGTCCGGATAGTCGGCCAGGCGCTCCTTTGCCATCACGGCCAGGGGGCGGATAGAGCCGTCCTCGATCATCGACTGCGCTTCAGAGACGTTCGGCAGGGTGGCATCGAGCTCGCCGGACACCAGGCCCTGAACCATCTGCATGCCCGAGCCCATGGCGACTGGCTTGTATTTGAAGTCAGCAACCTTGGCCAGCTGGGCCAAGCCGATGTGCTCGGTGCCGCCGATGTTGGCAACCCCCCAGTTCGAGGCCTTCTTCTTCCCAGCCGCGATCAGGTCGTCGAGGGTTTTGTGGGGACTGTCCTTACCCACCGCAATGAAGGTCGGATCGTCCATTGCCCGGGCGATGCCGATGATGTCGTCGATTTTCATCTCCGACTTGCCCTGCGCCATCGTGTAGAGATGGGTCTGGGTCAGGGCCATGATCGTGTAGCCGTCGGCGGGCTTCGAAAGCACGTAGCCCTGCGCCTTGGCGCCGGAGCCGCCGCGCTTGGAGACCACGAACATGTCGGTATCCAGATTCCGGCGCGAGCGGATCATCATCATGCGCGCGGTCGTGTCGGTCCCGCCGCCGTACTTCGAATGGATCACCACTTCGATCGGTTTCGATGGAAACTCGTCGGCAACAGCAGCCATAGGTGCGATGGCGACCGCGGCAGCGACTAGGATTTGTCTAAGACCGTTCATTGCCTTGCTCCCCGTTGGTTGTCTCTTTGTCCGACGCGAACCACGGTGCGCGCTGGCCTTGGAGGCTTTTTTAGAAAGGCTATAGGGGTCGACCACCAGTGGCAACAAGAGCGACGCTTGGATTTGCGCGCCCTGCCGCTTCGTCTAGGGAACTCCCAAGTCGAGGCGAAGTCGGCAGTTTCACTCCGCCGCCAGTTGCTCGACATCCAGGGCCGCGATCAGCAGAGATAACGCTTGATTCAGTCCTCGTGGCGGTCCCGGCGCGACACCGCGGCCGTCAGCTTTGCGGTCGCGAGGTCCGTGAGCGCTTTGGGCGGCGTGCCCTCCCCGAGCGCCTTCAAAGTGGCGTATACGGCCTGGACAGCCGCTGCGAAAAGCTGGTGGCCCTGCAGACGGATCCTAACCCTCTGTCCAGCGCAATAGGTCGCATCATTGAGGTCAGGACCGGCGCCGCCGATAATCATGGGCTGGCTCGTCTCAGCGGCGACTGCTTCGAGGTCCTCGCGCGATTTCAGTCCGACAAGGAAAATCGTGTCCGTGCCGGCAGCCTTGTGCGAGCGGGCCCGTTCGATCGTATCCTTGATGCCGGCGCGCCAGGTTTCGCCGGCATCCTTCCTCTCTTGATTGCAACGGGCGCGGCACAGATCACCCGGCACAGCGTGGGCACATCGGTCGCGGGCGGAATGATCGCCGCCATGCGGATCGACATCTTCGCGGTTCCGGCAGTTTGTGTCGTCGTTCAGACAACCCATCAAACTCATCAAGCCTTGCAATTCCCACCAGCGACTTGCCATCAAGAGTCACATGGCGAATTGAGAGTGTCGGCTTCTCCGGCCCCGCTTGGGGCTCCCGTAGCGCCTTCAATAGACCGCTTTGCGATAAAGGATCGCCTCGCAGGTACAACCGTTGTGGCGATGTATGCAACTAAAGACTCCTTGGTCGCAGCTCTCCTTGAAGTAGGTCGGGAGCTTGGCCCATTGTTCAAAGCCAAGCCTGTCCATGATAGCGTCGACGCTCGCTTCAACAGGTCCCCTCTTGAAGGTGACGATCAGCTTGTCGGCCCCCAGGCCCACAATGCCATCGTGAACGGCGCGAAGTAGCTTTGTTCCAATGCCCTTTGCGCGGTACTCGGCGGCAACAGCCACCGATTGGACGACACCCAACACGCCCTGCGCATCGGCGGCTTTCAGATCTTCCGGGATATCCTTGATCCTTTGCTCCAGAAACCCCTGGAGGCCACCCTGCGGCAGTACTCTTCCGTAGACAAACCCAATGACTTCTTCGTCTGGCGAGATGCAAACCAGGAAGCAAGAGTCAGTGGCCTGAGGTATCTCTGAAGCACTCCTGAAGTATCCAGCACCAAAGATCCGTTCTGCCAGTCCATCTATCTTGGCCTGCCACCGCGGCGTGTAAGCTTCAATGCGCATTGTCGGCTTCCAGGGCCGTCCCGCCGCCCGTCGAGAGTGAGAGAGGCTACGGCCACGATCCTCAGTTCCCCTGCAGGATAGCACACCAGCGAAACCAGCGCGTGGCACCATCCCTTGGGCGGGGGACCGTCCTAATGGAGGCCGATATACCGGCTTATGTGCATAATGAATGAAACTGCGAACCTCGGGAAGTGGTTGACTGCGCAATTGCTTCAGATGCACGCGTTCGCAGCATGGCTGTCTATTGCGGTCACGAGGACGACGTGCACCCAATTCTGCAACGGCACTACGGTTGCCGGGTCTAGATGGTTTGGAGCGACCAGCCTTAGGGCCGCCCGTCCGTCTCGATCCGGGTTGGCCTCTGAAGTCGACAGGCGAGCGAGCGTCGGACCTAGCGAGAGCCGGACTGGGCCGCCCGGCTGCGCAGCCGGCGCCAGAGCATCTCGGCCACGTGCGCTTCGGCTGAGGCATGGCCGAAACGTGCCAAGCAGTCGTAATAGTCGCGCTCGGCCTGCAGTGCCGGATCCGGTGATCCGGTGGAAGCGGGCGCCTTGCGGCCAAGGCTCAGTTTGGTTACCTCGGTCATCGATCTGCTCCCATAGTTGTCCGCTCCGGTATTCGTCCGCGCAGTCCCGACCAACGTCAAAGGTTAGGACATGGCCCCGGCCAGCCCCGGCGCCCAATCGGCCTTCCGGCGGCTTGTCATCGGATTGTCCTATCGGCAGGGTCCGGGAGAGTCTGATAGACAGCTCCTATCAGAACCGGCAGTGCTTCGGATTAGACCAATCATGCCCCACACGCCATCTCGCCTGCTATGCCGTGACGTCCGGCGTCGACGGCGAAACAAGTAGGCGGTGGTCCTGCCGCTTTAACCGGCTTCAGACGTCAAATTCGAGATGTCGACGCTGCGGGCCTTTTGAGAAGGGGTGCAGCAAATGTCGAGGAAGCGGCTGTCGGTCGAGCAGATCATCAATCATCTTCGAGAAGCCGGATTGATCTTGGCTCAAAGACAGACTGTCGGCGCGATCGGTCGTTGCATAGGAGTATCGGAGCGGAATAGCCAACGTTAGCGTCAGGAATACGGTGGGCGCAGAGTCGATCAGGCCAAGCGACTGAAGGAGCCCGAGCAGGAGTACATCCGCTTCGAGCCTGCGGTCGCTGATCTGATTCTGGATGCACTGATCCTGAAGGAGGCGGCTGCGGAAAACTGGTAGGCCCCGAGCGTCGCCAGCGATCTGTCCGGCATGTTGAGCGTTTTCACCAGGTTTGCGAGCGCCGGGCCTGCCGGATGATCATCCGGGTGCACCATGGCCAGAGCTCGAAGGTCTTCGGCGGATTTGCGAATGATAGCCAACCCTTCCTATCTATCGATGTGGGCAGACGTGTCCGGCAACCGCTTGGGCGCCAGCAGCATGAGAGGCAAGACATGGTCGAACTCACTGTGAACGGAAAGAAGGTCCAGGCGGATGGCCAGGACGACACCCGGCTCCTGTTCTTTCTGCGGGATGAACTCGGCTTGACCGGAACCAAATTCGGTTGCGGCGTCGGCTCGTGCGGAGCTTGCACGGTGCATGTCGACGGCGTGGCGACCTATGCCTGTCAAACCTACACGAGCGACCTAGAGGGCGCTGAGGTGACGACCATCGAAGGGCTCTCGTCCACCGGGGATCATCCGCTGCAAAGGGCATGGGTGGCCGAACAGGTGCCGCAATGCGGATACTGCCAGTCCGGACAGATCATGCGCGCCGCCGACTTGCTGGCTCAAAACCCGGATCCGAGCCGCGAGGAAATCCGTGAGCATATGAGCGCCAACCTCTGCCGCTGCGGAACGTATGCCCGGATCACCTTGGCCGTCCAACGCGCCGCGAAGGAGGCTTGATCATGGGCACGATCGACAACATCCAGGCTGGTACTTTAACCCGCCGCAGCTTCCTCGGATTTAGCGGCGCGCTGGTCTTCGCCATCGGAGCCGGCGGGCTCGTGCACGTGGCCCGCGCCGACGATCGGCTTAGCGAGATCTCCCCGAACGCGTGGCTCCGCATCGCGCGCGACGGCGAGATCACCATCATCTATCCGCTGACGGAAATGGGACAGGGGAGCTCGACGTCTCTGCCGATGATCCTGGCTGAGGAACTTGACGCCGCCTGGGACGACGTTGTGGTCGAACAGCTCGACCGGGACGACCGCACCTACGGAAACCCGCTGTTCGGTAACGTCCTCTACACTGCCGGAAGCACGGGCGTGCGCGCTTACTTCACGCCGCTGCGTTTGGCCGGCGCCCAGGCACGACGTATGCTGATTGAGACGGCTGCACGGCATTGGTCGGTCGATCCCTCGGAGCTTGAGACCGAGCCGAGCCTGGTCCGTCATCCGGCATCGAACCGCACGATCAGCTACGGCGATTTGGTCGATCTCTGGGATGCATCGGTCCAGATCCCCGAGGTGACGGAAGCCGATCTGAAATCGCCCGCAGACTTTCGCTATATCGGCTCGGACGCCCCGCGCCGCGATAGCTTTGCGAAGTCCACGGGAGCGCAAACCTACGCGATCGATGTGACCGTGCCGGATATGCTGTTCGCGGCTGTCTTGCGCGCCCCGGTCGAGGGCGAAAGTCCTTTGAGCCTTGGAGACGAGGCGGCGCGCAGGTCTACAGGTGTGGTAGATGTGGTGATCCTGCCCGATGGTGTGGCCGTCGTGGCGGATACCTACGAGCATGCGCTCGCCGCGCGAGATCTTCTTGACGTGACCTGGTCCGAGACCTCGCCCGCCCGAGCCTTCGACAGCGAGGCCGACCTCGCAGCCTATGCTGCCGCCGCGCAGGATCTGGCACAAACCGCTGCGGTCTGGTCGGAGAAGGGCGATGCGCCGGCCGCCATTGCCGGCTCGGATCGCCAGGTAGAACGGGTCTATCTCTCGGACTATGCCTATCACGCCCAGATCGAACCCATGGCCGCCGTTGCCTCCGTCGACCCCGACGGCAAGGGCGCTGAGGTCTGGGCCGGGACCCAAAGCCAGACGCTGACCACTCTGACGGTGACCAAGGTCCTGGACACGACACCGGATCGCGTGCGCCTCAATATGATGACTATGGGCGGCGGGTTTGGGCGCCGCACCGCGCTGATGCAGGAATACGTGCGCGACGCGCTGCTGGCCTCAAAGGCGACGGGCCGCCCGGTCAAGGTGGTTTGGACCCGCGAGGACGATGTGAAAACCGGCGCACTTCGCCCAGCGGCCGCACAGCATCTGAGCGCTGGAGTCACCGGGGATGGTCGGGTCAGCGGCTGGCGCCATCGGGTCGCCGCGCCGTCGGTCATCGCCTTCTTCAATCCGGTTCGTTGGGAGCAGGTGAAACCGAAGGACATCATCACCATGAAGGGGTCGGACAATCCCTTCTATGACCTTCCCGATCTTCTTGCCGAACATGTCGTGACTCAACGGGGCGCCAGGCTGAGCCCGTGGCGCGGGATCGGTGCCTCCTACACGACCTTCGCAGCCGAAGCCTTTCTGGACGAGGTCGCGCATGAAGCGGGCCAGGACCCGGTTGAGTTGCGCCGGACACTTCTGGCCGACAACATCCGCGGCCAGAAGGTCCTGTCGCGCGTTCTGGAGATGTCGGACTGGGCCCGCAAGCGGGACGGCACGGCGCTTGGGCTGGCGCTTGGCCACTACGGGCCAAGCCAGGGTGCGCTGGTCGTCGAGGTAGGAGTCGACGCGGACAGTGGGCTGATCTCGGTGACAAACGCATGGGGTGCCTTCGACGCGGGCCTGATCGTAGCCCCCAACAATGCGCTCAACCAGTTGGAGGGCGGCATCGTCTACGGGCTCAGCAGCGCGTTGAAGGAACGCGTCACTATCTCGTCCGGCGAGATCGAACAGTCGAATTTCTACGACTACGAGATCCTTCGGGCCAACGCAGTGCCAGAGATGTCCGTTGAGCTTCTGGAGGTTGACGCGCCGCCGACAGGCATTGGCGAGCTCTCGACACCGATGGTGGCCCCGGCCATCGCCAATGGCTTCTTCGCGCTGACCGGGCGGCGTCTGCGGCACATGCCCTTCACGCCGGACCGGGTGCTGGAGGCGCTGGAAGCACCCGTCTGACCACGGTCAGAATGCTGCCGACCCGGCGGGCCGGGTCAACCGATTGCAGGCGATGCGTCAAGTTGACGTACCGCATGTCGCGCTTGCGGGCTGGCCGCATGGAGACGCAGATGGATCTGAAGTGGATATCCTCCCTCATTGCGCCCACCTGCCTTGGATCGAATGTCCGCTCTGTCCGCCTTGCGGACGAACCGCCGCCGAGGGTGATGACGTGGTGCCCCCGAACCGCTTCCTTGCAGGCCGATCTCTAGGCCCCGTACTGCGGAGACAGCCATGACCAAGATTCTCGTTCTCTACTACTCGTCCTACGGTCACGTTGAACGGATGGCAAGCGCTGTTGCAGAGGGCGCGTCCGAAATCGACGGCGTGAACGTCGTCGTCAAACGCGTGCCTGAGCTCGTCCCCGAAGAGGTCGCCCGCAAAAGCGACTTCAAGCTCGACCAAGCGGCGCCGATCGCCAGTCCTGGCAAGTTGGCTGACTATGACGGCATTATCTTCGGAACGCCGACGCGGTTCGGAAACATGTCATCGCAAATGCGCAACTTTCTCGACCAAGCCGGCGGACTTTGGGCGGCGGGGAAGCTCATCGGCAAGGTCGGTTCGGTATTCACCTCGACCGGCACCGGTGGCGGCAATGAAACAACGATCACTTCGTTTTGGCATACGCTGGCTCACCAAGGCATGGTCATCCTCGGCCTTCCCTATGCGAGTCCCGAGTTGTCCGATATCAGCGCGGTGCGTGGCGGGTCCCCCTACGGCGCCGCAACGATCGCAGGCGGGACAGCGCTCACTCTCCCTGGCGCCCATCGCAAGCCACGTCCTGCGCCAGCACCGGGCGGAGGTCCTGGAGCAGCGGATCAAGCTCGGCATGGGCAAGCTGCCGGAGGCGGCCCTGGTTTTCTCGAACATCGAGGGGGCCCCGATCCGGCCTGACAAGCTCAGCCGCGATTGGGCGAACCTGGTTCGGTCCAGAAAGCTGCCTCTGGTGTCTTTTCACGCCCTGCGGCATACCAATGTTTCCCTGCTTGTGGACGGCGGCCTGGACGTGTATCAGGTCTCCCGCCGGATTGGCCACAGCAGCGCCAGCTTAACGTTGAAGACCGATACCCACCTGTTCCGCAGCAAGGAAGCGGAGGCCGCAGAGGCGATCGAAGCGGCTCTCGGGAACTGACCGGTCCCATTCGGGTACTAACGGGCGGGTCGGCGAGACGTCAAGTGATTGAAATCTCTACGCGGAGGGGTGCCGGAGTGGTCGAACGGGGCGGTCTCGAAAACCGTTGTACGCTTGCGCGTACCGTGGGTTCGAATCCCACCCCCTCCGCCAG
>JAAUXY010165290.1_pt1 | contig 10031 bp, 7 predicted proteins | sample 7278121 | NCBI WGS metagenome assembly JAAUXY01 (sample SAMN14350117, study PRJNA611818) | marine sediment metagenome | isolation source: surface marine sediment (1.8m) | place: French Polynesia: Moorea | collected 2018-08
CACCGTGTTCACCAACGTGCGCAAGAACTACCTGCTGGACTGCCCGAACGTTGGCAAGTTGCTGAAGAACCTCAAGTTCTCGCTCACCATGGAAAACGAGATCATGGGCGCGATCCTGAATGACGGGCAGGAGCCGAACAAGGCGGCGGCCGCCTGGCTGAAGGCGAATTCGGGCGTCTTGGACGGCTGGCTGGAAGGGGTCACCACGTTCGAGGGCGGTGACGGGATGGCCGCGGTGAAAGCGAAGCTGGGGCTGTGATCACCGGTTGAGGAAGGCTTCATGTCGGCTGAGCCGGCCGCGCTCGTCTTCTACTATGCGCCCCGCACCCGGGCCGGCATTGTTCATTGGATGCTGGAGGAAGTGGGCGCGCCTTACCGGATCCAGCGCCTGGATCTGTATCAAGGGGAACAGAAGAAGCCGGACTTCCTGGCGGTGAACCCGATGGGCAAGGTGCCGGCGATCACCCATGGGGAGGTCGCTGTCTCCGAGGGCGCGGCGATCTGCTGTTACTTGGCCGACGCGTTCCCGGAGGCCGGGCTTGCGCCGCCGATCGGCGATCCCCGCAGGGGTCCATACCTGAAGTGGCTGTTCTTCGGGCCAAGCTGCTTTGAGGCGGCCGCCTTCGACCGCATGATGGAGCGTGATCCGGGCAAGCCGCCCCAGATGGGCTACGGCTCCTTCGATAGAGTGATGGATGTGCTGGCGGGCGCGCTGGAGCCGGGCCCATGGTTGCTTGGGGACCAGTTCACCGCGGCGGATGTGGTGATCGGCGCGGGTTTGCGTTGGGGCCGGTTCATGGGATTTGTGCCCGACCAGTCACCGTTCTCCGAATACATCGCGCGCTGTACGGCGCGTCCAGCGATGCAGCGGGCGGATGCACAGGAAGAAGCGTTCGTCGCGGAGGCGGGCTAAGCGGAATTGGCGGCCCGGCGTGTAGGCCCAACCATGTTCTCGGCCTCGGGATCGGCCGGCGGCTCGTCTTGCCGCCTCAACGCGAGTCCGCGCATCAGCACGTCATAGATGACGATTGCCAGGTACTGGCTGCCGAGCAGGCGTTCGTGCTTGCTGGGGTCGCGCGCCGCGTGGGTGACGAAGGCTTGGCGGATCTGCTCGACGGTTGCCGCGTCGCCGACTAAGCCGTCGAGCTGGGCGAAGCGTTCGCGGGCGACGATCGCTTCATAACGCTGCAAGCGGGCTCGCAGGGCGGCGACCGGTGATCCGTCCGCGCCGGCGGGATCGGCTGAGTCGGGTTGCGCGCCGGCAACCAGGCGTTCGACCGCGGGCCAAATATCGTCCAGATGGACAAAAGTGTCGCCGTGGCCGCGCAGTGACAGCGAATGCGCCCAGGCGGCGAGCGCGATGAGTTCGGCCGAGACGATGGCGTCCGGCGCCAGGCCGGACTCCGTCAGGGTGGTGTGCAGCATCGCGACGGCGGCGGTGATTTCGGCCGATGCCCGCGGCGCCACTGCCATGTGCACAATGGCGTCGATACGGTGGAAGGGGACAGGTTCGTCGATGCCCTTGAGCGCACACACGTCCTGGTGCGGCGGCGGCTGCAGCGCCTGCAAATGCGCGGCCACGTCACTGTCTGCGGCCAGCTCCTCGGAGATCACGATGTCGCCGCCCCGGCACTGGTTCTGCAGGCGTGCGGCCTTGTTGACGGTCATGCCGAAATAGTCGAGACGCTCGTTGAGAGTCACCGCCACACAGGGCCCGGCATGCAGGCCGATCTTCAGCAGCACCGGGTCCGAGAAGCCGAGGGCGGCCAGGTAGGTGTTGAAGGCGGGCATCAGGCGCTGCAGGGTCAGCGCCGCTTTGAGTGCCTGCTCCGGTTCGGTGAAGGCGCCCATCACCGCATCGCCGATTGTCTTGACCACCGTCCCGTCATAGGCGCGCATTACGTCCGCAAGGAACACGAAATGCCGCCGCACAATGCCGTAAGCTGTGCCGTCGCCAATGCGCTCGTACAGGGCGGTAGATCGGGACAGATCGGTGAACATGAGGGTCAGGTGCGAGACCGGCGGCTCGTCCCCCGGACGCAGGCTCATTTTCGAGAACAGGTCGCGAAAGGCGCTTAGCGTGCTGGCCTGGCTGGCGGTCAGGGTGTCGCGCAGCCACTTGCGGCTCTCGATGACGAGCGTGCGTGGGGCCGACCCGCGGTTCACCACCCGGAGCGGGCGACTGCCGCTCGTGGGCGGAACCATGATGTCATTCGGCGTCAGCACGAGGCTGAGCGGGCTGGCACCGTCATGGTGGAAATCCAATTCCGGCCCCGGTTCAAGCGTGCGGATCCGGTAGTGCCCGGCCGGCAACGCCTCGGTGACGATGCGCGACGCGCCTGACCTCACGGTGAGCTGGATCTGCACATGCGGTGTGGTCATCGGACCCAGCATGCAGAACTCGCCGTCGGCAACTTCGCGCACCTGCGGAGCCGGGCGAAAGGTCAGCTCGATGTTGCGGTCGAAGTCCGCGTCATAGGCGATGTTGCAGCTGCTGCAGTGCGGCTCGACCACCGGCTGGTCCAGCGCGTCCAGCGTGACCTTGGCGCCGCGGCAGCGTGGGCAGATCAGGTCCCAGCGCAGTTCCAGAAGGCCGGAGCGCACGCACTGCAGACACGCCTCGACCAGATGGCGTGGATCGACCCGCCAACGCCGCGCCAGGGCGAGCGGCCGGAAACGCACGATTTCGGTCTCCGAGGCGTTCAGCATCCACTCGACCAGGCGCTGGGCCAAGCCGTGGCCGTACTTGCTCGCTTCGACCTCCTCGATCGCCTTGATGGTCTGGTCGCGCAGATTGTGCTCCTGAGCGGGATCGACCGCGGGGTAGGGTGAGTCGGCCTGGCCGGCGAGCCAAGCCTCGACCTGGCCGCAGACCTTGGCGAAATCGTCTCCCGCCCGCTTGTAGAACGTCGATCCGATCGCCTTGGCAGACAGCCAGGAGGACGGCTTCAGCCACAGCGTGAAGCGCACATGGGTGCCGCCATCCGGGGTTTCGGTGAACCGCACCTTGGTGCGGACCTCGCGGGCCGGGCCGCGCGAGAAGTAGCGCTGATAGGAGAACCAGTGGCCGGAGACCCATTCCGACGGGGGCTCTTCCCACTCCATGCGCAGGCGCCCAAAGGGCATCGCGATGGCTGCGTGGCCGACGTGCCGGACCGTGCCGTCGGGCTGCGGGTGGTCTTCCACCACATAGCGCGGCATCCCGGTCGCCTCGTTGTAGCGCGCGGTATTGGCCAAAAGCGGCCAAATGCGCTTTGGCGGCGCAGCAAATTCGTGCTCGAACGTCCTTTGCAGCATCCGGGTCATCGGCCTGGATTCTCGCATTCCGTGGCGCGCTGCCCGTTGGCAGGCAACAAACAAGCCGAGCCAGCCGATCGACCGCTCTGTTCAGGGGCGGCCGGCTCGCCTAGGCTAACGACTTAGAAATACGAAAGGAAACGGGCGATGGATTGGCTCACGGACAATAAGATCCCGCTGGGAACCTGGATCAAGAGCGGTGTTAACGCCCTAACCGACAACTTCGCCTGGTTCTTCGACGCCATTTCCATCGGGCTCGGCTTCCTGATCGAAGGCCTGATCGACGCAATGCTCTGGTTTCCGCCGATTGTGCTGCTCGCTTTGTTCGTGGCCGGGGCATATGTGATGCACCGGTCCTGGAAGCTGGCGCTGCTGACCGCCATCGGGCTGCTGCTGATCCTCAATCTGGGGTACTGGAAGCCGACCATCGAGACCCTGGCCCTGGTGCTGTTCGCCACCGCGAGCTGCATGGTGGTCGGCATACCGGTCGGCATCGCCGCCGCGCACCGGCCCTGGCTTTACGCTGCCTTGCGCCCGCTGCTGGACCTGATGCAGACGATCCCGACCTTCGTCTACCTGATCCCGACCCTGATCCTGTTCGGCCTCGGCGTGGTGCCGGGCCTGATCTCGACCGTGATCTTCGCGATCCCGGCGCCGATCCGGCTGACCTATCTCGGCGTGTCCTCGGTGCCCAAGCCGCTGCTGGAAGCCGGCGAAGCGTTCGGCTCGACCCGCTCCCAACTCTTGTGGAAGGTCGAGCTGCCGCACGCGCTGCCGACCATCATGGCCGGTCTGACCCAGTGCATCATGCTGTCGCTTTCCATGGTGGTGATCGCCGCGCTGGTCGGGGCCGACGGGCTCGGCAAGCCGGTGGTGCGCGCGCTCAATTCGGTCAATATCGGCATGGGGTTCGAGGCCGGGTTGGCCATCGTCATCCTGGCCATCCTGCTGGACCGCATGTTCAAGCAGCCTGGCCAAGCGGATAGCTAGAGATATGACCGCGGTTGCTTTCAATCATGTCGACGTGGTGTTCGGCGATCGGCCGCAGGACGCACTCGCGCTGCTGGACCAGGGCCTGGGCCGGGAGGAGATTCTGGAGCGCACCGGGCTGGTGGTGGGCGTGCGCGACGCCTCGCTGGACGTGAACGAGGGCGAGCTGTGCGTGCTGATGGGGCTGTCCGGTTCGGGCAAGTCCACCCTGCTGCGCTGCGTGAACGGGCTCAACCGGGCGACCCGCGGGTCAGTGACGGTCGATACCGGCGGGGACCGGGTGGATGTGGCGACCTGCGATGAGGCCACCCTGCGCGCACTGCGGCAGAACCGGGTCGCCATGGTGTTCCAACAGTTCGCGCTGCTGCCCTGGCGCACGGTGCGGGAGAACGTCGGCTTCGGGCTGGAGGTGCGCGGCGTTTCGGCCGCCGAACGGGCGCGCATTGTGGATGAGAAGCTGGCGCTGGTCGCGCTCGATCAATGGGCCGACAAGTACGCGCACGAGCTGTCGGGCGGCATGCAGCAGCGGGTCGGGCTCGCCCGCGCGTTCGCCACCGACGCGCCGATCCTGCTGATGGACGAGCCGTTCAGCGCGCTCGACCCGCTGATCCGCGACCGCCTGCAGGACGAACTGCTGGAACTGCAGGACCGGCTGCACAAGACCATCCTGTTCGTCAGCCACGATTTGGATGAGGCGATGAAGATCGGCAACCGGATCGCGATCATGGAGGATGGGGTGATCGTGCAGTATGGCGGGCCGGAGGACATCGTGCTGAACCCGGCCAACAAATATGTCTCCGACTTCGTGGCCAACATGAACCCGCTCAACGTGCTGAGCGCGGCTGCCCTGATGACCCTCGTGGAGCGCTTGGCGCGCGATGGCGCCGATGTGCTGCTGGACGGCAGCGGCCACGACCGCATCGGTTTGGACGATCAGGGCGCGCCGGTCTCGGCCGTGGTCAAGGGGCGCAGCGTATCGGTCAGCGAGACGGCGATGGACGCCGCGGTGGTCACGGTTGCGCCCGACACGCGGCTGCGCGACATCGTCGAGCTGCGCCGGGCCACCGGCTGCCCGTGTGTGGTGGTGGCCGAAGGCCGCGCGGTCGGCGTGATCGGCGACGCCGAACTGTTCGCCGGCGTGCTCGGCCGTCCGCTGGGCGGCAACGGCGGGGAAGGGGCGGCGGCGGCCGGTACTGGCGCTTAGCTCACCACATATGCACCAGCAGGCGCCCCTTGCCGTAATCACGAAAGGCTTGATGCGCAAGCCATCAATAGTCCGCTGATAGGGGTGGCGCGGTCGTCTTGGACGCCAGCCAAAGGCTCAGAAAAGTGGCCAGTGCTGCAAGTCCGTTGAAATCGCGCTAGCCAAATTGCCGAATTCGACCCTTGTCGGCGGTTCAGGGTGGAGGGCGTGAATGTCGGCTATGCGGGGTCAACCGGTCGTCCGGCTGGCTCGGCCGTGACGTGGAAGAGGTGCCAATTCCAGAAGTCGCCAACCCTTTGCCATGAGCAACACGGAATCAATCATTCAGACTTCGCGCGGATCGCTTTGGCGCGCACCTTCGGCCTCTCTGCCTCGTCTGCGCGCGCGCTATCTCGTAATGGCGCAGCACGGTGTCCTAGGGTCTCGGCTGCATGTGGATGCTCGGGTCCGAAAGCACCTTCAATGATCCCAAGCGCATTCAGTTCACGGTCATCGGCGCGGCGGCCAACGAAGCCGCGCGATTGACTGCATGTGCAAGAACCAAGAGCGCTGGGTTCTTGTTTCCCAGGCATTCCCACACTGCTTCCCGGACCAGATGGTATCGCCGGTACCATGCATGCGTGGCATTGAAACGCCCCAAGAGGTCTTCACGTTGGTCGACCAAAAAGACTGATCATCGCTGGGGCACCAAGCCAAACGAATGGCCGAGTTGGGTCAGACGCTTTTCTCGCTCAGACGGGAGCTGTCACGGTCGCTGGGGTCGGGTCACGTTCCCTAAGCCAGAATAGAGCCCTATCGAACCTTTAGAGCGAAGCAGCCTCGGCTCTGCGTGCTGACTCGGCGTCCGCAACGCGACTCCAGAAGCTGGCCATGTAGCGATCGTCGAATCGCGAAATGGAGAATTCGGCGGCGAGGCCGGCATATTCGCTGCCGCCGACCACAAAGTCGGCAATGATCTCTCCAAAAACGGGCGTGTACTTGAACGACTGCCCGGCCCCCAGGCAGTGGATGAGGTTTGGGACGCGATGATCAGGTCCGAGGATGAATTTGAGGTCGGGTGTAATGTCGAAGTAGGAACGATAGCCTGAGCCATATACGGTCTGATCGATATTGTTAAAACGGTGCCGCACAATCTCCTCGTAGGCCTTGATCTGCGTGTAGTCGAGACCTTGGTTCTTTGGATCATTGACGAAGTCAGCGCCGATTATGGCCAATGGATTCTCGGCAAACGCACGCGCCGTTTCGCGGACCGCCCGCTTTCGTGGCTGGTGCATATGCAGTTCGTTGCCGCGCCAGAGCCGGAAATAGGCCAAGTTGACGTAGTCCGCGATAATCGGAAACGGTTCCTGAATGCCCCGACTGGTCGTCAGCCAGTTGACCACGTGCACAGGCTCGACGCTGACCGGAATGGAAAGGCCGAGGCTCGAGAAAATGCCCGGACTCCAGGGCCCCGCGGCGTTAATCACGTGATCGCATTCCAAGCGCGCTCCATCCTGGGTCAATACGGCCGCGATTTCACCGCCGTCGCCGCGTTCGAATGCCGCAACGCCTGTATTCTCTCGAAACTCAATTTGGTTGGCCTCAAGCCCCTTGTATAAGACGCTGCGCACCGCCGAGGGGTCGAATTGAATTGCACCAGGCTCAAGATAGTAGCGCTCGCCACTATGGAGATTCACGAAGTGAGGCAGCGCGGCGCGAGCCTCGGATGCACTGATCTGGCGAAAATCGATGCCGGTCTCATCCATCAGCCGCTCAAGAGCGTTCCATTTTGCATTCCCGGATTGAACATCATCCCGCGCTATCCATATCGCTCCGCACGCATCGAATGTCGCATCAACGCCCCAGAGCTTGCCGAGCGCTTGCCATTTGGCCGCCGCCATTTTCGCCAACCTCGCCGCATCCGGAACGGCGTTGGCACATCGCACGATACCCGAATGCCGGGCCGTAATTCCCGATCCGATCACGCGCTTCTCGAGAACGCAGACTTTAGAGCCGTAAGCGTCGGGCTGCCGTTCCAGTCTCCGGCGAACGGAAATTGCGGATGCGCAGCCGAGGCAACCACCGCCTATCACAACGGCTCGATAACGATTCGTCATGTTCTACCCCGCGAACAGTCACGCTTTGGCGTGAGGAAATGTCGAGGGTCAGTGACTGGCAGCCGAATCAAGACTCTAGAACCGAACTGAGGATACGACCTTGGCGCCGATCTTCAAGAACGGATTACGTGCCTGTTAGGCAGCACCTCCGTGTCTGCGTTCTAGGTTCCGAACGTGTTCGATATCCGTCTGGCCGCTAATGGCGAACCGGGCTGTTTCAAGCCGTCCGACGCAGAATTGAAGCTGGTCGGGAGACATGACCTCGTCAACTTGGCCGCGCAGGTAGTCGACCAGCTCAGAGATGTAGAACACTCCAGGAGGAATCTCAGTCCTGAACTCCGCTTCGCCAGTGAAAACTACGACTGACTTGATGGCGCCGGGAGGTAGGAAGTTAAGTAGATGTCGTACCGCGCGAACGTGCCGCATGTTCTGGTGAATCGGATTCTGAAATCTGTACTTGACCCTGAACAATACCTGGGTCCAATTTCTCTGCTTCGCGTCCCCGAATATCCACCCTTTGTAGTCCTTTGTTTCAATAACGAACACCCCATATCTCGAAACCAAGATATGATCGACTTGGGTTGTTCCAACTTCCATTTGGAGAGTGACGTGATTGATTAAGTGATAGTCAGGCGGACCAAAATTCTTCAGGACAACGCGAGATACCAACGCTTCGCCTCGATTCTGAAACACTGTCTTGTGATAGGCACGTGCACGGCCCAAGACATAACCAATTGCAACTGCGCCGCCGAGAAGACTGATAAGAACGATCCAGTCGTCTTGCCTCAAGCTTAGAAAGAACTGCGATAGCGGTTGAACCACCGCGTCGCTAAACAGAGCCGAAACCCCCTGCGCGAGGTCTTCTAAGTCCACCTTGCCACCCAACTAGCCTCGACCTTGCGAATTGACAGCGTATTACTTGCTAAAGTCGATATGCTGTCAACGTCCGCTATGGGTCATCACTCCCCTTCAACATGAGGCATCAATCACGTCCGGAGTCGGGCGCAAACTCGCCGTATCCAAGATCGAATTTGGATGGCGTGATACATGAACGGTTTTCACCGCCTCCGCTGTGCCCTCGACCAACTGTTTTGCGATCCTCGTCCGATCTTCCAGGCACCTGATTCGAAGGACCATTCGTGGCTGATTGCCGCCCTTCAACGCCGCTGACTGAATCACTCTCACGGTCGCCGTCTGGTGCACAAATTGCGAATATTGCAGCACTTCGAGATCCTTGACGCCTGCTTTGGCTCGCCAAGCTGCTGCCTTCGGATCTAGAGATTCGCCTTCGCCCAGGCGACTGCGTCCGCCAAGATCTCGGGGATATCCCGCATCTTCACCCCGAGGCTGTCGCGCCGAGTGAAGTCGAACCCGGTCGGTGCCGCGGGGTCTCCTTCATAGGGAGGCGGGAGAGTCATCGACGGCTCGATCTCGCGCAGGGCGGCGTAGATGTCGTTCCAATGCCAGCTCTCGCGCACGGCATAGTACCGGCCCTCCGCCGTTGGGCTTTCGTAGGCGGCCAGGAACAGAGCCGCCACGTCTTCGATATGCGCCATGGAGGAGGAGTCGTTGGGCGTCACCTGGTGGCGGCCGGTTTCGCCGCGCAGCATCCGCTTGATGGCGCCCATGAAGCCTTCATTTCCATGGGCGGGCAAGACCATGGGGCCGAGCATCAGGGTCGGCAGCATGATCCTGAGACGGACGTTTTGGTCCGCCGCCAGAGCCATCGCCGCCTTCTCCATGACCGTCTTGGTGGCCGATGTGTACTTCTTGGCCGCGCACTGCTGGTCGGCGTCCGACCAGTGATCGACCTCATTCTTCACGGCCACCGGCGGGATCGGGTTGGTGCTGGAGGTCGAAGAGCCGATGACGATGTCCTTCACGCCGGCCCGAATGGCAGACCGCATGATGTTCAAGCATCCGTTGACGGTTGGGTTGATGATCTCGGCATAGCCGCGCGCGTCATCGAGCTCGCGCGCCGGCGTCCCATCGGGGGCCGCATAGACCGGGATCAGGCAGGTGATGAAGACTCCGTCCGCGGTTCGGACGGCCTCATCGAAGGATCCCTCGACCAACATGTCGGCGGACGTCAGCGTCAGCCGTTCCTCGGCACCGGGCAGCGCCATGAGGTGCGGCGCCGGGCCTGCCGGGTTACGCATTGCCCCCGTCACCTCATAGCCCCTGGCGAGCGCCGCCTTCACGATGTTGGCGCCGACGAGGCCGCTTGCGCCCGCAACCGCAATCCTACCCGTCATTCCGTCAACGCTCCGCCAGCGCGAGCTTGACCGCGAAGCCGGCAAATGCCGCCGCGAAGGTGCGCTTGATCCAGAGCGCGGCACGCTCGGACGACAGCACTCGGCTGCGCAGGGCGTTCGCGGCCAAGCCGTAGCCGACGAAGATCACGAAAGTCAGCGCCATGAAGGTCGCGCTGAGCAGGCCCAGGC
>JAAUXY010139617.1_pt1 | contig 10030 bp, 10 predicted proteins | sample 7278121 | NCBI WGS metagenome assembly JAAUXY01 (sample SAMN14350117, study PRJNA611818) | marine sediment metagenome | isolation source: surface marine sediment (1.8m) | place: French Polynesia: Moorea | collected 2018-08
ACCACTCGGGGATTTCGCGACGTTCTTCAGCTCGGAACGGAGCAACGCTACGACATTCACGATCTCTTTCTGCGCTATCCGGATCCGCTCGCGCCGCGGCGGCTGCGACGCGAGATCGACGAACGCGTGACCCGTGACGGCGAGGTGACAACGCCTCTCGACCTCGGTCAGGCGCGCCGGGAGATAGACGCCCTGGTCGCCGAAGACGTGGGCGCCATCGCCATTTGCCTGCTGCACGCCTACAAGAACCCTGCCCACGAGCTGGCGCTGCGCGAGCTGATTCGGGCCGAGCATCCCGGTGTCGCGGTCTCGCTCTCGAGCGAGGTCCACCCGGAGATGAAGGAGTACCAGCGATCCTCGACGACCGCCGCCAACGCCTACGTCCAGCCGTTGATGAGTGGCTACGTCGAGAAGCTGCGCACCGCCCTGCGCGAACGCGGCTTCAGGGGCCGATTTCACCTCATGCAGTCCTCGGGCGGGCTGACCGCGCCCGAAACCGCCATCAGCTACCCGGTGCGATTTCTCGAGTCGGGACCGGCCGGCGGAGCCCAGGCAACCGCGTTCGTCGCCACCAAGATGGGCGCCGACGACATCATCTCTTTCGACATGGGTGGCACCACCGCGAAGGCCTGCCTCATTCGCGGGGGCAAGCCCGATATCGCCCCGATGCTCGAAGCCGGCCGCGTCCACCGATTCAAGCGCGGCAGCGGCTTGCCGGTCCATGCTCCGGTGATCGACATGATCGAGATTGGCGCAGGCGGCGGCTCGATCGCGCGTGTCGACGAGCTCGGTCTGCTCAAGGTGGGACCGCACAGCGCGGGGGCCGACCCCGGTCCGGCCTGCTACGCCCTGGGCGGCGAGGCGCCGACGGTCACCGATGCCAATCTGATTCTCGGCTACCTCGACCCCGGCTATTTCCTGGGCGGGCGCATGACGCTCGACGTCGCCGCGGCCGAACGCGCGGTGTCCAAGGTCGCAGGGCCACTCGGACTCGAGGTCCGGGAGGCGGCGGCCGGCATCGTCGACCTGGTAGCCGAGAACATGGCCGGGGCCGCGCGGGTGCACATTGTCGAGAAGGGGCGCGATCCGCGCCACTACGCCATGGTGGCGATGGGCGGTGCCGGACCACTCCACGCCGCCCAGGTCGCGCGCAAGCTCGGCGTATCCGAGATCCTCGTTCCGCCGGCGTCCGGCGCCGCGTCGGCACTGGGCTTCCTGGCGGCGCCGGTCGGCTACGAGGTCTCGCGCTCGCTGCCGACCCCGCTCGAGCACGTGGATTTCGATACCATCAACGACCTGCTCGAGACGCTTGAACGGGCCTGCCGGGTTCGCCTCTGCGAGGCGGGCGGCGGCGATTCGCATACCACCGTCGAGCGCCTCGCAGACATGCGTCTGACCGGCCAGATGCACGAGATCACGGTGCCGCTCCCGGCCGGCACGCTCGACGCCGCGGCGATGGAGAAGCTCACCGGAACGTTCACCCACGAGTACACCCGTCTCTACACTCACCTCTACGACGGCGCCCGCCTCGAGGTCATCAACTGGCGAGTTCGCTGCAACGATCGACCACCGGCATTGTCGACCCGTCTCGGCAGCGGCGACCCGGTCGCCCCCGCCCGGAAAGACACGCGAAGCATCTACTCTCCCGACGACGGCGCCATGGTCGAGGCGGCGGTCTACGACCGCTACGCCCTCGGTCCCGGTGAATCCATCGAGGGTCCGGCGGTCATCGAGGAGCGCGAGTCGACGACGATCGTGCCGCGGCGCGGGCGCGCCGCCGTGGACGGCGATCTGAACTTGCGCTTGAGCATCGATCTGCACACCGGGGCCAGGGTGGCGGTCGCGTCCGACACCGAGTTCGGCGACGCGGTGCGGCGAATCGAGTCGGATCCGATCGGTCTCGAGATCATGTGGAGCCGGTTGATCAACGTCGCGGAGGAATGCTGGCACACGGTGATCCGCACCGCGTTCTCGTTGATCATTGGCGAGGCGCAGGACTTCGCCTGCGAGATCCTCGACGCCAAGGGCCGGCAGATCGTTCACTCACCGCGTGCGATGCCGGTCTTCAACCTGACGCTGCCGATGGCGGTCAACGCGATGATCGATCGCCATCCGCGCCAGACGCTGAGGCAAGGCGACGTTCTGATAACGAACGATCCCTGGAGCTGCGCCGGGCACCTATTCGACGTCGCGATCGCCGTGCCCGTCTTTCGAGACGGCCAGATCGTCGCTTTCGTCGGCATCGTGGGACACGTCACCGACGTGGGAGGCACGAAGGACGACCTGAACGCCCGCGAGATCTTCGATGAAGGAATACAGATTCCGCCGATGAAGCTGTTCAAGGCGGGCGAGCCGAACGAGGACCTGTTCGATCTGCTACGCGAGAACGTGCGCCGGCCCGACCAGGTTCTCGGCGACATCCACGCCCTGGTCGCCGCCGGGCTGACCGGCGCGCAACGCATCGACGCGTTCATGACCGACTACGGCATGCACGACCTGGAGGCACTGGCGACGGTCGTGCAGGACCGGGCCGAGCGGGCAGTGCGCAAGGCGATCGCCGACCTCCCCGACGGCGTCTACGAGCATTCGGTCCAGGCCGACGGGGTCGAGGAGGTCATGACCTATCCCATTCGTCTCGTGGTTCGGGACGACACGGTAACGGTCGATTTCGACGGCGCGCCCCCGCAAACCGAGCGCGGTGGCAGCAACTGCACCCTGAGCTATACCCAGGCCCACACGACCTATCCCTTGAAGTGCATCTTGACCCCGGACGTGCCCGGCAATGCCGGCTGCTACCGGCCCATGTCGGTGAGCGCACCGCGCAGCAGCATCCTCAACTGCGATCGGCCCAAGGCGGTCAACACCAGGGTGCGCACCGGATGGTACATCGCGCCGAACGTCTTCGGCGCGCTGTCCGAGGCCGCTCCCGACAAGGTCCAGGCGTTCACGGGCTTGCCGTCGAGTGCGCTCTTCTACGGCGTGGGCGCCGACGGGCGCACGTACAGTGACCACCTCTTCCAGGGGGGCGGGCAAGGGGGGTCGGCGCACGGCGACGGCATCTCGGGTCTGCTCTATCCGACCAGCGCGGCCAACACGTCGGTCGAGCTGTTCGAGACCCGAGTGCCGGTCCTCGTGACCGAGAAGAGACTCGTCCCGGATACCGGCGGGCCAGGGCGCAAGCGGGGCGGGCTCTCGCAGATCGTCACCACGCGCAAGCTTCATGCCGACGATCTGCCGTGCCAGGTCGGGCTCTATCCCAACGGCGTGCGGGTACCGATCGAGGGCCTGTTCGACGGCCGCCCGGGAGGGCGGGGCAGCGCGACGCTGGTGGCGGCCGACGGCGGCCGAACCGACCTCGGCATCGGCGGCCTCTCGCAGCTCTGCGATACGGGCCAGCGAACCGAGCTAGTGATGGCGGGGGGAGCGGGCTTCGGCGACCCTTGGACGCGAGCGCTCGATGACGTACAGCGCGATCTCGACGAAGGCCTGGTGACGCCGGCGGGTGCGAGCCGCGATTACGGCTGCGTCGTGGGTCCCGACGGTCGCATCGATCGCCCGGCCAGTGAAGCCCTGCGCGAGCAGCGCTCGGAGCAGTGAGCTCACTGGCCACGTGCGCGGTCGTCGGCTCCTGCGTTCCAGACAAAGGCATCGACACGGTACCGTTGGTTGTTGCTGTGCGTGCCGCCTGACAAGAGTATGCCGAGAAATCTCCGGGGCGGCTTCGCAACCTCGCCGTTGGAGAAGTTCTGCTCGCCTTTGAAGAGCAGTGGCCCTGTAGACGCTACCCCATGTCCGGCGCCCCGCCGCCCTCGTAAGACAATACGAGGATCCGCTTCAGCACGGGGATACGACCCGACCCGATGCCGACGCGCCCAACCGGTAACGAGAGACCGGCCCGAGAGCGCGGCGTCACGGGGTTGCGGCCCTTTTCCGCACACGGATGTTGAGCAGCTCCACCATCACGGAGAACCCCATGGCGAAGTACAGGTAACCCTTCGGAATGTGCATGCCCAGGCCGTCCCCGACAAGCGCGAGTCCGATCATCAGGAGAAAGCTGAGCGCGAGCATCTTCACGGTCGGATGGCGGTCAATGAAGTCGGATATCTCGTTCACGAACGCGAGCATGAAGACTACGGCAATGACGATGGCGATGGCCATGACTGCCACGTGCTCGGCCATGCCGATTGCCGTGATCACCGAATCGAGAGAGAACACGATGTCGAGGAGCATGACCTGGACGATGACCGAGGTGAACGCCGCCTTGGTATCCACGGCGGGCCCTGCGTCATGAACCTCGAGTGACTTGTGGATCTCGATGGTGCTCTTGGCGAGCAAGAACAGGCCGCCGCCGATGAGAATGAGGTCGCGGAGGGAGAAATCCTCGCCATACAGCGTGAACAATGTCGTCGTGAGACGAGACAGCCAGAACAACGACCCGAGCAAGGCGAGGCGCATCAAGAGCGCGCCAATCAGGCCGATCCGCCGCGCCTTCGACTGCTGCGACACCGGCAATCGGCCGGTCACGATTGAGATGAATACGATGTTGTCGATGCCGAGCACGATTTCGAGCACCGTCAAAGTGAACAATGCGACCCAAGCCTCGGGAGAAGACAACCAATCCATCACATCGAGCTCCTTGTAACGCTAGCGGTTGGCGGCAAGCGCCCGGGCCAGAGCGTCGCAAACCTCGGTCACGGCACAGGCGACCGCGCCGGACAGCTGCGCCCCGGGCGTCAGGTCGGCCGGCTGGATTGCCACCACGGCCACGGCGGCGCCGGTCCGCGCCGCGATGTAGTCGGCGCAGAGGCTGAGGGACGTGGCGTGGGTCGAGAGCCCTGACCGGACGAGGGTCTGCGGCGGCAGCAACCGTACAACGCCAGGCGCCGCGCCGAGGTCGACGGCGTCGACCATGAGCACGGCGTTGGGTCGGGCTCGCACGACGCGCTCCAGATGGTTCTCCGGGACCTCGCCGGCCTCGACGAGCATGGCCCCGGCGTGTCCGCGGAGCGCGTCGACGACCCTGCAGCCGACCCCGTCGTCGCCGCGCTCGCGGTTGCCCACACCGACGACGCAGACACGCCCGAAGGCGAAGCGGCGGAGCTGGGTGCACAGGGACTCGGGCATCAGGCCGAGAACGCGGTCCGGCGTCGGCAGCGCGGGCATTGCAGGGCCAGGCGATCGCTGCGCGTCATGTCGTCTCGGTGCGGCGCCATCGGGCCGCCGCAGAGGCCGAGGTCGCTACCGGTGATGGCCATCAAGGTGGGGTTGGCGAAGGCGATCGGCCCGAGCCGATCGGCGAGCCAGCGAAGCTGGTCGACGGGCGCGATGACCCCGCCGCACACCTCGCACAGCGCGAGTTGCTTCTCCACCCGCTCCTCGAAGTCCTCGGGCGTGAAGCCCACGGCGTCGTACTCGTTGCTCATGACGATGCCGCGTCCGGTCGGGCAGTAGCGCGCGCACTGGCCGCACCAAAGACAGGCGTCGAGGTGCTGCACTAGCCGTCGCAGCGGCGGGGTGGCGGTGGTGTCGTCGAAGAACTCGATGCACTTGGCCGGACAAACCTCGGCGCAGGCGCCGCAGCCGATACAGCCAGCCTCGTCGTAGCGCGGTCGTCCGCGAAAGCTCGCCATCGGCTCGAACGGCGTGGCCGGAAAGCGCGTGGTGAACGGCGGCGAGAGCACCGCGCGCACGACCTGCGCGAGCACCCGCGGCTGCAGGAACGCGGGCAGCCTCACCGACTCGGCCTCGGCTGCGAGGACCCCTCGGCATCCTCGGCGTAGCGGTCCACCACGCTCGCCACCCACAGCGCCACGCCGGCGCGGTGCGCCGCTCGCGCCAGCGCGTGGGCCGCGGTGGGCGAGGTCAGCAGCACGAACGCCATGCACAGCCCGCCCTTGACCGCCGCCGAGATCGAGCCGAGGACGAGGAGACTGCCCGCGATGATGAAGCAGGTGCCGACAGTGACGCACTTGGTGGCGGCCTGCAGGCGATTGTAGACATCGGGCAGGCGCACCAGGCCGATGCAGCCAAAGACGTCGAAGGCGACGCCGATGGCCACCACCACCAGCCCGGCCAGCTGGATCGCGCTCAGGTCATTCATCGAGAGGCCTGCCTTCCAGGTACTTCGAAAGCGCCAGCGTGCCGACGAAGCTCACCAGGGCCCATACGAGCGCGACGTCGAGCAAGTAAGCCTTGCCGGTCATCGCGGTCAGGATGGCGACGAAGCCCACCACCACCGTGCCGAGGATGTCGATGGCGACCATGCGGTCCGGCGCGCTCGGGCCCCGACCGACGCGGTACAGGCACATGGCGCAGCAGGCGAGCAGGCCGGCGAAGAACAACCCCGCGAACGTCACCGGCATGCTCGCGCCTCCCCGCGGCCCATCGGACGCGCCGCTACTCGAAGATCTTTGCAATCAGCCACTCGAATCTGCCGAGGACTCGGCGTGCCGCGTCCTCGTCCTCCATCGTCTCGACGTTGATCCAGTGAATGTAGAAGCGACCGTCGTCGGTGACGTCTACGGTCAGGGTGCCCGGCGTGAGTGTGATGGCGGTGGCGAGCGCGGTGCGGGCGCTGTCACTGCCGAGCCGGGTGCGCATCCTCACGATTCCGGGGCGGATGGGAAGCGACGGTTGCAGCACCCGATAGGCAACGTCCAAATTCGCTTTGACGACGTAGTAGGCGAGGACGCTTACGAACGCCAGGGCCCAGATATAGCGTGCCGGCGAGAGCAGGCGGGCGAAGCGCTGGGTCACGAGGTCTCGCATCACGAGTGCGACGACGCCGGCGGCGACCAGGCCGAGCAGGAGCTCGGGCCAGCGTATCCCACCGCCCGGTGTGAACGGCCAGGTCAGCAGCACCCAGAAGCCGAACATCACCGTGGCCAGCACCGCACGGCGCCGCAGCCGGTCCCCGGGCGAAGTGCCGGTCTGGCCGCGCGGTCCCTGACGATCGGCCACGGCGCTCATGGGGCCACGCTCGCAATGCCCGGCGCCGTCGCGAGCGAAACGACGACCTCTGGCTTGAAGCTGCCCGCGAGCAGCGAGCGCTGCGCCGGCCCGAGGAGCAGCGGATCCTCGAGTCCGGTCACCACGAGCAGCGACAGCGCCACGCATCCCGCGGCCAGCACCACCATGGCCGCCGCCATCAGGCGCGGCTCAGCACCGGCCTGTCTCGTCCACGCCCGCTCGGGCCCCAGGAACGCGTGACGCTGCACCTTGAGCTGGTAGGCGAGGGTGACGACGCTCATGATCACGGCCAGCAGCGCGAAGCCGTAGGCATCCGCCTGCACGCAGGCGACGACCACGATCAGCTTGCTGAAGAAGCCGTTGAACGGGGGAATGCCCGCGATCGACAGCGACGCGACGAGCGAGGTCGCGCCCGTGACCGGGAGCCGTCGAGCCAGGCCTCCGAGCCGCGCCAGGTCGCGGGTCCCCGTGGCGTGCTCCACGGCGCCCGCGTTGAGGAACAGCAGCGACTTGAACACCGCGTGATTGACCAGGTGGTAGAGCGCCCCGACCACGCCCAGCGGCGTGGCGAGACCCAGGCCGAGCGCGATGTAGCCGACCTGGCCGATGCTGCTGTAGGCGAACAGACGCTTGATGTCCGACTGCCCGGCCGCGAGCACCCCGCCGATGACCATGGAGAGAGCGCCGAGCCAGCGCAGGGCGGCGAGCTCGCCGTCGCCGGCGCCCAGCACGTTGAAGACCAGCCGGGCCAGGACGTAGACGCCGAGGGCCTTGATCAGCGCGCCCGAGAGCATTGCCGAGATCGGCGCTGGCGCCGAGGGGTGCGCGTCCGGCAGCCAGGTGTGGAACGGCACCAGCGCCGCCTTGAGAGCGAAGCCGCACAAGAGCAGCGCCGCGGCGAGCGCGAGCGGAGTCGAGTCCCCGAGGGTCTCGATCTGGCCGGCGATCTGGACCATGTTGAGGCTGCCGGTGACGCCGTAGACGACCGCGATGGCCACCAGGATGAGCGTCGAGGCCAAGGTGCCGAGCACGGCATACTTGAACGACGCCTCGAGCTCCTCGTGCGCGCAGCCGAAGGCGACCAGGGCGTAGGATGCGACCGCCGCGATCTCCATCAGCACGTAGAGGTTGAACAGGTCACCCGCCAGAACGACGCCGTTCATCCCCGCCACCATCAACAGGAGCAGGCTGTAGTAACGGTGCTTGGCGGAGTAGCTGCGCATGTACTCGACCGAGTACAGACCGTTGAGGAAGGCGACCAGGTTGACGACCAGAAGCAGGATCGATGCCAGGGCGTCGATTCTGAGATCGATGCCGAGCGGCGTCGGCCAAGCGCCGACATGGTAGACGCCCGCGTCGCCGATGCTCGCCAGCGCCAGCGCGCCGAGCACGAGCAGCGCACCGTTGGCGAGCCAGTCGGCAACGCTGTCCGACGCACGCGCGACCAGCGGCAGGGTGAAGGCCACCGCGAGCGGGATGGCGACGAACAGCGGCAACAGGTCTTCCATGGTTGCAGCTACCCCCGGGGCCTGCGCATGGCGTCGACGTCGAACGTGCCGTAGCGCTCGTAGAGACGGACGCACAGCGCGACGAGCAGCGCGAGCACGCCGAGCCCGATGACGATGGAGGTGAGGACCAGCGCTTGCGGCAGTGGATCGACCGCGCCGGCGGCGAACGACGAGATGCTCTCGCGCGCGTCCACGATCGGCGCGTGTCCTCCTCGCCGGTAGCCGACGAGGAGAAACAGCAGGTGGACGCCGTGCTCCATTATCAGCAGGCTCAGGACGATCTTCAGGGTGTTGCGATTGACGACCACACCGTAGAGGCCGACCAGGATCAGAAGCAGGCTCAGCGAGTAGATCACCGCTCGTCGTCCTCCTCGCTGCGGGCTGCGCCTACGATCCTGAAGGCGGCCAGCACGGCGAACGCCAGGAACAGCGAGCTCGCGACCTTGAGGCCCAGGGCCACGTTCGCGAGCGGAATGACGCCGGCGCTCGCGACGTCGAAGCGAGCGGATGCGGGCGTGGCCAAGAAATTCTCGAGGAAAGCGCCGCCGCTGCGTGCCATGGCGTAGCAGGCAAGCGACAGAAATGCGAGCACGCCGATGCTGTCGAGCCTGGAGGCGGCGTGCCGGCTGAAAATCGTCGCGGCGTGCTCGCCGCCGCGGGCCAGGCAGACCAGGATGAAGCCGCAGGCGATGACGACGCCGCCAGCGAAGCCCCCGCCAGGGGTGAGGTGGCCGTGGAGCACGACGTAGATGCCGTAGAGGAGAATGAACCCCTTCAGCCAGCGCGCACAGGTGCGCACGACCACGTCCATGCCGCGCTCGTCGCCGCCGTTCACCCGGAATCCCTCTCGGTGCGCGGGCCGCGGCGAGCGCGCCGGCGCAGCACCGACACCACGCCGAGGACCGCGCAGAAGAGCACCGTGGCTTCGCCCAGGGTGTCGTAGCCCCGGTAGTCGAGGAGAACCGCGGTGACGACGTTGGGCGCACCGGTGCTCTCGAGACCTTGCGCGAGGTAGGTCTTCGACGGGGCGTGCGCGAGGCGCTCCATCACCGGCTCACCAAAGGTCGGCAGCTCGCCGAGCACGCCAATGACGAGCAGGCCGACGGCGAGCAGGAGCGTCAGCGCCACGGCCATGGCGACGAAGGCCCGGTGCGGCGTCTCCGGAGCGGTCTCGCGGCCGATGGTCGCGCGCACCAGGATGACGAGGCTGATCACCTCCACGCCGATCTGCACGATCGCGACGTCCGGCGCCGCCAGGAACAGGAAGGCGATGGCGACCAGGAAGCCGACCGCGCCCACGCTGATTACCGAGAACAGCAGGTTTGGCGTCTCGACTGCGACGATCGCGCCGACGATGGCGAGCAGGATCAGCACGGCAGTCACTTCGACCAAGTCAAGACCCCCCGTGCGTGATCAGGTAGACCAGGGCCAGCACACCGAACAGAAACCAGGTGAGGTACGACGGCAGTGCCCCGGTGTGCGCGGCGCGCAGGATCACCACCGCAAAGAGCAGACAGCGCCGGCCGGCCTCGTAGAGGTCGAGCGCGGGCCCG
>JAAUXY010071241.1_pt1 | contig 10028 bp, 7 predicted proteins | sample 7278121 | NCBI WGS metagenome assembly JAAUXY01 (sample SAMN14350117, study PRJNA611818) | marine sediment metagenome | isolation source: surface marine sediment (1.8m) | place: French Polynesia: Moorea | collected 2018-08
GCGCTTGCTCGTGAAAGAGGCTTCCCGTTGAAATGTACCATCGAAAGAGAGTAAATCATGATCAGTAAGGAACTTAGCGCGACACTCGGTTTTGCCGTTAAGGAAGCCAAAAAAAGACGCCACGAATACGTCAGTATCGAACATATTCTGTTTGCCATTCTCAACGATCCCAACGGCGTTGAAATCATCGAAAATTGCGGCGGTGATATCGAAAATCTGCTGGATGCACTCGAAAACTTTTTTGAAGAAAAGATCGAGCGCATCCCGGAAGGAAATGATTACGTCCTGCAACAGACCATCGGGTTTCAGCGGGTCATCCAGCGGGCGGTCAATCATGCGCGATCTGCCGAGAAACAGGAAGTTGCTGTTGCGGATGTTCTGGCTTCCATATTTCTTGAAAAAGATTCGCACGCTGAATATTTTTTAAGCGCCGAAGGCATCACACGGCTGGATGTACTTAACTTCATTTCTCATAACATCAGCAAGGATTCATTCGGTGAAAGTCCGGGTGGATTGGTACGACCCGGCAAGGAAGAAAAAGATCGGCGGCGGCAGGCAAATCCTTTGGAGCAATTTACCCTTAACCTGATCGAACTTGCTGCTGAAGGCAAACTGGATCCTTTGATCGGCCGTACTACCGAATTGGAACGTACCATGCAGGTGCTTTGCCGCAGGCGCAAAAACAACCCGGTCTTTGTCGGTGATCCCGGCGTGGGCAAAACAGCGATGGCCGAAGGTTTGGCCCAAAAAATTCAGAAAGGCGACGTCCCCGACTTGCTCAAAGATATGGAAATTTTCTCTCTGGATCTGGGGGGGCTTTTGGCGGGAACCAAATTCCGGGGTGATTTTGAGCAGCGCCTCAAAGGCGTCATCTCCGAACTGCAAAAGAAATCTAAAGCCATTTTATTTATCGACGAAATTCATACCATTGTCGGTGCGGGTGCCACCAGCAGCGGTTCGATGGATGCCTCTAATATTCTGAAGCCGGTTTTGGCCAGTGGGGAAATCCGTTGTATTGGCTCATCAACCTTCGAAGAGTTTAAGAACCATTTTGAAAAAGATCGTGCGCTGTCGCGCCGATTTGAAAAAATTGAAATCATGGAACCGCCGGTTTCAGAGACGGTTCAAATTCTAAAAGGGCTGCGATCCCGCTATGAAGAGCATCACGGCATCGCTTACACTGATGCGGCTTTGAAGACTGCAGCCGAGCTGTCTACCAAATACCTTAGAGATCGATTTTTGCCGGATAAAGCCATCGATGTTATTGACGAGGCCGGCGCTTTCATTCGACTTTCCGGATCGTCGCGTCGTAAAAGGATCAATCCGTCCGATATTGAAAAGATCATTGCCAAAATGGCGCGCGTGCCGACCCAGAGTGTATCCACTTCCGATCGCTCCAAGCTTGAAAACCTGGAAGAAGGTCTGAGAGATGTGGTATTTGGTCAGGATGATGCCATCCGGGCTTTGGTGACTTCAATAAAACGTTCGCGGGCCGGTCTCGGATCCCCGGAACGACCCGTGGGTTGCTTTTTGTTTACCGGTCCCACAGGGGTTGGCAAAACCGAAGTGTCCTTGCAGGTAGCGCGCATATTGGGCGTGGAATTTATGCGTTTTGACATGAGCGAGTACATGGAAAAGCACGCAGTGGCGCGCCTGATTGGGGCACCACCGGGTTATATCGGGTTTGATCAGGGCGGATTGTTGACCGACGGTATCCGCAAACACCCCCACAGTGTGTTGTTATTGGATGAGATTGAAAAGGCGCACCCGGATCTATTTAATATTCTGCTTCAAGTCATGGATCATGCCACCTTAACGGATAATAATGGCCGCAAAGCAGATTTTCGAAATGTGATTCTAATGATGACCTCAAATGCCGGATCACGTGAAATGAGTGCGGCTAGCATTGGTTTTGGCCAAACTCACAAAGATGCACAATCCAAAGGGAAAAAAGCGATTGAAAAACTCTTCAGCCCCGAATTCAGAAATCGATTGGATGAAACCATTACCTTCAATGCGCTCAACCTTGAAATCATGGAAATGATCGTCGACAAATTTATCGCCGAGCTGAATCAACAGCTGGCGATCAAAAAAGTGGCGCTGACAATTTCCCCGGCGGTGCGCACCTGGTTGGCGGAAAAAGGGCATGATCCGGCTTACGGTGCCAGACCTCTAAGCCGGGTGGTCCAGACTGATATCAAAGATAAGCTTTCCGATGCGATCCTGTTCGGAAAGCTTCAAAATGGCGGTCTGGTGACGCTTGATCTGGCAGACGATCAGCTAACCTTCAATTTTGGTTAATTTGTTAAATGGTTATACGGTCCACTTGTAATTTGCGCCTAAATCTGTGGTGGGATGTGCAGTTACTATTTAACTAATCAACTATTTAACCATTTGACTAAACTGAATGCCTGTTTACCTCCTATCAGATGAGTTAATCTTTCCTTCCCCCAAGCTGGCTGCCCAGGAGGGCCTTCTGGCCGTTGGTGGTGATCTAAGCCAAGAGCGACTATTGGTGGCTTATCGTATGGGCATTTTCCCCTGGTATTCTGAAAATGAACCGATTATGTGGTGGTCCCCTGATCCGCGTCTCATTTTGTATCCCTATCAGCTAAAGGTTTCAAAATCATTAAAAAAGACTATTAACAAAGGCGATTTTGTCCTCACAATGGATCAGGCTTTTGAGGCGGTGATCACTGCCTGCGCCGAGAGTCGGACCGAAACCAATGAAGGCACGTGGATCGTTGATGAAATGATCACGGCTTATTCAAAACTGCATGAATCCGGATTTGCCCATTCGGTTGAAGCTTGGTTGGGGGATCAACTGGCCGGTGGCCTCTACGGGGTTTCCATCGGCCGGTGCTTTTTCGGTGAATCCATGTTTACCCGTATCAGCAATGCGTCCAAGGTTGCGTTTGTGGGCCTCGTCAAATATTTACAGCAATTAAATTTTGATTTGATTGATTGTCAGGTGACCACATCCCATTTGCTAAGTTTTGGAGCGCATGAAATTCCGCGCGCACGATTTCTCGATGAACTGGCGATGTCATTAAAGTCACCCACCCTAAAAGGTCGCTGGTCTTTTACCAATCCGGCTGTTGCTGAAATTACCGTTCACTAAACCCATCTTCGATTTATACACCTCTTGGTAATGCCGTTTAAAGAGAATCTCTTGACAGCCGCCTTATATTCCATTTAGATGACAATTCCGAACACAGGTATGAGGGTGATTCCCTGATGTGTTGAACCCCGAATAAGGAGGCCATTTCAGAATGGAAACGGATTGCATTTTCTGTCAAATCGCTCACGGTCAAACGGATACGCACATACTACACGAAACAGATACCCTCGTTGTTTTTAAAGATATTAATCCCCACGCACCGGTGCATCTGCTGTTTGTTCCCAAAAAGCATATTCGTAGTATCAATGACCTGACCGGCGACGATCATGCTATACTGGCCGAGCTCATTATAGTGGCACGGGATATGGCCAAAGAGCACGGTGTTTCAAAGTCTGGGTATAAGCTGCTGTACAATGTGGAAAAAGGCGGGGGGCAGGTTATTTTCCACTTGCACCTCCATCTCATCGGAGGCTGGCATTAGAATTGATTGTAAACCACTATCTTTTGCCCGATAGCTGCGTTGCGACTCGCTTTAAAATGCTCACGTACTACCGTGTACGCTCCACTTTTAAAGCGAGTCCCGCCTTGCTCTCGAACAAAATCTAACAGTTTACAATCAATTCTACTTTTATAAAAAACCATGATTCGAGAAAAAAGATAGTTTAAATATTGCCGGATGGGCCGTGTTCTCCTTGTGCGGCCGTGTTCATCAAAAAATACATCACCTCAAAAAAGAAAATACATTTTGCCCAAATTTTTCTAAATGTTGGTACCGAAAATGCGTCATTCCGGACGAGTACATCGGAGGTAAACGAGATCCGTGGTTCGACAGGCTCACCACCCTGAGCAATGTTGAAGGGGAATCCAGAATACGCAAAAGAAATCAAAACGACGAAAATGACATTACCCAACAGCCAAAATGCGGGATTGTATGTACACATCCCGTTTTGTGTGCGTAAATGCCCGTATTGTGATTTTTATTCTGAAACTGAATTGTCGTTAAGACCGCGGTTTTTGAAAGCGCTGATGGCTGAAATGGAAATGATTTCTGCTGAGGGGCTTTACTTTGATACACTCTACATCGGCGGTGGAACCCCTTCAGTTTACGCTTATGACGATATTGGCAGAATTGTTGATGCCATTCTCCAGAAGTATCAATTCCAGCCTGATTCTGAAATCACCATTGAAATAAATCCCGCAACGGCTTCCATCGAGCAGCTCAAGGGATACCGTGATGAAGGCATAAACCGTATCAATATCGGAGTGCAATCGTTTAACCAAAACCACCTTGATTTTCTGGGACGCCTGCATACCGCTGGTGAAGCCCGCAAAGCCCTATCGGATGCGCAGCAGGCGGGTTTTGCCGATATCGGGCTCGATCTCATCTACGGCCTACCGAATCAGTCAACAACCGCTTGGCTGGAGGATCTAAAACAGGCCGTTGCCAATGATCCCATTCATTTATCCTGTTACATGCTGACCTATGAAAAAGGAACCCCTCTGCAGAGTGATTTAAAAGATGGTCAGATCCAACCGCTACCTGATGATCAGGTTCGGCTGCTATTCGAAACGACGATCGAATTTTTAGAGGATAACGGATATGTTCAATATGAGATTTCCAGTTTTGCCAAGCAGGAAGCCAATTTGGAAATCCACATATCCCGGCACAATTTCAAATATTGGACCCGGGCACCATACATCGGTTTGGGGCCTTCGGCGCACTCATTTGTCGAACCGCTGCGATACTGGAATGTAACATCCCTTGAGCGATATAATGCAGCGATCGAATCCGGGCGGTCACCCATTGACGACCAAGAACGGCTCACACCCCAGCAAGAAATGATTGAGGCCATCTACCTGGGATTGCGTTTGACCCAAGGAATTGACCTAAACTGGTTTCAACAAAGATTTGGAATTGATTTTTTGCAGGCGTTTAATGAGATCCTTACTGATATCGAAAGCCAAAAATACCTTGATATCGGCACAACACATGCGGCTTTAACGCGGCAGGGAAGGGCTTTTTTGGACAGTATCGCAGCCATGCTTGTCGGTGTTGATGTACCTGCTGTGGGTGCGAAGATATAATAGTGCTCGCTGGGTAACCTGACCGCTGAGGTACCCTGGATTCAGGAACCGTACTTTACCTTGTCATTATTGTAAATCATAGACGAGGTTTTGAAATTCGACGGAAGACGAAAGCAGCTCGCGGGCTGCGGCTTTCAAACGATCGATATCCTGTGGTTGAAGGAAAAACGAAGTGGGCAGATTTAAGAGTTTCTGACGTTCGGATTCGCTCGGTGTCTGTTCGAGACTCACCTCGATTAAATAGGTTTGCAGTGCGCAATTGTGGTCCTTCGACTCGGTATCACTCCTTTTTAGGCCGTCAATGCCTTTTAAATTTCTGCAACGACGTGCGGTCACCGATTCTTCCCAGCTTTTAAGGTTGCGTCGCAACAAATCCAAAGTGTCAAATGAATAGCGATCCAAGGGGATGGATGAAATCAGCCCGATCGTATCAATAACCGGTGCTGATTGACGTTCTTTTGTAAAATCGGTTGGCATCCGGTTGCGGGCATTGACAACAATGATCGCCAGTTTACGGGTATTCTGCAGATTCAAAGCCGCCATCTGCTGCCAGATATTTTCCGTTTGTGCTGTGTAATTAAGGATGAAACGTACCCCCAGATTGTCTGATAAACCACCATCAAATAGATGGATATAAGCAAGTTTTTCGTCATCGATGTAGCTGTTGAGGATTTTTGCATCTTGATAACGGCGCGTGGTTGTAATGCCTTTATGCAATGCACTGGCAGCCCAATGCGGGAGTTGGTAATCGCAGCTACCGGCGTAATTCTTAAGAACAATGCTGGAAAACGGACCTGGAACGGCAGCTGACGCGGTAACCGCCCTTGATACCGGATACGAGGACAGATCCGCACAAATGGGGGCAAACTGATAACCAAGAAATGTAAATTGCGTGCCCAGGGCAATATCGGTGGCATTGATGGCAATCAGCGGCAGCTTGGGGAGCTGAAATTCACTGAACGTTTTTTGCTCAAATAAAATTTCATCAAAAAAATCAGCAGCAAGGTCGGAGCGGGCATAATACGAGGACATCAATTTTGGCCAGCTTGAAGGCGAGATGAGTCGCAAGGCCAGATCTTCCTCCACGTTGCGTTTGAGAAAGCGGGCCTCAAAATCTTCAAAAATACGGTCGCCGAAAAGGCCATAATATGCCGAAGTAAAACTGCCGCCCGATACCGAACTGATGACATCAACCTCATCCAACAGACGACGCTGTTGACCGCCAATCGTAATCCGGGTATCAGACAGCGTCTGCAAAACCCCATAAGATAAGGCCGCCGCCCGAGTGCCACCTCCTGAAAATGTCAGAATCAGCAACAGCTCATCCGATTTTTCCGATCCGGATTGTTGGCGAAGGGAATAGCGTTCAACAGGTTTGACGGTATGAATCGGGGTGTTGACCGTGTAGTGGGCGGTGCATGCCATCATAACGAAGGCTGCGATAAAGCCTGCAATCACCTTTAGAAATGGCGGTTTTAATTCTTCCAGATATCGCATTCAACAGTCGTTTCAGATAATCGTTAAAATCTGCTTAAACTTGACGTTATCCTTTGCGGTGTTTTCTGACATCCCCCACCCTGAGTGTGACCTGGGTGGCGTCAAAATATTCGGCCAGTGGAATTACATACTTGCGCGAAACACCGGTCATTTCTTTAAACTGCGGGGTAGTGATTTCGCCCTGTGCCGCTAAAAATTCAATCAGTTTGTTTTTAAGGTCTTTGATTGCCTGATGATGAAAATATAGATCCTCCTTTACCTTGATAATGGTTCCTTCTGTGACCAGGTGCAAGAGGACTTCTTTGGCCCGTTTGGCATCAGAATCAAGAGACTTGACAAGCTCTTTGAAATAGGGGGGCTGTAATCCGGCTTCAAGATAGGTTTTTAGGATTTTGTCCTTTACATCGGCCTGTTTGCCGCCCAGAGATACCGCATGCGAAGCCAGCCGGATCATATTATCTTCCTGAACAATTTCTTTTTCTCTGATCATCTGATTCAATGTCAGGTTGAACAGCCTTGAGGTCAGCAGGGGAGGGAACTTGGATTTCAACTCCTCTTTGGGCATGCCCGCTTTGAGGGGATTGGATTGATGATAATCGGCCAGCTGGCGCCGGGTGTCATCTTTCAGCATTTCAAAGCAGCTCTGGTGAATGTAGATCCGGTTTTCCTTTTCAACCTGGATGAGTAATTTTTGAGACAATAAAGCTTGTAGAATTTTGTCAAGCTGCTTGTCGGGCAAATTGGTCTTCATTTTCAAATGGGAAAATGAAACGCCTTGGTAAGCGGCGGCTTCAACGTGAAATGCAATGATCGCATCCGATTCCTGATGATCTAACGCTTTTAAACCGTCGACGGTCTCAGGTTTGAAGCGCTTATGTTTGACCGGAATGGGATTGAGCACCTTGCCGCCTCCAATGGTGTAAACCGGTGAATAGCTTCGGATGACAAAGCGGTCATCTTTAACCAACGCCACAGGTGTGTCCAGCCGTAGTTGGACAACGGTGTCTTCGTTGGCAGAAAGTTCTTCGCGATCCAGTAAGATGACGTTGCCGAGCACTTCACTGGTGCCGGTATGAAATCGGACTCGCGTGCGATTCTTTAGTGGTTTTTTGTTGCTGGCCAGATAGTGTAAGGATACGTCCACCATGTAGCTGGCCACCAGATTGCCCGGCTTGGACAACACCTCCCCTCGGTGGATGGCTTCTTTTTCAAGCCCCTGGAAATTGATGGCAGTGCGCATGCCGGCTTTGGATTCATCGGCACTTTTATTGTGAACCTGGATTCCACGAACTTTGGATGTGATTTCCGAAGGATATATCATGATCTGATCCCCCACTCTGACCTGACCGGAAATCAGGGTGCCGGTAATGACGGTTCCAAAGCCTTTCATGGTAAAGACACGGTCAATGGGCAGGCGAAACAAATCAGAGGGCGGGCGATCCGGAATTTGAGCAGCCAATTTATCCAAGATCCCAATAAACTCAGGGATACCTTTTTGAGTGGTGGACGAAACGGCAGCAACAGGGGCATCTTCTAAAAAGGTACCCTTAACAAAATCCCGGATGTCCTCAAGGGCAAGCTCCAGCCACTCTTCATCCACCATATCGATTTTGGTGACGGCCACCAAGCCGTGTTTCACACCCAGTAAGGTGCAGATTTCCATGTGCTCGCGTGTTTGGGGCATCACACCTTCATCGGCTGCGATCACCATAACCACAATATCTATCCCTGTGGCCCCGGCCACCATATTTTTAACAAATTTCTCATGACCCGGCACATCCACAATGCCCAGATGTTGACCGCTGGGTAAATCCAGCGCTGCAAATCCCAGCTCGATGGTAATGCCGCGCTCCTTTTCCTCTTTGAGACGATCGGTATCTGTGCCGCTGATGGCTTTGATCAGGCTGGTTTTTCCGTGATCGATGTGGCCGGCGGTTCCCAGAATAATCTGCTTCAATGAACTATTCTCCCTATTATATTTATCCTATGGAAAGAGAGAAGGCCTCAATATCTCATTTACATATTTTCTTTGCGGCTTTGCGTAGGACTTCAATGTTTTTTTCTTTTTCGCAAGTATTCCGCAAAATAGGCCAATCCAACCAAGATAATGGCCAGTCCTACCACGTATGCGGGATTAAGGCTGCCGAAAAAGCCTCGGCTGATAATGGCTGCAATTGCCAGTCCCACAATTGCTCTGATAACAAAAATTGTCAGCTGATTCATTGGTTAAACCTTCCGAGGAATTAATCACATGAATGTGTAACTGAGAAGGGTATGCCCGTCAACCCTAACTTTTTTGGTAATACCGGTGTTGCAGAATGATCTAGCGATTATCGTGTAAACACATAAATATCGTGCAAAATTAATCATAAGCATTTATTTGTGCTTGAAAACAAGGATCTGATTTGGTAATTAGAATAGCTTTGATTTTGCGGTTTTCCGAATTCCGCAGTCCAACTTCCGAATTCATTTTTATGGTGGGTGTAGCTCAGTCGGTAGAGCACCGGGTTGTGGCCTCGGCGGTCGTGGGTTCAAATCCCATCACTCACCCCATTTCAAAGCCTCAATTGGGCTCTGCTCAATTGAGGCCATATGCGTTCTTTACCAATAACGGATAACCAATAACGAATAACGCCGAATTGAGCAGGGCTCAATTCGGCTTGCGCGCCCGTAGCTCAGCTGGATAGAGCGCCGGACTTCGAATCCGTAGGCCGCAGGTTCGAATCCTGCCGGGCGTACCAAGAAAGACAGGCAGGTGATGGTTGCGGCAAAACCATTACCTGCTTTTTCGTGCTTCCGGTAAGATTGGGGCCAAGCAGAGGAAACTTTTTCTTTTTACTACAATTCCTCTGCGGTCTTTCCTATCCATTGAAGCAGCCGTTCTCCCATTTGTTCATCGATTTCCAGCAAGTGTATTCGTTCTATAAGGATTTCTGCGACAATCATCTTTTCAGTTAAGAGAACTCGTACGAAATCTCTATCCTTTTCTCTGTAAGCAACGAGCTTGCTGGCCCCAAGATCATGAGCCTCTACACACCAACCGGTTTTGCCTCTGGTTGATATCTCGTCATAAATTGGCTTTGCTCTGTCTTCCCAACCTCGGGGAAGGGTAACGGCTTCTTCTATTGGTAAACCATGTACATAGAAACCGTGCGTTTGATGAAATTGAGAAAACTCTCCTAATGCGCCATCAATAATTCCCACATTATCAGTTCGATTTTTTGGTTGCACATCCACCTCTATAGAAGCGCGAAGGTCTTCTGGTGCATTCGGGAATTCACCGAGAATTGCTTGCGAGCCGAATATCCAGATTTCGGTGTCTTGA
>JAAUXY010104710.1_pt1 | contig 10028 bp, 8 predicted proteins | sample 7278121 | NCBI WGS metagenome assembly JAAUXY01 (sample SAMN14350117, study PRJNA611818) | marine sediment metagenome | isolation source: surface marine sediment (1.8m) | place: French Polynesia: Moorea | collected 2018-08
CACGGGCGAAGAGCACTTTCACAGAATTGGCCGGCTTGTTGAACCGGAAGCGGGTCCGGCGGACGGGGCAGCACTTGCCCCGGACTCCATTGCCGCGCGCACCTTCAGAAATCCGGCAATAAACGCCAGTGCCTCGTCGACACCCGCGTGGCGGAAAGCGGAAATTCCGGCAGCCAATGGGCATGGCAACGCACGCAGCGTCGTGCGCGCGCAGACGGCCATGGCAAACGGCGGCAAAGCGTTTGGCGTCGAGTTACTGTCTGCCGAAGGTGCCGCGCGAATCTTCGAAGAGCAATGCAACGGCAAAGATCTTGTCCTGGGTGTCCCCATCCGCTTCGGCATGGGCTATGGCCTGAACGGTGACATCATCCCCATGGGGCCGAACGAGCGCATTGCATACTGGGGTGGTTGGGGCGGCTCCACGATTGTCGTGGACGCTGATGCGCATCTGTGCTGCTCGTACGTGATGAACAAGATGGAGGCGGGGCTCCTTGGCGATACCCGCGGCTTCAGTCTGCTGCAGGCGGCGTACGCCAGCCTCTGATCAGTCTTTCATCAGGGTGGCTCGCGCTTCCGCGAGCTCTTCGCGCGCCTCCTGGCTCAGGTGCGGAATGCGGATGGGCATTGCGTCGAGCTTTTCGGCAATGATCTGCGCGACCAGCGCGCGCGTTGTTGGCTTGTGATCGGCCGGGATGATGTACCAGGGACACTCGCCGGTGTGGGTGCGCTCGATCGCTTCCGCGTAAGCCGCTCGATAGTCGTCCCAGAACTGTCGCTCCTCGACGTCACGGGGATCGAATTTCCAGTTTTTGTGCTCGCGGTCGATGCGGCCGAGTAGACGCTCGCGCTGCTCTTCCCGCGATAAATTCAGAAAGAACTTCACCACGTGGATGCCATTGCGCGTCAGGTGATCTTCCAGATAAGCCAGATCCGCGCAGCGTGACGCCCAGAATGCGTCGTCCAGCTCCGGGTGCGGCATCTGCCGCTCCTCGAACATCTCGGGATGCACGCGCATGACGAGCACCTCCTCGTAGTGAGAGCGGTTGAACACGCCCATCATTCCGCGGCGCGGCATCTGCCGCCAGTAGCGCCACAGGTAGCTGTGCGCCACTTCGTCGTGGGTCGGCTCTCTGAAGTTGGCGACGTTGGCACCCTGCGGATTGACGCCGCTCAGCACGTGCTTGATGGTCGAATCTTTGCCGGCACAGTCCATCCCCTGGAAAATCAGCAGCAGGGCATGGCGCCCGTCGGCATAGAGCGTCTCCTGGGATTCGATGATGCGTGCAACCTGACTCTCCAGTATCGCGGAGACGTTGTTTGGCCGCTTGATGTGCGTGGGATAGCTCGACAGTGCCCGCCCGGGTGTAAACAGAAATTTGTGTGTTTCGAAAGCCAATGGATTACCTCTAATTCAACCTGACGCTGCAGCCAGATGCTCAGCCACGGTCTGCCGCCAGGCTTCGGCGTTTTCGTACTGCGGGCAGTGCGCTGCCCGGGGGATCACCTTGAGCTCGCCGTTGGGAAGCGCGCGCTGCATCTGTTTCGATGGCTTGATGAAAGGCTTGTCCTTGGCGCCCACGAGCACCGTCGTCGGCACGGTCACGCCGGCAAGCGCTTCCAGCTGGCTGTCGTAGCTTTCCATATGGGTCATCAGATCGATGAACGCATCGGCGTCCATCTGCTCGAGCTTGACGCGGATCCGCCGCCAGTGCTCCGCTTCACCCAGGAAGTCGATACCGCGCTGCTCAGCCGCGCTGACCCGCTGGTGCCGCATGCCGTCGAGCATGCTCGCGCAGCCGCCGGCGCGGATGAGCTCCGTGAGCTGCGCCTTGGTCTTCGCGTCGAAGAGCCCCAGCGGATAGGCCGTCGTGTCCATGAGAATTGCCGAGGCGAAGCGTTCCGGCTGCGCAAGCAGCGCGCGTATCGCAACCATGCCGCCCATCGAGTGGCCAAGCAGGTGACAGCGGCCGATGTCCAGTGCGTCCAGAAAGCCGAAGAGGTCGAGGGTCATTGTCTCCAGCGTATAAGGACCCTGGTTGCTGCTTTCGCCATGGCCGCGCTGGTCGAGCGCGAGGACCCGGTGATCATCGGCAAACCAGCCCATCTGGTCGGCGAAATCGAGCTTTGCGCCGGTAAAGCCGTGCACGAGCACCAGCGGCGCGCCGGCGCCGATATCGAAGTAGGCTGTCTCGACAGGCGCGTCGCTGCAGCCCTCGTTGTGCAGGAAATGGGTGGTGTGCATAGTCGTGTCAGTCGAATTCGAGGATGGCGCGCCCCTGGATTTTACCTTCAGCCAAGGCTGTGGTTGCCTCGTTGATGTCTTCCAGCCGATAACGCGCTGTCACCATCGCTTCCAGGTTCAAGTCGCCGTTTTCGTGCCACTCGAGGAATCGCGGGAAATCCCGGTCGGGTGCGCAGGAGCCGCCGATGCTGCCAATGAAGTGTTTCTCGTTGATGAGAACGTCGATGGCGTTCAGCTCCACCGGCGTGGTCGGCACGCCGACGAGCACGGCGGTGCCGCCATCGCACACGCCGAAGTGGCCGGCGCGACAGGCCGGCACAATCTGTTCCATGGTCTTGCGTATGCCGATGCAGTCGAACGCAAAGTCCGCGCCGGACACCGGCTGCTTCAGGATCGTGAACTGATCCGACTTGCGGGTCATTTCGTGGACCGCTTCCACGGGATCGACGTTGCTGGCATTGATGCCGTGGGTTGCGCCGAAGGCTTTGGCGAACTCGAGCTTGGTGTCGTCGAGGTCGACGGCAATGATCGGATCGGCGCCGGCCATCTTTGCGCCGACGACCGCCGACAGACCCACGCCACCGACGCCGAAGATCACGACGCTGTTGCCGGGCTGTACTCGCGCGGTATGGATCACGGCGCCGGCGCCGGTCATGACCGCGCAGCCGATGATCGCGGTGACGTCGGTTTTGATGTTGGGATCCACTTTGACCACGTACTGCTGATCGCAGATGGTGTGATCAGCCCAGGTGAAGACATTTTCGGATACAGCCTGGCCGTCGCTGACGTCGATCTGCGCGGTCACCGGCACGGCATCCGCGACCGCCGCATTGCGCGGCACCCACGTGACCAGCACCGTATCACCCTCTTTCACGTGGCTGACATCAGAGCCGGTCTGCAAGACAACGCCGGTGGATTCGTGGCCAAGCACCACGGGATTCTGCCGTGGGCGATGCATCTGGTGCAGCTGCGAGTGACAGATGCCGGAAGCGTATTGCTTGACGACAACCTGTGTTGGACCGGGATCCGGCAGCGTCAGCGATTCGATGCGAAGCTCAGCGGTATCCTGCGGTAATACCACGACATTGGCAGCGGTACCCATGACATTCCCTCCCTATGCTGGGCTCATCTTGGCTCGACTAGGTTTTGAGATCAATCACGTGTAGTCTCGCCGCCATGGCAGGCGAACCGGACAACGCGGAGCAGTACAAGCTCGTTTTCGCGGGCGAAATCAATGAAGGACAGCACGCCGCGGTGGTCAAAAAGCGGCTGGCAGGGGTGCTGAAGCTCGACGACGACCGCATGGAGGTGCTCTTTTCCGGCAAGGCCGTGGTGGTCAAGAAGGCCACCGACGCGCGCACCGCGGCCCGTTATCAGGAGGCGTTCAAAAAAGCCGGCGCGCGCCTCAGAGTATTGCCGGTCGAAGAGGGTGATACGCCTCCCGCCGCGCCGCAGCAACAAGCATCGCATCCGCAAGCCGAAGAGGGGCCACCTGCAGCCGAAACTGCACCGGGCCCGACACCGCCGGCGCAGGATGATGATATGCAGGTGCTGCCAGTGGGCGCGGATGTCCTGACGGATGCTGAACGCCCGGACGTACCGGACGCGGAAGTGGATACCTCGCATCTCTCCGTTCAGGGCGCGGTTTTCACCACCGACGAGCCCGAACCCGAAGTAGAGACGCCCAATGTGGATCATCTCAGCGTTGCTGAGCCCGGCGCGCAGATTGGCGAGCCGCAGGAGGAGGTCCACGTCGATATCGACGCTGACTTTGACGTTGCCGAGCTCGGCTCCGACATGGGTGAAATCGCCCGTAAAAAGGATGCGCCCATCGACGTGGACGCCGTCGATTTCGACGTGGCAGAAACCGGCGCCGATATGGATACCCGCGAGAAAGACAAACCGCCACCGGCACCGGATACCAGTCACCTGTCGCTGGACGAAGATCAGGAATAAGCCAAAAACCAGTTCAAAAGGAGGGAGGACACATGAAACTACACGAATCACCAAGCCCCAACGCACGCCGCGTGCAGGTGTTCATGGCCGAGAAAGGCATCGACATGGAGCGGGTGCCGGTCGACATCCGCGCCGGCGAGAACATCACGCCCGAATACCTGGCCAAGAATCCGGCGGGACGGGTACCGGTACTGGAGCTCGACGACGGTACCTTCATCGGCGAGTCGGTAGCCATCTGCCGCTATCTGGAAGGTCTGCACCCGGAACCGAACCTGTTTGGCGAGGGTCCGCTCGAGAGCGCGTTGGTGGACATGTGGCAGCGTCGCGTGGAGCTCAACTTCATGGCCGAGGTCGCAGGCGCGTTTCGTAACATCACCGGTTTCTTCAAGGACCGTGAGACCTGCGTTGCCGAGTGGGGTCAGGTTTGCGCGGAGAAGGCGCCCAAGGCGCTTGCCATGTTCGACGCTCAGCTTGCCGACAACACCTACCTCGCCGGAGACAAGTTCAGCATTGCCGACATCACGCTCGTCATCGCGCTGGACTTCGCCAAGATGGTCAAAGTGGTTGATCTGCCGGAGCTCGACAACATCAACCGCTGGTACGCGGAGGTCAATCAGCGGCCGAGCTTCCAGGCGTCCTGATCCGGAGGCTGGACTGGTCGGCGATCAGTCCAGCGTCACTTCCAGCGTGTTGTAACCGGCAGCCTGCATCGCCTGCTGCACTTCACGCTGGTTGTCCTGGCACAGTGCCACCATGGAACCGCCACCGCCGCCGCCGGTCAGCTTGGCGCCGAGCGCGCCGTTGGCGCGGGCGATATGGATCAGCTCTTCGAGCTCCGGCGTAGACAGCTGCAGCGCGTTCAGATAGCCGTGGCAGAGATTCATCAGCTCGCCGAGCTCAGCCAGCCGACCGCTGACCAGCGCCTCGGCGCCTGCCTCGGTGAGGAGCGCAATCTGATCGAAGATGCCCTCGTAGCGGTCGGGATACTGCTGCCAGGACGCGCGCACCCGCGCGACCGTGTCTGCGGTAAGACTCTCTTTGCCGGTGATGCCAACCACCAGCTCCAGCGGCTGGCCGAGCTTGAGCGCCTCGTAGCGGGGTGTATCCCCGTCCCGCTGGTACTTGAGCGGCGTGCCGTAAGTGGCCACCGTGTTGTCGACACCTGACGGCGTGCCGTGTGCCGCTTTTTCGCACTCGAACGCAAGCTCGTTGATGCGCGCATCGGACAAGCCCAGCTGATACGTGTGGCTCAGGGCGCGCAGCACCGCAACCGCCAGCGCTGACGAGCCGCCGAGGCCCATGGCCCGCGGCACGTGAGGGAAAACCTCAATGATCATGTTTTCTTTCAGGAGCGAAAGCTCATCCAGCACGTTGGCAAGAATGCCTGCCAGCCCCTGGGTATTCTCGTGGACTTTCTGCTCCAGGCCCCAGCGCGGGATGAGAATGTTCACGCCTTCGCCTTCGCGGCGAACGGCAGCCTCTACCGCCAGCGGTATCGGCAGGGCAACGGCGGGGCGGCCGTAAACAACCGCGTGCTCGCCGAGCAGGATGACCTTGCCGTAGGCAGACTGGCGCTCGCTGGACTCCGGACGCACGGTCTTGCGCGCGAGATTCTTGGCAATCTCCTGCGCCTTCCACACTTTGATTTCGCCCGACTCGATGAGACTTTCGACGACTGTTTCAAAGTACTCCTCTGGAACGCCGGCGGTGCTCGCAACGCTTCTGGCGTGCAGGTTCATGTGATTCTGCTGAATGCCGTTCGTCGACAATGCTCTGAGCGCGGCGAAATTCTGCGCAAGCCCGATGGTGCCCATGATGCTCGCAAGCTCGGTGGCATCGGGGGAACCCAGCAGGCGGTGATTGATGCGCACGCTCGGGTTGGTTTCCAGCGATCCGCCCACCGTGCCGACCTTCATGGGGATTTCGATCTCGCCCACGAGGTCGCCGTTCTCGTTCTTGTACCACTTCGTGAGCCCGGTGTAGCGGCCGGACCTCGCGGCGTAGGCGTGCGCCGCGGCCTCGATGGCGCGCCAGTCGTTGCCGGTGGCAATGGCCACTGCATCGACGCCGTTCATGATGCCTTTGTTGTGGGTGGCGGCCCGGTACGGGTCCGCCAGCGCGAGGTCGTTGGCGAGGATGATGCCGTCGCGGACCTGCTCGCCGCTGTAGCCTTTGCCTTCGAGGTTGGCGGTGGGAATGGTGACGCTGGCCCGGGCGATGGCGCGGTCGGTCAGATTGGACAGTATCCGCAGAAACACCTGGCCGCCGGTGATCGTCTCTACCAGCGAGGCGACACCCTCGCACATCGAGTTGACCAGGTTGGCGCCCATCGCGTCACGGGTATCGACCAGGAGGTGCAGCACAACCATATGGCGGCCGTCCTGCTCGGCAAAGTGATGGAACACCTCGATGTCCAGCGCACCGCCGCCGCGGGCAACCATTTTCGGGTGCAGGCTGTTGGCCAGCGCCAGAATGTCCTCTTTGTGATCGAGCAGCGCCTGCATGGCGGTCTCGGGATTGTCGTCGAGCACCGCCTGGACCTGGCCGATGAGGATGGGCTCGCTGGCGCTCGCGCTGTAGCCGCCGCCGAGGCGCGCCATGCGCGCGGCGCCCGACAGGCCCGCAACGATGGAAGGCTCCTCGACCACCAGCGGGACGACGTAGTCGCGGCCGTTGATGTAGAAGTTGAGCGCGACACCCATCGGCAGGCCGAACACGCCAATGACGTTTTCGATCATCTTGTCGGCAACGTTCAGCTGCAGCTGGTGGGATGCCGTGGCGAGCTGTTGCACGTCGTCCTGGCTGAGCATGCCGCGCTCGTGGAGAGCGGTAATCCGCTCCGCAATGCTCATGCGGAAAAAATTGGGTATGCGCGACGTGTTAGGGCTGCTGGTCGCTGAATCTGACGCCATCGGTGGCGATCTCCAAATCGAGTGGCACAAAGTTCTGCGCGCGGGCAGCTGCGGTAAACGCCGCGACGGCGGCGGGGTCGTGGCCGACAGCAATGCCGATGTCACCGCCGCCGGCGCCGCAGGGTTTGTACACCATGCCATGCGCGGCCGCGATTGTAGCTAATTGCGCATGTTCTTGCGTAAAAATGTTCAGTCCGGCGTTGACGTCGAGTTCACGCAACGCCTGGGCGTAGCTGCGCCAGATGTCGAGATCGCGGGACGCGCTGAAGAGCGCGCGGCTTGCATCCGCCAGAGTGTCCAGGGCACCCGTGTCCTGGTTTTCCCGCCAGACATTGAAGTTCGAAACGTGGGCCGCGGTGACCGCGGGTGTGCCCGTGAAGACCACCTGCCAGTAGAGGTCTGCCGGCAACGTCACCGCGGCGATGTCCGGCGTATCTGCGGTTCGTTCGAAGCGGATGATGCCGCCGTGCCAGCTGGACGCCACGTCCAGCCCGCTGCCGCCGCCCTGCAGCTGGCGGTGCGCTTCCAGGGCATCGTGGACCGTGATGGTTTGCTGCAGAAGATGGCCGAGGAGCGCGGTGGTTGCCACGCAGACCGCGGCGGATGAACCCAGGCCGAGTTTCACCCCTTCTCTATAAAAGTCACTCGTTGCGCTGTGCACGCGGCAGGCGGGGTGCGGAAAAACGCTGTGGCCGAGATGGCGCAGCACGGTTTCGGCTGTGACGGCGGTGGTCGCACCGGTGAACCGGCCGGTGCCGCAGTAAACGCCGGCCGTCGATAAACCGGAGCTCGTGAACTGCCAGGCGGGCGCTGGCGCGGCGCGCACCTCCGCGCGGCAGTTGACCGCCATGACCGCGGCGGGCGCTCCGGCAAGTACGGCGTACTCACCCCACAGAACCAGTTTGCCGGGGGCGCTTGCAATCAAGACGAGATGACGCGGGCGCCGTCGCCGAGGCCACACTCAATGGTCTGTTGCACCCCGGGGATGCTGCCGAGGCTTTGCGCCACGCTCTCCTTTGCTTCGGGCAGGCAGACGGCTTTGACCTGCGGTCCCGCGTCAATTGTGTAAAAGACCGGCGTTCCGGTGCTCCGCAGCCGGCGGACCTCTTCCATGCAAGCCAGCGTCGCGGCGTTCCAGTATATGAGCGTTGGCTTGCTTGTCAGCATCACGCTGTGCATTTTCAGGCAGCTGACCTCTGCAACCTCCGCCAGCTGTTCAAAGTCGCGCTGGTTGATAGCGTCGCTCGCGCACGCGAAGTCGTCACCGGATGCTCGTACCCAGGCGTTGTAGAAAGCCGACGTTTCCCGCGATCGTTCCATGCCCTGCGTGCTGCTGACCGTCTTGGCTTCGCTGCTGGTCACGGCAACCACGACGCTGAGCGGCCAGTGTGAAGCCGGTGCCAGGCGTTGCGCGCGCCACAGTGGGGGAACGAGGGCAACAAAGCCGTCGAAGCACGACCGTGCCGCACTGGCGGAGCCGATACGTGCCCACTCGGACATGATCTCGGCGTCCATGTTGAGTCCGGCGTCGGCGTTAATCGCGCACATGAGCGCGGCAAAGCCGGACGCGGAGGACGCAAGACCCGCACCAGTTGGAAAGTTGTTCTCCGACTGGATTCTGTAGGCGGGCAGCGGATAGCGATTACGCAACGCGCCGAGAAAGCGCCCGACCTTGGCATCCTGCACCGCCTTGCCGTTCAGCAGAAACTCGTCCCGCTCTGCCGCTTCGACCGTGGTCTCCGTCTGCAGCGTGTCGAGCGTGATCGACAGATTCGGCGTTGCCGGCAGGTTGCCCGGCTTGTCCTGCTTGCCCCAGTACTTGACCAGGGCAATGTTCGGGTGCGCAACCGCGGTGGTCATGGTCGCGGTTCAGTTGTCCAGGTAGTCTGGCGGCGGTGTAAATGTGAAGCCCGCAGCCTCGAGCTCCTGCGCAATGCCAATGGTGATCAGATCGTTGTATTCAGCGCTGACAATCTGCACGCCGATGGGCAGACCATCGTCCGTCAGCCCCGTGGGGACGACGGTGGACGGCAGGAACGCAACGCCGGTCAGGCCCGCCCAGAACACCTGCTCGAAATAAGGGCGTTCTTCGTTGTCGACCATGATGGTGCGCTCGCCGAACTTACGGTGATCGTGCTTGAAAGCCGGGGTTGCCATCATGGGCGTCAGCAGGATGTCGTACTGGTTGAAAAACTCGTGCCAGCGCCAGCGCAGCTGATGGCGCGCCTCGTTGGCGCCGCCCCAGTCCTTGAAGCTCGACACCTGGGCGCGCAGCACTTTCGCGCCGGCGCTCTGATCGTTCGGGTCGAGCTCGGCGACGTAGGCCTTGAGGCTGTTGTAGTCGTCCTCGGGCATGCGCATGGCCATGGTGGCCTGCAGGAGATCCTGATAGGTGTCGTGACTCTGCGCCGAGGCGAAATCCGGGCGCGCGTCGTCGTCCACGCCGGCACCGGCATCTCTGAGCGCCTGGGCAACCTGGGTGACCCGCGCTTCGGTTTCCGCGCTCACCGGCGCCTGCTCGTCGTTGCGCCACACGGCAACCTTGAGCTCCGAAAGGCTGCGTCCCTGCCACTCCGGCAGGTTCAGCTGGAAACCCCGCGCCATGATCTCGTCGGGTCCCGCCATGGCGCGCAGCGCCGTCTCGAGATCGTGCGCGGAGCGGCCCATGGGACCAATCACGGAAATGTCGGAAGACGAGCGGATGTCTCCGGGTGGCGTATGTCCGCGCATCCACAGCAGGTTATATGTCGGCTTGTGGCCGAAGATGCCGCAGAAGTGTGCGGGATTGCGGATCGAGCCGCCGATGTCCGAGCCGGTTTCGATGCCGGTCAGCCCCGCCGCCAGCGCCGCCGCCGAGCCGCCGGAAGACCCGCCCGGTATACGCTCGTGGTCGTAGGGATTGTTGGTGGTGCCGTAGA
>JAAUXY010064164.1_pt1 | contig 10027 bp, 9 predicted proteins | sample 7278121 | NCBI WGS metagenome assembly JAAUXY01 (sample SAMN14350117, study PRJNA611818) | marine sediment metagenome | isolation source: surface marine sediment (1.8m) | place: French Polynesia: Moorea | collected 2018-08
AGCCCCTGGCAACACAGAAGATGGGGTGACATCGGCTTTCCCTAAGGGTAAACAAAATGGAAAGTTTGCACAAAAGAAGACCTCATCAATGGATAGGATGATGAGATTTTCCGAATGTGTAAAAATGGAAAATTATTTCAATCCGTGCCCTCTGTTTTACATTTTGTTTACGATCAATTGGGGTTTAATTATTTAAGAATCAATGTTATGAAAGCAATATTATGATTCGAAAAGCAAGCATTAAAGATGTCAAAGCCATTCACGTGCTTTTGCAGGAATACGGCAAAAAGGAGGAACTCCTTGCCCGCCCTTTAAGCGAACTGTATGATCATGTCAGGGATTTTAGCGTCTATGAAGATAAAGACCGGCATATGATCGGATGCTGTGCGCTCCAGTTTTGCTGGGAGGATCTGGCGGAAATAAGGTCTTTGGCGGTGCATCCCGATCACTTGGGGCAAAACATCGGAACCGAATTGGCGCAATCCGTTCTCACTGAAGCAAAATCTTTCAATGTCCAAAAAATTTTCACCCTGACCTATAAGCCGGACTTTTTTAAACAATTCGGGTTTGTTGAAATTGAGCGTTCAGAGTTGCCGTTAAAAATCTGGGGGGATTGCATGATCTGTGTGAAATTCCCGGACTGCGATGAAATCGCCATGATGAAAAAACTATAATGAAAAATGCCTAAAGTTTCGGTGTCGCTCGCGCAGCGCAGGCGCTTGCGCCGCGTGCCGCTTCACCTTTTATTATAATTGATAGAATACCTTAACTTTAGGCATTTTAGCTCACTTTAGGCATTTTAGGCACTTGATAAGCTTTAGTCGCCTTCAGACGTGACGCAAATAAGAATGGAATGCTAGAAAAGACTAGGTATAAATGATATTGAGCGGTATCGGCGGATACTTCCACACGCCCGGTTTGGGCAAAATTTGCTGTTCTCCGACCGTTAACCAGTTGAGATCTAATTTAATATCACGCAACTTTCCATCCTCAGGCTCGCGGGCATGGTAGGTTCGGGCATAACTGGCCTGGAATATACAAACCCCGCAGCGCTTCTCCCGAGCCACAATATAATTCTTCGCAAACGCCCTGGGTGAGAGGCCATGGGATTCTGCGATTTCATCTAAATCCTTGATGGAACGCTTGATCAAAACGGATTTGTAAATACCGCGCTCAGAAATGCGAATCAACGCTCTGGATTCGCTGCTGCCCACATAAACCGTGGAGATCCCTGGAATCCGTTTTAAGTACTGGGCGGCTACAATGGCGGCAGTCCTTCTTCCTCCGACCATAACCGGTAAGCCATAATACTCGAAAAATTTTTTTTGAATATCTTCAGCATACTTATCGCCCTTTTCAAAAATATCTTTGGAAATATATCGCAAGCTTCGCGCCATGTCTTCTGCGGCTTCGGTGATGGGCCAATCGATGCGCACGTGAAAATGCGTAAGGCCAAATCGATTCTTAGCCAGACCGGCTCTATCTCCCTGTATGAGAAGGGCGTAATCAATCGGCAGCAAAATTTTCAAAAAATTCTTAAAATAAATCGATTCCAGATATTTCCAATTGCGATCGAATTTATCTGAAAGGGGCAAGGTTTTAAACCGCAAAAGATTTTTTTTGGTCGTCTTGTTAACATCGAAAAAACGGATATATTTTTTGTGCTCGGGCAATACAGAATCTTCTACAAAGATGACGAGAAATGCATTTTGAGATTTGTGTTCCCGATCCGGAATCCGGCCCCGGGGCTTCATTTCCCGCTTTTCAACAAAAGGGAACGGTATCTGACTGGAAACAAAGTTTTTATACGAATCGATGAGGGCATGCTGTAGTAAAAATTGATCCAGCTCATCCCTTAACAACTCATAGTAAGAGCGCCTTAATTTCTCGGCCTGACTGAGTTCCTCTCTGTAATTCCAGTATGCCACCGCCCTCTCCTGTTACATGGGATAATTAGCTAAATACTACGAATTAATATATCTGAATTTTGCACGGGTCGGAGGTTTTCATATGCAAGGAGGCGCACCTTAATTAAAAAAATGAGATGCGTCATCCGTCTATACGGGACACTTAAGGGTGAGGCTATCGTAATCTATGCCTCAGCCTTAATAACGTAGGCGCTATAGGCGCGGCCCGTAGGGCATGGAAGTCTCCGACTCGCCTTAAAGGTGAAAAGGAATGAGATTAAATGATTTTTTTTCATTTTACTTGAACGGCATGTTGTTTTGCTTCAGCAGATAGCTTCAATTAATATCGTTAAAAATAATTTCAACTTCTCATTAATTTTCATGCAAGATTCAGATATTACAATATCATGAATAGTTATATAGTTAAAGCGGTAAAAAAAATAGGCTGACTGTTACCATTTCATTTATAAAATTGATAACCCGCTAGGTGTTATTTAATTTTTCAACCCAGAGATATATTCTTTCCCGATAAGCATAGCAAAGGAAGGCCAATATCAGACAGGCGCCGATCATAATGCCGAGCAGCACATAATCTTTTTCATAAAGGAAGGCACCCTGCAAGCTTAACGCGAGTGTGCCGGGCATCCTGCCGATCCCGGCCATCAGGACAAATAATTTGATCGGCAAAGTACTTAATCCAAGTGCCAGACAGAGGTAGTCTTTGGGAAAGCCCGGAAATAAAAATAAGATGAATAAAAAAATGATGCCCTGACGTTTGACCATCCCGTCGATTTTTTGAAACTTGGCGGCCGGGATCAGTTTGCGCACATAGCGCTCGCCAAGAAACCGCCCAATAAGAAAATTAATCCAGGAGCCCACTGTCAAACCAATGCTGGAATAGATAAATCCCGGCAAGGCACCAAATAAATACCCGCCAATAAATCCTGTTGCTTCGCCCGGCACGGGAGCAAACAGAACCTGTAGAACCTGTATCAGCATAAAAACCGGCGGTGCGCTGGTTCCAAAAGATGAAATGAGATGCCTGATTTGTTCCCTATCGGAAAACAAATGGTATAAGTCGGTGAGCTTTTCCCAGATCGGAACGCGAAACCAAAAGCCCACAAAGCCAAAGATAATCAAAGCCAAAAAAAGGGACCACTTGAGTTTATTTGCAGCAGCTTTTGAGAACATAGTTTGCCGGAAAAGAATCTGCGGATCGTCGATTGAAATCGCAGGAATTAGTGCGCATGCAGCCTGAGTCTGACTTGGGTTCTTTTTCTACTCGTTATCACGATATCGTTTTTGACGGGTTAACGCTTTTTTGCGAGACCATCTTTCAAAAAAACCAATGGTGCCGGAACCATAGGCGCGCTTTACCCGCTCTTCTTCAACTTGAATACCCTCCGGCCCCTTGACAGCTGTTCGCAAACAATCTGTTTTGCAGAAACAGACCATACAGCTCTCCGGTGTATGTCTTAACCCGTCTTCTGCCATTGGAAAGACATTATCCAGTTTTCCGAAGCAATAAGGATTTTCTTCTTTTCTCTTTGTCATCGGCAAATATTGAATTCATCTCACGTGAAAACGGCAATCGTTAATTTTAAATATTGGAACTTCTAAATCCCCTACTCTGCCAGCCTATCAAACTCTCGGTTCATACGTTCAATATAGCCTTGATCGGCAAAGCTGTAATAGCGATTGTCCCCGATAACGATATGCTCATGTGCCACCAGCCCCATCGTCTTGCAGGCAAAGACCAGCTGTCGCGTAATGGCTACATCTTCAGATGAAGGTTTTGGATCCCCCGAGGGATGATTATGAGCAAAGATAAGCGCAGCAGCATCATGACGCAACGCTTGCTGAATGACTTCACGCGGATACACGCTGCTTGCAGTTAAAGTTCCTTCAGACAGCGTGTCTGCAGCAATTACCTGGTTTTTCGAATCCAAAAATATGACTTTAAAAAACTCTCGGTTTTTATCTCCAATGCTGTGGTAGAGGTAATCAAAAAGTGCTCTCGAATCATTAATGGCATCTTTATGGATGAGCTTCTTTTTAAGGTATCGATCAGAAACGGCCTTGATGAGCTTGATGCCAAATAAGTTTTTGGGACCGATACCCGCAACCCGACAAAGCTCCTGCGGCGAGGCTTCAAGTACCCCTTGAAGCGTTTTAAACCTGGACAGAGCCTCTTTGGCTGCTTCCTTACAATCTTTTCGTGGCATTGCCAGGGTGAGCAGAATTTCGATCACCTCATAATCGTGAAATCCGTCGAGACCGCTGGATAGAAATCGCTCACGGAGCCGTTGGCGATGCCCCTCACCTTTATGTGCTTTTCTATTTTCATCCTTGGTCATAAAACTGCTTCCGCTTCAAGATTATTTTACTATTAAATGCAGTTAGACACGGGGTTCAGCGTTCAGAGGTTCAAGGCTTGTGTAAACTTTCAACATCTATCCTAACCGTTTCCTGTTTTCATTTAACCTCCGAACCTTTGAATGTTGAACCTTTGAACCTGTCGACTGACATACGAAAACTTCATTTTAAACCCATTATTGCGAAACCTCGAACAGTCGCCTATTTTAATTCTCATCCAGCTCTTGCCTGAGCGTACGGGTCATTAAGTGATAAACCGCTTCTTTGGGAGCCAGGTCCTCATAAAGGATGCGATAGGTTTCATGGCATATCGGCATTTCAACGCCCAGTTTGCGGGACAAATTATAAACGGATTTGGCATTTTTAACGCCTTCAGCAACCATGTGCATTTCATCCAATATTTCCTGAAGTTTTTTACCACGGCCCAGTTGTATGCCGACCGTATAGTTTCGGCTAAGATTTCCCGTGCAGGTTAAAACCAGATCCCCAAAACCCGCGAGTCCGGTAAAGGTTCTCGGATTGGCTCCCAGATGAAGCCCCAGGCGACGAATTTCTGTCATGCCCCGTGTCATCAAAGCGGCCCGCGTATTCAAACCCAAACCGAGACCGTCTAACATGCCGGCGGCAATGGCAACAACATTTTTAACCGAACCTCCCAGTTCAACACCGATAACGTCATCACTGGTGTACACTCTGAAATAGGGTGTCGCAAATGCATGTTGCACCAGAGAAGCGCCTGGCGCACTCTTGCACGCGACCGTCACCGACGTGGGCATTTTTAGAGCAACTTCTTTTGCAAAGCTGGGGCCGGAAATCACCGCCAGCCGGTCCTCTTTAAGTTCAGGAAGCGTTTCTTTAATAACGCCGGACATGGTCAGATGGGTTTTTTGTTCGATGCCTTTGGAGGCAGACGCCACAATCGTTTTCGAGGAAAGATGTCCGCTCATTTGTCGGGTGATGTTGCGCATCACATGTGAAGGCACAACCACCACGATTAAATTTTTACCCGATACGACAGCGGCCAGATCGTTCGAACAGGAAAGATTGGGTGAGAGTGTGTGGTCCGGCAGAAAAAGTTTATTTTGATGCGTTTCTGAAATATGATTCTTCACCTCTTTTTCAAAAGCCCAAAGCGCGACTTGATAGCCTTTGCCGGCCAGCAGGTCGGCAATGGCCGTTCCCCAGCTTCCGGCGCCTACAACGGCTATCTTGAAGGTGTTCGGATCTATTTTTCGGTTAATTTCCATAGGGCCTAGTCTTCTTTTTCTGCCAATCTTGCAGCACCGACAACACACTCGTCGGATTCCATTCCCATTACCTTGACACCCTGGGTATTGCGACTGATTACAGATATTGAATCAATCGGCATTCGAATCACTTTGCCGATATTGGTCATCAGCATCAAATCGTCATCTTCGGAAACCAGTAAAATGGCCACCACCAGTCCATTACGCTCGGTGGTTTTAATCGAAATGACACCTTTACCGCCACGTTTCTGGACCGGATATTCATCGATCGAGGTTCGCTTTCCGTACCCATGCTCGGTAACGGCAAAGAGCGTTTGGCCGTGACTCAGGACTTCTGCACTTACGATCTGATCGCCTTCCGCCAGCCGCATTCCTCGCACACCGGTAGCAATTCGACCCGACGGGCGGATATCGGATTCGTGAAAGCGGATGGATTTTCCCATGCGCGAGCCTAAAAACACATTTAAAGTGCCATCGGTGATTCGGGCGGCAATCAATTCATCGCCCTCATTAAGATTCAGGGCAATGATACCGCCGGATCGCGGTCGGCTGAAGGCCATTAAATCCGTCTTTTTGATCACACCTTTTTTGGTTGCCATCAATACGTGATAGCCCGGCTCAAATTCGGGAACCGCCAAGACGGTTGTCAGTCGCTCCTCTTTGCCAAAATTCAGCAGATTCACAATGGCTTTACCAAGGCTCATACGGCCGGCCTGGGGGATGTCATAGACTTTGCGCCAGTAAACTTTACCCTGATTGGTAAAGAACAGGAACGTATGGTGGGTGGAGGCGACAAATAAATGTTCAACAAAATCATTTTCTTTGGTCCCCATCGCGGTCTTGCCTTTACCGCCACGGCGTTGATTTTTATAAAGCGTAATGGGATTGCGCTTGATATATCCTCGCTTGGAAATGGTGACCACCATATCCTCTTCAACAATCATATCTTCGATCGTAATCTCTTTCGTCTTTGCAATGATCTCCGTATAACGTTGATCGCCGAACGTATCTTGGATTTCTGAAAGCTCATCTTTGATAATGTTAAGCACCAGCTTTTCGCTAGCAAGGATTTCTTTGAATCTGGCAATGTCCTTTATAATATTTTTATAATCCTGCTGAATCTTATCGCGTTCAAGCCCGGTGAGCCTTTGCAGCCGCATTTCTAAAATGGCCTGGGCTTGTTTTTCGGTAAGACTGAATTTCTTTATTAACTGAGATTTGGCTTCCGCCGGCGATTTGGATGCACGAATCAGAGCGACCACCGCATCCAGATTATCCAGAGCGATTTTTAAGCCCTCCAGAATATGCGCCTGATCTTCAGCCTTTTTCAGGTCATAGCGGGTCCTGCGTAAAATGATATCCTTACGGTGTAATATGAAATGGTGCAGAATCTCTTTTAGATTCAGAATTTCAGGCCGCCCATTCACAACCGCCAGAAAGATAATACCAAAGCTATTCTCCAGGCGGGTATGCTTGTAAAGCTGATTAATGATCACGCCGGCGATCTGGTCCTTTTTCAGCCCCAGTGCGATTCGCATCCCCTCGCGGTCTGATTCATCCCTGACAAATCGAATGCCTTCGATATTCTTATTTCTGATCAGTTCGGCAATCTTTTCGATCAGTTTGGCCTTATTTACCTGATAGGGAAGTTCTGTAATAACCAGGGTCTCCCTGCGGGTGCGTTTATCCTTTTCGACAATAATCCGGGCTCTTACGCGGACGGCACCGCGGCCTGTTTTGAAAGCCGCTTCGATTCCCTCGGTTCCATAAATCATAGCACCGGTTGGAAAATCAGGGCCCGGCACAAGCTGTATAAGCTCTTCGATGGAGATTTCTGGATTATCGATTAGGGCTTTGATCGCGTCAATCACTTCAGACAGATTATGCGGCGGAATATTCGTGGCCATGCCCACAGCAATGCCGGCTGAACCGTTGATTAACAAACTGGGAATCTTGGCCGGCAATACGGTCGGCTCATGCAGAGATTCGTCGTAGTTGGGCGCAAAATCGACAGTCTGCTTTTCTAGATCCTCCAGCATTTCATGGGCCAGTCGCATCATTCGAATTTCGGTATACCGCATGGCGGCTGGCGGATCGCCGTCAATGGAGCCAAAATTGCCCTGCCCATCCACAAGCGGATACCGCATCGAAAAATCCTGGGCCAACCGCACAATGGTGTCATATACAGCTGCATCACCGTGGGGATGAAATTTACCGATCACATCGCCGACAATGCGAGCCGATTTTTTGTACGGTTTGTTCCAGTCATTTTTAAGCTCTCGCATGGCATATAGAACACGCCGATGAACCGGCTTGAGTCCATCGCGAACATCCGGTAATGCCCGGCCGATGATTACGCTCATGGCGTAATCCAGATATGATTTCTTCATTTCTTTTTCGATGCTGATTTCAGCAAGACTCTCACTCTGATACATCTCAACTCCCACTAATAAAAAAGTTGTCGGTTATCGATCCGGTATCTTGGGCTATCATTGCCGCTTCCAAATGATACCCGATCCTGAAAATTCCAGAACCCTACCGGGTTCGCTCTACTAACTGTTGATAACTGGCTTGATAGATTTCAGCCAGGGTCAAAAACGCAGTTACCACCAGCGGGCCGTAGATAATGCCCAATATGCCGAACAGCTTAAGGCCGCCAATGATCGAAAGAAATACAATCAGGGTGTGCATCCGCACCCGCTGACCCACCAATTTCGGTTTAAAGAAATATTCAATGCCGCTTGAAACGACGATATAAAATACCAGGAAAAATATGCCGGCACCGATGCGCCCTTGTAAAAACAGTAAAATCGCTGCCGGCACGAATACGCCGCCGATTCCCAATATCGGTAAAAAAGCCAAAAGCGCCATGATCACCCCCCAGAGAAAGGGAGATTTTAACCCGAACAGGGCAAAAACAATTCCGCCCAAGGTGCCCTGAATCAAACCGCCCAGGCCGTTGCCCAGAAGGATGGCCGTCGCAATGTCTTTGAATTTTTGAATTAATTTTTGATCTTGATCCTCCGGCAGGGGGGAAAGCTTTACAATAAAGCCGATCAGTCGCTCACTATCAATTAGCAGATAAAAAATAATTAAGAGCATGAAAAAGAAGTTAACAATAAATTTGAGCACATTGGTGGTAATGGATCTGGCCTGCTCATACAAAAAAAGCCCCACTACCCGTCCGATTTCGGCAATCGCACCATTGAGCTGTTCGCCGGTTATTTCGATTTTAAACCGAGCTAGGAATTGATTGATGGTATCAAAAATATCGCTTCTTTCAAGCAATTCCATAATGGGCTTGCTTTGCAGAGCACCTCTGGCAGTTAGATACAAATCCCAGGCTTCATTGGCCAATATCCCAACGAAAAAGGAAATGGGCAAAAAAAGTACGAAAAATATCAGGACGCATGTCAGCAGGGATGCAATGGTTGCATTAACCTTTCGGCCCAAAAGATTATAAACAGGAACAAAAATACCGGTAACAACGATGGCCAGGATGATGACGGATATAAAGGGCCACAACAGCCAGCCCATCATAATGCAAGATAACGTAAAAACCGCTAAAAAAAACCATAAAATCAAATTCGGGGTACTCTGATTGCTCACATTCCCTCCTAATTAACATTAGGATTTAAATTGTGCCTTGATTGAGCGAGTGACGCACTGCACCGACCTGTAATTTTTTTCCATCTAAGTCAATTTGGCGGGGATCCGATTTTTATCAATCAACAATCAACGTAACCAATCGATGATAAACGTCACGAAGCAAAGCTGTTGCCTGCAAAATAGGTTGGCCATTGCATTGTTAATAATCAAGAGAGGGCTTGTGTAAGGTTTGAGGACAGGCGTTTTACTTGGCGACAAACCCTCCGGCTACGAATACAAGAAGGGTTTCATATATTAAAACAGGGGTCCAGCTACCAAATATGGCGAAAACAATCCCACCGCCTATGATGGCCGGAACGGCGAAAAAAACCAATATACCCAGCTTACGACTGACGTCCATTGGAATAAGCCTCCTTTTGCTGATGGCCGCAGGGCCAAGCATTTCGAGTAGGTAGAACCAATTATTAATAACTAACTTAAATTATTATAAAATTTATAAAATACCGTTTATTTTGAATACGATTGGCACGGGGCTTAAAAAATCCCAATATTATCAAGGGGATCGCTGCCTGAAAATTTAACTAACTATTAGCAATTATTACAAAAAAAGTAAAGAAAAAAAAACAATAATTACGGTTCAGAGTTCGAATTTAAAGGTTGAAAATTGAAGGACCGGATACTCATATAAAAAACGACCTCTGAACCGTTGTTTTAACGCTCTACAATCATGGCCATGCCCATTCCGCCGCCGATACACATCGTAAATAACCCGGTGTTGTAGCCATTGGTTGCACCGGGGCACGGCAGATGGTTACCGGCATGAACCATATGCAACGCAATGGCTACAACACCGGGTTATTTACGATGTGTATCGGCGGCGGAATGGGC
>JAAUXY010206182.1_pt1 | contig 10027 bp, 9 predicted proteins | sample 7278121 | NCBI WGS metagenome assembly JAAUXY01 (sample SAMN14350117, study PRJNA611818) | marine sediment metagenome | isolation source: surface marine sediment (1.8m) | place: French Polynesia: Moorea | collected 2018-08
CGAGAACATTGGTGTCCGGCTTGAACGTGACCAGCGTCTTGGCCATGTAGTCTTTGACAAGACAGGATCTCAAAGGCATGTCATTCCTCCGTCGTGGCGGCCGCGCGTTTCCGCTGGCACTGACCTTTGCCGCTGCATAGTTCGCAGCCACCGCTGTTCAACCCGCCGCAACTGCCGCTGATCGCGCGTCGACCGTTCATGACGCCAACGGCCATGCCTGCGATGACCAGCAGGATCACGATAAAGCTCAACAGCAGCGTTGTCATGATGGTGTTCATTGTGTTTCCAACTGGTCGAATGCGGTGGTTGTAATTTCACGGACCTCGCCCGCCTCGCGTACCAGGAAATAGGCTGCGAGATCGAGTTCCCCAGCCAGCTTCGGGCCGGCCGTGGGTCCCAGGACAAGCAACGCTGTTGCCATTGCGTCGGCATAGGCAGCCGATGGGTTAATAACCGTGACGGCTGCCAGGTTGTGCGTCACCGGATGGCCAGTGCGCGGGTCGATCGTGTGCGAGTACTTCGAACCATCGTACTCGAAGTAGTTCCGATAGTCGCCCGAGGTCGCGACACTCGTATTCGTAATGCGCACGACGGCTTGTGGCAGACGCTCGGAGGTCGACGGCGCTTCCACGGCGACCGCCCAGCCGAGTGCTTCGCTGTTATGTCCTTTGACGCGTATTTCACCGCCCACCTCGACGAGGTAGTTCTGCAGGCCAGCTTGATCGAGGACCGCCGCGAGTTCATCGACGGCATGGCCCTTCGCCCAGCCCGACAAGTCGACATAAAGTTCTGCCACGTCCTTGCGCACAAGCTTCGCGCCGCAGTCCGCCTCGATCTTGTCGTAGCCGACAGCGGCAAGCGCCGCGGCAATCGCCTCGTCAGGGGGTGGCTCGGTCACCGGACCGTCCGGTCCAAAGCCCCACAGGTTTACGAGGGGACCGACGGTTACGTCGAACGCTCCGTCCGTCGCAGCGCTCACGCCCAAGGCGCGATCGAGCATGTTGCATAGCTCTGCGGAGACCAGCATCCAGTCGATGGAGCGATTGGCGTTCATCGTCGACAGCTCGGAATTATCGCGCCACGTAGAGGCGAGATCATCGACAGCCGCGAGCGATGCAACAACGTTTGCCTCGAGCGCATCCTTATCGAAATCCTCAGGCGCATCGACGACCGCGATCTTGAAGGTGGTGCCCAGCGCGGTGCCCGTGAGCTCAAGTTGCGGCAGTCGGTCACTCCCGCACGCCGCGAGCACGAATACAAGACTCAGGTACAGGGCACGGCGCATCGCAGACTAGCCGCCGAAGTCGTCGAGCAGGATGTTCTCTTTCTGGACGCCAAGACTCTCAAGCATCTTGATGACCGCCGTGTTCATCATCGGCGGCCCGCAAATGTAATACTCGCAGTCCTCCGGCGCTTCGTGCTGTCTCAGGTACTCTTCGTACAAGACCTGGTGAATGAAGCCGGTCAGGCCGGTCCAGTTGTCCTCGGGCTGCGGCTCTGACAGCGCGAGGTGCCAATCGAAATTGTCATTGGTCTCGGCGAGCTCGTCGAACTCTTCCGCGTAAAACATCTCACGCAGACTGCGCGCCCCGTACCAGAACGACATCTTGCGATTGCTGTGCTTACGCTTGAGCTGATCAAAGATGTGGGACCGCATTGGCGCCATGCCGGCACCGCCGCCGATGAACACCATCTCGTTGTCCGTGTCCTTGGCGAAGAACTCGCCGAAGGGCCCGGAGATGATTGCTTTGTCACCAGGCTTCAGGTTGAAGATATACGATGACATGATTCCCGGAGGCACTGACGCATCGGCGCCAGGGGGCGGCGTTGCAATACGCACATTCAGTTTGATAACGGTGCGTTCGTCCGGGTAACTCGCCATCGAGTAAGCACGCATTTCATTGCTCTTGACGTGCGACTCGTAACGCCACAGGTCGTACTTGTCCCACTCGTCGCGAAATTCCTCATCAATCTCGAAGTCCGAGTACTTGAGGTCGTGAGGCGGGCACTCGATCTGGATGTAGCCGCCAGCACGGAAATCGAGTTCCTCGCCCTCGGGCAGGGCAACGACCAGTTCCTTGATGAAGCTGGCAACGTTTCGATTGGAGACGACGGTGGTGTCGTAGCGCTTGACGCCGAAGACCTCGTCGGCAACTTGTACCGTCATGTCCTGCTTGACGGCCACCTGGCACGCAAGGCGATAGTGATCGGCCGCATCGCGCTTATTGATGACCGACGTCTCGGTTGGAAGGATGGCGCCGCCGCCGGACAATACGCGCACGCGGCACTGGGCACACGTTCCGCCACCGCCACACGCGGATGGAACAAATAGTTCGGCGTCCGCGAGGCCCTGCAGCAGCTTGCTGCCGACAGGTATCGCGATTTCGCGTTCGTCGTTGACGATGACCTTTACGTTACCCGTCGAGACCAGCCTCGAGCGGGCCATAAGAATGACGAAGACCAACAGCAGGACGATCGCCGTAAACAGGCCAACGCCCAGCAGCACTTCCTGAAAAACAGTTGATTCGGCGTTCACGTTAGATACCCGAGAAGCCCATGAAGCTAAGCGACATGAGACCGACAATGATGAAAGCGATGCCAAGTCCCTGCAGACCGTCAGGGACATCGGAATACTTGAGTTTCTCGCGGATTCCGGCCAGTGCAATCAGGGCGATTGCCCAGCCCGAGCCGCTACCGACGCCAAAGACCACAGACTCCGCGAAGTCGTACTGGCGCTCGACCATGAACAACGTGCCGCCGAGGATCGCGCAATTCACCGTGATTAGCGGCAGAAAGATGCCGAGCGCGTTGTAGAGTTTCGGGAAGAACTTGTCGAGCGTCATCTCCAGAATTTGCACGAGTGCAGCAATTACGCCGATGTAGGACACCAGGCCAAGGAAGCTCAGGTCGATATTCGGCATGCCGGCCCAGGCGAGCGCGCCGTCGGCAAGCAGGTAGGTATAGATCAGGTAATTGACGGGTACCGTAATGACCTGGATCGCGATTACGGCGAGGCCGAGGCCGATCGCCGTCTCCACGCGCTTTGACACGGCCAGGAACGTGCACATGCCGAGAAAGAAGGCGAGCGCGAGATTCTCGACGAAAGCGGCCTGGATAAAGAGGCTGACATAGGCTTCCATTTAAAAGACCTCCGTCCGGTGCACGGCGTGAATCTGGTACTCAGGCTTCTCGACCTGCTGCTTGCGCCAGGTACGGATGCCCCAGATCAGTAGTCCGATAATGAAGAACGCGCTTGGCGGCAACAGCATCAGGCCGTTCGGTTCGTACCAGCCACCGTTCGAGACGGTTTCCAGTATCGGGTAACCGAGCAGAGTGCCCGCGCCGAACAGCTCACGAAGTGTCGCCACGGCGATCAGGATGACGCTGTAGCCAAGCCCATTACCGAGTCCGTCGATAAAGCTCAGAACGACGCCGTTCTTCATCGCAAAGGCTTCGGCGCGGCCGAGCACGATGCAGTTCGTGATAATCAGGCCGACAAAGACCGAGAGCTGTTTGCTCGTTTCGAAAGCGTAGGCCTTGAGCAGCTGATCGACGAGGATCACCAGTGACGCAATGATCGTCATGTGGACGATGATGCGAATGTTATTCGGGATGCGATGGCGCAGCGCGCTGATCGCAGCTCCTGCCAGTGCGGCGACGCTGGTCAGCGCAAGACACATCAGTAATGCAGGCAACAGCGAGGTCGTGACGGCGAGCGCCGAGCAGATACCGAGCATTTGCAGCGTAACCGGGTTGTTGTCGACAAGCGGGTCGATCAGGACTTTGCGGGTTTCACTCATCGTTAGCTGCTCTCACGAAAGTTGTTCAGATAGGGGCCAAAGCCATGCGCCCCGGTCCAGTACTGCAGGAGACCGGTAATGCCGTTGCCGGTCAGTGTCGCGCCGGACATCCCGTCGATCATGTGTTCGCCACCCTCGATGCCGTCCGGTACGAGGCCCTTGATGACCCGCACCTGGGGCTGGTCGCTATCACCGTAGAGTTCCTTGCTATCCCACTGCGCGCGCCAGTCTTCCTTGTCCATCTGGTCGCCGAGGCCGGGTGTCTCGCCGTGTGCGTAGAACTGCAGCCCGCGCGTTGCGTTGCCGTCGGGAGAGACCGAAAGATAGCCGTACATGGTCGACCAGAGGCCTTTGCCGTAGACGGGCAGGATCAGCTGGTCGATCTCGCCGTCTTTGATGACGTGGTAGACCGGCACATAACGTGCACGCTCGCCAATGCCGGCGAGATCGAGGTCGCTCGGGATGGTGACCATCTCACTCGTATCGACGCCTTCGACGTAGTCACCCGACTCGAGATCGACAATGCGCTCGTCAATCGATTCGAACAGCGCGGTCACGTCCGCGTCGGGTTCCATGAGACCGGCGACTTCCAGAATGATCTGTTGCCGGAAGAGCTCTTCATTCTTCGCCTGCACAGGTTTCAGCACGATGGCGGCACTCGAGACGATAATTGAGCAGACGAGGCTCAGGCCTATGGCCACCATCAGCGTGTTGGAGATGCTGTCACGGTCAAATTGTTTAGGCATTGCGTTTCAGCCTCCGCTTGACGTTGGCTCGCACGACAAAATGATCGATTACCGGTGCGAACACGTTGGCGAACAATATGGCAAGCATGATTCCTTCCGGGAACGCCGGGTTAATGACGCGGATCAACCAGGTCATGAAGCCGATCAATAAGCCGAAAACCCATTTGCCGGCGTCGGTTTGCGCGGCGCTCACCGGGTCGGTCGCCATAAATACGGCGCCGAATGCGAAGCCGCCAACCACGACGTGCCAGTGCCACGGCATCGACAGCATCGGGTTGCTGCTGTCCGCGCTGCCGAAGAGCAGCGTCGGAATGATCAAGCCTGCAAACACGGCAACGATGATGCGCCACGACGCGATGCCCGTGTAAACGAGGAAGGCACCGCCGATCAGGCAGGCCGCCGCCGAAGTCTCGCCGATCGAGCCCTGCATCTGACCGATAAATGCCTGGGTCCAGGTCAGCCCCATGTTGGCTATGCCTTGCATACCCTCGATGGCGCTGACACCGAGTGCCGTCGCGCCGGTGAAGCCGTCGACGGGCGTCCATACGGCGTCGCCAGAAATCTGTGCCGGATAGGCAAAATAAAGAAACGCTCGGGCGACCAGCGCGATGTTGAGGAAGTTCTTGCCCGTACCCCCAAACACTTCCTTGGCAATGATGACACCGAAGGTGATGCCGACCGCGACCTGCCAGAGTGGGATCGTCGCCGGGACGATCAGGGCAAACAGCCAGCCCGTGACAAAAAAGCCCTCGTTGACCTCATGGTTGCGAACGCCGGCGAACAGGATTTCCCAGGACAGGCCGACAACCATCGTCACGACATAGATCGGGATGAAGTACAGGGCACCGTGGAGCAGGCAATCCCAGATGTTCTGTGGGTCGTAACCGGCTCCGAGCAGTGGCAGCAGCGCCCCGCGCCAGCCTTCGATACCGGCGATACCGAGCGACTGCAGTGCCATGTTCGCCTGGTAGCCGGTATTCCACATACCCATCAGCGCAACCGGTATTCCCGCGATCACGACGATGATCATGACGCGCTTCAGGTCCAGCGCGTCACGGACGTGCGGTGAACCGCGTGCGAGGTCCGGCGGCGAATAGAAGAACGTGTCGACGGCTTCGAACAGCGCGTACAGTTTTTCGAAACGCCCGCCCGGCGTGAATAACGGTTCGACTTTGTCGAGGAAAGAGCGTAGCGGTTTCATCAGCCGTTCACCTCGATCTCATGGAGGTTTTTCCGCAGGTGCGGGCCGTATTCGTATTTGCCGTTGCACACGAATGAGCACAACGCGAGGTCTTCCTCATCGAGCTCGAGGCAGCCGAGGTCACGCGCACCGTCCGTGTCGCGTACGAGAAGCGCCTTGAGCAAAGGTGTCGGCAGTATGTCGAGTGGCATGACCTGCTCAAAGCTGCCGATCGATACCATCGCGCGGGGACTGCCGTTCTGCGACGTCGTAAAGCGATAGTCTTTGCCGAGCAGCTTGCCCACGAATGCGCGCGCGGACGAGAACTTGCCAACACCCGGGCGCATAAACGACAGGAACTCGCGCGGGGTGCCTTCCTGGAGGACCGATACCTGTTGATGGTAGCGACCGAGATACGTAGCCCAGCCGGCGGCACGGTAGCCGCTCAGGACCGATCCGGAGACAACGCGAACGTCCCCCGGCCGCAGAGAGCCGCTGATCAACTCACTGGTATTGGCGCCAAGCCGAGTCCTGACGAGGCGCGGTGTCTCGATCATCGGCCCGCCGATCGCGACTACGCGTTCTACCGGCAGACGCCCGGTCGTGAACAGGCGTGCCATCGCCATGACGTCCTGGTAACCGATATGCCAGACGACCTTCGATTCACTGACCGGCTCGAGAAAATGGATGTGCGTGCCAGGCAGGCCGGCGGGGTGCGGACCCTGGAAGACTGCATGGCGGAAGGGCAGGTCGTTCGGGCACTCGATATTGGCATTGTCCGCGGTGCAGATGTAGACCGGGCCATGCACCAGCTTTTGCACCAGTCGCAGACCCAGTCTGAACGAATCCGGATCCTCGTTGATGACGACCGCGGGATCGGGAGCCAACGGGTTCGTGTCGATCGCCGTCACGAAGATCGCTCGTGGCGACGAGTCGGCCGCCGGTATCTTGCTGAAAGGCCGGGTTCTGAACGCGGTCCAGAGGCCCGATGCAAGCATGGTCTCGCGAATGTTATTGGCATCAAGGTCGGCGAGTTCGCCCGGTGAGACGTGCGGGAATTGCTCGGCGTCATCCCCGTCGAGGTCAATGACCACCGACTGCAGAATGCGCCGCTCGCCGCGATTGATGCGTGTCACGACACCGCTGCCGGGGGATGTGAAATTGATGCCCGGGTTAGCCTTGTCGTGGTACAACGGTTGACCGAGTCGAACGCGATCACCTTCACGGACCAGCATGCGTGGTTTCAGGTCGTGGGTGTCTGGCCCCAGTAGGGCGACAGACTTAACCTCTGGACCAGCGGAAATTTCCTGCTCTGGCGAACCGGCCAACGGGACGTCCAGGCCTTTCTTGATTTTGATGTGCATAAACTTCGTCGTTGCTTAGAACCACAGGGCAAACAGTGCGCATCCGGCGATCCAGATGCAGCCGATTGTGTGAATTCCCAGCGTGCCCTCTATGGACTTCGTCATTGCGTCGCGGTCATCCATACCACCGCGAATTCCGCTCGCAGACTTCCAGCCCAGCAGCAGCAGGCCAACTGGTACGAGCGGTGTTAGAAGCGGGAGCGAGCCCTCGTATGTGAGCCACGCAATCGCGGCCGCGGCCGCGACGTGCAATAGGAAATAGAGGTTTGCGGTCGCGCCAATCCCAAGGCGCACAGGCAGGGTGTTCTTCCCGGTAGCGCCGTCGGCCTCGATATCAGGTACTTCGTTAATCAGCAGGATGGCCGCGACCCACAGGCTGACCGGCAGCGAAAATACGATCAGCTGCGCATCGATTGGGGCGCCTTGCAGCCAGGCGGCACCCGTGACCGGCAGTACACCGAAAGCGATTGCGACTGCCGTTTCGCCGAGTCCCAGCGTGCTGAGCTTGATGGGTCCGAGGGAGTACAAAACGCCTAGCAGGATGCCGATGATGCCAAAGGTAATGACCATCGGTCCTCGTTCAATAAACAACAGAAGTCCGGCGATGGCCGCTATGACCAGCAGTGAGATGCCCAGTCGGGCCATGCTGGCTTGCGACAGGATGCCGGTCTGGATAAATCGTGAGCCGCCCGTGTACGGGTAGATGCGCTGTTCATTGCGTGCGTCGGTCCCAATCGACTCGTCACCGACGTCATTGAGCACGTTGCTTGCGGCGTGGACGCAGACCGTGGCGATGAGCGCAAGCAGGAACACGTAAATGCTGAATGTGCCCGACGCCAATGCGCCCCAGGCTGTACCGACGACTACGGGCAGTACGGATGCAGGGAAAAATTTCGGACGAGTAGCATGGAACGCTCGCTTGAGGCTCCGCGAAAACGAGTTGCCGGCGAATTCCTCCGGAGCTGGATTTAGCGGCCGAGCCGATTGTGAAGACATGCCTGTTCCCTGCGTGTTTCTGGCCGGGCGAGCGCGGCCAGGCATTTATTGTTGTGAACCTTTTATACCGGAATCGGACTCTTTATACATACGCGCTTACCGAGAACGGTCAGGGAAGCGGTTTCGTCCGCGCAGACCCTGTACAATAGCCGCCCTTGTCGAGACCGGGACGGCCTCTCGGGAAGCGAAAACCTAGAACACCATCAGGAAAATCATTATGAAATTCAGTAGGTTGATTAGTTTATGGCTGATCGCGATGATGCTGGGCGCCTGTGGCGGCGCGGATCAGGGCGAGACGGCGACGGACACCGCCGACGCGGCCACCGACGAGATTGCCGTGACCGATGCCGAGCTCGAGGGCAATCCGTTCCTCGAGGACTGGGACACGCCCTACGGCGTTCCGCCTTTCGGGGCAATCGACGACGACGATTACTTGCCGGCCATCAAGAAGGGCGTGCTTGAGCTGCGCGACGATATTGCCGCAATTGCAGACAATGCCGAGGCGCCGACCTTCGAGAATACGATTGTGGCGCTCGAGCTGGCGGGCGACCTGCTGGACAAGTCGAGCTACACGTTCGGCAACATCACAGGCACCGAAACCAATGACGCGCTGCGCGCGCTCGAGACCGAAATCTGGCCGATGCTGACGCGTGAATATGATGCGATTGTGATGAACGACGCGCTCTGGCAGCGCATCAAGACAGTTTACGAGCAGCGCGACAGCCTTGGCCTCGATGAACAGGATGCGCGGCTGCTCGAATTGCGCCATCGCTCATTCGTGCGTGCGGGCGCGGCGTTGCCACAGGACGTCAAGGAACAGATCGCCGACATCAATGCGGAGATTTCCGGGCTGACGACGAAGTTCGCGCAAAACCTGCTGCTCGAAACCAAAGCTTTTACCCTGGAATTGAAGACCGATGAAGAGATCGCCGGCCTGAGCGACGACTTCAAGGGGGCTATCTGGGACGAGGAAAAGGAAGCCTGGGTCGTCGGCCTGAACCGCTCTTCTTACGAGTCGTTCATGACGCAATCAGAGAATCGTGAGCTGCGCGAAAAACTGTTCAACGGCTATCGGCTGCGCGCGGCAGCCGGCGAGCGCGATAATGGTCCGCTCGCGATCCAGATTGCACAGCTGCGCGCCAAGCGCGCCGAGCTGATGGGTTATGCGTCGCATGCGCATTACATCCTCGAGTACAACATGGCGAAGACGCCGCAGGGCGCTGAGGACTTCCTGCTGCGCGTGTGGCGACCGGGACTCGAGCGTGCCAAGGAGGAGCGTACCGATATGCAGGCCATGATCGGTGACGAGTTCACATTCGCGGCTCACGACTGGTGGCACTACTCCGAGAAAGTTCGCAAGGCCAAGTTCGATGTCGATGAGAATGAGACCAAGCCTTACTTCGATCTCACGAATGTGCGCGCCGGAATGTTCGAGATGGCGACGCGACTGTTTGGCGTGACGTTCGAGGAAGTTGATGTCGAAGGCTGGAACCCGGTGGTCGTGTCATTCGACGTCAAGAACGCAGAGGGTGACCATCTTGGGCTGTTCATGACCGATATGTACGCGCGCGACTCCAAGCGCGGCGGTGCGTGGATGAGTTCTTACCGCGGCACGTCGAACATCAACGGCGAAAGCATTCGCCCGCTCGTGACGAACAACCTGAATCTGCCAACGCCGCCGGAAGGTGAGCCGACGCTGATGCGCTTTGGTGACGTTGAAACGCTGTTCCATGAGTTCGGGCACGGACTGCACGGCATCATGACGCAGATCGACTACCCGATGTTCTCGGGCGTAGATGGCCCGCGTGACTACACCGAGTTTCCGGCGCAGATCCTCGAGCACTGGGCACCGGAGCCGGAGATGCTGGCGCTGTACGCCAAGCACTACGAGACCGGTGAGGTGATTCCCGCGGAGCTCATCGACAAGATGCGCACGGCAGC
>JAAUXY010005342.1_pt1 | contig 10020 bp, 7 predicted proteins | sample 7278121 | NCBI WGS metagenome assembly JAAUXY01 (sample SAMN14350117, study PRJNA611818) | marine sediment metagenome | isolation source: surface marine sediment (1.8m) | place: French Polynesia: Moorea | collected 2018-08
ATGGCCAATGCGCCCAGCGAGGGACGCGAGCTGGCCTTCATCATCAAAAAATATCCCAACGGGGCGTTCTCCTCGCTGCTCGGCGGAGGGCCGGGCGGCCTGCAGGTCGGCGCCGATCTGTCACTCAAGGGGCCCTACGGCATGTGCTTCCGGCGCGAGAACCGATCCGGTCCCATGGTTCTGGTCGGCGGCGGCTCCGGCATGTCTCCTCTATGGTCGATTCTGCACGACCAGGTGGAGAGCGGCGAGCAACGTCCGATCACCTTTTTCTATGGCGCGCGCGCGCGGCGCGACCTGTTCTATCTCGACGAATTGGCCGCGATCGAGCGCGAGTATCCCGGGTTTCGCTTCATCCCGGCTCTGTCCGAACCGGCGTCCGACGATGGCTGGGATGGCGAGACAGGGTTCATCCACGAGGTCGTGGCACGGCACCTGCGCGAGATGTCGGCCAAGGGTCAGAGCGGCGAAGAGATCGACGCCTATACCTGCGGTCCGCCGCCGATGATCGATGCGGTGCTGCCGGTGTTGCAGATGAACGACGTCGAACCGGAGCACATTCATTTCGACAAATTCACGCCATCGCTTAGCGCCGAAGCCGATTCACCTTCGGAGCCGGGCGGCATCAAACTGGTTCTAGTCAACCGGTAGACACTAGGGAGGAAACAGTCATGGCAGAGGCCAGCACGGAATCGACACCGGTGAAGTCCGGCGCCGCGGGTGCCGCGAAGTTCGTCGGCTGGGACAGCCGCAAGTACAACTACTTTGAGCCCAAGGGCCGCCGGGCGACGCACTATGAGGACGTGACGGTCGACGTCCAGCCCGACCCCGAGCGCTATCTGCTGCAGGACTGGATCATCTCCTTCGCCGACGGCACGGGGGCCTACAACAAGGCTTGGACCGCTCTGAAGAGTTCGGACTGGCACAAGTTCCGGGCGCCTGACGAGGAGTGGGAGCGCACCCACTACGCGCGCCAGGCCCGCATCGAGGGCATGATCAAGCAGGTCGTGGACAACGCGCGCAAGAATGGCGCGCCGGGCCACTTCGATAAGACCTGGCTGAAAATGATCCAGGATCATGTCGGGGCACTGAAGCACGCGGAGTTCGGCCTGGGCACTTCGCTGATGCAGGCGCAGCGCTACGGCTACACGCAGATGATCAACAACGCGATCCTCACCAACTCATCCTACAAGCTGCGCTTCGCTCAGGATTTGACGCTCTACATCGGCGAGATTGCGATGGATCTCGACGGTCTCGACACCGATGCCGGCAAGGAGCACTGGCTCAAAGACCCGGTCTGGCAGGGCGTGCGCGAGGCTTGCGAGACGATTATGGGGTCGGCCGACCACCTGGAGCAGTACTTCGCGACCAACGCGGTCTTCGAACCGCTGGTGGCCGAGCTTGTCCGCAGCGGGTTCGTGATGCAGTGCGCGGCTGCGCACAACGACTTTGTGACGCCCGCCGTCGTGTCTTCGGCCGAAGCGGACTACGAGCACAACCTCGCCAACGCGGTCGAGCTGTTCCACATCCTGGCTCACGACCCGACCTATGGCGCGGACAACCGCAAGGTCCTGAGCGAGTGGCATGACAAGCACGTGGCGCTGTGCACAGAAGCGGCCAACAAACTGCAGCCCATCTGGTCGCAGCCCCGGGTCAAGGCGGTGCAGTTCAAGGACGCCCTGGAACACGCCCAGAACCGGGCCGCAAGAATCAAGGAAGAGATCGGCTTCGGCTGAGCCGCTGCGGGACGGACGGGACAATTCAAACGAGGAGGAAGGACGCGATGAGCACCGATACGGGAGCCGCCGGCACCGGCATGTTCAAGGACATGGCCCACATCAAGTTCGAGAAGTCGATCTCGCACCAGTGCGGCGTAACGATGAACGACAGCGTCGAGGCCCGCGCGATCGCCGAGGTCATGGAGGAGAAACCCGGAATCACGGTGACCTACATGCCGGCGATGATTCGCATCGACGGCGAAGGAAAGATGGAATTCAGCATGGAGGAGATCAGCGAGGCGTTGGGCCGCCCGATGGACTCCTACACCTTCGAGATATCGACCTCCACGCACTACGGCCGGATGGTGCGCATCGACGACAACATCATCGTGCTGTTCGGCAACATGGAGGACGCGCTGGAGTACGAATAGGAACGGACTGGCCACGTGAGGGGCGGTCGGCGTCCGGCGCCGCGGGCTCGTCTCCGACACGGAGCGAGCCCGAGCCGGGCGCCATGCAGGGAGGAATCCAATGTTCAAGACCGATAAGGGCGAAGAGATCTTCATCATCGACGGCCACACCCATTTCTGGGACGGCAGTCCGGCCAATCAGAAGAACGTGCACGGCAAGCAGTTCATCGATTGCTTCTACGGCTACCACAATGCCCTCAGCCCGGAAGAATGCCTGTGGCCGAAGGACAAATTCGATAAGTACTCGCCGGAGACCATGTACCAGGATCTGTTCGTCGACGGCTATGACGACATGGCGATCCTGCAGCCGACCTATCTCAAGGATTTCTACAAGGAAGGCTTCAATACGACCGAGCGGAACGCGGTCGTGAAACAGGCGCACCCGGACCGCTTCGTGCTCAACGGCGCCTGGGATCCGCGCGACGGCGAGGCCGGCCTCGACTATCTCGATCAGTTGGCTGAAACGTACAAGATCAAAGGCGTCAAGCTCTACACCGCCGAGTGGCATGGTGAGTCGCGCGGCTGGAAGCTGTCGGACCCCTGGGCGGAACGCTATCTCGAGAGATGCGTCAAGCTGGGCATCAAGAACCTGCATGTGCACAAGGGCCCGACGATCATTCCGCTCGACAAGGATGCCTTTGCGGTGGGCGACATCGACGTCGCCGCCACCAATTTTCCCGATCTGAACTTCATCGTCGAGCACTGCGGCTTGCCGCGCTTGGATGACTTCTGCTGGATCGCCGTGCAGGAAGCCAACGTTTATGGCGGATTGGCGGTGGCTTTGCCATTCATCCACGGTCGGCCTAGGTATTTCGCCGAGCTGATGGGCGAACTGTTGTTCTGGCTTGGCGAAGACCGGCTGCTCTACGGCAGCGACTACGCGATCTGGACGCCCAAGTGGATCATCGACAAGTTCATGGCTTTCGAGCTGCCGGACGACATCCGCAAGGAAACCGGCGTCGATCTGACCCTTGAGGGCAAGAAGAAGATCCTCGGCTTGAACGCGGCCCGGCTTTACGACATCGACATCGCCGCGCAGAAGGCCAAGCTGGCGCAGGACAGCCTCGTCGCGGCGGAATAACCGGCCATGACGGCGCTCGACCACGACCGGAAGGTTGCGGAGGTGTGGTCCAGCCTCGCCTCCGTGACCGATCCCGAGCTCGATGAATCGGTGACCGAGCTCGGCTTCGTCACAACGGTGACCGTAGACCAAGACGACGGCGTCAACATCGGGTTTCGGCTGCCGACCTATTGGTGCGCGGCCAACTTTGCCTTCCTGATGGCCGACGACATGCGCCGGGCGGCGTTGGACTTGCCGTGGGTCGCCTCGGTCAACGTCGGCCTGCAGGACCATGTCTACGCCGACAAGATCAACCGCGGCATGGCAACCGGTCAGTCCTTCATGGACACCTTCGCCGGAGAAGCCGAGGGCGATCTGGACGAGGTGCGCCAGACTTTTCGCCGCAAGGCCTTTCAGCGGCGTCAGGAAGCGGTGATCCGCGACCTGCTTGGACGCGGGTGGACGGCGGAAGCGGTGATCGGGATGCCCCTGTCTGCGCTCGAGCAACTCCCGATCGACGACGATGAGGGCCGACGGCTGCTTGCCCGCTATCTCGAGCTGCGGCACGGATGGGACAATGATGCCGCTGCGGTGGACCGCGCGTTCGTCACGGCCGCGGGCTTGGCCTTGGAGGCAGGGACTTTCGACGACTACCTCAAGGAGCTGCGCCGGGTCCGGCTGAATGTCGAGCTCAACGGTGTCCTGTGCCGTGGCTTGTTGAAGGCGCGATACCGGGAAAAGGACAGCGATGATGAGGAGCCGACGCTGCTCGATTTCGCGCTCGGCCAGGTCAAATAGCGGTCGGGCCTATCGTCATCGGGGCGCCGGACCGCTTGGACAGGGAGACACAGAAGGTCATCTAACGCGACTAGAACGCGAATAAGACGCCAGGGAAGGAAGATCATGCCGAAGATGATGTTGCACCAAGACGAGGCACGCCTGGCCCTCAGCCGCGGCGTGGCAAAGTTGACCCGAGCGGTCGAGGGGACGCTTGGTCCCAGGGGCATGAACGCGATCATCGACGTGCCGATCGGCACGCCCATCGTCTCGCGCGACGGGGTCAGCATCGCCAACGAGATCGAGCTGGAATGCCGTTTCGAGAACGTCGGCGCGCAAGTTGTGCGCGAGGTGTCCAAGCAGACCAACGAGGTCGCCGGAGACGGCACCACCACCGCCACCGTGCTGGCCAATGCACTGGTTCAGGAAGGACTGGAGCTGCTTGGCAGCGGCGCCAACGCGGTTGAAATCGTCCACGGCATCGAGGCCGGCGTGGAGGTTGTGACCGAGGCCCTGAAGGAGATCGCCAAGCCTCTGGCGTCGGATGATGCGCTGAAGGCCGTCGCGACGATTGCGGCGAATGACACCGCACTGGGCGAGTTGGTCGCGCAAGCGATTACGCAGGTCGGGCCCGAAGGCACGGTCACCGTCGAACACGGCCTTACGGTGGAGACCACATTGGAGGTGGCCGAGGGGATGACCTTCGATCGCGGCTACATCTCCCATCACATGGTCACCGATGTGGAGAAGATGCAGGCCGTTCTGGAGGAGCCTTGCATCCTGATGACAGACCATAAGATCTCCGCGCCCGAAGAGATTGCCGAACTGCTTGAGGCCACGGCCAAGATCGGCCGCCCGCTGCTGGTGATCGCCGAAGAGGTGTCGCCCGAGGTCATCGTCTCGATGCTGGCCAAGAAGAATGGAACCTTGCAGGTCGCGGCGATTCACCCGCCGGAATATGGCCACTGGCGCAAGGCGATGCTCGAGGACTTGGCCATCCTCACCGGTGGCCGGGTCATCGCACGTGAGCTGGGCGGTAAAGTGGCCGAGGCCAAATTGGCCGATCTCGGAACCGCCAAACGCGTGCGGATCGGATCCAAAGAAACCACGATCACCGGCGGTGGCGGCGACCCCAAAGCGATTGCCGCGCGCCGGACGCAGGTTGCCCGCCAGATCGATGCGGCGCCGCAGAACATCGAGCAGGACAAGCTGACCGAGCGCCTGGCCAAGCTGTCCGGAGGCAGCGCGGTGGTTCTTGCCGGCGGCGCGACCCCAGTGGAGCAGAGACGACGCGGCCAGCTGATCGAGGATGCGCTGAACGCGGCGCGGGCGGCGGCGGCCGAAGGCGTGGTGCCGGGCGGCGGGACGGCGATGGTTCAGGCCGCAGCCGCGCTCGACTCCCTGCTCGACTCCCTGCCGGAGGGCGAAAAGGCGGGCGCGCAATTGCTGCAGCGCGTGCTCAGCCAGCCTCTGCGCTGCATCGCCGAGAACAGCGGGGCAAAGCCCGATGACGTGGTCATCCGGGTCGCGCAGTCGCCGAAGGGCATTGGATTCAACGCGCGCAGCGGTCAGTTCGAGGATCTGCTCAGCAGCGGGGTGATGGATCCTGTCAGGGTGTCCTACACGGCGCTGCGCAACGCGGCCTCGGTCGCCTCCCTGATCCTGACCACGCATACGCTGATCGCCGATAAGCCGGAATCCGTAGATCCCACCGCGGGGCCGGCGATGGGCGGTGGCTCGGAAGGCCTGGGTCGCGACTAGACGGCTTGAGACCGGGAGAACGTCAGATGGAGCTGTGCCGCCTTATATACGTCAGCAAGATGTCCAAGCTGATGGAGATCTCTAACTTCGAGGACGTCGCCTATTCAACCAGCGCGAAGAACTACAAACGGGGCATCACCGGCATCCTCTGCCATGAGAACCGGAACTTCATGCAGTTGCTGGAAGGGCCGCCGCGCGTGGTCAACGATCTGTACCGCACGATCTTGAACGACGAGCGCCACCATTCGGTTACCCTGTTGGATTACCAACCGATCTTGAGCCGCGCCTTTCCCGAATGGGGCATGCGGATCGTGTTTGAGAACTTCAAGGTCCCAGATGAGTACGAGGGTGCTTGCTCGAACTCGGAGTTTCCACCCTTTCCGATGAATACCGGGGTCGCCCTGGACATCATCTACACCCACAAGGACTGACCTTGTGTCCAAGGGGCTGTCCGGTACCGGTCCCTAAGGCCGCTCGATCCCGTAGTCCTGGATCTTTCGGTAAAGCGTGCTCCTGGAGATCCCAAGTTCGGCGGCGGCGCGGCTCAGGTTCCCGCCGCTGGCTCTGATCGCCGCTTCGATCGCCTGCCGTTCCGCGTTCTCCAGGCTGCTCGACGACGGCCACGCACCGGCAAGTGAGGTCGGCTGCACCAGATCGCCTACCATCTCCGGCGGCAAGTCCGCCAAGGTGATCTCTTCGCCATTGCTGAGGAGAATGAGACTTTCGATCAGGTTCTTGAGCTCGCGCACGTTTCCGGGCCAATCGAAGTCGCGGAACACCTGCCGGACCTCCGGGCTGAGCTTTTTGGGCGCAATCCCATGGCGCCGCGCCAGGTCGTGGCCGAAGTGGTCGGCAAGCTGGTCGATATCTCCGTCGCGCGCGCGAAGCGGTGGAATGTCCAACGTCGTGACGCTGATGCGGTAGAACAGGTCCTTGCGGAAGTGACCGGCCGCAATGTCGTCGCGAAGGTTCCGGTTGGTCAGCGCGATCAACCGCACGTCGACTTTTCGGCCTCTGTTGTCGCCCAGCCGGCAAATCGTGCTATCCTCGAGCACGCGCAGCAGATAGGGCTGCAGGTCCAGAGGCATCTCGCCGATCTCATCGAGACAGAGCGTGCCGCCGTCGGCCAGTTCGAAACGGCCGGCCCGGCCATCGCTGCTCGCCCCGGTAAAAGCGCCCCTGACATAACCGAACAGCTCGCTGGCCACCAGTTCCTTGGACACAGCACCGCAGTTGAACACCACGAACGGCCCTGAGGACGTCGCACCGGAGGCGTGAATGGCGCGGGCGAAAAGCTCCTTGCCGACCCCGGTTTCGCCTTGGATCAACACCGGGGCCCGATTGGCGGCGATGCGATGCGCACGGCCGAGCGAGTCCGCCATGACGCGGCTCTGCCCGACGATTTCGGCAAATCCGTCCGGGCGCGCAGCGATACGCGGAGGCGCCGGCGTGCTGCTTGGCTCCGGGCGCTGCGGGCGTTGGGGAATGACCAACAGCGCGCCCAAGGTTTCGTCGCCGATCCGCACCGGCTTGAGCCATTCCGGCCGCAGACCGTGCGGCAGCCGCTCGGGCCAGTCGTCAGCCGAGCGCGCGCCTTCCAGATCGGCGATCGCCGTACCCAAGGCCGGGGATATCGGCACCGACCATCGGTCGAGCCGTTCAAGCACCCGGTCGTTCATGTGGATGACGCGTCCCCGCCGATCCAGCGCGATCACGCCGTCCTGGACCCAGCTGGGGAGCTGCGACAGGCAGGCCTCGAGCAATCTGGCCCGTTCCGCCAGGGCTTCTTCTGCCAGCGCGGCCTCGATGCGCTTTGCGGCAACGACGGCGAGCGCCAGGCTGTTCGGTTGGAAGCTCTGCTTCGGGCCGGAGATGTCGAGCACGCCGATCAGGCTTCCATCGGCGGGGTCGCGGACTGGGGAGGCGGCGCAGGTCCACTTCTTGACCCCCTCGCAAAAATGCTCCGCGGCATGCACTTGCACCGGGCGCGTGGTGGCCAGCGCTGTCCCGATCGCATTGGTCCCGACGGCCCGCTCGCTCCAGCCGCCGCCGGTCTCGAGGTGTATCTCCCGGCCCATGTCGACCACGCGGTCATCTCCGGCAGTGTCCAATACGACACCGGCCGAATCTGTCAGGATCATCATCGATCGCGTGTCGATCAGAAAATCGACCGCTTGCGCCAGGGTCGTGACCGCGGCGTTGCACAGCGCCTTTTGCCGCTTGCGGAGCTGATCGAACAGGTCGTCCTCGAGCAGCTCGGGCGAACCCGTGCCATGGGCGTCAACGCCGGACTGCAAACTCCGTGCCCAGGAGTCGACAACGAACCCGCGTACGACCGAAGATGACCTTGAACTTCCGCTCAGGAAGTTCTCCCAAGCGTGCATGATTTCCGTCTCTCCGGCGATGTTGCCGACACGCAGAGACAAATCATCGCTCAAAGAACCAGCGGCCCCCGATGCCGTTCGGATCTTTGCCATTGCGTCACTCCCGCGGCGGACGTTGTTCTTGTTTCTGACGTCCCGATGGACCAGCCCGCATGATCCTCGAACGCCACCAAGTGCCTACTCGATCCAACTCCCCTTCTGCCCGCGGCTTGATATCAGCGGATCATCCGGCTCAACCGAATCTCCGACCTCATGCTCCGGCATCCCAATCCGGACCTCGTTTAAGCCTCAACCACCAGCAATCGATACTCACTCTCCATTGAACTGACATTTAACCACATAGGTAACGGCCATGGGTGTTATTCGGCTACTAACGCCGAAAATTCGGTCGCGATCATCGATTTCGGTGTCGCGCTGCAGGTTTTCTTTTGACAGTTCTGAATGCGCATGCCTTTCGTCTTCACGATCCGCAGGCGGAAAGCGCGCGACGGTTCGCCCGATGAATTGATGAGATCGGCAGATCGATGAGGTTGGCGATCAACTCGACGGAGCCTTCGAAGGCTGACGGCGCGCGATCACACGTTGCCAAGTCAACGGTCTCAGCGGATCGATTGATGGCCAATTGCTCAGCCTCGTTCTGGTCTACGGAAGCGCCTACCCAGCCCTCGACTCATCGCGTCCTGCGTCGGCTAGCCCGCCGAATTGCTCGACTTTCGCACGAATATAATCATGACCCAGAGGGTCGTGTTTTGCAACCGGTCGGCCAGCGCGGGATCGGCCGCAATGCAGCGATTGCAAGGCGATTCGGCATTTCGTGCCCGGATTACCAAACCTCGGAAAAGCAGGGATCATCTCTGTCGTCGCTGCCCAACTGATCCTGACCATCGTCTGGACGGCATTGCTCGCCGACAGGATTTAAACACCGGGACTGGGGCCGAATCTTGGCAAGCGCGCATGCGAACCGAGTCTGGCATCGGCTCCGATACATTGCATCGGACCCTAAACCGGTATCGTGCTGTGCCTGATCTCGGCCTGCGTCTGCGATCGCCTCGCTGCCGCGGCGATCCAAATGACGCGCTAGTTCCTCGTGTTGGCTTTCGTGCTCCTGTGCCGGGCTTTCCGGACTTTCGGGACTGCTCCACGCCGCCTAGACGTTAGGACCGGCAAGCGCAGCGTCGGCAACGTCGGGCGGCTCAATCACACCACGGTCGACTGCATCGGAATCCGGATTGCGCACAGGCGTAAACTCAGCGGCTCATTTCGTGGATTGAATGGCGCTACTTCCAAGCGGCGGAGGGCTGGTCCGATCTTGGCACTGAACCGACGTCAGGCAAGCCGCCCAACGAAGTCCGCTCAAACACCGAAAGCCGATGTTTCAGCTACGATGCTGGCTCTTGCTCGTAGGCCGATTTCGTGAGCGCGGAGATGACCTCCGTAAGGCTCAGGCGATCACTGGGCTTCAACCCAAGCCGAAGCGAGAGAAATCCTTCTGGGAAGGTCGAGAACAAGCGAAAAGTCCGGCGCCAAGCGTACCCTGAGCTTACCTGCACAAGGCATCCACGGTACGTTCCTTCATAACTCTTTGAAAAAATTGGTGGGTGCACTAGGACTCGAACCTAGGACCTACTGATTAAAAGTCTTCAGAAACTCCAATGAAATCAGTACGTGTTGGCAATCCGCCCCTGTTTTCGGGGCATTATAGATCAGTGAGTTACCAAGACACTGCCAACACCCGCAACATCAAGCCTCGAGCATCAGCTCGTTGTCTTCTCGCTGTCGCTACGTACCGTCTAAATTCACGCAACCAAGGATCTAGGGCGCATTTGCCGCGGCTCTGAGATCGGAAGAGCGTC